>JGI24540J26637_10000772_pt1 | contig 13685 bp, 12 predicted proteins | sample NorSeaMetagenome_FD_26637 | JGI IMG/M metagenome (IMG submission 26637)
AGGAGGGGGAGGATGAGGAGAAATGGGCGTACTGGGGGAAGGGGGTTGAGAGCCCGATGAGGGGGGAGGGTTGAGATTTATTTTAGAAAGAGGAGTAGTATGCGGGCAGTTTTTGTTGTTGTATGACGGTTCGTACTTTTTACGTTTCCTCAACCCACTATTTCCCCAATAACCCTCTTGATTCAACCATGTGTCGGTGTCCCCTCCCTGATGGCCCCCTCCACAAGCCCCTCAGCAATCCCGTGCACGATGCTCTTGAAGTCCTCCTCCTCACCATCCTTCTTCTCTTCCTCGACCTTTGCCCCCTCCTCGACCTTCGACCCCTCCTCGACCATTTTCGAAACGTCCGCTATAGCCGTGGTGACCTCAGACGCTACAGAGGCCTCTGCGAGCTTGTGAACCGCTTCGGCTTGGGCGGCACCAGCCGCCGCCTTATCATTTGCTTCCTTCTCCAACCTTAACCTCTCCTTCTCCTTCTCTTCAGCTTCAGCTGCTGCCGCAGCTGCTTCCGCAACCTTCGCCGCTGCCGCTGCCTCCACCTCCTTAGCCTTGGCCTTGGTCTCCTCTGCTTCCTTCTCCTCCTTCAGCCGTAATCTCTCCTTCTCCGCTGCTGCTGCCGCCGCCGCCTCCTCTTCCTCCTTCTTCCTTTTGATGTCCTCCTCCTCCCTTCTCTTTGCCTCCGCCTCTGCCTCCTCAAACTCAAATCTTTCCCTCTCCGCCTTCTGGGCCTGCCGTTTCACCTTCTTCGCCTCTCTGTGTTCCTCCTGGAGCCTGCCGAGGTTGATCTCCTCGCTCTCAGCCCCCTTCTTTGCAATGGTCTCCCTGGCCTTCTTTTGCCTCACCATACCCTGCAGCTTCATCGAAGCGTCCTTCTGATCCTTCTTCTCCTTGACGACAGCTTTGGCTTTCTTCTTCCTTACCAAACCTTGCAGCTTTACCGAAGCGTCCTTCTGATCCTTCTTCTCCTTGACGACAGCTTTGGCTTTCTTCTTCCTTACCATACCTTGCAGCTTTACCGAAGCGTCCTTCTGCTTCTTCTTTTTCTGCACAATTTGAGTCGCCTTCCTCTTCCTCATCATACCCTGCAATTTGACGGACGCCTCCTTCTGCTCCTTCTTCTCCTTGGCGATAGCCTTGGCCTTCTTCTTCCTGATTGCCGCCTGGATCAACGTGGCGCTCTGATCGCTGGCAGTCCTCGCCCTCTTTATCTCCATGGTTTGCTTCCTTGCAAGGTGACCCTTAACGTGCTTTGCAATAACAGATTGAGCCTGGTAGGTTTCAATCATCTCGATCTCAGCCTTCTCCGCGAACTTCTTCTCAGGAGTCTTCTTCCAATTCTTTGGGCTTCCCTTCGTTTTCTTCTTCCTCCCTGTCTGATTCCTTTTCCGCACCTCCAGCTCCGCCACGAGCTTTCGACCGCTGCTGCCTCGGAACCTGGCCTGAATTTTAATGGCCGCGTCGTACTTGTGGGGTTCATGGACTTTTGTAGGGTCGGCAAACTCAAACTCGGTTTCCATAATGTGGAAAGGGTCGGTGTCATCTTGGTGAGGGGTGTCCACAACGAGCTTGAAGACGTGAGGCTGATCGTCAGCGACTGGCTTGAGGGTGAGCTGGGAGGCGAAGTTCTTCCACATTAGTTTGGCCTCGGGGGACTTTGACGTCAATAGGTCCGCTCCCTCCTCCCCTACAATCCTGCTCATGAGGTCCTTGTCCAAATCCATGGGGTACTGTCTGCTGCTCAAGGGCTCATATATCATAATCCTCACCGACCCGTCCCTCTTGTCGTAGATATTCATCTTCACATGTAAATCACCAAGGCGGGTGCCGATGGTGAAAAGGGGGAGAAAGTTGTTAGCCATGCGTTTTCGTCCTCCCCTCGGGGTAGGGGACATAGCAGAGGGGCGAGACGGCTTCCTTCGCTCCCCATCCTGCTGGGAATTTCTCTTCTTGGCTCTTGTCTTTCCCTCCGGGAACTCCTCGGAGTAGCTCCCTGTGACCTTGTCGAGCCTTTTCTTAATCAACCAGTTTTCCCTTGCGATCCTGTCCACCTCCTCAACTCGCTTCTTAATGTTCATGGAAACAGGAATGCTCAAACTTGGGTCGAGCCTCAAGCGGGAGTCCAACGAGCCTTTCCCCTCCGCAATCGAAACCATGCGATCCACAAGGTGTGTGTTTGCGACATCAATCTGGTGAAGTCTATCCTCTTGCATCTGCGGGGATTGAGCAGACGCGAGGAATATGGTCAGGATTATTAAAGGAACAAAATAAATGCGACGCGGTAACCCATTGTTGTCAGCTGCTGTTGCTTCACGCAACCCCCGGCACAAGAAGGCACCTGCAATTGACCTTCAATCCTCACCTTGAGTTTCTTCGCGTTTACACGGCCGTGGCGGAAACTCTCAGGAACACTCACATCGACTATGCCCTTTACGCTCTTCACCCTCTTGGACAAAATCTTTCTGTTCCTGGCCTCGATTTTCGCCTGGATCAGTTTGTTGGCAGGGGGCATCGGCGTCGGAACTGCATGGTGCTTGGAGTCATGGTACTTCGCCCCACCCTGTTTGAAACAAAAGCGAAGGACCAATAGGGTTAGATGGGTTAGAAATAACAGCAACAGGTGAGTTGGTTACGCCGGGGAGTTGAGATGAGGATGAGGGCTTGGGTTAAGGTTACGGTAGAATTCTACCTCGTACCTTAATACTGTACGTCATTGCAACCGGAAGCGATCAAAAAATAGTTAGAACGACCTTATAACAATTTCCGTGAAAAGGGGTTCTAGGATTTGGGGAGATCACCCTGTTAATATGGTTCTAGAAAAGGTTGTTTTGGGACTTAAATGGTTCGCTATCTTATCTCTGATCGCATGCCCAGCCGTTGCAGTAAAGCAGGAGAGGAAAGCTTTCCGTGATGTTGGTCTGGGCCTCTTGGGCCACGTGAAGGTGAGGATTGGGCAGTGGTGTTGAGGGTCAAGGGTGGAGGGTTGGGCGGGGATGATTTCGCGAAGATTCTATGTCCCCACATTGCTCTTCGTGAAGTTGAGTTGAGGAACTCGCTCGTTTTCCCCACCTCCCCAACTAACCTTCTTCTGGCATGGTGTGGCGCGCTTCCTGCATGCAGGTGTTTGTCTTCATCCAGGCCTGGATGATCCTATCGTTCTTTGCCTCGATTATACTCCTCCCCCTGAAGTTGCTCGGCCAGGACGTTACCACTCTCGGCAACGGCTATTTCGAGTACTGGATCGGAACCTACTGCAGCGCAATCTTCATTGGACCCATCGAGGTTAGGGGCCTCGAGAAGGTACCCAGGGATGGCAAGGGGCGCGTCTTTGTCATGAACCACCAGTCTCAGGCCGACATCTGCATTCTTTACTACCTCAAGGCCATCTTCGTTTGGATCTCAAAAAAGTCTGTAACCTACATTCCAGGAGTTGGACAGATCATGCAGCTGAGCGGGCACATCCTCCTAGATAGGAAGGGGAAGTCTTCCATCAAGGCCATGTACGCCGAAGCAAAGGACAGGCTCAGTAAGGGCAAGAACATCTTTATCTTCCCCCAGGGAACCAGGGAGAGAACTAAGGTTCTCCCCTTCAAGCACGGGGCCTTCAGCATCGCCATCTCGGAGCAGGTTGATATCATCCCCGTCAGTATTCACCTCGAAGGCAGCACGTGGCAAAGGTTCTTCTTCTATGGGTATCTCTGGGGAATCGAAGAGGCCAAGAAGACACCCCAGGCAATCATCACAGTCCACGACACCATGAAAGTTAAGGATTACTTGGGAGTGGGGGGGAAAGAGAAAATGATGGTCGACGCCCAGAAAATCATTTACAGTGTGCTGGGGGAGAACGAGAAATCAAAGTAAAAGTAAGGCACAATGGTTATTAAATGAAGCCGGGGTTCAGTACATGGTTGCTGTCTACCAAGACGTCTCCCGAGCCTGTTTGTTCTTGAGACCCTGTTACTCCCGTAATATTAGATATGGCAGGGCTGCTCACTATCTCCCCCCCCCAACCTCCCCTCGTGCTGAGGCTCTTGATCATCCCCTTCCCAAGTGCCCCTTTTGCTCCTCCCTCCCAAATGCTCTTGCTTGTATCTAGTGACATCCTAACATTGAGTGACCCCCGTCCCGAGCTCCTCCCTCCAACCGTGCTTCTCCCTCCCACCGAAGCCTGGTCATTTTCGCTTTCGTTCTCGTTTTCGTTCTCCTCCCCGTCCTCTACAGCTGAGTTGAATTTTCTCAACAGCATCCCCACGATCAGCAAGACGATGTACACAGTGTAAGCGATGCCCTCAGGCCCCGAGAAATCGAAATTGCGCTTCCTCCTAATTGCGTAATTCATGAGGGCGTAAACAAGGCAGATGCCAAAGATGGCAATTTGCAGACCCTCTGCAAAGCTAATTTCGAGCCTCGCAATGTTCATCATCGCAAGGGTGGGTTTGCGGTTGACAAAGAGCACCGTCGCTGCTGCGAGCACGATCAAGAGAAACTTCAATGGAACAACTCCGATCCCTATGCCAAAGCAAACCTTGTTTTCCTCGTCTTCGAAGCACCCCTCTTCCGCACAGGCATAGTACGACTCCATCCAACAAGCCCCTAGCTCCGCAGACACTACGATAAACGGAAAAGAGAGAGCAAGAAGCGATGATATGGCAACCTCGTAAATGTGATTCCGCCTCTCCGCCGCCGCATATAGCTTGCCGGCGCTGAGACTTCAAAATGTAGCAGCAGATGACGACAGCAATCACATTGATGACGCGATCCGGTGAAAACGAATCGTTGGCCGAAGCGGCAGTTACACCCGAATACTGTTGCACGACAATCTTGAGCACTTCCCCAAAAATCGCCAAAAAGGTGTGGAAATCGATCCACCTGCAGCAACCCCCGTCGGTCAGGTCGCAAGCAGTATGCAAAAATATTCACGTACAGCGTGATCTTGGTTGTGCTCCAGAGCACCAGAGCAAATCCTGCGTTGTTGCTATTCGTACCCTCTGTGATGACCAGGAGACCTGACCGAGACTATGATAGGGGAAAGGGAATCCCTTGAAGCTGCGAATAATAGGAACTGATACAAGTGCGAAACGCGAGGCTGCGATGAGCGAAGCGAGGGAGAGGTATATTAGACATAACACTTGTGTCGCTTCGCTCCAGCCTTCCGTCATTCGCTCCTCGCCCCCCCTCACCTCCTCGTCTCGTACTGCGCATGACTTGATTACTGCAGTCCAATAGTCCCATACTTTGTTCCAAAGACGCGAGGCACAACTTTTTTGTGCCTCGTCCGTCGCACTTAGTTTACGCGACATCATGTTGTCGACCTGTATCTTGTCAACATGGGATGATATCTTTCGAATAGTAGTGGCTTCGTTGTCGTCGGCAAACTTCTTTGTGAGGCAGGAGATCGATTAACCTACGACAAACATGACGGACGCCATTGTAGATAAGACGGTGCTGAGGGAGGAGGAGTAAACGAACTCGCGTATTTGGCCCGGTGTGAAAGTACTCCAGATTTGCTTGCAACGCCTGCGGAGGATAAAGAACCCGCAAGTCACGAAGAAAGTTGAATCGACAATATATGATTCCTTGTACTCGTGCCCCAAATATTGGTGATTCTGTCGGCTCAACAAGGACCTCTGCACTATCACGAGCAGAGCGGATGCTATTTGTGCCAATGGGAATCCCGTGTAGGTCGGGTCAGAAATCATAACTATCATGAGCGGGATAAGCTCTAACACGAACACCCCGTCGGCCAAGGAAGACCAGAGCACCGACCACTCCACATCTTCCGCCTTTGCATTCGGTTCATTGGCCTTGGCATCTGCACGCAGGGCTTGCAAGGATGTGCTTAAGGAGGCCAGTTGAATGACCAGGACAAAGCCCACCCAGAAGCGGATCAGTCGGGCCCGTGGTGGGGAGGTGGAGAGAGAAGATTTAATGGAAGGGAGGTTGGTCGTCGAGGCCACTGGGGTCATCTCAACGTGAGGAGTGGCGGATCCCGACATGAGGGTACCGCTTGAGGGGAAAGGTGGGGAGCGCCACAGCTCGTTTTTGGATGCCGCGTTTCAAGATTGGGTTGCTTCAAGGGTAAAAACCGCTATTTACAGAAGAGTCTCAGAATAAGATTGTGCATGCCAAATGCGAAGAAGTTAATAAGGGGGCGTGCAACACCTTATAAAAAAACAAGCGCAACGCATTGGATCACAAACATTTAACTTTACATCTTATGCGTAAACCTCGCACCCTTCAAAGTTACACCGCACATAGGTGGTCCCCTTCCTTACTGGATAACGCGGGAGCACGCACCCCAGCCACGCAGCGAGACGAGGCATGAACGATAAATTCAGAACACTCTTCCCCAACCACGGAATCCGGAGAACCCAGCCAAAGTACCAAACGAGGATGTCGGCATTTTCGCTGACCTTGAGCTGCTTCTTGAACTTGTGAGCGCTCTGGGCAATCACCTGGAAATGCGGTAGGATATGCCGCATGTGTGGTCGTAGTAGTACAAGGTGGCATGCGAGGTCGTCGAGGAGGGGTGCGAAACGCGGAACGTAGGGGAGGAGGACGGGCAGATACTTCCCGCCATCGTCGGCAAATAGGAGAAGGGAGTCGATGTGAGGCATCAGGGTTCCTATATGCGGAGCCAGGACGTCAAGGTTATCGAGAACGAAGGGTATATGGGGCTCAATCTCATCGAGGCGCTCTAGGATTGTGTCCAAATGCGGTTCGATGAGATCAATATAGCCGTCAGCAGCCACCAAAATACCAGGAGCGTAGCGCTCTAGTTTCGCTATCCTCGCAGCAATGGCTGCTGTGTGGGGTATCAACCTCTGCGCCCCCTCCAAACTCACATATCCCTTGACCAAAGAAGGCTGCGTTGAGAGACGAAAGAGAGACATGGTGTCTTCACGGAGTAACTCGATAGGATTTGCCGCCTCCTCCACCTGCTTCTGGAGCACCCTTGCAGACCCCTCCTCCGTCGCCAAAATTGTCTCAAACCATCGCACAACATCATTGTAAATGCCCTCCCTTCGTGGAACTCCCATCTTGCTCTGCTTCGCCTTTAAGAGAACAATTTTCCCCTCAGCAATCCCCGCCTCTTTTCTTAATTCAACCAGCCTCTTGTCAACCGCCCGAACCTGTAAAGGGGTAGTCAAAGCATCTCTTCGCTTCTCAAGGGCTTCAATCTCATTGATACAGCGATTCACAACAGCCCTTGATTCAGCCACCCGTCTGCGAAGGACTACAACCTTCTTATCCTTAAAGGAGGTAGGGGTAAAGGTCGTCCCTTCGACCAAGGGACGTGTGAATGGAAGGACCTTCGCTATGGCCTTTCTCCGAGGGCTCAAATTTTGTTTAGGTTGGTTGAGTGTACGAGAGAAATTTAAAAGCTGAAGGATAACGATGATACGAAAGAAGAAAACCCAACATCTCATGCCTCCGAGAAAGATTATAGTTAAAATGTTGAGGAGGAAGGGCCAGGGAGACAATAACCTCCTGTCCTCATTCCGCAATAACTCGATCCTAATACTAATAGGACAAACTCTCACAAGATATTAGACCACCCTTGATATATTTAATTGGCATGTCGACCCCCCCTCCCCCCCCTAAACCTTCTTTGTCGATAGTTGATGGCAACAAAACCTCTGCTGACTACTACTACGACAGTTATAGCCATCATGGTATCCATATTGAGATGATCCGTGACACAGTACGAACGAATACGTATCGAAAGTTTATTTTGGATAATAAGGCACTGTTTGAGGGGAAGGTGATCCTCGATGTTGGCTGCGGCACTGGTATTTTGAGTTGTTTCTGCGCGATGGCTGGTGCAAGGAAGGTGTACGCGATAGATAATAGTGATATCGTCGACATGGCGAGGGAAATAGTTAGGAAGAATGACTTTAGTGATAGGATAGATGTGATTAAGTGCAAGGCTGAGGAATGGACAGGCCCTGATGACGGTGGAAAAATCGACGTGATCATAAGCGAGTGGATGGGGTACTTTTTATTCTACGAGAACATGCTGCAGTCGGTGTTGAGTTGCACTCGATATCTCAAGCCGGGAGGTTTGGTGTTTCCTGACAAGACCATTCTGTACCTTGTTGGGTTCTCGGATCCCGAAAGGATGGAGGAGGAGGTGAACGTGTGGAAGGATATAGGTGGTGTGGACATGACACCGATGATGGAATGTGTGGAGAAGGAGGTTGTGGTGGACTTTGTACCTCATTCGGACTTGTGCACCACCCCCGTTCCTGTCCACAATCTCAACATCCCAGATTGCAAGATACAGAACTTTCTGGAATGGGAGAGCCACTTCGTTATTACCTTTGCTAAGGACGATGCTGTGATGGATGGAATCGTAGGTTACTTTGAGGTTGGCTTCATTGGTGGCGCCGAAAAACCCGTGGGCTTCAGCACCGCGCCCTTCGCGAAACCAACCCACTGGAAGCAAACCCTCTTCTACCTAAAGAAGCCTATAAAGGGCAAAATGGGAGACGCAGTGTTGGGGGAAATCAAGTGCCGCAGCAATCTAAAGAATGGGAGAGATTTTGACGTCTCATTGAAAATCGGGGATGGGGACTGGCAAGAGTTCAACCTAAATTAAATTAAAAACTCGACAGCTTGCGAGCCAAACAAACCAGTGCGTTACTTTCACGATATAAAATATTAACCTTCCTGTGTGCCAATCAACCCGCTGACCTCCCCCCATTTTCAACCTTTTTCATTTTGGTGTAATTGGTCGTGTAACCCCAATTTGGTGGATGTCAAGCTCCTCCCGTCTTTCCAACTTCTTCTTTATCGTATTTCTCTTACAGGTCTGCATGCCACTCACAAGTCTCAGACTTACCCCCTCCCTCCTCCGTCGACCTTCCTTCATTCTCACTGCCAAACGAACATCATCGTCACTTGAACCTTACGTACCGTATCATGTTGAAAAGCCAGAGGTCGTTTCGGACATGATGCCTAATTTATCGGCCCATTTGGTCTCCCAGCTAACAACTTCGTGCCCTCTTGGGTATGCGCCGACTACAGTTGGTCCTAAGACGCTCGTCAAGTATGTCCAGGATGAGAAGGTCAACCTTACGACCGAAAGCCGCCTTCCGCCACTCCTCTTGGTGAAGGTGGGCGAGTTCTACGAAAGTTTTGGGTTTGACGCTGGTATCCTTATTGCTCATGGCGGTCTCAACAGCATGGGGGGAAAGTTAAGGGCCGGGATGCCCCTCGGCAACATACAATCCGTGGTGGACCGACTGTTTCAGTCATGGCCTGGCAAGGGTGCAGAGAGCCTCGAAATCGCAGTCTATGAAGAGTTTGGTTTCAACGAGACTGGAACGGGGCTCAAGAATCGCAAGCTTCAGCAGATTCTCCGAAAGGGTGAGGAGGAGTACTTTTTTAACCTGCACATGGGCGAGGGTTCCTCCACGATGAACGAGGGTGTTCGGGTTGTCTTGGTCAAGGAGCGCCTGACAAAGTCACAGAAATCTTTTGACCTTTACGAGGTGGAACCCTACATATCAAGGTGCTCCGTCTCATCATCTCTGCCCCTCTCGTCTCTCCTCTCCCTCATCAATAGCGGCTCCGTTTATAAGGATACCGTTTATTTTGATGGCGGGGACCTGCCGAGTTGGGCAGGGGACTTTGAGGTGGAGAGAGTAACGGGAGGCCGAGGAATGATCGAAAATGTTGGCGTGAAACTCTTTGGGGACAAGTGGATGGGGGTCAAGGTGTCCCAAAAGTGCACCCAAAGGTCCCTCAAGCCCCTCAACTTTGAGACCGCCAAGGAAATTGGGGTCGTTAGGGATCACAGGATTGCCAGCTTGGTTGAGGCTGTGATCGGCGACGAAAAGGGATATGCTGCGGAATACGTTAGGGACATGCTTCTGAGACACAAGGGCGTGGAAGTTGGTGGTGGGTTCAGGAATATTGTCAAGTGGCTCTCAAACACGAAAGAATCGCTGCCCGAGAGGAGGGTGATCGACGTGAAGCGGGTGATAAGGTGGATTCGGGAGGGAGAGTGCAGCAGGAGGGGGTTCCTTGATTTGAGGGAATGTGTGGAAAGGGCAGGTGTATGGGAGGAATTCTGTGGAAGGGAGGGAGTCGCGGGTGATCTGGGGAAGGTTGTGGAGTATGATACGGCCGGGGAGGGAGGGCGAGTGAAAAGCTTGAGCGAGGTGAGGGAGAAATTGCTGGATCTTATCGATGGGACTGTGGCATCAGATGAAGATGGCTTTGTAGAGGCCGTTGAGGAAGATGTCAAGGGCAAGGGCAAGATGGAGCAAACGGCAACGAAAGTGAATAACTTCTTCATAAGGAACGACCGCACGTGGCAGGGAAGGGTGAAGGATGATGCGACGGAGGGTGTTAGAGAATCAGTGAGGAGGGTCGAGGTAAGGCGGCGAGTGCGGTGATTGTATCGAGTCGCAGGAGGGTTGCAATTTTCTACCACATCTAATCCTTTTTGCTCCTCTCTTCGCTTCTTGCTTCACTCTTTGCACTCGCCTCGCTCACCATAGCTTTGCAAGGGCAAACTTGTGGAAAGCCTGGAGAGGGATTTTTACTTTGACGAGGGCGGAGAAGTCGTTGTCGACATATTCAACAACGCACTGTACCTGAGGTCCCAACCTAGCGACGGGCACGCCGTCTATATGCACCCGAAGGATAGGAACAATAGGATTCTACGAAACAGGTACACCACGGAAGATGTGAACGAAAAATTGAGAGACTATATCGGAGCGACACAGGAGTGCCGGGCCGAGGTAGCGAGTGCATTGAAGAACCTGAGCACGGACATATGCAGGTTGGAGGAGGGATTGGACGGAGTTTTAGAGTGTGGGTACATTAACATGATTATTGAGGTGAGGACGTGGCGGTGTGTCTGTGTGTGTGCAGCAAGCTGCGATTACTTACTCCTCCCGCCCATCCCAGGTTTGCATAAGGCACGTAGCGGAGGTCCGTAAGAAGCACTGGACGATCCCCTCTATCGAGGGTGACATGACTCACGCAGTGAGTCTGAACGACGTCTTCCCTTACTGGTTGAGCCTGTCTTCCGGCATCACGAACGACGTCCGTCTGAACGGCATGTGCGCGCTAACGGCACCGAACATGAGTGGGAAGAGCACCGTCATGAGGAGTGTGGCGGCGGCGTCATTGCTTGCGTCTGCTGGCATGTACGCGCCTGTGGGGAGTGGGAGCAGGGTAGGAGTTCTTGACGCAATCTTTGTAAGGGGAGCGAGCGGGGACGCGCCAAACGAGGGCAAGAGCGCCTTCGGGGCCGAGGTCGAGGATATCGCCGACATGCTTGGAACGTGTAGCGATAAGTCTTTAGTATTTGTTGACGAGCTCGGGAGGGGAACGAGTCCCACAGACGGCGCCGCGATTGCCGCGGCGGTTCTGGAGGAAATGGCGAAGAAGGGAATGAACGGATTTTTTGCGACGCACCTGTTTGAAGTCTTTGAGCTTCTTCCTCGCTTCCCGGAGAAGGCAAGGGAGAGAATCATCAGCAAGAGGATGGCGGTGGAGTACAAGGACGTGGGAGGGGAGAAAGTCGTCGAGTGGACGTACAAGCTAGAGGACGGAGTGTGCAAGGACAGCATGGCGTTGGTTACGGCCAAGAAATTTGGGCTTCCTGACGAGGTCATTGGGAGGGCGAGGGAGTTTCAGGGTTTAGTGGGGTTAGGGGGAGGAAGGGACGGTAGAGAGGAGAACAACAAAGGCGAAGAAGAGGTGGTGGTGACGAGGGAACTTGGAGATGTTCCCATCCTGGACCTCGGCGCTGCCTGCAACGTCCTCGAGACGGCGAGCAACTCTTCAGCTATATCCCTTCCAGCCAAGTTCACGCCGCCACCGTACTTAGAGGGACGATCGTGCGTTTACATTCTCGAGGTACCAGGGACTGTCGAGGGGGAGGGGAATATGTTCTATGTCGGGGAGAGCGATGGAGTGGGGGGAAGGATCGAGGCGCACAGGAGGAAGCGGGTGAAGGGGCTGTCGTGGGCGAACTGCCACGGGAAAATCGTCGAGGTCGACGGAGGCAAGGGACAGGCGAGGAGACTGGAGAGTGAGGTAATCAGGAGGATGGAGAGGATGGGATTTGGGATGATCAGTGTTGCTGATAAGAATCACGTGAGCTTTGGAAGCGTGGGGGATAGAGAGAGGGCAAACGAGAGCATAGCGAGTACGAGCGAAGCGAGTGCGGAAGGGGATGGGATGGATGGAAATACCTAGGGTTAATGTAATCTACAACGGAGAATCGTGTGTAAAACCTAGTGTGTTCATTGATTCATGTCTCCTACCGCCCTCCCCCCCTCCCACCCGACTAACGATCGCTAGGGCGATTCCCCTGGTGAGTCACGTTCGTCTTCTCCTCCGCCTTGTGTGCTTTTTTAGCAAGATACTGGAGGGTTGGATTCGGTCTGGCCATTTTCACCTCAGTGGAGCCTCCACTGGGGGTTCGAAGGATATAGCTGAACATGGCCTTGGACTCAAGGGACTCAAGCTGCGTTAGGGGTGCACTATCCTTTGCTCTCGCTATATCCATTTTTTTGGGTTGGAGAGGAAACTGCCATTTTTCTTCAGGTGAGGGAACAGAATCTAAAAAGCGCCTCAGCATACATGCGTCAGCGACAGTCATATTATAAGCTAAAAACACTAGAATATCTAATTTAATCACCACATCGGACTTGTTGTTGCCTTAAATCCTCAACAATTGTCGAGGGTCGGTTGAGGGTTGTGTTGGGGATCCTGCTTGCTCACCCTCCTTTCACCACAGACCTCAACTAATATGCCAAACTATAGCGAGAAGGCCGATAAGATCAAGGAATGCATGAAGGATACGAGTGACTTTCCCATGGCAGGTACAAGCAATAGTGCATTCCAGCTGAATGAACCGTTCTTCAATTATGCAATCTCAGAGGGCAGCGCTGGTACTTACGCAGGCTTCAACACCTGTTATCCACCACCGGTAGCAGAGCCCCCACTTGCGAGTCCCTCGACACTGCCGCTCAGTGCATTGATAGAAATAACCTCAAATGCAACAAGTTCACCGTAGCAATCACTGACTGGATAACGCCCGGTTTCCAAATCGTTCCAGCTGTTGCTTCGCTGAATAACTTCGCACTGAACCAAGGCTGTATCTTTACGGGAGGAACCAGTAAACTTTGCGGTAACCCCTCTGAAATGCAAGCCACATTAGCGAAAGTGACAGTTTTCAGCGCATTGATTGTACCCGCCCTACTATTATTCAGGCGCCTCAGACGCAAGGGCGAAGTGGACGACAAGGAGCTGCCACTAACGAAGACGGAGGAGGAGAAGGGGTACGAAATGATGTGAGGGGGAAGGAGGACAGGAAGGGGGGAAGCATGGAAGGGAAGGCCGACTATATAAATTGAAGCAACTGAAGAATATTATGACAAAAGCTCACGAAACGTTCGTATTTCTTTCGACTTTAATTTTTTTGGTCAACCCCCAAAATCCTCTCTCCAAACCAAAAATTTCACATATACCTATATCACCCCCGCTTGTCTATCTAGCCCCCCCCAATGCCACTTCTACCAGTAGTGCTCGTAGTGTACGATTTATCCTCCCCATATTTAAACAGGTAAGAAGCAATGACCTCTACCCAACGACTCCTCGGTTCATTTATGGATAGAAATCCCCTTCCCCTACTTAAACATTCCCTCTCCCCTCTCTTC
>JGI24540J26637_10000773_pt1 | contig 13674 bp, 10 predicted proteins | sample NorSeaMetagenome_FD_26637 | JGI IMG/M metagenome (IMG submission 26637)
CACTACTCTCTGGAAAATATGGCTTTAAATCAGCACTCTTAAAGTTAAATACTTTTTGCTTTAATTTCTCTGAGTAGAACATTAAGTCCCATGGCATTAAATCATGTCCAGCAAAAGCCTCCAGATCTTTCAATTCTGTCTTTGCTTGCAGATGAGATAGATTTACTAACNTCTCTAGAAAATCTATGACGGATTCGGGTGAGTCTACCATTTTGGATTGAACTGANTATTCTGCATAGTTTGATAAGCCCAGAAGGATAGACATTTCTGAGCGTAATTTTAAGATCTCATCCATAACCTTGCGGTTATCAAATTTAACTGGAGTAATCCCAACATCAGACGCTCTTGAAATATATGCTCTATAAACCTCTTCTCTTAAGCCTCTATTCTCAGCATAAGTCATAAGATCAATGTAGACTGGTATTTGAAGGCTTACGATGTACTCATCTCCTTCTCTAACCTTGGAAAGCTCTGCCTCACTATATCCATTCAAATCATCAATAGAGACTGACTTTTTCCAGGAGTTGGTTGCTTGTAAAACATTTTTAGAAAACTGATTACTTAAAACGCTTAATCTTTCTTGAATCTCTTTAAATCTTTTAGAGTCACTCCCCTTAAGGGCAACGCCTGAAAGCTCAAAACCCTTAATTGAGTCTTTAACAATGTGCTTTTGTTGATCATTAAGGCTTGTATTCTTAACTCTTTTAAATGCTTCATACAAGTCTTCATTAGCACCAAGATCACTATAGTAGTTAGAGATTATTGGTAAGGTTTTTTCGTAGTCCTTGTTAAACTTTTCAGAAAACATAACTGCATTAAGATGAGAGTTAACACTCATCTCTTTGCCAATAAGATGTTCATTATTATCAAGCACACCCACCACACTCTCCCAATCATTACCTTTACTTGCAAGTACCGATTGCTTAATACCATCTTTTACAACCTGGGAAATATTAAGAACGATATCTTTTGGCTTAAAGTCTGGAGTTTGATTGCTATTCATAATAGGGCTAATTTAAAAAAAGTTAATGAATTTTAATATATTTAGATGACTTTATAGAGCTTGCTGAAAATATTAATTTTTAAGCTTTAATTACTAAAAAAACTAAATATCTTTTCGGCCTTTAATTATTACTTCATAGCCTTTTTCTTCTGGCTCATCATCAATCATTTCAGCTGGAAAACCATCCCCCAACACTTCAACATTGGCCCTTTCTTCAAGCCTCCTAATGATGTTTGGAGAAAGCTCACGTGGCCCGTATCTCTTCTCACCATCTTTAAAAATCTCAACAATTAAAGGGGCAATTTCTAAATCCAGCCCTTTTCTCTGAGCAAGCTCATTAAAAATCCCAATATCCTTAGAAACCAAATCCATTGTAAAGCTTATATCTCTGCTACCATTAAGAATAACCTGAGATTCAGTTTCATGGACAAATGAAGTTCCAGAAGATGCTTTGATCGCCTCATAAGTTACGTTCATATCCATTCCAAGCATCTTCATTGTTGTTAGCGCTTCTGCTATCGAAGCAAGGTTAACCGTAGCTAAGTAATTGGTCATAACTTTTAGAGTTGAGGCAGTTCCTAAGTCACCAGTATGAAGCACTCGTCTTCCCATGGTGGTTAGTATTGGCAAAGCTCTTTCAAAAGCCTCTCTTGAGCATCCAGCAAAGATTGAAATATTACCTGTATCAGCCCTATGGCAGCCACCTGAAACAGGGCAATCAATTGGTAATGCACCAATTGCTTCAACTAAAGCACCAATTCTTCGAATCTCAGCCTCATCTGTAGTGCTCATCTCAAGCCAAATTTTCCCTTTGCTTAATCCCGATAAGATCCCATCAGAAGATTCCATAACTTCAGAGCAGGCTTTTGGAGATGGTAAACAAGTAATAACCACATCACATTTCTTTGCCATTTCTTGAGGCGAGCCAACACTCTTTGCTCCTCTTTCAATAAACTCATTAACAAGAGAAGAGTTAAGATCATGAACTGTAAGGTCAAAACCATTTCTTAAAATACTGCCTGCAAGTTTGCCACCTGCATTCCCTAAACCAATAAAACCTACTTTCATCTAAATCTCCAAAAAACTACAAATTTTTAATCGTCATCAACATAGTAAGGTTTTGTATCCATCGAAAGATGGAGCTTTTTTCCTTTATAAGGTGAATTCGCTTCAATAACTTTAAGGTTAAGATCTATCCCTAATCCTGGTTTATCTGAAGGAATAATATTTCCTTTACTCCAATCAAGAGGCTGCATCAGTACATCTGAGTGAAAGCCATCCCAAGTCCCAATACTTTCCATAATTAGGAAGTTTGGTGTTGCAGTAGCGAGCTGTATACTAGCTGCAGCTCCTACTGGGCCATTATAAATATGCGGGGCAATCTGAGCATAAAAAACTTCAGAAAGGCTCGCAATTTTCTTGGCCTCTAAAATACCACCAACTCGCCCTAAATTCATTTGAATTATTGACGCAGAGTTATTTTTTAAAATATCAAAAAACTCATACTTTGTTGTTAAGCGCTCTCCAGTAGCAACTGGAATACTTGTCTTACTTGCAACTTCTGCCATTGCACTTGACTGGCCCGGAGGAACAGGCTCTTCAAACCACAAAGGGTCAAACTTTTCAAGCCTCTTAGCTAGCCGCACAGCTGAAGCGGGAGTTAACTGTCCATGAGTTCCAATAAGAAGGTCACAGTTATCTCCAACAGCCTCTCTTACTTTTTGGCAATAATTTTCGCAGTGCTTTAAGCGGCTCAGTGATATTTGATGTCCAGAGAATATTGAATAAGGGCCAGCTGGATCAAACTTAACTGCACTAAAGCCCTGCTCCATAAAATTTATAGCAGACTCAGCGCCTAAGTCTGGATCATCATAATTAAGCACTCCATTTTTGTCTTTTGGGTATAGATATGTATATGACCTTAGCTTGTCATGAACCTTGCCCCCTATAAGCTCATATATTGGCTTATTTGCAGCTTTTCCAATAATATCCCAACAAGACATCTCTAGCCCACTTAATACCCCCATCATTGTCAAATCTGGCCTTTGAGTAAAGCCACTTGAAAAACACTCTCTGAAAAAGCGCTCAATATGATGTGGGTCATGGCCCTTTAGGTATCGCTCAAAGACATCTTCAGTTGCCTTAACAACAACTTCAGGATGAAAGGAGGCCGAATATATCTCTCCAATCCCAACGATGCCGCACTTAGTTTCAATAGAAAGGAAGATCCAATACATTCCACCAATATGAGGCTTTGGGGTACCAACTATATAAGTATTTAATTTTACGACTTCCATGCCATATTTTTAGTAATTTATATTGATGTAATTTTTATACGGGTTTATAAGAATAAGCAAGTTATTTTGTTTACGAAAAATTATTTACTTTACGACGCCCTATAGGTTGGCCTGATCGTTGGGTTTTTTGCCAATCTGAATCAATCCATACATCGGCTTCAGAAGCTTTGAGTGGCTTATTTCCTAATACGATATCCGCCATTTTTTCAGCTAACATAATTGTTGGTCCATTAAGATTTCCATTTGGAATTGTTGGAAATATAGAAGAATCAATTACTCTTAACTTTTCAATACCATTTACTTTACCTTGATTATCAACAACGGTCATAGGGTCACTTAAGTCACCCATTTTGCAAGAACAAGATGGGTGGTAAGCGCTTTCAACATTTGCCCTAACCCAAGAATCTATTTGATCATCACTACTTACCTCTAATCCTGGGCTTGCTTCACCCGCATTATATTCGTCCAGTGCTGGTTGACTTAAAACCTCACGAGTCAATCGAATACAATCACGCCAATCTTGTCTATCTTGCTCGCTCTCCAAATAGTTAAATAGGATTGTTGGCTTAGCTTGTCTGAGCTATTAATCTTAATGCTGCCCCGACTGCTAACTTTATTGACGCCTGCATGAACTTGATACCCATGCCCCTTCATTGCTGCGTTTCCATCATATCGCATTGCAGCTGGGAGAAAATGATACTGAATATTAGGCCACTCAAGGCCTGCACGAGAACGAATAAAACCACAAGACTCAAAATGATTTGTTGCGCCGAGTCCTGACTTAGATAGAATCCAGCGCACACCAATAAGACCCTTACTAAATAAGTTTAATTTACTGTTAAGTGTAATTGGCTTTTTACAATGATATTGAAAATATACCTCAAGATGGTCCTGAAGATTCTCGCCAACACCTGGCAATTCATGTTGCAGCTCAACTCCAGCATCTTTTAGAACATTTTTTGGACCAATCCCAGATAACTGAAGTAGCTGAGGTGAGCCAATTGACCCAGCACAAAGTATCACCTCTGTATTCGCATTCAATATTTTAGTTTGACCGTTAATTGAATACTCAACTCCAGTTGCAACTTTATTCTTTAGAATTACTCGCTGAACAAGCACTCCAGTTAGTATTGTAAGGTTTGATCTATTTTTAGCTGGCTTAATATAGGCATTTGATGTAGAAGAGCGAACACCACTTCCAACGGTCATGTGCATTGGACCAAAGCCCTCCTGTTGCTGACCATTATAATCCGCAGTTTCAGGATAACCAGCCTCCACTCCAGCATTAATAAAGGCTCGATAAAGAGGATTTAATTTCATGTTATTACCATTTGAAGTTGCCACAGGACCACTACCTCCACGGTAGTTATCTTCCCCCAAATGCCATTTTTCAGAGCGCTTAAAATATGGCAGACAATTTTTGTACGACCAACCCTCTGCCCCTTGCTCCTCCCATTGGTCAAAATCACGCGCATGGCCTCGCACATAAACCATTCCATTTATGGAGGAAGAACCTCCCATCACTTTGCCTCTAGGACAATGCATTTTTCGATTATCAAGAAAAGGCTCTGGCTGAGTATGAAATTGCCATGCATACTTATCAGTATTCATAGGGTATGACAGTGCAGTTGGCATTTGAATCATTATGTTTTTATCACTACCTCCATTTTCTAGAAGTAACACTCTATTTTCACCTGACTCAGTCAAACGATTTGCCAAAACGCAGCCCGCCGAACCGGCACCTACAACAATATAATCAAACTCATTACTCATATATTTCTTAGCCTATATTAATAAGGACTCTCAACGTCATCCAACCGAACAAAAATACTTTTAATTTGTGTATAGCTCTTCAAAGTTTCGGGGCCATTTTCACGGCCTATTCCAGACTCTTTATAGCCTCCAACTGGCATCTCAGCAGGAGAATCTCCCCAACTATTAATCCAGCAAATTCCTGCCTCTAATTGATTAATAACTCGGTGCGCCCGATTAATGTTTTGCGTAAAAACGCCAGCCGCTAAACCAAACTTAGTATCGTTTGCCCTGCCAATTACTTCTGCCTCATCATCAAAGCGCAGAATGGACATTACTGGCCCAAAAATTTCATCAGTAACGTGCTCAGAATCGTCTTTACAATCTGCAAAAATTGTTGGCTCTACAAAAAACCCATTTTCTGTTTCTTTGGATTTATGACGATTTCCACCAAGAACAAGTCGAGCGCCTGATTTTTTAGCTTTATCAATATAATCCATAACCTTATCAAGATGCTTTGAGCTTATCAAAGCGCCCATCTGAGTATCTAAATCCATTGGATCACCTAGTTTTATTTTTTTACTTCTCTGACAGACTTTTTCTATAAATTTATCGTAAATACCAGATTGCACAAACACCCTTGTTCCATTGGTGCAAACCTCACCTTGAGTATAGAAGTTTGCAAGAAGCGCTCCAGAGATTGCATTATCAATATCAGCGTCATTAAAAATAATTAATGGCGACTTACCTCCAAGCTCCAAAGTTACCTCTTTAAGGCTTCCAGCTGCATCTGCCATTATCTTCTTTCCCGTTCCACTTTCTCCAGTAAAAGAAATTTTAGCAACTCTTGGATGTCGAGTTAAGTACTGGCCTACGCGATAGTCACCTTGGACGACATTAAATACTCCTGGAGGCATCCCTGCTTCTGTATATATTTCAGCAAGCTTTAAAACGCTAAGTGGAGTTTCTTCAGAAGGTTTAAATACCATTGAATTCCCAGCAGCCAAACAAGCAGCAGATTTCCAGCAAGCAATTTGAATAGGATAGTTCCAAGCACCAATACCAGCACAAACCCCTAAAGGCTCTCTTTTTGAAATGTAAAAGGTACTCGAGTTTAAATCTTGCTGAGCGCCCTGCAAACCCGGGGCAATGCCCGCATAATATTCAATTACATCTGCACCAGAATGGATATCAACACAATTAGCTTCCTGTAATGGCTTGCCGCAATCAGCAACCTCTAATGCAGCAAGTTCATTGTTTCTTTCACGCAAAATAGAAACTGCTTTTAGTAAGATTCGACCTCTTTCAACGGCCGTCATCTTGCTCCACACAGCAAAACCCTTCTCAGCTGATTTAATAGCTGCCTCAACATCACTCTCACTAGCTTGGTCTATAAGAGCTATAACTTGCCCATTTGCAGGATTAATAGACTCAAAAGTTTCACCAGAATTAGATTTTAAATAGGCGCCATGAATATATAAATGTTCTATCATAAACCTTAATAAGTATCAAATTGTAAAAAACAATGATACATTCTATGAACTCACTATAAGTAAATTAATTAATCAAAATATTAAGGCATTACAATGTTTTGAAGCTGATCGTTAAGCAGCTGAAGAAGAATTGATTTTTGGTCATCGTCAAATCGGCTAATAGGGCCTGATACTACAATAGCACCAACAAATTTATTACTATTAGAAATAACAGGTACGGCGAGTGCAAAGAGCGCAGCATTGTGTTCATTTATTGACAAGTAATAGCCTTTATCACGAATATCTTTATAAAAACCCTGCTTGTCATTTTTACGCTTACCAAAAGCTAAGATAATTCGCCCAGAGGCACCACGATTGAGCTCTAAACGAGAGCCCTGCTCAATGTTATGTCTGATCTCATCTCTTGAGTGTGCTCTATATAAACATATACGCATATTATCTTCTTCAACAAAAAAAGATGCAGTTTCGTCAGATATATCTCTGATCCTATCAACTATAGGACGTATCTGCTCAAGATGATTACTTTGCGTATATATAGCGCTTAAATAAAGAGCCTGAGTTCCCACAACGTACTTCTTATTCTTAAGTCTTGAAACGTAGCCATAATCTTCAAGCGTACTTAGAATTCGATATGCAGTTGAGACATTAAAATTTAACTGATCACAGATCTCCTTTATTGAGAATTGAGATTTATCCAATGAAAACATTGACAAGATTTGTAAGCACTTTTCGATTGCGTTGTAACTTTTATCAATAGATCTAGGTTTCATTTTATTTCATATTATGAAAAAATTATATTATATAGTGAAATTATTTGATCATATTATCTTTTAATTGGTATTATTCAAATATAAGTAAATAGCAGCTATATCAGAAGCTTGAGTAAATTAAAGCAATATAAACACAACCAAATTAAAAGGAGATACTAATGAATAGAGAAGAGCAAATTAAAGCCCTAGAAAAAGATTGGAAAGAAAACCCTCGATGGTCGAACGTAAAGCGTACTTATTCTGCAGAAGATGTTGTTAGGCTCCGTGGGTCTGTTCAACCAGAATGCACTTATGCCAGAAGAGGCGCAGAAAAGCTATGGGATCTTGTTAATGGTTCAGCTAAGAAAGGCTATGTAAACTCTATGGGCGCTATTACTGCAGGACAGGCTATGCAGCAGGCTAAAGCTGGAATTGAAGCAGTCTACCTTTCAGGCTGGCAAGTTGCTGCAGATGGAAATACATCTGAAACAATGTATCCAGATCAATCACTCTACGCATATGACTCTGTCCCTACTATGGTTAGACGAATTAACAACACCTTTAAAAGAGCGGATGAGATTCAATGGGCTCAAGGAATTAATCCTGGTGATGATCAATTTATTGATTTCTTTTTGCCAATTGTGGCAGATGCAGAAGCTGGATTTGGAGGTGTATTAAATTCATTTGAATTAATGAAAAATATGATTACTAGTGGCGCTGCTGGCGCTCACTTTGAAGATCAATTGGCTGCAGTTAAAAAATGTGGTCATATGGGTGGTAAAGTTTTAGTTCCAACTCAAGAGGCAGTTCAAAAATTAATATCTGCTCGCTTAGCTTCAGATGTTATGGGCGTCCCTACACTCCTTCTTGCAAGAACTGATGCAGAGGCTGCGAACCTTCTAACTTCAGATGTAGATCCTTATGACGCTCCATTTGTTACCGGGAAAAGAACTGCTGAAGGGTTTTATATCGTTAAAAATGGATTAGAGCAGTCAATATCAAGAGGAGTAGCTTATGCCCCTTATGCTGACCTAGTTTGGTGTGAAACTGGGAAACCAGATCTTGGCTTTGCGCGTGAATTTGCTGAAGCTGTTTTAGCTGAAAACCCTAATCAGTTGCTTGCATACAATTGTTCGCCATCATTTAACTGGAAAAAGAATCTAAGTGACAGTCAAATTGCATCTTTCCAAGAAGATATTTCAGCGATGGGATATAAGTATCAATTTATCACTTTGGCTGGAATCCATAACATGTGGTATAACATGTTTGACCTTGCATATGATTACGCAAAAGGTGAAGGCATGAAGCATTATGTGAATAAGGTCCAAGAGCCTGAGTTTGATGCTGCTAAGAAAGGTTATACTTTTGCNTCTCATCAGCAAGAAGTTGGTGCAGGATATTTTGATGACGTTACAACTGTAATACAGGGTGGTGAGTCATCGGTTACTGCATTAAAAGGTTCAACTGAAGAAGAGCAGTTTAGCTAAGTTTTAAGCTGTTATGTATCAAGCCTTCTTGATTAAAGAAGGCTTTTAACTGGTAACTATTTATTATGCTTAGTAACTCATCTCAAAAGCTCTCTTTATCAATTGCTAAAAAGATTTTAATTGGCTTTGAGTATCATTACCAAAATATTAAGAGTTCTTCTATAGAGGCAAAAAGGTGTTTTGAGGAGAGAGAATGGCAAAAAATAGAAGACGATTCAAAGTTAAGACTTAATTTCTATGATGAACAAGTTGATTACTTTTGTAAAAAACTATCTTTAGAGTTAAAAAAACAAACTCTCTATGGCGCAAAGGCTGAATTCAATGAATCACCTAGTATGGAGAAGTTTAACTCTGAATTCTGGAAAAATACAAAGCATGTCTACATTGAACTAATAACTGAACACAAGCAGCCTGAGCTAGCTGAAACCTTCTATAACTCGGTATTTTGTAGGATCTTTTCAAGAAGTTTTTATAATAACCAGTTTATTTTTACAAGGCCATGTGTGTCACTGAATTATATTGACATGGATGAGCCAGTAATTGACAGCTACTTTGTTGAAGATGGTCAGCTGAGCGAAGCCTTTACATCTATTCTTGATAGCTACAATTTTAAATGTGAGTTTGGTAATCTCAGTCAAGATATCCAAAGATTAAAAGAGCAGCTTTATAGCCAGATGCCGCGACTAGACTCTGAAGTTTTCGAGATTCAAGTCATTAGTACCCCTTTTATCAGAGGAAAATGCGCCTACATTGTAGGCAAAATTGTCTCTCAGCTCCACTCAGATAGGCCGCTCCTTATTGCTCTATTAAATGATGAAAAGAAAGGTTTATACGTCGACAGCCTTCTCACTGAAGTTGGAGGAATATCCATTGTTTTTAGCTTTTCAAGATCGTACTTTTTTATTACAACAGACTACCCCTCTGCAATTGTTGAATATTTAAAAGAGATTTTGCCAGGAAAAACTAGGGCAGTTCTATACAGCGCAATTGGGCTTCATAAGCAAGGCAAAACTTTGTTATACCGACATTTTCTTAAGTACTCAAAAATTACTAGTGAAAAGTTAATAATTGCACCCGGTATCAAGGGCATGGTTATGTCTGTCTTTACTTTTCCAATGTACCCCTATGTATTCAAAATTATCAACGACCGCTTTGCACCTCCTAAAATGGGCACCAAAGAGATGGTTAAGGATAGATACTACTTTGTTAAAAACCACGTAAGAATAGGGAGATTAGCAGATACATGGGAGTTTTCAAATGTTGCCTTTCCGTTAAAAGATATCGATGATGCATTATTAATAGAGTTGAAGAGAAAAGCAGGCTCAAATATTGAAATTGAGGGGGACCTGTTAATCATTAAGCATATGTACATTGAAAATAAAATGACGCCACTCAATATGTATCTTGAAACTGCCACTAAAGAACAGCAAACAAACATAATTAATGATTATGGAAAAGCGATAGATGAGCTAATTAATTCAAATATTTTTCCAGGCGACATGCTTACAAAAAACTTTGGAGTAACTCGCCAAAATAGAGTCGTCTTTTATGACTATGACGAAATTACCTTAATGAGCACTCCCGTCTTTAAAAAGATTCCTGAATCCAAGACATACGAGCAAGAGCTTGCCTCTGAGCCCTGGTATTACGTTGGTCAGAATGACGTCTTTCCAGAAGAATTTAGATATTTCATGCTTCCAAATCCATATATGAAAGAAGTATTTAATAGAAATTATAAAAAACTTCTCGATGCAAATTACTGGATTTCAATACAAGAAAAAATTAAGAACAACGGGGTCATGGATTATTATCCATATGGATCAGAAAAACGTATGAGTGAAATATATGGAGAAACGAATGACTCCATCGACATGTGATATTTCGGATAAGCTTCACCCTAATGTCCAGTATTTAGAGCCTGTATATAAAAGTTATGGGTTAAAAAAATCATTTTCAGGTCGCATTGTTACTGTTAAGTGCTTTGAGGACAACTCCTTAGTTGAGCAGGCTTTAAATACTCATGGCAAGGGATCTGTATTAGTAATCGATGCAGGTGGCTCTATGAAGTGCGCAATGCTAGGTGATAAAAGGGCATCTGATGCAATCAGGAATGGCTGGGAAGGAATTATTATCTATGGATTGATCAGGGATTCAGTAGCCATAAATTTAATGCCAATTGGCATAAGAGCTCTTGGCGTTTGCCCATTAAAAAGTGTTAAAAAAGGAATTGGAAAAAGAAATATAAATGTCTCTTTTTCAAATGTAAAATTTAATCCAAATGAATATATTTATGCCGATGAAGANGGCGTAATAGTTACTGAAAATAAGGCCAATTAATGAGCAGTGATAGTCAAATAATTAATAAGATTCGAGTAGACAATACTTTTTTTAGCTTCATTGAAGAAGAGGTTTGTGATGGATTAGATATTTCAGCCAAAGACTTCTTTAAATCCCTCTCTCAAATTTTAAATGAGCTACAGGAAAAGAATACGTCCCTTCTTGAAAAGAGAGACTTATTGCAATCTAAAATTGACCAATGGCATGCTGAAAATAAAAGAATTGATCTTCAGAGCTATAAGAAATTTTTAGAGGGCATTGAATATATTACTCCAATGCCTGATAAATTCTCTATTGATGTTGAGGAAGTAGATGATGAAATATCTCAAATTGCCGGCCCTCAGCTCGTTGTTCCTATTACAAATCAGCGCTTTGTTCTTAATGCGGTGAATGCTCGCTGGGGAAGTTTATTTGACTCCCTTTATGGTACGAATGTAATTCCAAACAAAGGCAGTATGAGCACCTCTTTTGCACACAACCTTCAGCGAGTTAATCTTACTGCAGAACTTGCCTGTGACTTTCTTGATGAAATTGCGCCTCTTAAAGGCGCTTCTTATAGACAGATTACCTCTCAAGTTAAATACTCTGGCGCTTTAATATTCAACCTAAATGATGGTGAATTGGCAACCTTAATTAATCCAGAGAAATATATAGGATTAACTGACGATGGGCATATATTACTTAAGAATAATAACCTTCACCTAGAAGTGGTTTGTGACCAAGAAAGAAGTTTACATAAGAGCGGTATTTTTGATGTCATTCTTGAGTCTGCAATAACAACTATTGTCGATTTTGAAGACTCAGCATCAACAGTTTCTAATGCGGAAAAAATTCACGCATATCGTAACTACTTAGGCCTCATGAAGCGTGAACTAAGCACCACGTTTACTAAGGGTGGTGAAACCATTACTCGCTCATTAAATGAAGATAAAGTTTGTACTGATATACATGGAGAGAAATTTAGCTTAGCTGGAACAAGCTTGACTCTCGTTCGTAATGTTGGCATTCATATGACGACAGGAATTGTTAGTAATCTTGATGACTCACCAATTCCTGAGGGAATACTAGACGCAATGGTGACTTCACTTATTGCGCTTCATGATATTAAAATTAAAGCGAATTCAAAAAAAGGAAGCATCTATATTGTTAAGCCTAAATTACATGGCCCTGAAGAAGTAAAATTTACAATGGAGTTATTTGGGCTTGTTGAAAAAGCCTTATCTCTAAAAACTAATACGCTCAAAATAGGCGTAATGGATGAAGAAAGAAGAACGACTCTTAACCTTAAGTCTTGTATTCATGAGGCTAAAAGCCGTATTATTTTTATAAATACAGGCTTTTTAGATCGCACAGGTGATGAAATTCATACATCTATGATGGCTGGTGCAATGCGCTGTAAAGACCTCATAAAGGAAGAGGCTTGGTATTCAGCCTATGAGCCAAACAATGTAAGTACTGGTCTTGATTGTGGACTTTTTAAAAAAGCTCAAATTGGAAAAGGAATGTGGGCTCAGCCAGATCAAATGCGTCAAATGCTTGATAACAAAATGGTTCATTTAGAGGCAGGTGCAAGCTGTTCATGGGTTCCATCCCCTACCGCAGCACTTTGCATGCAACGCATTATCATCGCTTTGATGTTTTTAAGAAGCAAAAAGAGCTACTAGCAAACCAACAACACCCAAACCAAGACGACTTNCTNGTAATTCCTTTCTTGAGAATTGAAGAGCAGATGCCTAAAGAGAAAATTATNAATGAAATAAACAATAATGCNCAAAGTATATTGGGTTATGTTGTTAAGTGGATTAACCAAGGAATTGGTTGCTCTAAGGTCCAAGATATTAATCATGTTGGGCTTATGGAAGACCGTGCAACCCTTAGGATATCCTCGCAACATATGGCTAACTGGCTTCACCATGGAATGTGCTCAAAAGAAGAGGTAAATAAAGCATTTGAAGAAATGGCTGTTATCGTTGATGATCAAAATAAGTATGATCCAAGCTACCTCCCACTTGCACCAAATTACGACAGTTTTGCCTACAAAGCATCAATAGCTCTGGCTTTTGAAGGAATGAGTCAGCCTAATGGCTATACGGAAGCAATTTTAATAAAATACAGACGTAAGTTTCTTGAGGCTAATTAGTCATCAAATTCTTTACTATGTTTTCTTAATTTGTCTATAAGAGAGATAATTTTTTTCTTCTTGTCACCTCTTAAAGACTCGTGAATATAGTCAAAGTATTCAAACCCATTGTCTTTAAATTGTCTTGAAATATTTGGGTAATACCACTGCTTATCAAGCGCATTAATAATAAACTCTCTATTGACCCATAATGACTCGTCAGCAGTTGCGAAGACCTGATCGATAATGTGTTCTGCCTTTAAACAACTAAAGATAATATCTCCATCTTTCCAAAGTTCAGCAGGGAACTGATCATANTGCTCTTCATCTATATTAAATGTATTAATCCCATCTAATATTTCCTCTTTACTTGTTTCAATGAATTCACCATCATGACACTCAATTTTATTATCTTGCATTGATGGACTCCTGTGTAT
>JGI24540J26637_10000774_pt1 | contig 13658 bp, 9 predicted proteins | sample NorSeaMetagenome_FD_26637 | JGI IMG/M metagenome (IMG submission 26637)
GGAGGGGGACTTTAGGACTTGATATGTAGGAGTGAAGACTTGAACGGCGGATAGGGATGTATCCAGAAGGTGGCGTCGAAAGATCCGAAGGAGCAGGCGACGTAGACACCGAAGGAATGGGATCCTGGGCAGCAACCGCCGGGACACTAACATCATGGACCGGAATAACATCCTCTTTGGGTTTGGAGGCAGGAGGAGGATCTCCCTTTTGCGTCAGGTCACCTGAGTTGGGGCCTTCCCCCCTTCCGATCACACCTAACTTGAGGCTTAACTTTCGTATAGCCTTTATGGGCTTGAAACGTTTCTTTGGGGCTGGATCCCCCGGCTGGTCTGGAGGAGGAGAGGATGATTGGGACATTACAGCAAAATCCAGTTAAATTGAGGGTAGCTTGGGGAGGAGAGGTCCTTGAGAGGGGCGGTCCTTGAACCGAATAATAATTTTGAGGGGATGGCCAACACAATGGTATTTTGCTACTCCGGTTTTCTCTTCCTTCATTCATTAATGAAGTAAGAGAAGACCAAAGAAAAGACTGGAGCGTGGGAAATTTTCACACGCTCCATATTTAATTTAAACGTGTTTTCGTTACAAAATATTATACCCTACTGATATTTCTTTCTTGTGTACCATGTCCACTCGCTCACCCCCGCGGCCTTCGCATTTTCGTTGTTTTCCTCACTGATCAAGGCCGCCTCAGCGTCAGCGAAAATGATGTTTGACGCGAGGTCTTGTTCTTCTTCGAGCTCCGTCCGAAGCACCAGAAAGAAACTGGCGTTAAGAAGGAAGTATATCCCAGTGACCGTGAGAAAGTTTTGGCGGTTGGTGGTCGACGCACTGGGGAGGACGGTGGTAATGAGGAGGACGACTAGGACAATAGAGTGCCTTACGCCCTCAGAGCAAAGAAGGGAACGACGGGTGCTCGTTGTGCCTTCAACCCCAAGGGTACAGATAGACGACACGTTACTTAGAGTCCACAGCGCCACGAGAACAACGGTAGCTGCGATTATGACCTTTCCCCAGGCAATACTGATGTCGGGGAACAGGAACACACTTATGGCATCGTCATCATCTAATATTAAATACACGCCCACTGCCATGAGAAGTAAAGCGAACTGACCCAGTGCGTAAGCCTTCCATCTGAATGTTGGCGGACTAGGGTCGAACTTCGACGCCGGGTTCATCTTCGACTTGGTCGAAACTTCGGGACACTTGGCCCCATTGGGGGTCCAGTGGCGGAATGGCACCTCCCACCAACGTTGCCACTTGGTCTGAATGGCAACCATGTGATAGAAATGGTGGACGTTGGCAAAGACCGGGTCGAAGGAACGGAGCTGGGGGATAATGCCGTAGTATATGGGACTATTATCAGTCTCTGAAATTTCCGGCTCGTACGTTCCGAACATTCTGTCCCAAATAATGAGGATCGCAGCATAGTTTTTCCCCAAGGCCCTAATGTTCCTGCCGTGGTGGATGCGGTGTAGAGAAGGGGTATTGAATACAGTCTGCGATGAGCGGAAGGTTGTTAGTTATGTGGATATGTGGTATACTGCTTTTGCTGTCGCTTCACTCCAGCCGTCGCTTGATCTCACCTCGACGAGAGGAAGAGGGGGCACCAATTGGGTATGGATCCAGAACTGGTAAAGCAAGTTGAAGGTTGCGTGGGCACTAAAGAGTGGCCAAGGAAACAGCAGGGCTGCGAGGGCCGAAGAGATGAGAAAGGACGGTGCAAGGAAGTCCAAAGCGGGCTGGCGAAGCGCAGTCGTGAGGTTGTACTCCTCGCTCGAGTGATGGACAGCATGCGTGGTCCACATCCAAGAGATGGTGTGAGAAAGTCGGTGGAACCAGTAGTAGAGGAAGTCGGCAATGATCAGGCAGGCCCACCAAGTGACTGGCTTTGTGGCGTCAGAGAGGGAGCCAGTGACCCGGAGGTTGTCGTATATCGCGTTATAAAGCGGTTCCATCCACTGCAGGAAGAGAAGGCGAGCAGCCAACACCTGCAGGATACCCAAGCCCACGGAGCACATGGAATCGTTGAATCGGGCAGTGTGAGGAGGACGGTGGGAGGGAGGAAGGATACAAAAAATGATGATAGTCTCAATGATCATAGATGTGACGAAGAAGGGAAGAGCCACCGAAAGGTAAGCCACGCCGAGGAGATCCACAGAAGCGTCAGAGATTTGATCAGGGACACCAAGGGGGAACATGAAGCCGTAAAAGAGCATGTTGTCAGAAATATTGCCCGGAAGATGATCAGTTTGTTGGGCTATCGAACACACGAGGAACGGTAGTCCACTCGCATATATTAAACTGATCGCAAACAAAACATACATGAAGTTCAGGGTAATCTTTCGGGACATCGACAGAGGCTCCTTGGGTTCATAGACCATCTTGTCGATCTTAGCCTCCATAGTTCGCAGGAGGACGTAGATGAATAGACGAGTGGTCGATTGTGGTGGTTTAATAAGCGATTCCTCGAGAATTTATGAGGGTTATGATTGACTGGAATGTCTCGCGAAACCCATATTTCCCCTTTTCCAGAATTAAAACTGCTTATACACGTTCATTATATAACAACAACATCTTAAACAATCCCAGGCGATTTACTTCCGCCCTCCGCCGACGCGGTGTCTGCCACCTTCTTTTCCTTCATCTCCTTGAGCCTCATGTGCTTGTCCGCTTTGGGGTTGTTCTTCTCCTCGGCCTCCGCTTCGAGCCGCATTTTCTTTTCGAAGGTGAATTGTTCCCTCAGGGCCTTGCTCGCCTGCTCCTTCTCCTCGAGTTCCTTCTTCAGCCTCTCCTCTTCCTGTTCGTGGAACTCCAACACTGCCTGCTGTCCCCCCCTCACGCACTCAATCTCCATGTGGTCGAGCTTGTCCCTCTCCCTGACCTGCTCCCCGCACAGAGGACACTCGACGAAGCGGTAGTCGCAAAGTTCCTCTTCATGGTATCGCCGTTTCTCGAGGTACATTGTGTTGCCACAACCCAAGCGACACCAGACGATGGCCCTGCGGCAGGTCGTCCTCTCGTGGATCTCCCTCTCCGCCAACCTTAGCTTCAGATAGCAACCCGTGTTGGTGCAGATGACGGATCTTTGCTTGCACTTCCAATCACGGTGCCTTATCATGTCATTCACAAAGACCATCTCGCCACACTGACCGCAAGGGACCCGCCTCTGAGGGCATTCGTACTTCTTGTGTATACCAAGTTGTGCGACCATGACTGGCTCGTAGCACAACTCACATTCAGTCATCCTCCTCTCACACTTTTGGACGTGCTCGTCAATCTCTACCGCCCTCAGTTTCAAGGCGCATCCTAGGGGACAACTCTTGTTATAAGAGTGATCGCAGGCAAAGTCAAGGTGCTTCCTCAGAAGTTTAGACTTGCCTGTCCACTGGCAGCCGTATCTCACATTCGAGCACTTCACTGGAGCCTGGTCGCACTTGAGGACGTGATCAAGGAGCTGTTGCTTCTTCCACATGGTCCCGCAATGCTCGCACGCTTGCTTCTTCTCAGGGCAGTGCACATTCTCGTGCTCCTCCCTGTTCTTTGCCCACATTTCTTGTCCACAGCCTTGGGAGCAGCGAACCCTCCTGAGGGAACATTCTTGCCGTTTGTGCATCGTCATCTTGGCGTACGGTATTTCTGCCCCGCAATCATTGGGACAAGGGAGCTTCCTCTGCTTACAAATGTTGGTGCAGTGGTGCTGCATTGCCTTGAAACGGACCTCCTCCTTGCAGAACTTGCACCTCTCCAACCTGTTCTGGCAATCATTCTTGAGATGGGGTCCAATTTTCCCGGCCAACATCTCCTCCCCGCAAAGAAGACAAGCAGTCGGACGCATACCGCAAAGCTTTGCCTCGTGCTCCTCCTTCTCTCTCGCTTGGAGCTCAGTAGTGTCGCAGAATTTACAGGGAACAATCCTAAAGCCACAGATGGCCTCGTGAATGCCCTTCTTCTCCCCCTCGACAAGGAACTCTCCACATCCCCACGCACAAGGTACCTTGATGTTGGCCTCCCCAACGTTGGCCTTTCCAACGCCCACGTTCCCCAGCCTTTCCTTTGAGAAACTCGCTAAAACCTCGGAGAAGTTCCTCTCAAATGCCCAGTCATTGGGCGTTTTTCCATCGTGATCGCAGATGCTGGAATCTGCGCCACGTTCGAGGAGAAGATCGACGACCTTGGCCTTACCGTTCATGGCAGCATAATGGAGGGCTGTCTTACCTCCCTTGACCTTGTAGTTTATTTTGCAACCCCTGTCGAGCAAAGCCTCAACAGCCAAGAGTCTCGCGTGGTAGCAACTAAATGTCAGGGCAGTGTGACCAATGTCAGCCTCAAAGTCTATCATCGGCCTCTTAGTTGGTCTGTCCAACAAATAGCTTACAGCCGTGACCTCTGTTCCTTCGTCGTTGATGCAAGGCTTGTGATTAACGGCATGTGGGTCCTCCATCGCGGCGCGAAGGAGGGGTGTCACCCCCCTTGACGTCTGGTAGTCAATTAGGGCGCCCTCCTTTGCGCAAAAGATCATCCTCGGGAAGTCAGCAGCCTTGACGGCAATATCCATTTGGATACCCCACTCCCTCCTCAACTCTCTCTCCTGCCTAATAGCTCTTCTCTTGTGCATTTCGGCACGACCAGCCTCGACAATACCATTAACGTGCTCCCAAACTTCCTCAGCAGCCTCGAGTCCCCTGGTGTACGGATCCAAATTACACCCAGGCGGCTGCCAGCCAACATTACTCACCCAGACAGCTCCTTGATGTCTTTCCTTGCCCAAGAGGGCACAGTCCACGACGTTCATAGGTTTCTCTAGGGGGTTATTTCCCGCAGGATCCCCGCCGATAGGGGTGACTCCAGAGGGCATGATGTTCGTGAGGCTGGCATGGTACATTGGGACCTTCTTCTTCTCAAAGGAATCCAAGACGTGGTACTGGCCGTTGAAGAAGGCTTCTGTCAGTGGCATCCTAATCTTCTCACGGGTCTTTCTCATCTGGTCAAGCATGGACAGAGAGGCAAAGGTGAAGCCCATCTCCCTGGAACGGTACTCCCTTGCCCGCTCCTTGGTCCAGGGCGGGCGGTTCTTCTTCCAAACGTGGTGACGGTAGGTAAGCTGAAAGACCCTAACACAAAGGTCAGCGTACTCATCTCCATACCCAGGGTAAGCCCCATGATCAAGGAAAATGTCGAGAATCTCCAGGTTGCCCCAGGCAGCAGCCCAAGACAAGAGGGAGTGACCCGATGGGGTGACAATCGCAAAAAGTTTTGCTATCTGAAGTTTCTTCTCGCCACCCTCGATTCGCCTTTGTGCCCACCTGACTCGGGACTGAGCGTCATCGATTTCTCCCTGCAAGAGAGCGATGCGGAAATGAGCAATTTCGGCATCAACGCGCTCCCTCTTCAGCTTGATGATTTCAACATCAAACTCTTCCCTGAACATGATTTCAGAGCTCTTGGTGTCCTCGAGTTCCTGGGACTTGGCAGCATAGTTGCAAATCGCCTTGATCCACTTTGAAAGGGCAGCAATTATTGCAAAGCCGTTCTCTTCTAACTCCGGCTCCTTTTCGGGCTCAACATCGTCGGGTTCTTCCTTTTTGTCGTCCTCAAGCATTTCTACCTCATCGCAACCTTTGCTTTTGCGGCTGGTTCCGTTCCTTCCCAAAATGCTGTCCTCCCTCTCCTGCTCCACTGGAAGGTCGAGGAAGAGCCTGTACTTGAGATCATAATCGAGGAAACCATGCGCTGTAATTTCTCTCCCTATCATCTGAAGGCACCCGGGGGGAGTCTTGCTTTTCGTGTAGTACCGAAGCTGATGGGGTAGGTTCTTGGCCTTGAGAAGCTTCTTAGCACTCGCCCAGTAACCCATGAGATCTTCCATCTTGGCAACGTGATCCATTGCGCCATGGCCGCGGCCTCCTTGAAGGGCAGCATCTCTCGAGGCAGGGCGACTGTTGGGCCTCGAAGCAGCAGGAGGCAGCTCTCTCCCTTGTCTCTTCTCGGCGGGCTTGACGTTTTTGAGCAAACAGAGCCCCTTAATGACCTGGAGAATCTCCTCGGGGGGATTCTTGATGGCCAAAATCTCTTCAACGTCGGAAACCTCGCAGTGCTGCATGGCAATGATTGCATTTGTGAAGCCAGTCTGAAGCCCGTCCGCTAGCGAATTCGTCCTCTCCAAGAGCTGGTCTGCCGTCGAACTGATGTTATCCACTCTCACTTCGTTCTTATCAAGAGTTGCCTTGATCTCCTCGACCATTGGCTTGAGCTTCTCGAGCGCATCGAGGTTTTCTTGGGCGTCTGCTTCGTAAACCTTCAATTCCTCCCTAGCTACCCCAACCTCGCCCTCGAGCGTCTTGACGTGGTTCAACCTATAAAGTTCCCCGTCGTGGACCATTTTCTTGCAGAACTCGATGTCCCCCATGGTGATCTTGACAAACATGATCCTAATGTCCAACTCAACCCTGTATGCCCGCCTCAGCTCATCAAGCGCAGCATCACAACCCATATTCGCCGCCCAGTCCATGGGGGTTTTGCGGTAGAATTCCGTCTTATGGTCAATCTTGGCCCTCTTCTGGACCAGGAATTTGATTGCCTCGGGCTTGTCCGCCTTTGCGGCCTCAGACAGGGCAGTCTTCCCCCTGCACGTCTCATAGTTGATGAAATCGGACAGGAAGTATGCCTCGTCAGCTTGAGCCCTTCCGACGAGGAGTTTGAGCATTTCTACATTTCCAGTTTGGGAAGCCTTGGTCAGAGGGGTGTCCCCGAAAGGAGTTTCAAAGTCCAGACCTCTATTCTCCGTCTGCTCCAGCATGAAATTGACCAACTTGGTCTCTCCCATTTCCACGGCGTACATCAGAGCATTGTTTTGGTGATTTTCACAGCAGACGAGCCCTTTCTTGTTGGTCTCCGGGTCCTTGTAAAACCAAGCCCTGACCTGGCGGAGGCAAGTCTTCGCCTTGTTCCCGCAAGTGACGCGTCGGAAACGACAAATCTGGAGGTGTTCCTCTTGCTCCTCAAACCTCACGACCTCAGGGCAGCGGTTGGGACACTCCACGATGCGCTTCGGGCAGATCGATGTCATGTGGGTAAATTGTTCATTGAAAGAAACTTGTGCCCCACAGCCTAGGCTGCAGACAAGGAGCTTCCCAGCGAGAAGGTGGCGCTTCTTACAGGTAGTCTTTTGGTGCTCCGGCATGTCCATGACGCGCATCTTCTCCCCACAGCCAAGGGAGCAGTAACGGATCACTGCGGGACATTCCAAAATTCGATGATCAGACAAATTCTCGGCAACTATTGACGCCCCACAGTCGCAGATGACTATACGTTTATCGCAAGAATTAGCAAGGTGACCCTCCATGTCCTTTGCCACGACCAACTCCCCGCAATGCTCGCAATTGATCTTTCTCATTTTGCACTCCTGGTCGCGGAGAGTCCCATCTAGGTGGCCTTGCAGCTCGTCCGCAAACAGACCGCTGTCGCTGCAGAACTTACAAGTGACGAGCCTCTTGGGACACTCCTCCTCTTTGTGCTTCTCAACCTGGCCAACCTTCAGCTCGATACCGCAACCGAGGGGACATCGGATCATGGCCAGAGGGCACGTAGTCCTCTGGTGTACCTCCAGGTCGGGAAGTGAAATACTAAGGCCACAACTTCCACAGAAAACATTGCGGAGATGACAATTGTGCTCCGTGTGGTCCATGAGATCCTCGTCTGGCATTTGCTTGCCACAGCCGATAGGGCAGGTGACTTGGCGCTTTGGACACTGCTCCGCCTCGTGCTTTACGCGACCTCTCTCGAATACTCGCTGTCCACAGCCCAACCTGCACAACACGGCCCTGTACTTGCAGTCTCGGTTCATGTGCCTCTCCATGAGAGACTCTGACACCCAGCCACAGTCCCAATTATTGTCGTCCATGACAACGAAATCGAGTTCAGCAAGACTACGCCATTTGAATCCGTCCGGGAACTGGATCCTGAACCTCCTATCCGACTCTCGGTAGTGCACAACCTGGCACGTCTCAAAGGTCCCATTAGCATTTCTAACACTGATCCTCCGCCCGATGTAATTGAGCCTGCACCTCTGCATGCGCTCCAAGCAGGCCCCCATCTCGACCTCCTCATATTTGGGTCTCTGATCGGCAAGGATCTGGTCGAGGTCAAAGAGCCCCTTGACCTTTCGCTTTGGGCAGAGAGAATTCAGGTGAGTTTCCAAGCGTTCAGCAACAAGTCCGCCGATGGGACAGTTGGGACATTTTACAACACGCCTTGGGCAGAGGAATTTTTCGTGCAGGGTGCGTACGTCCTCGGGGCCGATCATTCTGCCGCACCCTTCCCAACTGCAGGGTTGGAGGCAAAAGTTCTGCTCGTGGTCTTTGAGCTCTTTCGCGGGAAATTTGTTGCCGCATCCAATCCTGCACTTCACGGGTCGGTTCGGACAGAGGTGCCTACAGTGTTCTCTTAGGTCCTTGGCCTTGATGACGATGCCACAGCCCAGTCCATTGGGTGGTTCGCAAGTTACAGTTCTTTCCCCACACAGCTGCGATGAGCGAAGCGAATCGCGAAAGATGTTAATATGGAGAACAAGAAATATAGGCGGTGGTTTGGGAGATGGTGCATCTTGACTGGCGAGCTGTCTACAGTGGGAACGCGCTTGATAATAACTTGTCGCTTCGCTCCTCGCCCAGCCTCACCTCCGCCTCGTGAAAGTCTCGCTGATGGTGAAGTAGAGACCTGTGACAAAGACGACACTCGTCGCGGCGGAACATGCACCTGTGCTTGCAGTGGGCGAAGAGCTGATCGAAGGGCATGCTCTCCTCGCATCCGCGATATCTATTTTCGCAGCGGACTATACGCCTAGTACAGTGATTTGCGTCGTGATCGGGAATTGTGTTAGCCGGGATGTTCTTCCCACAGGCCTCGCAGCCAACAATTCTTTTAGGACAACGCTGCACCTCGTGTTTTTCGATGCGGTCTGCGCGATCGACGTATCCGCACCCGAGTCGACAAGGAACGGACAGTGCCAAGGCATCTTCCCTAGTAAGCTCATCGTGCCTCTTCTTTATCCGATCCTCCGCAGCCTGGAGCAAAGACATGGTCTCGTTGAGATCATGACCAGTAGCCCATTCCAGAGCAGTCTTTTTATAAATATCCTTATGCAGCACAAGCTTTTCGTAGGGTTTCATCCAGTTTCTCTCCATGTCCCACTGCTCCAACTTGTTAAGTTTCTTCTTCGACAAGTTGAATCGTCGGTCAAGCGCAATCTGAAAGTAGTGCTCAAGGAGGATTGCGACGCACTGGGTCGTTCCATTGTAGGCTGCATGCTGGAGTGGCGTCTTGTTCTCAAGACGCGATGCCGCCGTAGCATTCACCTTGCCTGCAATAAGGGCGGTGACGACGTCCTGGTGTCCACAGATGCAAGTCCACGACAACGCAGTGTGTCCGCGCCTATTTTCGCTATCTTTCTTTGCCCCCGCCGCCAGCAGCTGCGATGAGGGCAAGAAGCGAAGCGGCGAGTGGAAGGTTGTTAGTAAGTTATGTATCTTATCTTAGTTCTTGCCGTCCTCCAGCCGTTCATTCGTTCGTTCGTTCGTTCTCACCTTCTCTACGTTAATTACCTCAGCCTGTGCGCAAGCAAGCATTAGGGGGGTCGCACCTTGGTCTGTCTCAACGTCAATGAAATAGGGCGTTTCGGGGGGGTCATGAGGGAGCTCAAGGGCGACTAGAGTCTCGAGGTACTCCTTCCTGTCAAACGGGACATTGTCAACGAGCTTCATCACCTCAACGAGATTATTTTCGGTAGTAAATTTGATAAGGAGCTCATAGTAGCGCTGGTTGCGCTCAATTGTTCGCATTAGCTCCTGATGCTTGATCTTGCCAAACTCTGCAGCCCTCTGTGAAGTAATGTCCTTTTCCATGGCCTTCTCGAGGAGGAGGATCGATTTCCGCTTGTCGCCTATTCTAGCCCAATCAAGGGCAGACCGGCCGCTCTTGTCTTGAGAAAAGAGGACGACGGAAGGTTGGGCAAGGAGGATGGAAACAACCTGATGGTGCCCAGCCCCGGCAGCCTTCATGAGAGGAGTGAGTCCCTTCCCATTCGGACGATTGGGGTTGGCACCAAGAGACAGCAGAGAAATGACGGCCTTGGGCTTTCCCTGTGCGCAAGCAGCAAGCATCACAGTCTCATGCAGAGGGCCGTAGGAGAGGTCAGCAGAAGAGGGTGGGTAGTAATTCGTGGTGAGAGAGCTCGTTCGAAGGGACGGAGGCGGTGGAGGGGTCTAAAGCAGACCAGGAGAAGAAGACAAGTTGCACGAAAGTTTAAAGGGGGGCAGAGCAAGCATGGGTCAGTCGAGGCAGTTGGAATTAGGGAGACGATGGGGGGGGTAGAGGAAACGCAGGAAGAGGACAATACTCACCTGCTTGGTCAAATTGAACCCAAAATCACTATCCAGCCGAAAAATTTGATCAATCGAAGAGGCTCCACCACCAAAAAGCTCCCCTTCCATTCTCGGGGAGGTCGCGTCTGAAAGGGACTGTAGCAGCTCTATAGCTCTATCGAAATGCCCACTTCCAACCGCATGCTGAACCTGACCCCGAAGCTGTTTGTATGGGTCATCGACTTGGTCGGCATCCGAAGCCATTATCGGTAGAGTGGGACAGGAAATATACGAAAACCTCTTGGCCTTTTGTCAAAAAGAGGTGAATAGCTTGGACTTATTTGGCCGTAGATGGGTCGAGAATGACAGAAATTCAACACCTTGGAAGACACCACAATAAAACAACGATTTTTTTTCAATTAGTCAAGATAATCACACAAAACAACTTCCAATCTTCGACGTTTGTCGGCGGCGGGAGGGTAAAAAAACCCACTTCAGTCCATATTCTTGAGTTTTAATTGCAACCACGGAATTTCATAGTCTTATTGGCTGATTTCCTAACACCAGTCGCATTTCCATCGCTTTCTTTTCCATGAAACATAGAAGTTAAATAATTATGGATGATTCGGACGATGATATCCCTATTGCAAGTCTACAAACGAAGCTTCCGCCTAAGCCCCCCGCTGCTCCTGTGGCAGCCGCTGCTCCTGCGCCCGTTGTGAAGAAGGAGAAGAAGGAAGCTCCAAAGGTTGACAAGAGCAACATGACAGATGAGGAGAGGAAGGCCTACAAGGCGAAGCTTAAGGCTATCCGCGACTTCCAGAAGCACGGGAAGGTCGACAAGAAGAAAAAGAAACAGAAGCGCGACGGAGACGACGTCTTCGAGAAGAAGAAGGCTCCGAGGGCCAAGAAGGTCAAGGCAGAGGTGAGGGCGCGAGGGCGAGGGTCGGCTGGGCAAGCGGGACAAGCAGCGTAGCAAATGTCTTACCCCCCTCCTTTCACCCCCCCCTCCTCGCTCAGCCCAAGGGACCCAAGGCAGCCAAGACTTTGGACAAGACCCAGAGGATCGCCCATGCTATGAAAGGTGAGATCGGACGAGGACGTTAGCGTTAGGAACGAAAGCCCCTCGCGCTCGTAATTTCGTGCAAGACGCGCCTCCCCCGTAACCACTGCTATAATCTTCACCCTCATCCCAATCCTTTTCGCGATTCGCTTCGCTCATCGCAGCCTTCCTCTGGTGGCAGGCCCCCAAGGTTCCCGAGGGAGCCCAGTGGCTGACCATGGAGCACGGGGGCGTTTTCTTCCCCGAGAGCTACGCCCCCCACGGCGTCAAGATGAACTACAACGGGAAACCAGTCACCCTTACCCCCGAGGAGGAGGTGAGATCGGATGAGGAGCGAAGGACGGAAGGCTGGAGCGAAGCGACAGCTAGTGCTATGTCTGATATCTGTCTTCCTGGCTTCGCTAATCGCAGGAGTGCGCGTCCTTCTTCGCCGCCGTTGACCCGAACGGTATGCATCTCGGGAACCCAAAGACCAAGAAGATCTTCATTGACAACTTTTTCACGGACTTCAAGGAGCTCCTGGGCCCAAAACACGTAATCAAGGACTTCACGAAGTGCGACTTTACCCCCATAACCCGTCACCTTGACGAGCAGAAGATGGTGAAGAAGGCCATCACTGACGGTCAGAGGAAGGCCAACAAGGTGACCAAGGACGAGATTAACTTCCGCCACGGCTACGCCATCGTAGACGGCCACATCGAGAAGGTCGGGAACTACAACATGGAGCCCCCCGGAACCTTCCGCGGCCGCGGCGAGCACCCCAAGATGGGCAAGGTCAAGCAGCGCGTGATTCCCGAGCAGGTTTACATTAACTTCTCCGTCGAGGCCCCGCCTCCTATCTGCGGCATTCCTGGTCACGCCTGGGGAGAGGTCCGCCACGACCCCTTCGTTCAGTGGCTTGGGAACTGGAAGGAAAACATCAATTTTCAGGACAAGTACATGCAGCTTGCCGCAATGTCTTCCTTCAAGGGGAAGAGCGACCGCTCCAAATATAACAAGGCCGCGAGGTTGTGCGGCAATATTGAGAAGATCAGATCGGATATTAGGAAGAACCTCAAGTCGAATGACAAGGCCGTGCGACAACTTGCCACTGCGATGTGGGTTATTGACCGGTTGGCGCTTCGTGTCGGAGGGGAGAAGGACACTGACGCGGAGGCCGACACAGTCGGTTGCTGCAGTCTTAGGGTAGAGCACATGACCTTCAATCCCAACAAGGAGGAGGGCAGCAAGGAGGTCGAGCTCGAATTTCTTGGTAAGGACTCCATGCTCTTCAAGCAGACGATCGATTTCGGATCGGAGCTGTACACGGAGAACAACAGCATGGGCGAGCAGGTCTTCAAAAACTTCCAGGACTTTACGAGGGGCAAGAAGCCCATGACTGACATCTTTGAAACTCTTACTCCCACAATCCTCAACCAGCACCTTTCCTCTCTTATGCATGGGCTCTCCGCCAAGGTTTTCCGTACATACAACGCCTCCATCACTCTCCAGAATGAGCTCAAGAAGAAGATTGAGAACCCTGCCTGGAAAACCATGACCGCCAGCCAGAAGGTCACCAACTACAACGATGCGAACCGCATCGTCGCCATCTTGTGTAATCACCAGAAGAGCGTCAGCAAGGCGCAGGAGAACACACTGGGCGCCCTCGGAGACAAACTCAAGACCCTCCAGGATCAGAAGAAGGTTCTCAAGAAGATTCTCAAAATCCTCGGGGACAAGGACCGCCCCAACTCCATCATCCCTTTGAAGCAGGACGAAGTAAAGCTCAAGGAGAACGTCGAGAAGGCCCTGACCGACGCCAAGAGGATGAAGGAGGAGGCCAAAACCGACGCAGACAAGATCGAGGCGACCAAGGCGGACCTCAAGGCAAAGGAGATGAGAAAGAATTTAGGCAACAGCAAATTTTCCCAGGCCCACCTTTGGGACAAGGTCCCCACGGACACCCAGGTCGCCAAGAGGATCAAGCAGTGGTCTGAGAAGATCGAGAAGATGAGCGTCGACCTCAAGAACAAGGAGGACAACAAGGAGGTTAGTCTTGGAACTTCCAAGATCAACTATATGGACCCCAGGATCTCCGTTGCCTTCTGCAAGGAGAACGAGGTTCCCATCGACAAGATTTTCAGCAAGACACTTAGGGACAAATTCAACTGGGCGATGAGTGTTGAGCCAAGCTGGCAGTTCAACTACGAGATTGGGTTGGACAATTAGGCGGCTGCCCAAGGGGAAACGGGAG
>JGI24540J26637_10000775_pt1 | contig 13652 bp, 7 predicted proteins | sample NorSeaMetagenome_FD_26637 | JGI IMG/M metagenome (IMG submission 26637)
CTTACTCATCACAGGTTGTTCGCCAAATATGCTGCACCGGTGCCCCCGCCCCCCGAATAGAAAATAGGCGTTGCAATGTTGATGTGAAGCATTCGTATCACCCTTTATTACATTCGTATCACCCTTTCCTTTACATTACATCGAATTATCCCTTTTACATTACATTCCTCCCTCCAAAGCTGAAGCTGCGATGAACGAAGCGATGAGTAAAATGGGTTGGCGATAGGTAACCTTCTGCGATTCGCTTCGCTCATAGCACATTAGGTAGCTCGCTACGCTCGCTGTCTTCGCCTCACCTCCACCTATAAGAACGCTGGCCGCTACACCCCCCACCCTCCACCATCGATCTCCCCATCTCCCATTGGCCGCCCCATCTCCGTACATGATTTCGCAGTCAAGCCAAGATTCTGGTGTTATAATGTTCCCAGAGCACACGTCAATGCAGCCCTTATTTTCGGCCAACTCGTCAACGTTTATGCTCTGCCCTGACCAACACCTGCAGCACGGTTGGCAGGTGTATATTTGCTGGTCATTCTTGGGCATGCACGGCTTGCATAGCTCTGGGTCCGCAGCCTCGTACAGGCAGCTGTCGTCCGCAACCCTGTCAGGGTCGGTGAAACATTCCGACGCACAAAAATATTGGCCTGCGCGTTGATGAGAAAAGCGGGGATTAGCCCAATCCTAACAACCTTGCCCACTCCCCAACCCCCTCACACTCACCGTGCTGCCCCCCCATTAGTTCAGGGTTCTCCAGGCATTCTTGCGAATTGGCGCATACAGGGTATTGAAAAGTCGCCGAAAGGGCCGCATCGCCAATCGGTAGAATCAACAACGCAAAAAGTACAAGGTAACTCATCTCAAATTTTACATTTCAAGGCCCCCAATTCACTGCATTTGAAATAAAACCACTTCCTTGTCTCGTTCATTTGTACCAGTACCGTTCTGTCGTCCAGTCAAGATGCCCGGTGGAGGTTCTCAACAAGGAATCCAAATCTTCCTCCGCCTGAGGCCCAGCAAGAAGCCAAGCGGATGGGTCGAGCAGGATGAGGTTAGTAGGAGGTGGACAGGGGGGTCATGTCGCAGGATCGTAGGATCGTGAGGTTATATATTGTGTGAATGATTGTCTCTCGGCTCTAAGAAGCTTTCGACTTACCTCCCTTCCCCCTCTCCCCACTCCCAATCTGAATACCCTTCCACAACTTTGTCACCAGGCTGACAACCGTAGGTTAAAATTCCATGTCCCTTTGCAAGGTCGCGACCTTATCGTCAACAACACCCGTACCGATTACCGTTTCAAGTTCAATGGCATCCTTGGCATGGAGGCGGGTCAGGAGGAGGTGTTTGACAAGGTTGGAAGCCAGGCTGTCATCAACGCGCTAGACGGATTCAACAGCACTATATTTGCGTACGGTCAAACTGGAAGTGGTAAAACTTTCACAATTACCGGAGGCAGCGAGCGTTATGTTGACAGGGGTATCATTCCCCGTGCAATCTCCATGCTTTTCGCCGAGTTCAAGTCGCGCACGGACGTTCATTACAACGCCTTTATCTCGTACCTTGAGATATACAATGAAACTGGCTATGACTTGCTGTCTGCCGAACATGAGACTGGAATTAGGTGAGAATGGACGATGAGCGAAGGACGGGAGGAGCGAAGCGACGACNNTAAACTACTAAAGTACAATAACGAGGAGGCACGCAGCGACGACAACGCGCCGCCCATCTCTCTTCAAAAAGAGCCTTTAGCTCGTCACTTCGCTCCTCCCCATCGCTACACTCCTCCCGTAAACTACTTGAGCACAATAACTAACAACCTTCCACTCGTCGCTTTGCTCATCGTAGAATGTCCGACATGAAGAAGGTCTCCCTACTAGAAGATGAGGACGGCCGCTACCATTTGAAGAACCTCTCCATGCACCCCGTTGCCAGCGAGGAGGATGCGCTTAACTGTCTCTTTCTGGGCGACACTAACCGTGCGATTAGCGAGACCGATATGAACCTCCAATCGTCTCGTTCCCACTGCGTCTTCACCATATCCATAGAGGGTAGAAAGCAGGGCGAAGATAGTGTAAGAAGGTCAAAGCTCCACCTAGTTGATCTTGCGGGATCAGAGCGCGTGGGGAAAAGTGGAACCCAGGGGCAGACGCTGAAGGAGGCAAAGTACATCAATTCGAGTCTTTTCTACTTGGAGATGGTTATTGTGGCGCTCCACGAAAAGGCGACAAAGGGAAGGGCCCATATCCCTTACAGGAACAGTATGATGACTAACGTTCTCCGCGACAGTCTGGGAGGAAACTGCAAGACGGTGATGGTTGCGACCATTAGCCCTGACGAAAGGAACACAGACGAGGTGAGATTGAACAAGGAGCGAAACGACAGCAGCATAGCAACGTGAAGGCTAGATCGAAGCGACAAGAACAATGTACCACCTCTCTTCAAGAGAAGAACCTTCTACTCGTCGCTTCGCTCCTCGCGCATATCACCTACTACTATAACTAACAATCTTCCACTCGTCGCTTCGCTCGTCGCAGTCGATAAGTACCTGTGACTTCGCGCAGAGGGTGGCTCTCGTTAAGAACGAAGCCGTCGTGAACGAGGACCTCGATCCTGAGCTTTTAATTCGCCGCCTGAAGGGCGAGCTGTCTCTCCTCAGAGAAGAGATCAAGTTCATGAAGGGGGAAGCTGGGGAGGGTTACGACATGACGGACGAGCAAAGGGAGGACCTCAGGAAGAAGGTCTCGGAGTACGTCGAAGACAGGGACGAGGGGGCTCTGCTCAACATTGGGCAGCTAACGGTGATGAGAATCAAGGACGCATTCGCTATCTTCAAGAACTTCGTGCTGGAGGAGAGAGAGAATGCAGGGACCGGAGGTTCGGGGATCGGGGAGGATGGGGAGAAGATAATATCAGGCCTCAAGAACAGCCTGCAGCAGAGGGACAATGAGATCAAGATTCTCGTCAACATGGTAAAGCAAGGGAAGCGGATACCCGGGACACCGTCGCTTTCGGGGGCCGAGGCGAAGGGTCGAGACGGGGGGGAAGCCGAGAGCAAACATGATCGAAGGAATCCCAATCCCATCAACAAGGAGGAGAACAGAGAGAGGATCATTCAGCAACTGAGCGAGAAGCTCGTGAATGGGGTCAAAGTGTGCAAGGAGAAGGAGGTCCTTGAAGACCCGCAGAAGGCCTTCCTGTGGTTCAAGGAGAGGTACCCGGGGAACAAGGCGATAGAGGAGAACAAGGTCATCCTGAAGAAAAAGTACACTGCCGCCAAGGCCACAGGAGAGATGGTTAACAAGGCGAGGGGCAACATTAACTACCTGAAGACCACAATTGAAGGCCTCAGGAGAGAAAGGGCCATGGAGAAGATGGTGGAGGGTGGGGACGAAGATGAAGGGGCTGAGGAGGGCAAGGGGGACGACGAGGAGGAGGGAATGAGGGCCAAAATTGAGAGGGAGAAGAAGGTCTACAAGGAGCAGTTTGGGATCCTTAGGGGGCTCAAGTCGGAAATCGAGCACATCCAGAGGCTGCTTGAGAAAAGCAGAACGAGGATGCAGCAGGATTTCGACACTTGGTACAAAAACAGCGAGGAGTTCAACTCCCGCTACGGTGGGAGGGCTGTCGCCCAGCGACAACTTGTCAGCAGGGGGCAGGAGAATCTTGCTCCACCTCCAGCGGAGCCAAAGTCACAGCAAGCATGGGGCAACATCAGCAGCAGCAGCGGCGGGGCCGAAGGAGGAGGGGGGGAAGGAAAACTCACTGGCAACAAGGAGGCCGATGACGACATTAGGGCGTTCTTCAAGGCTAAGGAAGAGCTCATGAAACGAAGAGCTGGGGGCGCAAAGTAATGGTTTGGTTGTGTTACCTTCGAAATACTCTTACTTCTTACGCGTGGAACCGCTGGAAGTCAGGAACGGCCCCTGCCTTCTTCGGTCTCGCGATCGGCCTCGAATCCCCACCACCCATGCCTCCGTCGCTCTCACTCTCACTTGAAGACTCGTCCCACTCCCTCTTCTTCGAGAATATACAACACCTCTTCGACGACTTACGACCGAGTCCCTCATTGTCCACGACATCCTCTTCCCATGTAACCCTGGGTCCCTGGTTGAGCCGCAGGATAACGCTGCCCTCACCCCCCACCACAACACCACACCCCTCCTCCCCGCTTTCACCACTGTTTCCAGGTACAATCTCTGTTATTGTCATAGTGGCAGTCGCTGAGGCTGTACTACTGGTAAGGCCTGACCCTCCCCTGCTACCATCATTCATACTATTAATGTTCAATTGGGAATTTGAGCCAATTCGATCTCCCGAAGGTCGTGCTGCAAATGGCTGGTTAGTGCCATTGTCGAGGGGGTTGGGTGGAGTGGTTTGTGTCGGTGCGTTTGTGTGACCGGGAGATGCCAGTTGTGATAAGGATGGCGCGGATACTTGAAAGGACGACATTTCTGTAGAATGTGCAATTTTAATAAATCAAACGATGAATTACGATGTTTTTATTGTCGTTATTCGCTATATGCGGTGTAATCTTTTGTTTAGACAAAAATTGACNCGTCAATTCTACTATGATCTTCCCCTTTTATCCCCTTCTCTTTCTCCCCTCCCCACTCAACCGCTGTCCAAAACTCTATCTCTGTTTGACACAGACATCTTGAAATGTCAGCAGACGCTCCACCTGAGGAACCCCCTCCTCTAACGGAAGAGGAATTGAAGGCCCAGGAGGCTGCCCGCCGGCAGCGGGAGGCTGACTGGAAGAAAACAGGCAAACAGGTACGAGGGCCTAATGGGAATGGGTGGGGGGTTCCAGTGCAGTGGAGTGTTTTTGGGCGATTTTTCTTGTAATCTTTGGATGTATTGTATCTTTTATACACTCACTTAGCCCCCTGATCCCCCCTACTGCCAATCTGGTACCAAAAAACAATCCCACTCCAACCCCGCGCAGCTCAAAGGCAAGGACATGAACTCCCTTCTGGCTGCGATCAAGGCGTGTGAGTCTCATGATTTCCTTCTTTTAGGAGGCTGCCTCGTGCCCCTCGTCGACCTGCTAAAAAAGCCCAAGGTCAAGTGGGCCAAGAAGAATTACCAGAATGTGATAAGGTGAGATTGAGTGAAGGACAGCTGGAGCAAAGCGACAGCAAAAGCATTATATCACGTCCCTACATGACGAACCGCCTTCCACTTTTCGCATCGTTCCTTGCCGTCGCTCGATCCTCACCGCCGCTCGCTCTTCACCGCTCGCTCATCGCAGTTCGGCCCTTGAGACTCTGCTCTCTTTCCTCCTAGTTCAGCCTGATTCTGAGCCTGAACCTGAGCCGGAACCCGTCCCTGAGCCGACCGTCGACGAGGCTGGGAATGAGATTCCCGCGCCGGCTCCTGTTCCCCCTCCCCCCAAACCTCCTCCCCGTCATCCTAATACTGCCTACATCCTTTCTGAGATTGCCAAGAAGAAGAAGCAGTGCAAGATAAAGGGCTTCGACAAGCTCGCCTTAGGTTTAATTCACAAGGATGTTGATATCCAGTTGAATGCTCTCCGCTGCATCGAGACGATTATCAACGCTGCTATGTCCATCGACAGCACTACCAAGATCCCAAAAGGGAAGAAGTCCGTCCTTCTCGACCTCCCTCTTGCAAAGGAGAAGAAGGGGATCATCAAGAAGCTCGCCACGGGAACCGTCAAGAACCTCTCAAAGCTTCTCCTCAACCTCACCAAGGTCCTGGAGAAGGAAGCCTCTTCCCCCCCCGCCGACCCCATGGAGCCGTCGGACCCCTCTGAGCCCCCTCTCGTCCCTCCCCTTCCCAGTACCGACGATGCCATCTCTATCGCTCTCAAGTGCATCCAGTTCTGCATTGACAAGAACGGGGCAACCTCAATGAAGAACATGATCAAAAATAAAGGGCCCGAAGCGCTCCTCAAGCTTCTTTCCAAGCCAGACCACCTCCAGCCTTCACTTGCGCTCCTTCTCAAGACGGCTTCTTACGGGCAGGCTGGCGCCAAGTCCATGACTTTTGCGAACGGGGTCGACCTCCTGCAACAAAATATTTCCACGATAGCGGATCAGATTACCGAGGCTGCGGACCCAAGCAGCCTTCCCGCGCTCATTACGACCCTCAACTCTCTACTTTCCCTCCTCTTCTCCCTGACGGTCTTCATTGTCGAGGAGCCCACCGCAAAGGTCAAGAGTGATGACGAAGAGGAGACCTCCACCATCCCCTCTGTAGATATCATCTCCGCAACCACTCAAACCCTCAACAAAATCCTTGCGCTTTCGTCGCTCCCCTCGATTTCGTCCTCCCTCGTTCTGTACTCCTCCTCCCAGATCCTTGCCTCCAAGTCTCTTGGGAACATGGCTCAGTTCTCCGAGGAGTGCAGGTCTACCATCTGCCAGAACGGCTCTTTGCCGCTCGTCCTGTCGCTCCTTGCGACTCCCAAGATGATCAGAGATACTGAGGTAGAGGCCGAAGCCGACCCCAAGAAGGCTGGCAAGAAGGACGACAAAAAGTCGTCAAGCAAGGACAAAAAGAAGAAAGAAAAGGAGGATCCGAACGCTCCTCCTGCCATTGTTCCCCCTCCAATTACCCCCCGCGAAGGCAACCCAGTCGGTTACGATGTGCGAAGGACCGCCGATAAGGCCCTTGCCCATCTCGTCCTCCTCCATCCGTCAACAACAGACTCCCCCACCGCTGACACCACCATCCTCGCTCCAACAGCCACCGAGGAAGCGAATGCGCCGGAAGACGCTGCGCTGCAAACGCTCATAACAACAAACTCCCTTACTGCACTCATGGCTTCCACTGATCGGGACATTGCGTCGCGCGCTATTCGCCTGTGCTACCTTCTTTCGAACAACAACTCTGCCAACGTTCTCGTCCTCGGGCAAGCCACACTTGCGCCCCTGATGACTGCCCTTCGCTGGAACCTCGACACGACAAGCCCTGCTCCTCAATCCTCCGATGCCACCAAAATTCCTGCACACGAGATCACCATATTTATCGCTGAGGTTCTCAATGCGCTTGCGACCCATGATTCTGAATCTTGCGTAGCAATGGCGACGGATCTCAACCTGAAGCTCCTCTCAACTCCTCTCCAGACCAAGGCAAAGGAACTCGTAGACGGCCTGAAGGCCAAGGAGGTGTTTTACGAAACGTCCCTATCGAACCCTGCCCTCACACTCGAATGGGGTCTTGAGGCTGCTGAGCCTGATGATCCTCTTCCCTCTATGTTCGTGACATCTTCCGTCTGTAACGCCATCACTAAGATTTGTGAAGGAGAGAAGAACCATGCTGTTCTCCCCCCGGCTCCCGAGCTCGATGAGGATGGCAACCCAGCCCCTGAACTTGAGGATGCGGAGCCATTTGTTCCCTCGTTCCCTGGTGCAGAGGGTGCCATCTTGGCCGTGAAGACTTCCTTGCCTTTTGTGCTCTCTCTCCTGTCCAACACTGTTGCTGAGGTCATTCGCCCCAACAACCGCCGCCCGCTTTGGGGCTCTGCCGCTAAGAAACACGGTGTTCCTGTGAACGTTCACATTGCGCTTCTTGCACTCGTCAGGTCGACATCCATTGTCACTGGCGGGCGGGTTGCCCTAGTTGGAGCTGCCTTTGACTCCAACTGGAAGCCGGGCATCTTCCCCAAGCCTCCTCCCCCCGTAGTGGAGGAGGTTGTCGAGGCAGTCGATACGGGAAAGAAGAAGGGGAAGAAGAAGAAGGATGAGAAGAAGAAATCCAAGAAAAAGAAGGCTGAGGATGAAGAGGCCCCCCCTTTGTTTGCGGCCCCAGATGCCTTCGTACACTTCGGGGACCTCACCAAATCCCCCGAAGACCAGCAGCTCCTGGAGTCCAAGAGGGATGCATGGCCTTATGTGTACGCTCTCATCTCCATCGTTGCCCCTCTCATGTTTAATAGGAGGCAAAAGTCACCAATCGTGCTTGAGGCAATCAAAACTTTCAGAGGCCTCATCACGGAGGACTCCAAGCCGACCTTAGACCAGGGAGAAAGTGAGGTCATTACTGATATTCTTGCTGGTGTTGCCACCTCAATGGGGTCTCTCACGGCTCTTGCCTCGCTCATTGACTGCAATGTTTTCAAGTATGAGGAGGATGCTTTCCCCGTAGAAGTCGCTGCCCTCGCTACCTCCCTTGCAGGCCACCTCGCATCTCGCGGTGTGGCCAGGGAGACGTACTGGGCCACCAAGCCCATCGTCGTTGAAAAGGAACCCGAGCCTGAACCTTCCAAGAACGCCAAGGCGGCAAAGAAGGGGAAGAAGGGGAAGGAACCAGAGCCCGAACCTGAACCTGAACCCGAGCCTGAGCGTCAGTTTGGCGTGCCTGATCCCAACTCAGGGCCTACGAGTGCGTCGTGGAGGGAGCTTCTTGATGTCTCTGCTTTAGATGCCATCAACGATATCGAAAGCTCCTCCCCACTCCACACCTCGGTTGTCACCTCGAACTCGGCGCTAGCGAAGGCGCTACTTGATTCCGGAGCTTCCCCTAACTGCGCCACGACCACGGCGCTAACGCCGCTGATGCTCGCCATTACGCAGAATGACCAAGAAGTTGCTTCGATGCTCATCGATGCGGGTGCCAACGTGGACGCTATCGGTCCTAAGGGAGCCAACGCGTTAAAGTTTTCCTTCTGCGTCCCGGACGGGAACTTACTTTCCTCCGTCGAGGCTATCCTCAAGCCTCCTCGTCCTCCTCCTCCCCCCGAGCAGAACAAGAAGCCTAAGATTGTTATCATGGGTGCACCTGCTTCAGGAAAGGGAACTCAGTGTGAGTCGATCAAGAAGTCTTATGGTGTCTTGCACTTGTCTACTGGAGACATGCTGAGGGCAGAACTTGAAAAGATGAGTGACATCGGACTCGAGGCACAGAGCTTCATAGAGAAGGGTGAAATGGTCCCCGATCCAGTCCTCATCGCTATGGTTGAGGAGAGGATCAAAGAGGAGGACTGCCTTGAGAAGGGATGGCTCCTTGATGGATTCCCAAGGACGGCGGCCCAAGCTGCAGCACTCGAGAAGATGGAGAATGGAAAGGCCGACATGGTCATAATGCTTGACGTGGAGGACTCCAAGCTCGTCGATAGGGTCGTTGGAAGGAGGAGGGACCCCGAGACCGGCAAGATTTACCACATCGTCACGAACCCCCCTGAGAGCGAAGAAATTGACAACAGGCTTGAGCAGAGGGCAGACGACAACGAAGAGACAGTTAAGGTTAGGCTTGAAAACTACCACGCGAACAGGGAGTCCGTCCTCAGTGTGTACCAGGGTACGTATGTGCCGCCCGCGGAGTTGGATTACACGACAGAAGAGGGGTACACCACTGGTTACGACAGCACCGTGGATATAGGAGCTAGCGATGTTGAGCTCGGGACGACCATTGTGGATCTTGGCAACCTCGAAATAGGGGGTGAGGAGAAGAAGGACGAAGACGTAGTCCCTGAGACTGTGGAGGAGGGTGAGGCAGCGGAGGTTGAGGTTGCTGCTCCTGCAGATGATAAGGACAAGGAGGCAATATTCGGGGGAACTGGAGAACTTGCGGCAAACAGGGAGGAGAAGGTGGTTGCTGCCCCTGAGGCTGACAACTCTCGTATCTTCAGTGTTGACGGAAACCGTGCTCCAACTGACATCTCAGAGGACATTTACCAGACTCTTGTTTCGGTCACTTTCTGGGAGGGAATTCCTGCCCCCGAAGAGGAGGAGCTGGCAGGGGCAGCCATGAAGATCCAGGGTATCTTCCGTACAAGGGAGGCCAAGAAGAGGGTCGAGATGATTAAGGAAGACAACGGTATTGATGCCTTCACAGAAGAGCTCACGAACATTGCCAGCATTGAAGGCCTCCCTGTGCTCGTCCAGTTCCTCATCGACAAGGGAGCTGATGTCAACATCAGTGACGACGATGGGAATTTCCCGTTGCACTGGGCTCTGAGGGGAGCGAATATTGAATTCATGTATAGAGGATCGAGTTGCCTTCTCAAGGGACCAGTCAAGGACGAGAACCTTTTGGACCTGCTTGCGAACAGCGGTGCGGATATGGACGTCTGTAACAAGAAGGGTGAGACCTTGCTTCACACTGCCCTGAATAGTGGCGACACAAGCGCGGCGCTGAGGCTTCTTGACGCCGGTGCCCACCCCAACGCAATGGATGCTGATGGGCTCTTGCCCATTCACCATGCGTGCATGAGTGCATCACCAGGTTTTGACGAGCTTGTTACAGTTCTCCTGGCGAGCGGAAATGGAAGGGGCATCATGAAGGCTACACACAGCGACCCGAGGAAGGGGAAGAGTGGTAAGGAGAAAAAGCTCCTCACGCTTGAAGGAATAATCAACAACTTCCAGTCGGAGTCACTCTGCCCTGCGTCGATCACCCAAAGGCTGGTGGATAAAAAGGAGATTCTGCAGCTCATTACAAACGATGGTTTCACTGCTTTGCACTACGCAGCTGGAGCTGCTGGTGATTCGGACGGTGACCTTGACACTGCCAGTAGGATTAGTCTGCTGAGGAAACTCCTCAAAGACGATGCCGTCGACATCAACGTGTGCGACGTCCACCCTCCCGGAGCTGGAGCCACGGCGCTTCACTGCTCAATAAAGATGCTCGGAGACTTGGAGCTTGTGAAGGTTCTTGTGGAACATAAGATAGACATCAACGCTCTTGAGGACGTCGGTGACGGATCGAGTCATTACTACACTGCGCTGCACTATGCTTTGCAAGCCAAGAAGAGCGAGATCAGCGAGTACATCCTAGAGAACGGTGGATCCCCACTCGTTGAGGGAGCGAACCCGCCAATTCTCAGCTGGGCTGTGGAGAACGGAGCCGGGGAGGATGTGCTTGGACTGCTCATGCTCAAGGCGAGCGAAGTTGATCCTCAGTTTGTGAACGCCAAGGGAGCTGATGGGCGGAACTGCTTGCACGTTGCCGTCGATGGAGGGAACGTTGCTGCCATCCAGCCCATCTTGAACGCCCCTAATATTGTCATCGATGAGAAGAACGGAGAGGGAAAGACAGCTCTGCACTGTGCCATTGGCAAGAACGATGTTGAATCCGTGAAGGTCCTTTTGGCCGGGGGTGCGTCAATCTACGAAGTGGACGCCGATGGTATGAGCGCCCTTAATCTGGCCCTAGATTGGGCCGGCAGCGAGGCGGTGTTGATGCTTGAAGCTATTCTGGGAGCTTGTAAGGCTGCGGATGTTGTGGGCGGTGGCCCCAAGGTTGTTGGTGCCTCTGGGAGCAGCATCCTTGAGCTTGTCGAGAGCAAGAACATGGGGCTTGGAAGGGCCAAGAGGGATAGTGAGGTTGTGGAGAAGGTCCCTGAGGCCGCTGGTGTCACTTTTGAGGACGGAGCGGAAGGGACGGGTGCTGCAGCGGCAGAGGACAGTGCCAGTGACCAGCTCAGTCTGAGCAGTATCGAGGCTCATGCGCAGGATGTTGCGGTGGTTATGAGTCCCAGCAAGAGGGGGGTTGCGAACTTCTTCGCCGAACCTGAGGAGCTTCACTCGCTGAGCTGCAACATGGTCACGGTGATTCTCAAGGCCTTTGAGAAGCACATTCCAGAGGACCTACACGTTCACGAGTGCTACAAGGAGGGCATGGTGTACTACGACTGGGTCGTAAAGAAGGAGGAGGAGGAAAGAGCCGAGGCTGAAAGGATTGCTGAGGAGGAAAGGCTCAAAGCCGAGAAGGAAAAGGAAAGGAAGGTTTCGAAGAAAGGAAGCAAGAGGAAATCCAAGAAGAAGTAAATAGAAACATTGGGGAAAATTGGTAGTAAAACCCTAGCTGATGATTATTTTTTCTTGGCGAGAGGAGCGGGCGTGGGGAGCGAGGGGACAAGATGAGAAGGTGTTTTGTTGGTTTTATGGAGGACGCTCTTTCAGTCTTTGCTCCAGCTTTCTTTTTTTCTCACCTTTGGTTCCTTTGCTCACGAATTTACCAATTATCCGCCACGCTACAGAAATGGCAGAGGGGGAGTTCATGAAGAAGATCTTTCTCGTCGTTTCGGGATAGTGCGCCTGAGTCATTGTCACCCAGGGCCGCCCAACTCGCCGTATGAAGGAAGAACTAAATTGCGTTACGGAAAGCGAGCTCATATCGGCGTGGATATCAACGAAGGCGAGGCTGCGATGAGCGAAGCACGATGAGCGAAGTGAATCGTGAAAAGGTTTAGGATAAGGGACGAGAATAATTGCTGTGCGCTTCGCTCCTCGCCCTGCCTCACCTCTTTCCATCTTCCATCGAGAGACGGTGAAGGTGACGATGTATTTCCTCATAAGTTAGAACCCAAAAGTGCAAGAACTGCTGTGTAGACATGCTCTGCTGTGTTGAATCGATTGCCTTTAGTAACTTCCTCGTGTTCCAGTCCCCAACCTTTATGGAAACCTCTCGACCAACCTCAACATTGAAATTCTCTTTGCAGAACGACAGCACTCCATTGTCCAAGCTCAGCTCGTCGACCCCATTTTCTACACGCCAACTAATGTACCGAAGAAATCGATCTGCCGAGCTCACAGGATCCTGAACCTTCGCCTTTCTCAGACACCGCAGTAAACGAAGGTTACCGTAAGCATCTGGTCGCTCCTGCTGCAACCCTTCAAAGTCGTCCGCTGTCATGACCTCAAGCTTCTCGCAAACTGTCGCTCTCATGGAAGCAAGGGCATTAATTTCATCCTTGTCCTTGCAGAATCGCAGCACATCCTCAACAGGCTGTGAATCAATAGTTATCATTGTTTGTGCTGACCCCCCATAGTTGACCAAGAATCTTCTTATTGGTCTGGCAAGATATTGCAAAGATGGTGTCAATCGTCGAGGTGCAAGGGACTCAAAATCAGTGCTTGATATCGAAGTCGGTCTCGAAGTAGGTTTTTGAGATGCCAATGAGCCCACTTTGATCAGGAGAACGAACAGCAAGAGAAGCAGCATCGACACCACTTCAATTCAATTTGCAATTTGCTATCCTTGCAAAACCTCTTAAAAATAAACCTGGTTTAAAACCAGTTTGCATGGCTTTCGAGATTTCCTGTCGTCCATGGGATGAAGACGTCTTGGTTCCTATCGATTCTGGTTTGGTCTTGCCAGTAGTGAAGGAACATTTCATCAGGACCCTTCTCTCTCGCTCCACAAAGGAAGATAATGCTGACGATGTTGCGATTTTGATTTTGTTCAATAAGACATGGCGTGATAATGGTGCTACGGTGTTATGGGGTTTGTGTTCGAACGGTGGATTGGCCATATTGACAACAGGGACAATAATCATTGACAGGCAACTTGACAACACTTGGAAAGGGCAACCGGTTGCCAATCAGGCAATGCTATTCAATCTGCGCTTGGCGTTCTCTCCGATTGTTTCCTTGCTATGTTGTTGTGCTTTTCTCTTTTTGCGGTCGCACTTGGCTGTGGAGTCCTACATTACAGATTCCAAGAAATTGGGCATGGGTAGTATGCACGATCACGTTGTGACGGTGCTGGGAGAGGGGGGTAGCAGGCGTTGCTTCTTGGTAGAGAGTGACGGAGGGGGTGTCAAGGGGTTTATAGTAGTTAGGTTTGGGAGCACTTGCGTGGTGGAGGTGAGGTTGGATGAGGACCGGAGGGCTGGCCGGAGGGCTGGAGCTATATCTAATCTCTCTCTCTCTCTCTCTCTCTCTCTCTCTCTCTCTCTCTCTCTC
>JGI24540J26637_10000778_pt1 | contig 13643 bp, 9 predicted proteins | sample NorSeaMetagenome_FD_26637 | JGI IMG/M metagenome (IMG submission 26637)
ACCACCACCCCTTCCTCCCCTCCTGTTAGAGCTGTTGTTGTTGCCTTTGGCACCATCACCATTGTCAGTATTATTATTACTATTGCTAATCCTCTCTCCGCCCTGTCCCCCCCTTTCAGCGTACCTACCACCTCCCCTATTGGGGTTGTAGGAGGATCCGCTAGAGTGACTGTTGTTGGACGATGATGATGTGGAAGAAAAACGAGATGATGAGGTATTTGAACCTTGATTACTATTTGACATAAACTACGTTAGGAGGTGAGGAGCGAGCAGAAGGTTGTTAGATGTTAATTTGGGACGTAGTGCGATGTAAAATGCGCATTATGAGAATAAATTGAAATATGACAGGGTCACCAATTTGCCACCACACGAGGGAAAGAGAAACAAATCACCTTAATGTCCTTAAAATTGGTCTATGGTTGCACTATGGTCTGTGATTGCACTATCATAGTAGTAATATGTATATTTTTATGTGTATATGTGTTATATTAGTTCAGAAAAACCACACGTTCGTCTCTTCCGCTCAACACGCTTTTGTGTTTTTTCAACAATATCAACCTTATAGCACAAGAGTAGAGTACGAGAGTAGTTTACGAGAGCATAGAGAAGAGCAGAGCAGAGCGCACCAAATTTAAACCCTAGGGTTTCAACTTACATTAAAATGCCCTCTAGCCCGACCTTCCCAGGTCCCCATTTCACACCATTTTTTGCCAAAAATGGCTGATTACTACCCCCATCTAAAATCAACGCTACGTCGTCACACAAAATCAACAGAAGATGAGGTTGCTGACTTACTTCCCGACTATGAGCCTTCATCAGCACCTCCAGGCCCAATCCCATCCTCGGCTGTTGGTGTTAGCCCCTCCTCCCAACCCTCCTCCCAGTCCCCCCTCCTCTCCCCGGAGCTCATGAACACCTTGTACTACTCCGCTGTAACGTCCCCCGGCGATTCTGGCCACCTTAAGCACTACAATGATGTGGTGGGAGCTGGGATGCTGCTAGGGGCGGTGAGGGAGAGGGTGAAGGAGGAAAGTATGGAGAGGGGGGGGAGGGGAAAGGCCGTTATGAGTAGAAAGATCAATAGGGAGTGGTATCCCAAGCAGCCCGGTCCGCTTCTTGTCATTGGTGACGAAGCGAAGAAGGACGAGGAGAAGATGAAGGACAGACTTGTTACCAGTGAGGTGAGAGGAGCCGGGCTGGAGCGAGGCGACTGCAACTCAACATAAACTAACAACCATTTACTCGTCACTTCGCTCCTCGCCCGCTCCTCGCCTGCTCCTTCCAGATGCTCCTCTCCCACCACTTGAACATTGAGGGTCTGCTGTCCGAGGTTGACAACTACCGTCAGCTCCCACTCGATCCCATAATGGAGCGCGCCCGTCGCGAGCTCGAGGCCCAGGACAGTTTCGCCAAGGAAAAAGCTGGGGCGGGTGGGGAAGACAACGAAGTCGAGAGGGCAAGCCCTGTGCAAGAGATCTTATTCCAACCTGAAAATCCACCGTCGCCCAACTCATTCTGGGCGACGCCCGAACCCCCACCGGCCGCTATGTCATCTCCGAGCCTACCGAGAACCATACCGCCTAATATATCAGCCTACAATTACCTGAACCCTCAAGTGCCTGAGAAATTCGTAGGGGATGCCCTTGCTGACATTGCAAAGGGACCGGATAAGGCGAAGGAGAAGCTACGCAAGACTGTGCTCCTTGGATCCCCTACCCTCAAGAGGGGTGTCCACCTTAAGTTGGAGGGTCGTTACGGTAACTACCCCCTTGCAACAAGGGACAGGATGGACGAGCTGAGGGAAGAGCAGGCACAGAGGGCTCGGGAACTGTACGAGAAGCACGGCGACAGGTGGCCACTCGACCCCATCGACGGCGTAAGGCCACCGCTTGGAAGGGCGAGGTGCAAGAAACTTTGGAGGAGGGCTATCATTTACGCGAAGGCTATCGCGGCAATGAAGGCTAAGCCACCGAAACAGCTAACAAGGGCTGAACTAGACAAACTACTGCAGGTTGCGATCAGGGCGACGAGGAAGAAGATTTACTACCACTGGGACTGTATCCTTGGTATCTTTGGTATTGACCCTGAGTTCGAGAAGCGCCGTCAGAGGAGGCTGAAGATGAAGAGGATAAGCAACACAGGACTGCCCAAGGAACCGAAGGGAAACGAGGTCAGGGCTAGCGGACTTGCAGGGATATTGAGGAACAAGGAGATCGGACCTGGCTGCAGTGAGGTTGAGGTACTCAAGGTGAGCGAGGAGCAAGGAGAGATTGTCGGATGGGGGGAAGAATGGAGCAAAGGGACAGCTTAGATTTACCGTTTTCTTACAACTAACAACATTATGCTCATCGCTTCGCTCCTCGCCCCGATTTTCGCTTCGCTCATCGTAGCTCTTCGCCTTCCAGCTCGGACCTTTCCTCAACGCCGAGGGAGCGGTCGAGGGGGACGAAAGTTACATCATGGACGAACCTATCGCTCAGGTTATACTCGATTACCTCAACACGGACGTCGAGGAGAGGGTTCCTCTAGGCAAGAACGACGACCCCGGGATAATGTACAAGAAATTCTACGAAGCCGTGTACCCCAGCGAGGAAGAGAGGGCGGAGTGGGACAAGGAGAGGGCAGAGAAGATAAGGTTGGAGAGGGAGGAGAAGCAGAAGGACGAGAGACAGAGGAAGCTTTACGAGCAGAAGATGGAGGCAGCCAGGGCAAAGGCAATGATGGATGTCAACGAGGCGTGGGACAAGAGCTACCACGAAATCTTCATGAACATGGTTAGCAGCATAATCGCCGTCAGGCAGGAGGACCCAAACTACAAGAACACCAAGTTCAAGGTGGGTTACGGTGTGAAGATTGGGGAGTCTCACAAGAAAAGCCTCTACCACATATTGACGGCGGGAATGGACCCCCCAGACTTCCAGACGGCGTCGAGGAGGAGGCTCAACGAGCAGTACTTCGCCAAGAACCACGGCAAGTGCCTGCACGTTCCTATGAACCCCATCAGGCTTTGCATGGTGAACTGCATAATGAACTCGAGAGGTTTGGACGGGCTCAAGATCAAAGAGGCCGTGGAATGCATACTGGAGTACCTCACCCTGAGGATGCAGGCGGCGTTTAGGGGCCTGAAGAAGAGAAGGGTAATCAGAAGGGCGATGAAGATGTGGAAAGACAGGGAGGCCGCTTTCAAGTCCATCTTCTTCAGGTCGTGGGCCAAGTGGGCCCTCCACAGGGTGGCACTAAGAAAGTACTGCTGGAAGCCACTGAGGGAGTGGAACCGATGGCTGAAGGGCGTCAAGAGGATCCAGAGGACTTACGTCGGCTGCTTCTGGCCGTTTTACATCTGGAGGAGGTGGGCTGTGCACAGAATCCTCGCCAGGAAGAAGGGGAAGCAGCTGAAGAGGATCTGGCGGTCTTACGGAACACTCCAGCACTTCGGCGCGTGGAGGAGGTACGCCAAGAAGGAAATGAGAGACAGGAAGGTGGCGAACCACATGAGGCTCAGGCTCATGCACAAGCTCATCAGGCTCATACTCAAGAAGTGGAGGAGGTACGCGCAAAGGAGGAAGGGATGCAGGCTAGCGTGGTTCAGGAGGGGGTACAGAATGGCGGAGAACAAGAAGATGGAGCTCCTTTACAAGGCCCTTCACGTTTGGAGGTACTTTAAGTTCTGCAAGAAGCTCATGAAGGAGAGGGTCCAGACTTGGTTCAGGTCCTACATCAAGGATGAAGAGGACAGGAGGTTCCACGCCATCAAGAAGGCCAAGGAGGCCACGACAGTCGCGAGAAAACCGAGGAACAAGGTGGAACACACCAGCAAGGGGATCAACGACCTTACCGGAAGCGGGGAAAAGGCGAAGGAGAAGGAGGGCAAGGGCAAAGGGGGGAAAAAAAAGAGAAGGATCACAGTCAAGAAGGGCACGAGCTCTGCGTCGTCGGCCAAGAAATCAACCTCGTCTGCCCAATCAGGTCTTGAGCAGGATGAGAAGCCCCCCAAGACCCCTCCACCGATGCTCCACCGGATGGAAACATCGCCCGCGTTCTTATCGGAAGGCATTGCGAAGCACGAGCTGTTGGCTTTCAAGTCGCAGCTCGAGGGAGGAAAGCAGAAGGAGGTCACTGGATACATTGCCCCAATCGGTGATCCCTTTTACGGATGCCGTTACACCACCAAGCCCCCCGGGCCGAGCGCTCGAACCCCTCCGTTCCCTACTGTGTTCGATACTCCGTGGGCTTCATCGCTTCCCGATGACATGGGAAAAATTTGCTCAGGCTGCTACGAGAGGTTCAAGCTCAAATGCAATTCCCAAATGAAGATCAGCTTTGCTATGCTCCAGCGCTCAGGACCGCGCAGCTTACAGTTCTTGTACGACAACGTCGTCCTAAACAAGAAGGATCGCTTCGTCATTCACCTTTACAAGCGCAAGTTTAAGAGACACTACTTCAGGGCCTTCATCCGTGAGTGCAAGAGGAGGATCAGCGGAAGCGTAACATCATCTGTTGACAGCGACGGCCTCAAGCACGACAGCATCGTCAGCCAGTTTGACATTGCACCCAGTATCGCTAGCAGTAGGGACAGGTTCAAGACGGACATGGGTGGGGTCGCCCTTACGAGGGACCAGCTTGAGTACGACAGGGACATAAGGAACAACCAGCTTGACAAAACTTACAGTCAGACGCAAAAGCTGAAGACCTACGTCAAGGACAAGAAGAACCAGCTTGTCGAGTGGGAGAAGAAGATGGAGAACAAAGAGACAATGAGGGAGCGGAAGGAGGTCCTCATGAAGCAGTTCATGGACACCATTACTTCAGAGACACGCGAAGCAGACATTAAGAGCCTGAATTACGTAGCGGAGTTCCAGGTCCACGCTGCTCGCCGACTCTTCGAGGTTGCAGCAAGAATCAGGGAGGAGGTTGACAAGTTTCACGGGATCAACATCAAGTGGAGGTACATTAGAAGGATCAGACTACTTATCATGATGAGGAGGGCAAGCAGTATGTATGCCAGGCAGAAGCTGAGGAACTGGCTACGTCTCTGCGTCTATTGGAAAAAGGTGGAGAAGGGCATGGTAACCTACAAGAGGATCAAGGAACTATGGATGTGCTTCAACGGTTGGTTGAAGTTCATGGAGAGACAATACACCCTAAGGACACCCGGAATGGGCAAAGAGGCCACAAAGGCGAAGAAGAGGGTCGTCGTCATGAGCAATTTCCTTAAGGATCACAAGCTCCTGCCCAGGGCTATTCCCTACCAGACCATGAACAAGATCTATGGACAAGGAATTAAGGCGACGTTCATGAGATGGTTCCACTTCACTCAAATGAACAAAGGCACGCGCAAGATCGAAGACCTGATGGTCGAACGCCACAGACTTCGGTTCTCAAGGCGCGTGTTTCACTTCTGGAAGACTGGGGTAAAGGTCGAGGACAGCTACCAACGCAGGAGGGAGGACATTTCTTTTGCCGAGGGGCGCTGCAGCACCGATCTCGAGTGCTTGAGGGCAAGGTTCATCAATGCATACAGAGGTGACCTTAACATTGTCATAAGGAGGGAGAATCTAAAGCGCGCCAGGGAGGTGGCCGAGGAGGCAAAGAACGGCCCCAGTTTCAAAAAATTCATCCACGGACTACGTCGTTCTGTGCGTGCTCGTGTTATGCTCGAGCAGCGAATGCTGATCGAGGCATTTGCAGAGAGGGGCAGACTTGATTTTGAAGATGTCAAGGGTGAGGAAATTGCTGGCAAGGGGGGAAAAAAGGAAGGCAGCACAGTTATCAGCGGAAGCAGGGTCGGAGGGAGCAGGGTCGGAGGGAGCAGGGCCGGAGAGAGCAGGGCTGGAGGGAGGAGAGCTGGGGGGAGCAGGGCAAGTTCTCCAACAAAGTCAACTTCTCCTAGCAAACCAGGTTCGCCCACTACCGAGGTCACGAACAAGACCAGCATTACTAAGTCAAGCGAGGAGCCAAACCAGCCTCTTGCGGCAGGAATCAAGAAATTCTGCGATTCACCCCTGCCAGCCGGATACGGTATCGGCGAAGTCACCATAATAAGGAAGCAAGGCGGAGGGATTGTCGGTTTGATGAGCAATGCGAAAGCGGAAAGCAAGGAGAGGGAGATGGGAAAATTTGGCCCTTGCAGCGTCGGAATCTCGGAGGTGTTCTCGCTCAAGAGAGAGGAACAAATGGTTGCCGTCGACATCGTTTATGGGGCTGTCATCGAAAGGATTCGGTTCCACATCTCCTCAGGGAGGAAGAGCAAGTGGTACGGAGAGAAGATATCGCCAACCCCTCACCACAAGAGGCTCGCAGCGGAAGATGAAGACACAGAGGACATTCTGTACCCGATGACCAAGTACATTGTTGGCTTCCACGGTTTCACAAGCAGGCTGAGGATCGTCGGGCTTGGCATCATCACAAGGGTTGTCAGGAAGCAGTACGTTTTTTCCTATTACTGGATCAGAGACGGCGGAAACGCACCAGATGTGACCGCGCAGGAGTCCATAGGAGGGGAGGAGAAGAAGGAGACAGGTTGGGGCGACGATGCCTCTTCTATCGACGACCCTTTGGAGAGAGAGCGGATCGAGGCCAGAAGACTGGATGATTTGAGGAGCAACCTAGAATTTGCGTACATCCTCAGGATGCGACGCTCGAATTTAGAGAGTGCGCTGACGAGGGCAGAGGCGTTTGCGAGGCATCTTTGGACGAGCAGGGCGATTCAGCTCAACTGGAGGCTCACCATATTTGCCAAGTTCAGGGTCGTCAGCATGCTGAGCTCGTGGTTCTTCGAAGCTGTCGCTTTCAGGCTCGTTCACTTACCCGAAACCGACGGCGAGGCAGAAAAATTGATCCTGGCGGGCGAGCAGTACAAGGAAGATGGGGTGAGGTTGGTAGAGAAGGCTGGTCACATGAAGAAGACCGTTGAAAAGGACGAAGTTAGGGCAAGACCTTGGAAATCGGAGGGTATCATAAGTCGAAAAGACAGGGAGGCCGAGAAAGAGTACCAGAAAAAGCTGCAGGAGGGCTACGCCGAGGCTAAGGAAATGCGGGAGGAGGGGATCAAAATGCAAGTGGAAGGAGAGGAAATGGTCGGCGAGGGCAAGTCAAAGATGCCCGCAATTGAAAATTCACCCGGTGTCATGGCGTACTATGCGAAACTCATTTCTGTGGCGCGGAGGGAGATCCAGCTCGAAGAAGATTTTGGTGGGGATTACTTCGCCAGCGTTATAAAAGGAAACAGCCAAAGTAAGGGCAAGGGGTTCCCTGTCGACGACGGTTGGTTCAACGGAATGCTGGGCAGCGTCAAGATTGCTCAGGACCGACTCAGGGAACAGGAGAGGATGGTTGCCACTATGATGGAAGAGATGGGGATGGAGGGAGGGAGTTTTATGGACACCCTGGGAAACGCTGGAGCGTCCATGAGTGAAATCACGGGGGGAATTTTTAGAGGGGTCACAAGGTCATCAATCAACGTGGCAAAAATTGCGAGCAGGATTGAGAGCTCTGGGAAGAGGGCCATGCTGGTGCTACCGAGGGAGGACATCGTCGAGGAGAGGGAGAAGGCCAGGGACCAGTGGATGAAAGAGGTCGAAAGAGAGGACAGAGAAAGGAGCGAGAAAGTTGGTGTGTCCCAAGTCGTGAAACTTCCCGACATCAACAAGGGAAAAGTGAAGTTGGAAATTGTGAAAAGGATGCAGACCGAGGTAAGAAAGGTCAGGGCCGCAGTCAAACACGAGATCAGGAGGAGGCAAGACTGGGGGGAGAGCAGGGGAGGAACAGGCGGAGCAGTCTCGGAGGGGAGTTTTATTGAGGACGTCGAGGGAAGGGTTCCATTTGAGAGGCTAAAAACTCCAGAGATTGTTAACAGAGGGCCCGAAAGGGAGGAAGAGGAGGAGGAGGAGTTCGAAGAAGAGGACTGGATGGCAGAGTACGGTGAGTACGAGGACGACGAGGGAGACTTCATTCCGTACATGCCCAGCTTCCACGAAAGGCAGAAGATGGCTTCCTGGAAACTTGCAGATCCCAACCTGGACAAAAACGAGAGGACTCATTTGCTGAATAAGCGCGTTCTAGGGCTCGGATATGAAGACGGCCAACCTCGTTGGACCACAGGGAATGATGATTATGCGAGATGAAATAGAGGATAATGTTGTATGTTATTGAGAAGAGGTTGCTTATATTATATTTGCACATCCGTCATCTCCTCGTTGTTTTCGATTTTTATGTCACCGGTCATCTCATTTCCCTCTTCTATACTCTGGGAAAGTGAAAAATTCGACGAATGCCAGCTTGCTGCCTCGGCAAATTTGCGAGCCGAAGCGGCATCTTGTTGAATTGTGTTCGTCTGCCCCCCTACGCTGCTCGAATTCGAGAGCCCCTCCTGCGATAAGCGAAGCGAAAAGCAGAAGGTGATTAGATTTCAGCCGTCCTTCGATCCAGCTTCCCCTTGTTGCTCGTTCTGCCTCACCTTGGTTATTGATATCGAAGAGCGCGCGGAATATTTCCTGCGCCAGCTCTCCTTGTTGAGTGGATTATCTGTCATCTCAAGCGCTTTTTTTTCTCCTTCTGACTGATCGTTTTCCATTTTGGCGAGCTCGGCCTTCCAGTCCTTGTAAACTTTTGCCGTCCCATCAGAGTACCTGGGCTCTGAGTTGAGGGCGGAAACTTTGCGATGAGCGAAGCGAATCGCAAAAGGGATTGGAATGATGGGCGAGAATTGCAGTGTTGGTTAGTGAGGGTGTACGTCTCGAACAGGCACCAGCGGATGCGGCTTTCGATACTAATATTGACGTTGCGAGCCTCACCTTTCGCTTTTATCTTCGACCTCACTCTAGAGGAAAGCGATTTAGATTTGAATGTGTCAAGCGGCGGCGTTGTGCCTGTCTCCAAGGAAGTAAGTGAAGGAGAGGAGGGAGGGGACGGCGGATTGCTCATTTTTTTCGTTGACCCAAACGACCCGACCGAATGATTTAACCCATGGAACTGACCTATGGAACTGAACTTGCCAATTTTGCTCATCCTTCTTGTTGTCTTGGTCGAGCCGTCGAAGGGGTTGTTAATCTCTTGCACCGAGTCATTAAACATCACTGCAACGAGCAGAACGGTGGTTAGTTATAGTGCTATGCAGTATACGGGAGGAGCGCATAATTACTGCTGCTGCTGTCGCTTCGCTCCAGCCCTCACCTCTCTTTGCTACCGCCTCGTCAGTGATGTCTTTGAGATACTTCCAAAGCTTCGCCTCTCTCAAGAAGAGAGATGGGGTCAAGTGAGCCCTCACAAGGTACCTCAAGTAGCGCACAGTATTCAATTGGAGAAATATCATCATGTAGAAGTTTCCCGAGAGGAACATGGGATTCAATCTGAAGGTTCCCGTCTCTCTTATGTCGCTGGTGAAAACGTACCCCAGGGCGCAGACAGCATAAACGCNACTAAAGATCACTTGCTTTGTCACCACATTGTGCAGCATTACAGAATGCCCTTTGCTGATAATGTCACTAGCACGTATAAGGAGTTTCTTCTTCGCCCAACTGTGCAAACAGGTTGAGACTAATAGGGCTCCGATGACCGTATATTGGACTCCCTTGAACCACCCGAGCCCCGAGTTGACGCCAACGAGAAGGCAAACAAAGAATTGGCCAGCCACAAGGATCCTCTGTCATGAGCGAAGCGACGAGTAGAATAATATTAGTTATTGTGCTGTAGAACTATACGGGAGGAGTGTAGCGATGGCGAGGAGCGAAGAAAGATAGGCGGGAATTTTCTTACCTTGCCCTTGACATAGCTCGTCTTGATCTTGAGCTTTCTACTGCTGAGAATCGTTTCGATCCAGCATATTGGAACGATGTATAGCGCGGGAACAGCAAAGAAGCTATAAGCAGAGAGAGAGATCCTAAATCCATAGTCGAAGAAGGCGTTTCTGCTCGTCAGCAAAGGGTCAATAACAGAAAGTATCGTGCTGGCAATAAGTACTAAGAAGAATATCGAAGACAGAAGCAGAGCGAAGCCGCCCCGCTTTATCACCTTGTTCTTACGCTTCTTCTTCTTTGCATTCCGGGTTGTGGAGTCAGCGGCCTTGAGTTGCCTGCCCATGTTGATTACGATGACCAACAAGAAGAAGCATAAAATGAATGGGATAACCCCGAGACCGATCAGCGTTGGTACCGAGGAACTGGACAACCTATTGCAATCAGGGTAGGTATCGCCCCCGTACCCGTAAGTGGAATAGCAATCACAAAATCCTCCCTTTTCACTGTGAGGGAAGGGGTGTGAGCGGCAACCGTGAGCGAAAGGGCGCGAGCGAAGCGAGCGCTGAAGGGGATTTTTGGGGAATATCCAGTCGGTATGCTGTCGTCGCTCCGCTCCGCTCCAGCCCAACGCCTGCCTTCTCACCTGTAGAGAGAGTCAAGGGTGGCATTCAGGGTAGCATACTCTTGCTTATAACTATAACATTTCTGGAATGGACCACAGTTTGTGATTGCCGTAACCCCCGAAGGGACACACGCCTTGTAGTTTTTCAGATCCATAATTACTGAGGATGTCCCCAGAGGCGAGGCGAAGATTGCAGCTCCTTGTCTAGCCTTCAGAGTCCTAAACAATCCAAGTGAGCTATTTATTTAGAGCCTATATTGACTCAGGAGACGGACTGGAACGAAAAAGAGGCAAGAAAACGTCAATCAAAGATGAGAATTGGGTGGCAAGCTGCAAAAACTGAAGCAGGAAGACTCAATAACTAACTGCAAAGGGTTTTTGTTGGAATAAGATGGAAGAGAATGTTGGCGAGATGGAGACATACACTACGTACGAAGAGTATCTGGATTCCCAGGTAACAGAGACCGATATGTTCTTCCTGGAGAGTGAGGACCTGGCTCGGTAAGTGGGGGCCGTTGGGCCAGGGTTGGGTTATTTTGGGAGCAGAGGGGAAGAAACGAAGCGTTTGACGATAGATGTTGAATAGGCGGAGTCGACACAACTGGTAGAAGCGGAGTTTTCTAACAACCGCGTCCCCCCTCCCTCCAACTGAATTCTCTTTCATAAACAGACAACTCGTGGAGCTTGGTTATAGGGGTTCAGGGGATACGTTGAAGAGAGAAGAGTTCGAAGCTCGCAAGCGCACCCTTCGCGAGAGGTCCTCCCAGAAGACAAACGTCCCCAAGCAGCTCAGCAGCATGGGGAAGGACATATCGGGCAGCCCAATGCTCCAGGCCCTTCAGGCCAGAGAGGAATTGGTAAGGAACGGGAAGCTTACGACAATCATCTTCATCAGGGACCGCAACGGCAAGGGACAGGAGGTTTCTGGTTACATCGACTACGCCTTGAGGCTCAAGACGGAGAACTTTGAGCCGTACTTTGAGAAGGTGAGAGTGGGGAATGGGGAGGAGCGAAGCGACGACCGCATATATACCACTATAGGACAACGACTAACACGCTCACTACAGAGAAAGAAGCTTATGCCCAAGCCTTCCGACCTTAGCTACTTCAACTGGGAGACACAGACCTCCACCAGCAATAGCACCCCCAACTTCCAGGTTATCGCCGACAACGAGACCGGCCTCCTCTTCAAGAACAAGAGGGACAGGAAGGTCATCAATGTGGACCCAAATGCCAAGGCACCAGGCGACAATTCAACCAGGACGGAAATCAAGACAAGCGAGTACCTGCAGGTGGTCCTTTATGACCACATGACAAGAAGGAAGTCGTAGGAGTGGAGAGCGAAACCGTAATTGAATGTACATTATCTGAAAAACAAACATCTATAAATCTACGCCCCTCATGTTCTCGCACCCCTTTGGTGTGAACCAAACAAGGCTGAACCTCTCACCGACGAACTGCTTGGTGTAATGCCTCTGTTTCCAACCATCGAACTCCACAGGTTCGTATCTTATATCGACAACCTGATCCTCAACGACAAGCTCCCCACCTGCGTAGTTCCCAAGAGCAACAATTAGCGACTGCGACGAGCGAACCGAAGAGCGGGGCGAGGAGCGAAGCGACGAGCAGAAGGTTGTTGGTGATCTGTGGTTGGCGATATGCTGCTGTCATTTCGTTCCTCGCTCTGTCTCACCTTGCTCTGCCCCGCCCCAGCCCCGGAGTCCGTGTGAGGCCTGAACTGAGCATTCCTGTTCACTGCAATGGTGGAAGAAGGAGGCCTCTCCGGCATAAGCGCCCTCTCAAGGAGGAACGCCGCCCTCACGAGCTCTGGGTAACGGGAGTTTGACGCAGGCATGTTGGATCCTCTGGTGGAACAAGGCATGTAGCCAACTGAGAACGACCCCCCTTTACCGTCCCCGACTTTGGACCTTTTCGTAGTGTCGCTCTGGCTGCTGTTGGGGTTGTGATTCTCCGAGGGCTCGACTCGAGACGATCTGACCAATTCCTTTTCCTTCATTACAGCACTGAAAGATTTTCCCTCCTCGACAATCACTGTCCTCCTACCGACCGTGGTTCCAGGCCATTCCTCCTCAGCTATTCTCCTCAAGGCGACCAGGGTATCATTGTAGAGTTTTGGAATGGTGGTTGAGATACTAGACAGGGACGTGGTGAGGGAAGAATTCAGGAACTTGAAATTCCTGCGAGGAGCGAGCGGCGGTGAGGAGCGATGCGATGAGCAGAAGAGACGTCGTTAGTTTTGGTACTAGACAGCCCTCCGCCCGGCTTCCATCCTTTGCTCCTCGCTCTGCCTCACCTTCCGTTTTCCTTCCACTTGAGGTAAGTCTTCAAGTCCTTACTAAGCCCCCCCCAAACCCAGGGTTTCAAAACCTCCTCCATCCACTTCTTTCCCCTCTTCGTCGTCCCACCTTCCAGCCCTTCTCTACACCACTCCTCGCAAACCTTTTCAACACACTCCTTCCTCCTTTTTCCCACCTCTTCAAAAGCTTCCCTCCCACTGAAAACGCCGCCAAGTTTTCCACCCCTGCGGGGTCGCAATATAACCTTGCTCCTCCCTTCCTGACTTGTGTAACTGTTGTCCCCCCAAATAGCACCGAAGCTCGGGAACTCCGCCACCTCCGTCAAGGAAGGATAGTCCGGATCAAGCAGGAACGGCGCGACCTGCTTTTGGAGCTCGCTCGGTAGGAGAAGGGTCGCAAGGAACGCGGCGATATAACGATTTTCCATCCCTTTCAAGAAAGAGTCGGCGTTAATGCCTAGCACTATGAAAGGCACGGGGGTGGAGGACGGGGCGTGGAGGTGGAGGTACGTTCCCTTGTGGGAGAACTTAAAAATTCTACGCTGGCACTCAATTCTTTGGGGGAGGCCGGAGCTGCTGGATGTGTAGTTGTGGTACGAGCGTCTATTGGAGCGCTTCCTGGTGGGAGCATTGTCTGGGGTGAGGTGTTAGTAATAGGACGAGCGCAAAGGAGGCCTAAGATGAGCAGTCATCACTTCGCTCCTCATGCTCTCACCTCCAGTGTCCTCCCCATCCTCCACTTCATCATCCTCTTCATCATCTTTTTCATTACCATCGCTTTCTTCCTCATCCTCGACCCTCCCGTCTTTAAACTCCTGCATCCTCCCCTTAAGCTCATTGAAAAACTCTAGCAACTCCCCCCTAACCTCTTCCGTTCCCTCCTTCTTGTCTTCCTCACCCCCTCCTTCCCCCCAAACCCAAGCCTCAGTAGTGCTCGTCAGTCCTCCCCACCTCTCCCCCTCCACCCCCT
>JGI24540J26637_10000780_pt1 | contig 13635 bp, 26 predicted proteins | sample NorSeaMetagenome_FD_26637 | JGI IMG/M metagenome (IMG submission 26637)
CTCCCCCGCGCATCTTATTTCAAAACTCCGCGATCACTACGAACCCCGCAAGCACCCACACCAACGTCCCGCTTGCCCCCTCCACACTAGCCCAAACGCCGTACCAAGTGGGCCGAGGCCCCATCGTGTGAACGTTCGCCATCTTCCCACGCCTCACCTTGTACTCAATTCCCCCCCCATTCGTCATGCCGCGACAACCTCCTCTTCCTCCTCCCCCCACTGGCAGCCTGGTGCTCGTCAATGACCTCCTGAATAGCTTCCCCGTTCAGCCCGCTCTGCTCTGTCTCTGAATCTCCCCCACAAGATCGGGTCCTATCCCGTTCGCCTCAATCGTCTCCAGCAGCGCCCCAATATTATCCGCGTTGATACCCCTACCCTTTTCCTCGGTAATCGCGTGCGTCAAGAGTGCCACGTCGACCGTCCAAGCCTCATACCGAGTTAGCCCCTCCACGACCCCCATCCTCCCCATCATGGCAACGTACCCGTCCTCCACAACACTCGTTTCCACCCCCCAACCCGTCCTCTTGTCGTACTGGAAGTTGAAGAAATAAGGCGACCGACTCTCCCCGCCCGACCCGTCCCTTTCCACCTGCAGGCCGATGTGTAGGGTGTTCTTGTGCAACGTCTGGAACTCATTAACCTTCTTGAAATCGTCGTCCATACTCCTAACCTCAACAATAGCTTTCCCAATCTTGTTATCGTCAGCGATGGAATGATGCGGCACATTGACAACCTCCAAAGTAATCCCCGCTTGGGTTTGTGCTGTGTGTGTTGTTTGAGTGTGAGTGTGTGTGTGTGATCCTCCTCATTCCTTCCGAGTCCTTCCACGGCATCTTCCAGATAGCACAGCGGCACGGGTACGTTTAAGGTGAAGAAGCTCCCGGGCCCGTAGTTAGGGTTCAACCCGAAAGCAGGACTGCTTGGGGACGTGGAATCAGAGCTCAAGTCCTTGCTCGGAGTCCTCTCGAAGAGCTCACCGTTGAGCGAGGTAATCGTGCACCTGTCCACAGGGTTTACGCCCTCTGGTAGCCCAGGCTTGGAAACAAAGTCGTCCTCACCAGTGACGGCGCTCTTCACGTAAGTATCGGTGAACGGGAACGGTCCCTGCGGCGCGGGGGAGCAGTCACACGTGTTCATCAGCGCGCACTGCTTGTCGAACCAGATCCCGTCCGCCGGGGTCCCGAGTGCGTCGCCGTAAGGGTTGTAAACGAACTGCGATGAGTGAAGCGAATCGCGAAAATGGTTAGGATAAGTGATGAGGCGAGGAGCGAAGCATCTAGGTAAAGGTTGTACATTATGTAAAGAATGCGGTATAATTCTTTTGCTGTCGCTTCGCTCGCCCCTCCCCTCACCTGCTTGCAATCGGCGTTGGTGTCGCAGAGGGCTTGACAGTCAGCTGTTGTGTCCTCGAAGGTGGGGGCACCGAGGAAGGACTGGGGGGGTTCCCCTGGGGAGGCGAGAAACGCGGGACAGAACGCGTAGGGGATCTTGGTGTATCCTGCGGCGTTAGGGTCGTTCTGGGTAGTGCAGAAATCCTGGAGGGTTTAGGGGATTTCGTACTGGGATGCGCAGCCGGAGGGGAGGTAGGTGCAATCCCATGATAAGACCCATATCTCTCCGAGGTTGAGACGGGCATAGAAGGGACGGCAGTCTAGGCAGTCTTATCTTGAATGTCAGATACACCGGGGGCATGGGGGAGACGGGAAGAGAGGAAAAGAAGGTGGCGGGCAAAAAGGTTAAGCAATCGTGGAGGGTGTAACCGACGTAGAGGATCATGCCAGCGATGTACAGGATGAAGGCCAGGAGGTGGATCGTTGGGAGACTGGGGGGGTGGGTGAAATTGTTGTTTTTGAGTTGACGTGGAGTTAACGTGACATTAACGACGTAGATAGAAAGGTACGGGAGTGCCGACAGACGTCCGTTAAAGCGAGATTGTGGGTTACTTTGATTCTTTTTAAGCAATGGCATTACGTGTGCGATTAAAGGGTGGCTGGAAAAAACAGGCAAGGGAAGTGCAACTCGCCTAAAATTTTATCGGAACGGGCCTTATCGGACGTCCCTCATTACAGGCTCTTGTCATTTGGAAGTCTTAGCCACAAGATCATGAAGTACACCCATTGTAAGTAGTTTGAGGAGAGATTCCCAGGAAGATACAGATTGCGGCAACAAAACCATTCCCGTCCCTTCCCACTTCCCTGAATTACTCGAGAATAAATTTCAACTGTCCACCTTATGGAGGCAACAATCAGGGGAACACACAGTTCTCCACCCCGATCCTCTTCTCCATCGTCTATTCCCTCTACTTCTCTTCCCTCCACTGCACCTGCACCTCCACTAGTGCCTCAATATGATATTCCTCGCTCTGATTTCGTGGCATATTACCAATTGTCGAATCCATTAGAGCCTGATTCAATGCACAACGCTGTCCTGAGGGATGTTCGGAGAAATTCCTCTCTCCTGCAGTTCCAAGATGGGCTAGACGAATCGGATGAGTCGGGGGCGGAGGACGAGAATAATTTAAGGCCGAGGACTAGGGGTTTGGTCTACGACGAGGATGACGAGGGAGAGGTGAGAGGCAGAGAAAGAAGCTTTGACGCGATGCAAAGCAAAGTGATGGTGACATCGACAGCGACAGAACGCTGTTATGTAACGATGTCATTCGCGCTCGACCAAACTAACCCATCACAATCGTTCCGCTCGTGCACTCAGGCCCTCCGAGTCCTCTTTGACTATGTGAACAGTGCAGGGAGGGCCTTGTTTCGTGATGATTTTTCCGATGACTACCAGTCCCCTTTGAGGTCCCGCCGCTCCGGGACCCCGACGCCCACGAAAAGGAAGAGGGGGGGTAAGGGAACGCCAACGCCGACCAAGAAAAGAAGGAATCTCCTCTCCTCCACCCCGGAGGACTCCAAGGGGAGGGGTAAGGCGGTTGGTGGTAGCAAGAAAGTCAAGTCGGCGCGCAAGCGCAGCAAGGGAGCGTCGTATTTCGATGCCTACCCGAAGAACCGCAGCAATGCCTCCCTCGCCTTACTTGACTTCATGAGGCGCAACCAGTATGTTGAAGGTGAGGGAGCGAGGAGCGAAGCGACGAGCTGCCAACGTTAGTGTTGGGAACGAGAGCCACGGGGGCTCCTACTTTTTTACAAGACGCGCCACCTCCGTTATCACGGCAATCATTCGCGTCCCTAATCCCAACCCCTTTCGCGATTCGCTTCGATCATCGCAGATCGCGACGAGAACTCAAAGCCTAGGGAGTTCGAGAAGGTCCTTCCCGATTACGACAACCTCGGGCGATGGGAAACCCTCACGGAATGCAGTGGAGACCTCCGGTCCCGCGACGTTATAGCCTTCACCTTCCCTGCCCTCTCCTCTAGCGATCAGAAACGTGCTCATTCCGTCCTGGTTCCTCAGCTCGTGGCTCTTACCCATCACATGGGGAACTCAAAGTTCCCCATGTACGAGCACTTTTACGCGGAGATTGACAAGCCCTTTTACGACCACTCCCTTCTCCTGTCGTTCATGGCAAGCCAAGGACTGCCCTCAGGGACCAAACTGAACCGCGAGGAGTGGAACGTCGTCAAGACTCGAGCCATTGAGGAGGGAGCCTCCCCCTTCAACCCAAAGAGGCCATCGCGCCGCCTCTTCTCGCCCAGGTTTGTGGCAGGACAAATTTCTGCGCTCCAGGATTATAGGGCTATAGGTGAGAATGGGCAAGGAACGAAGGACGGGAGGAGCGTAGCGATGACCGTAAACTACATAGCACTATAACTAATAACCTTCTTCTCGTCGCTTCGCTCGTCGCAGCTCGAGAGATTCAAGCTGACCCGAACGCTCACCCTAGCTTTCCCTACGCTGTGAGCTCCAAGGTTCCTGTCGGTTCCACTTGCACGGCCTTCAATTCCAAGCACAAGATCATACACAGGGGCGTCATCCTTGCCGATACGGCCCCCAAGGAGGTGAGATAGGACGAGGAACGAAGTGACTAGCCAAGGCTGGAGCAAAGTCTGGAGCAAAGTCTGGAGCGAAGCGACAACGGCGTATCAACTCGGCTATTCAAGGAGACCATTTTCTGCGCTCGCTTCGCTCCTCGCATATACCGCCTTCTTACATAATGAACAACCTTCAACTCGTCGCTTCGCTCCTCTCGCCTATCACAGACTGGACCCTCAGGCTATGTGGTACAATTCGAGCGAACCGCCCTCGGAGTGAAGTTCCTCCCCGACACCTTGGTCAGCTGCCACGGAATTCGACCGAAGGCCATTCGAGAGGCAACCGATCCAATTGCTGACCTCTCAAACCCCTACCATTCCCTCCGCGTTATCCCTCACGGAACGTCCCAGGGACCCCTCCTTAACCATACGCGCCTCCAGAATGCTGCCTTCTACAAGATTAAGGCCATTGAGGAGGTCAAGAAGTACGACGAGAAGGTGAAGTTTTATGATTCGCGCATGTCCTCGCGATACGTGTCAGAATCTGAAAGAAGTAAGAGGGAACTGGGAGATGATAGTGCTCAAGAGGATCAGTCGGTGGCAGTCGCCAATTCCACTAGTAGCTTGGCCACCCTGGACTCCTTGAGCACGAATAAGGTTAGGGAGGTTTCAAGAAAGTTGGATGACATGGCGGAGAATGAGTCCCTGATTTCTCTACACAGCAACCTCGGCAAGCTCTTGCAGCGAAAGGAATACCTGCTAGGCACTCTCGAGACCCTCAAATCGATCGAATCTGAGATCCCCCCTGAAATACTTGCCACTGATGAGGTGAGGCAAAGCGAAGAACGAAGGACATGAACAGGAGGAGCGAAGCGACGACCGTATACTACTAAATCACAATAACGTGGAGGAGCGCAGCGATGAAAACGTGTAGCCTAACTATCTTCAAAAAAGAATCTTAAGCTCGTCGCTTCGCTCCTTGCTGTCTCTATGCTCCTCCCGTATACTACCAGAGCACAATAACTAACGACCTTCTGCTTGTCGCTTCGCTCCTCGCCACCCATCGCAGTACATCCTGCACAAAAAATGGGTCGTAAACAACCTGACGATCACCAACCGCTACCTCTCGGCTGGGATGGGTCTCCTTCAGACACTCTATTCAGAACTGTACGCCGGAAAAACTCCCCACGACCTCTCAGATTCTGAAGCCTGTGGTGTTGTCAAGGTCCTACTAGAGAAGAAACTTTCCGATGGCATCGGGGTATCTAGGGATGACAAGAACTCCGTTGCGGCCGCGAAGGATATTTACATGAATGCCTTGGTGGAGATAGAGTTGGAGGAGGGGACGGGAAAGCAGGAGGATGGGGAGGAGGTGCTTGATGAGGATGAGGAGGTGGAAAAGTTCTGCCGCTCCTCTGAAGTTATTCTCCGTCTTCTCCAGGCTGCGTCAAATACCAGGACCCAAAACATTGGGCCATGTCTACTCGCCCTCGAAGCTGCAGTCGAAACGCTCAAGCCCCTCAACAAAGATCCCCCCCTCTACGACATGTACCTTGGCCTCGTCTCTTCGGTTGGAAAAGTCGTCTTGGAAATTAGTATCAGCCGAATGGTGGCCACCAACGTTCCATAGTCGTCTTTCACGATTGTACGTTGTATTAAAGCACTGTTTTTTTGTTTACCTGATAGCTGATCCACCAAAACTCCAAAATCATGTTCAGTTCCCGTGTTGCCCGTGTGGCCCGTGTCGCCGCCCGTGGATTCGCTTCCCGTGCTGCCCCTGCCGCCACCACTTCCGCAGTCAAGCTTGCTGCCAGTTTCACATTCGTGGCCGCCGGAGCTGCCATTACTGTGAGTATTTATCCCCATTAGAAGGTCCTAACAACATCCCTGACGAAATGATGGGGTTTTTCGGTCTTTTTTACTCCTCACTGTCTCCGTGAGAAACGCTGTGTTCATAAATTTACCTAAATTAAGCTCACCCGGAACACCTCATCGCCTACGCTCAATTCACATCACAGACCACTTTCGCTCCCGCCTCTGCGGCCGAGTGTGCCGGGATTCCTGTTTACGGAGTTCCCGGAACCAACCAGGAGCGCACCTTCCTTGCGTGCAAGGTGAGTTCATGACAAGTTTCGATATCTTCTGGGGCCTGTGTGTTCTCACCTTACACCCCCTCAACCTCACACCCCCACCCAGCCCGATGCTGTTCAGAGAGGTCTTGTTGGCGATATCATCGCTAGGTTCGAGAAGCGTGGCTACAAGCTCGTTGGCCTCAAGATGGTTTGGCCCACAAAGGAGGTGAGATTGGACGAGGAGCATTATACTACCGTCCTACATAACTAATAACCCTTCCCACGCTCGCTCCGTTCGCACCCTTCCACTCGTCGCTTCGCTTAACGCCTCTCTCGTCACAGATGGCCGCCAACCACTACGCTGATCTTTCCAAGAAGCCTTTCTTCCCCGGACTCGTCAACTTCTTCTCCTCTGGACCCATCGTCTGCATGTGCTGGGAGGGCAAGGATGTCATCAAACAGGGACGCCAGATGCTCGGGGAGACCCAACCCCTCGCCTCGAAACCTGGATCCATCCGCGGTGACTACTCCATCGACCTCGGCCGTAACATCTGCCACGGATCCGATTCCCCCGAAGCTGCCGAGCACGAGCTTAAGATGTGGTTTCCTGAAGGAGTCTCCGATTATGCCAAGAGCGCTGATGCTTGGGTTTACGAGTAAAGTCTACAGAGCTTCAGATTCAAGAGAAAGGAGGAACTATCAAGGAGAAGTCAAAATAGTTTCTGAAAATAATAGTAATAAAGAGTAGTGCCGTGCCGTGCTGTCTTTCAAACTCTAAATCTCTAACTCTAAATATATTTTGCGACGACTTCTTCGCTCCATTCGAATAAACTGTCCTGTAATTTGGTGTCCTTGGCCTCTGGGCTAGTACTGACGACGTACCATCCAAAATTGAATCTTTGCAACGCCATGAGCACCTGAGCTGCGGCATCAACAATGAAACCTCTAAGGTTGGTTCCTGAGACGGACACATTCTTGATGAAGTAAGGGGCGATAGCAGGTACGACCTGAGTGTTTCCAACGAAATCGCCGCTCTTGACTTCGGGCCTGAACATGGCCATGAGGGCAGAGTAAATTCCTTGGGCAGGAGTGAAAGCAAAGGTCTTTACGAACATTCTAAAGGGGCCGGGGGGGGCAATGTCGGTCCCTACCCATGAAGGGCAGACGCTGACGACCCTGACAGAGCTCCCCTCCTTCTCTAATCTTGTCTTGAGAGCTCCAGCGTGTAGCACCTGTGCGAGCTTGCTGTTGCCGTAGCTGACATGGCGTTGGTTGAAGTCGTTAATGTCGCCCCTGGCAGCGAATGGCATGGAAGGGTCCGAGGTGTCATTCAAATTGGACACCCTCAGCATCTCCCCGTCAGACTGCCAGTGATAAGAAGAGGAGATTTGAACAATCATGTTCTTGATGACAGGAAGGAGCTTCTTGGTCAGTAGGAAGTGGGACAAATAGTTCGTCACAAAAAGCTGCGATGAGGGGCAAGGAGCGAAGCGACAAACAGAAGGCAATTAGTTCATAGTAATAACATGGCGCACGAGGAGGGAAGCGACGAGCAGTTTCATCCTTACCTTGTCCATCCCGTCGGTCTTACTCGCGATGTCAATGTTCTTTGTCTTCCAGGGAGCTCCATAGTGCATTCCCGCATTGTTGATCAGATAGTCTATCTTTCCCCCGTCGCCTAGTTCCTCAAGAATCGCGTCCGCGGCTTTTGACACGCTATTCAGATCCTCGAGATCAGCCACGATGGGGACCAACTTTCCACTCTTGCACTTGGAGGCCTCTTCCAAAGCATCCAGCTTGCGCTTTGTCCGCGCAACTCCGTACACCGTTGCCCCAGACTCCAACAGGACAGAAGTTAGCTCCTTCCCGAGGCCACTCGTGACACCAGTAACGACAACGTCCAAGTGCTCCATCGACGAGCCAGAGGCAGTAGACAGGGAAGAGAGTAGGTGATGATCATGATCGTAACCAGGCTGAATAAGCCAAAACTGGATTACCAACACAACCAAAATAACCGCAAGTTGTTTAATCATCTGCGAGATGGGAATAGGATATTGAGTCAGCTTTGCCTTCGTCGCACCGCAGTCCAAGGACCTTTCAAAAGGCTACAAAGCAAAAGTAAACGTGTCATTTCAATTATTCGCTGTAATTTAGAGAATATCAGAACACTTTACGTTCACGTTGGTTCCCTCAACGTATCCAACAAGCCTCTCACCTTTTTGTGAAGGAAAAAAAGGGGTGAAAAACCATGAAATTATTCGTCGCCTTTTCCTTCCTCGCTACCGTTTCCTCGGCCGTGAAGTTTCCCTATGTGACTGCTGCTCCTAAACACCTACAGACGTCTTCTGGCGATGTCGCTGAGGTGTTTGCTTGCTGCTCTTGCTCGGCCGAGGCCGACATGGCCTTGCAAACATGCGCTAGTGACTCTTTCACCAGTGTTAAGATAGGTGAGCTTCCACAAATGACAGAGATCGAGGCTGTCGAGAAGCTAGAGGGAGCCGTCGCAGCTTGGGATGGAGGGATGGGCGCTTGGCCCATGATGTCTTCTGAGGCTCGCATCCAGGCTGTCGAGAGGGTCGTTGAGCGCTTGCTGTCGAATCGTTCTGAAATGGTTTCCACTTTGATGTATGAGATTGGCAAGAATTACAAGGACGCTGAGTCGGAGGTTGACAGAACAGTGAAGGTGAGATTGGACGACGACGAGCGAAGCGACAGCAAAGCATTATACTGCCGTCCTACTTAAATAACAACCCTTCCCACGCTCGCTTCGCTCGCACTTTTCCACGCAGTTTATAAGGGAGGCGATAGAAGAACTGCGAAGTGGATACCACGTCCAGAAAATAACCATTGGGTCGACTCTCGCATACATCAAGCGCGCCGCTATCGGCGTGATTCTTGCCCTCGGACCTGCGAACTACCCCTTGAACGAGACTTATGCAATGATAATCCCCGCCCTTCTGACTGGGAACGTTGTCGTTGTAAAGATCCCTGCCGTTGGAGGGCTCGTGCACCTACTAACGTTGGAGGCCTTTGCCTCGGAGCTGCCCCCTAACACCATCTCTTTCGTTTCTGGCGGTGGAAGGAAGACCTGCCCTCCTATGATGAAGACTGGATTGGTCGACGGCCTCGCTTTCATCGGAGGTTCCAAGGCCGCCGATGACCTCATCGTCTCGCACCCAGAGCCTCACCGCCTCAAGGTCTTCTCCCAGCTTGAGGCGAAAAACATGGGAATCTTCCTTGAGGACGTTTTTGACGATGATGATGCGCTCGACCAGGCCCTTGACGTCGCTGTTTCTGGAAGCTTGAGCTACAATGGACAGCGTTGCACCGCTCTGAAGATTTTCTTTGTACCCTCCTCCAAGAAGGAGGCGTTTTCCTCGAAATTCCAGGAGAAGGTGTCAAGCCTCCGTGTTGGTTTCCCGTGGGTTGGAATAGAGGACCACTCCGACGCTTCCCAGATCACCCCACTACCCAACAAGAAGAGGATTGCTTACATGCAAGGTGAGGTTGGACGAGGAGTGAAGGACGGCTGGAGCGAAGCGACAGCAGCATATCACGCACCACTATAACTAACAGCCTTCACTTGTCGCTTCGCTCCTCACCCTGCTCATCGCAGAGCTCGTTGAAGACGCTAAGGAGAAGGGTGCCAAGGTTGTGGGGGGTCAAGTTTTGGGTGGGGAGGACAGGTGAGGTTGGACGAGGAAGGTTGGACGAGGAGCGAAGGACGGCTCGGGCGAAGCAACAGCATCATATTGCTCACCCACATAACTAACAACCTTCTGTTCGTCGCTTCGCTCATCGCTCTTCTCAACCCCTTTCGCGATTCGCTTCGCTCCTCGCAGCACCCTTATGGCTCCGGCGGTCGTCACAGGAGTCCAAAAGGGCATGAAGCTGTGGAAGGAAGAGCAATTTGGCCCCGTCGTCGCTGTTGCTTGGTATGATGACTTGGATGAGCTCCTTTCCTACGCTAAGGAGGGGAAATACGCACAGCAGGTTTCCCTTTTCACAACAGCTGCGCATGCGGCGCTACTGACTCTGACTGATAAGTTTTCGGCAATCTTCGGCAAGATCAATATCAACGTTGCCGCCGGCCGATCCCCAGACAATCTCGCATTTTCTGGGCGCAGGTCGTCTGCCATGGGAACGATGAGCATCAGGAGCTCCCTGGACGCTTTCACTGTAGAGACGGTGATCGCGACGAAGCTAGTTGGGCGAAACGAGGCCATTTTTGACAAGGTCCTTGAGAGTACGACGTTCGCCAAACAGTAGAAATTCAAGGATGGAAAGCAAGATTCATTTTGATTTTAAAACGGAGTGCTTACTTTCTCTTAGCCGCCAGAAGAGCCGCAGGCTTGAGGTCCTCGGGAATTCCCACGGAACTCGTCTCAATGCTTTCGCTGACATCAACGCCCGAGTTCTCGCTAGCTTGCAGCGCCATTGCACTCCAATCAAGTTCCTTTCTGCCCTTGCTCATAGCCGCGGTGAAGTTGTCCTTCATGACGCTCCCAAATGGCATGGGGACCCCGCTCTGGTGCGCAGTGTCAAGGACCAGAGACACGTCCTTTAAGCCCAATTCAAGAGCAAACCCTCCGGGCTTGTGGTCCCTCTCGCTGACCCTCTGTCCGTATCCCTTGTAAATGAGGCAGTCGAAGATTGTGGATGTAAGCATGTCCTTGACTGCGACGCGATTAACTCCGTTGGCCTCTGCGAGAGCCAGGGACTCCGCCAGAGACTCGATTGTGGTGGCAATGAGGAAGTTTCCGCAGAGTTTAGTGATATTTCCGGCTCCTGGATCGGAGCCGAAGGGGAAAACCTACCATGAGCGAAGCAAATCGCGAAAAGTGTTAGGATGAGGGATGAGACGAGGAGTGACGCGACGAGTGGAAAGTTGCTCGTTATGTAAGACGGTGGTATAATGTTTTTGCTGTCGCTTCGCTCCTCGCCCGATCTCACCTTCCCGTTGCTGGGCTCAAGGAGCTCTGTGGCCTCCTTCAGAGCGTCTGAGCACGATGCGGACATGGTGAAGGAAGCCTGCTTCAGGGCCAGGCCATCCGGGCGAGCGAAGACCGGTGATCCAACGTATTTGGAGTTGGAATTGGCGGTGGTGTGCATGGCATCAAGTTTTCTTGACGTGAAAGGAGACACAGTCGAGCATGATACATGCAAGGAAGATGGGTGTGCCTACGGGGGAGGGGGGGAGGGGGGTAAGATTGGGCATCGTTGAGTTGAGTATAGGTATTCGTCCCAATCTACGTCAAACCTCACCTTTGCCATTTCGTCAATTAAACCCTCTGAAACACAAACATGCTTCAAGATCGCATCGTTCGGCAACATCGTTACGACGATGGAGCATCTCTCCGCTACCTCCCTGACCGAACCGAGGGCCTTCAAGTTGGAAGGGTCTGTATCCGCAATCTCCTCCACGTTGGAGGTATTGACATCAAACATGGAAACCTCGTGGCCTGCGGCAACCAGATTCTTGGCAATCGCCTCGCCCATCTTACCGACCCCAATCACTCCGACATTCTTTAGCATAGGAACAGTCTGACGCAACATGGCAAACGTCTGAGATGCAAGGTTACAAAAGGATAGGAGGGGGAACGAGGGAGAGTTAGTCATTTGTCCTAATGAATGTAAATTTTTTGTTGTCATGATGGTAAATTCCTTAATAAGATATATCGCCGGCACGAATACAAGGTGAAAAAAAACAGATTCGCGAACTTTTTTCTCACCTTTTTGTGGCAAAGCCTCCCTGTCCAGGGGATGACAAAAGTTTTGGAATATGTTACAAACAACTTCTGGCATCAAGAGGTTACATCCAGATAGTAATCGTGACGTTACTCCTATTGCTAACCCTCCTTATCCGATATTGGAGGTGCAAGAGCAGTTAACTGGAAACACCTCTCCAAAGATTACATCGTGGGTGACAGAATGCTACAATTTGATGTGGCTGAATGATTTTGAATTGCTTTCTACGATAGGTTTGTCGATGATTGCTAGTAGGGATTTGAATAAGGATAGTGCAACGATTAATTCAATTGCTCCACTTCTCTTTGCCGGTGATTTCAAGGGGGCAGGGCTTAAGTTGGATGAGATGGTGCCTAAGGAATCCGCCATTGGTGGGGACACGGAGGGAGGGGGCAGTGATGGAAGCGAGGAGGTTGCTGGCTCTGAAAAAATCGAGAAAGACTCTGGTTCAGGCAAGAAGAAGAAGAAAAAAGTAAGGCGGGAGGCTTACGGCGCGAGGTTAACGGCGGAATGCTAACGGCGAGAAGCTAACGGCGGGAGGTTAATGACTCTGCGGCACGTTAAGTGTCTTTACGCTCGCATTTGCGACTCACTCACAAGATCCTCCCTTATTTGCTTCGCTCGCAGAACGTCACTAAGGACCCTTTACTGGGAAAGACACTGAAGGATCTCGTAAGCTGCAAGGAACGTAAAACGAAGAAGGACCGCTTCGACAGGGCGCTCTCGTTTCTTTCTTCCCCACCGTCCCTCCCCATTCCGCCTTCCCTCCTCATCTTTGCCTCCTTGATTTCAATTAGCGATGAAATTGAAGGTGAGGCCAAGCGAGGAGCGAAGCGGCGGCAAACACATTATACCACTTTCTTACATAACTAACAACCTACCTTCCGCTCGTCACTTCGCTCATCGCAGACTTAGACACCGCAAGACGGTTCGTTAGACAGCTCTGCAATCTTCGGACGACGCTAAATATGAGAGTCCGACATACTATCGTCTCTTCCACAAATGTTGGCAATTTCTTCTTCAAAGGTGGAATTCACGCCCTTGAAACTTTAATTCCCCTGTCAGCAATCGAAAAATTAGCTGAAAATAATCTTCTTCCTGCCTCGCATTTTCCATCTGCTATCCCTTTTGCCCCCTCCTACGTTGGTAGGGTAATAAATCTCGCGTACAAGTGTGCCTTGTTGGGTGACCAGCAGGGGGCAAAGGTGAGATTTGGATGAGGGGCGAAAAGGGACTGGAGCGAAGCGACGGCAGTACGTCGCCTTTCGATTGACCAATATCTTGTCGCCCTCGCTTTGCTTGAACCCTCGTTGCAGCACGGAGCGGTACTTTTTGACAAGAACGACAAGGTTTTGAGCGTTGGTTGGAACCACAGATACGATTCCGGCAAGAAAAACAAGAAGAAAGTCATCCATGCCGAGGTCCATGCCATGATGCAGGTCTCTGATACCTCCCTCTTCAAGGATGCCACAATATTCATTCTCGAGTCTCACGCTAAGGGCAACTGCTTCTGCAACGCTCACCCTTGCCCCTCCTGCAACAATGTTCTGACAAAGTACGGGGTGAAGCAGGCTGTTTTCACGACCGACGACGGCAATTTGGGCGTTTGGACGTTGAGGCAGAAGGACGTTGAGACACCCACCTATGACCTGGCAAAGAAGCAGGGAACGTTCGTGAAGGATGATGTCTTGACTAGGGGGCTCATTGCGGAGCTGGAGGGCGATGCGTGGGCCGGAGCACCAACAAACAAATGAATAAATATAAAACCTCAATGAATCGTTCATGAATAAAAAATCTATTGAATTGTACAACACGCCCTCAGATGCCCAACCCCGCCACTTGTGCCAAGACCCCCTCCCCCCAACCCTCTCCCTCTAAAACCACCC
>JGI24540J26637_10000782_pt1 | contig 13626 bp, 20 predicted proteins | sample NorSeaMetagenome_FD_26637 | JGI IMG/M metagenome (IMG submission 26637)
GGGGGGGGGGGGCTCTTCCAAATTGCGAGGCCTTCTTCGTTTCCCTCCAAAGCTGCGATAAGTGGTGGGATGACGGGTGAGGCGAGGAGCGAAGCGACGACGAGTTGGAGGTTGTTAGCTATTGTGCTCTAAATCTCACCTTGGACATTTTCTGGCCTGAGGCAGAGGCGGCATTGATTCTCATCTGGCTCGCGTGGAGCTTGTCCCTCTCGACCATTCCCATCAGCATTCCCGTGCGCTTCGCGGCCTTCCTCTTCATCAGCGTCGTGACCTCCTTGGTGGCCTTACGCTGCGATGAGGGCGAGGAACGAGGCGACGAGTGGAAGGTTTTTAGTTATGTGGGTAGCCAGTACGCTGCTTTTGCTATCGCTTCGCTCAAGCCGTCGCCTCACCTTGCTAGAAAGCGAATCCCTGTGGGACTTCATCTTGGAAGTGTGGGACTTGATCTCGGCCTTGCGACGCTCGAGCACAAGGTACAAATCCCTGTGGGTCGCGCACTCGGAGAAGAGCATGGAGTCCTTCATTTGAGACTGCGGGGGCGGGCGGTGAGGAGCAAAGCGACGAGCATAACATGCGTTGTTAGTTATGGCACTGGACAGCCCTCCGCTCAGCCGTCCTTGTCCGATCTCACCTCCTCGGCGGTCTTTGGGAGTGGAGGGGGGGCTGTCTCGAGCTCAACAGAGGCTGCAGCTTTCCAGGTTTTAAGGAGGGAGGCGGCCATCTCGTGACCGCGCTTGCTGATATTCGCGGAAGATGAAAGCTTCCGTGACACAATCCTCTGCAGAACCTTCCCAACCTTGGTCATCGAAAGCAGCTTGGAGGATATGGGGAGCTTCTGAAATTTGGCAAGGATGGCCATCGCAGCCTTCTGGAGGGCCAAACTGATATGAGCGAAGCGAATCGCGAAAGGGGTTGGGATGATGGGTGAGGCGAGGAGCGAGCGGCGGCAAGGAGCGAAGCGACGAGCGGATGATGCGTTGTTAGTTATGGCACTGGATAGCCTTCCGCACAGCCTTCCTTCACTCCTAGTCAGATCTTACCTATCATCGGAGGAGGGGCAATTCCTCGCAATTATATCCTGGAGCCTTGCAGCGTTGTCACTAACTGATGCCACCAATTCTGTGAACGTGGTCGAAAATATTGCAGGACGGTCAAAGGAGGAGACAGGAAAGTCCTCGTCCAGGACGCACTTCCAAGCATTGTCGAGCCTATCCTGGGGGCAGAACAAATTGTACTTCTCGAATTTTAAAAGATAAGCTTTCGTCACGATCGGGCGTATGAGAGTCCGGGTGCTTTGAGACTGCGGTGAGGAGCGAAGCGACGAGCAGAAGGTTGTTAGTACAGTGGTGGACAGTGCGCTGTTGTCGCTTCAACCCAGCCGTCCTTCACTCCTAGCTCCACCTCACCTTTGCCTTGTTGTAATGATGCCGATCAACAGCCGCATCAACAAGGGACGCCAAAAGATTCGGAGGGAGGGCGGAAAAGTTGGAGGGATGGTGCTCGGGGAGATTTTCGGCTAGGGTGTGGAGCGCCAATTTCTGAAGGGTGGAGGGGGCGGAGGAAGGAGGGGGAGGAGTGGAAGAGGAAGAGGAGGAAGTGGAGTGAGAGGGTTTTCCCAGGCTCTTGACGACCTTCATCCTAACGGGTGTGGGGGGAGGAGGGAGTCGATGTTAAAAGGGAGGAGGAGATATAGGCAAATGGATCCCTGGCTCGATGGGTTATTAGCCGGATGAGAGGAAGGAGGGCGTGGAGGTGGGGGTGGAGGGTAGACAAGAGTAGGGGAAAGTGTGGGGCGTAATTAAGATATGTTTTGTGTGGTATAGGGGTAAGTTACGGTGGATAAATAGACTGCAGAGTGAAAATGGCCATTTTCAGCGATTCTGAAAGTATTATTAGTGGGCATATTTGTATACTATTGGATACATTAAGTATTGTATTTATGTATTAAATATACTTTAATGGAATATTGTATATCTTGTGTATCATTATTGGTATTTTTAGTATTATAAAATTATGATATTTAATTTTTATTTACTAATGTATTATATCTATATACATGCATCATAAATTCATGGTAATATAGTAATATATTGTCATTTATATATATTATTAAGGGACCAAATTTGACGATTTTTCATAATATTTATTGAGGTACTTTTGAGAATTTTTATAATTTTAATGTGTGATAAATATAGTCAAAATAGGTATGGAGAGTGATTTGATAATTTGGTAAACCCTTGAAATCCCACTTTTTTTGCCTTATTTTGCCTGCATTTGGCTCACTTGACAACGCTGTGTGCCAATTTGAACCCCCGAAACACCTACTTAAGCATAATATCCACACGCAAGTCTACAACCACGATATTTTTGATCCGCTTGCCCACCACAGATTGACAGAACCTCACAAATTCTCATTGGCCTCGGACCGAATGAGCAGTCAGCCCATAAGTCTTACCTTCTACCGTCGTTGCCTTCGATCTCTCAGTGTGCTCTCCACTACACCACCTACCAAACTATCCTTAGGACTGGACCCTGAGAACGAGCTTAAGAGCAGAACGAATTACTACAGGTCTTGGGCTCAGGAGAACATCCTCTCCCACACAGACATCGAGGGCAGGAATCTTCTCGAGGCTGTGAAGAGAGGCGAGGAGAGTAGGATCTGGATACTCAAGAAGTACGAGTGTGAGGACCCCCTCCCTCCCTTTGACTGGTCCAGGTGAGGACGGAGCGAAGCCACAGCGAAAGCAGCAACAAAGAAACATTCAACATTCAGCTCGTCGCTTCGCCCCGCTCCTCGCCTATATCTAACNCCCCCCCTCCTCGCTCCGCCGCTCATCGCAGGTTCAGTGACCTCGAGGGCAGCAAGTAATGAGCGCCTTCCGCAAGAAGATGAAGTCGAGGGGGGGTAGCCCCTCAAGCAATACATGCTCCGCCTTCTCGGTGTCCCTCCGGGGAACCAAGCCTTGGATCAACTCCACCACCCTCATCTCATCCGGGCAGGGCGACCTTGACTCAATAATGGGGGGGGGGCAGGCTCTGGGAACTTCCACCCTGATCCTCGAGGACAGGTGGACAGACTTTGGCGCTACCCTCGGGCGGAACTGGGCCGCTGAGGGCCTCGCCAACGGCCAGAAGCTGATTGTTTTAGACTTTGATGATCTTGATGACGAATTCGACCGTCAGCTGGAGATTCAGGTGAGGCTTGAACGAAGCGACAGCAAAAGCAGCAGCATAGAAACATTCAGGTCGTCGCTTCGGTCCTCGCATATGTCTAACATATCTCACCTCGATTCGCTTGCAACCCCATTGCTCGTCACTTCGCTCCTTGCTTCACCCCGCTCATCGCAGACCTTTCTTGATTCCCTTCCCCTCGACATGAACCTCGCGAAAGCAGAAAAAAAGCGTCAGTCGGGACAGGGCCCGCAAGAAGACCTCTCTTCACCCTCCCTGTCCCTTGCCAACTTGTCCCTGACAGAAGGTAACGAGGAAGAGGAGGGCGAGGATGGTGAAGATTTTGAGGAGGTGAGTTTTGACGACGAGCGTAGGTTGGAGCGAAGAGGCTAGAGCGAAGCGACAGCAAAAGGCAGCAACATAGAAAGATTCAGCTCGTCGCTTCGCTCCCCGCTTCGCTTCTCGCCTATATTCTAACATCTCTCTCCCTCGCTTCGCTTTTCGCCACCATGCCCGCCCATCGCAGGAAAAGGTTGACACCATAGGGGACGGACACCTGAATGTGGCGTGGCAGTACAAGACATCCATCCAGAATAAGTCTGGCGCAGCCCCCTCGGCCACCCCCATTGATCCCTATTACTGCCACTCCTTTGATCTATCGAAGAGCATCCAGAAGGTTCACGTGGAGACGACACCCCCCATCACCAAGAATCTCCCATCGTCCTCCGGCCATGTTCACATCTTCAAGTCCCTCGTCGCAACAATCGAAGAGACTGTGAGATCCTTCGAAGGTGCAAACAGGGTTGTAAGGCTCATCCTTCGCTACCCTCCCTACCAATCGGCGTCGGCGGCTCTGACCCTGCTCAAGAGTCACATCAGGGCCAAGAATTTGCCCGTTGCCATCTTGGTCCTAGTCAAAGCTTGGGAAGCCGTAAGATGCGGAGGGCCCGGTAACGGAGAGAGTGCGGGGGAGGAAAACACCCACGCGTCGTTGGTGGAGCTTACAAGGTCGACGGACTCAGCCTTCAGAGTCGATGGGTTTGGGGGACTTGTAACAAAGCCACCAGGAGGTGAGGCGGAGCGAAGGCTGGAGCGAAGAGACAGCATATCGCCTATCAGAAATATTCAGCTGCGATGAGCGAGGCGAATCGCGAAAAGGGTTGGGATAGGGGATGAGGATGATTGCGGTGATAACGGGAGGTGGCGCGTCTTGTACAAAAGTAGGAACCCCGGTGGCTCTCCTTCTCAACTCTAACGTTGGCAGCTCGTCGCTTCAATCCTCGCCCCCCCTCATATCGTCGCTACGCTCCTCACCCTCGCATATACTGCCTTCCTACATAACTAACAACCTTCCGCTCGCTCATCACAGAATTCAAGGACTTTTCAGCAATCTTCACCGTCCTTAAACTGGGAACGAAAACCGGGGTCAGCATTAGGAGGCCCGCGGCGCTTAGATGGGGGATCAAGAGAGATCGCAGAAAGCTGCACATTAAAATGCTCCACTTGCCTCCGGAGGACTACAGTGACAGGGGAGGAAGTGTGGGAGGTGGCGCCAGGAGCGGAGCGGGAGGCGCAGCGGGCAGAGAAGGAGATGAGGGAAGCAAGGCAAAGGCGCGGGGGGGCGGAATGGCATGCTCGTCGAGCCTAGATTTCTAGAAGAATTCTTTTTCCTATGTCATTTCTATTTTAGAGAAAACATTGCTCCCTCACCCCCTTGTTCCTCTGAATACATAATAACCAATTCACCATAAATAATTTTCACTTCCTGCGCAACTTTTTCTTCATTGCCGATCCGTAGTATACTAAGAATACTAGGTTGACCCACATTGTCGCGCTTGCCCCACACAGCGTGTACCAAACGCTTCCGTCTGGGAAGAAGACGGGTGCAAGGGCTAGGAGGTAGCAGAAGATCGCTGCCTGAGGGGCGATGAGGAGCACTGCGACGAGGCAACGAGGCGATGAGCGAAGCGACGAGTGGGAGGTTGTTAGTTATGGGACGAGTGAAGCGAGTCCTAAGAAGGATCAAGATATGCAGTCGTCGCTTCGCTCCGTCTAGCCTTCGCTCCGGCTCACCTCCCCAAAAAGTAAGCTTCCTCTTGAACTCTGCGTTCTTGTAGACAGCCTTGGTCCCTTCGTCACGGGTCGTTTCCATTGCGCCTTGAAGCATCTTCCTCACGTCCTCTGTTATCAAAACCATAACGACGGTAAAATTAGTGATGCAAAGGCCCATCCCAAACGTCGTCATCCTGTCCCCAAGAAATTGTTGCCCAGCGACTGGGAATATGAATTCGCAGACGAAAAACCACAAAAAGAAGAAGCACTGGTGAGCGACCACAAGCTTGCGAACGAAGGCAGGATTGTGTAGCGGATTATTCTCACTGCCCTTGAAGAGTGACTTCGGGATGGCGCCGTGCCAGATCAGAACGACCTGCCATAGTCCAGCGAAGAAGGACCCCGATGCTACGCCCTTCGACACATCGTGGACCCCGGAACCGTTGCTGCGATGAGCGAAGCGAATCGCGAAAGAGGTTTGGATGATGGGTGAGAATATTTGCGGTACATACGGTGGAGGCACGTCTTGTACGAAAGTATGTGCGCATGAGATTTTCGCCGCTTGCGATTGCGCTGTTAGCTTGTCGCTTCGCTCCTCGTCCAGTCTCACCTGTGATACACTCCTAAAACCGCAAGGACGAGGTAAATAGAGCCGAGAACACCGAAGCAGACGTAGAACAAGAAGAGCTGAAGGGGCGCGAGCGAAGCGAGCGAGGGAAGGAGCGACGAGCGAGTGGTTGTCAGTACAGTGGTGGGCAGTGTGCTGCTGTCGCTCCAGCCGTCCTTCTCACCTTGGACAACTTGAAGTACTTTCCCTCCTTGTTGTTGTTAAGCATCTTCTTGTGAACCTCCCACCTCGTGAGTCCCTGCATGTCCATCGAAGACGTCCTTTTCCGAGCCTGCCCTGTCTCCTCGTCCTGCATAGTGGCTGAACCATCCTGAGACTAGCGAAGTGAAGAACGAAGCGACGAGTTAGTAGGGTTGGCTTATCGTATAGAGCAGCACAAGACAGCTCGCTGCTTTCGCTCGTTCCTTGCTTGGCCTCACCTGCTCCGAGTTTGTTGACAAAGTTGTTGTCGAAGAAGGCACCACTTTCTTCGAATTCGCTTTAGGAGACTTCTGCACACCGGTCATTTTGGACTTGGCTTTCTTCAAATACGCCTCAGCGTCCTTCTCCCAGCTCAATTTGCATCCCAAGAGTGCTACCGCAGTACAGGAGCAGTACAGGAGCAAATTCACTAAATGGATGATACGTAAAAACTCATCATGTGCTATTTAGGGTCAAGATGTCAGTAGTCAATAAACAGTAGCCTTACGATGCACCCTAAACCCTAAACTCACCATGACAATCATTCGCTTTGTACCAAAGGTCAACACCACTATAGCCCTCTGGGCACATACACGTATTTGTTTGATTATTACAGACACCATGAATACCTAGTATACCACCATAACCCTCTTCGCATGTTGTATCACATCCCATTATTGATTAAATTGAAGGCGAAATGAAGGCAACAACAGAAAGGGACCAGATGTCATGTGGGTAAGCAGAGAGTCGAGATTAGTACTCTTGGAATATTTTCTAGTGTTATAATAACGCTTCTAGCATAGCTTCTTTACATTCCAACGACTTATACCTACAATTGTCTACATCACTACAAATAATAACGACAACACGACGTTAAACCCAAATCCCACCCCTACAGACCCTTAGACCCTGCTTTAACAGCAACAGAGAAAAGCTCTTGATATAAATTTATGAAGACACGCACGATATATACGACACTTTATAAAGTTTTGAAGCTAGCATTCTGTGGTTCTTTACCTATACAGCCAAAGGGGATCCATTACAAGGAGAAGTTTCCAGCGACCCCCAAGCAGCTCAAGAAAAAGGGATTGAAATGGGTCGAGCGGGCATTGAAACTATCGGGGGCGTTGGTGGAGGATAACTCAATCACTAAGCTTGACATCAGCGAGCTAGGAGCTATTGGCCTCTTGGGAGGTGAGTACAGGTACAGCTGAACGAAGCGTTATTTAGAGCTATGATACTAACAGATCCCCTCCTCGCTCCGCTCGCATCGCCCTTGCTCATCACTTCGCTCCTCACTTTGCTCCTTGCCCCGCTCCTCTCAGACCTGCGTGTAATAGATGTGGTCTACGCCAAACCCACAGACCTTCCAACCAAAATGATTGTCAAATTCGCACCCCCCGACTTCTCCGCCCGTCTCCTCACCGACCTCTTCGACTTATCCCGCGCCGAGATAAACTTCTACCAGAAGATGCAGTCCGATCTCTCTATCGTCGACACCCCCCGTTGTTTCTTCACTGACTTTGACCCCCTCAGCAACCGTTACGTGCTCATCATTGAGCATCTGACACACACGAGGAGGGCTTCGTTCCGAGACTTCCTCAAGCCCAACTGCGTCTCCATTGAGGAGGCCAAAATGTGCATGGCGCAACTTGCACGCTTACACGCTAAGTTCTGGGGTAAGGGAGGGACGGAGAAAGCTCCATGGCTCAATAGAGCCGACAATAAGCTCGTGGAGGACTTGATTCCAATGCAGGAGAAGATCATGTGGGGAAAATTTTCCACCAAAACCCAGGGCGGTACAACGCCGAAAGACTGGAGTTACGAGATCCCAAAGGAGCTCGTAGAATATTGGCCTAAAGTCAGGAAGAACACTTTTCTGTACATGTCACGGCTAGAGTCGCACCCCTTCAGGACGTGCATCCACGGGGACACGAGACTCGACAACTGGTTTTTCTACGACGACGCCAAGGGCGAGGCTCAGGCTGGTTTAATCGACTGGCAGCTAATCTCGGTCGGAGTCTCTGTCCAAGATTTGTCCTGGTTCTTCCTCGGAAGCGTCGACGAAGAATTCTGCCAGAAGCATGAGGAAGATCTCCTGGACACTTACCTGAAAGAGCTGAATAGCAATTTGGAAGAAAACATCGACAGCGAGGCTTTCTACGAGGAATATGCGTTGAGTTACTTCCACGCTGTCGTCAAGTCCATGATGGCGTGCAACAAGGTATCCAAAGGGGACGAGAGGGACATACGGATCTGCGATAAGATGATGGTAGGGGCATTAAACGGGATGAAGAGGAGGAACACGTGGGAAGGTGAGATTAGCCGAGGAGCAAAGGACTGGAGGCGCCCCTCATCCTAACCATTTTCGCGCTTCGCTTCGCTCATGGCAGCCTTCGACAAAATGGAAGGGAATAAACTTAGAATCAATCACGGAACGAGCATCGACCCATCGATCATTGCACGCCGCAAGGACTTGGCACACGCCGTTCGCGTGGGAAACAGGAAATCGATCGCGCACGTCACCAAAGCTAAGGTAGTCCCTGGTGGCGCTTGATTCTATATTTAATACGGGGGTTAATTGATTCTATATTTAATAATGGGCGATTTATTGAACCAAACATAAAGCACACCAGTATTACGAGTTTCTCATCTTCGCAAGTAGTCAAAATTTTCTCGGCCTTTATGATGAGTGATAAGGGGTTCCATGGAAAAACTCCAGAAAAGGCTATTTATGGGGAAGGTTGCCCCTTCACCACACGAGGACGCCGAGATACCGAGGGACAGAATACCTTGGTGGAGACCGATCTTCTGGTCGGGGTTATTTGTCGTAATTCAAATAATATCAGTTAATGCTCTTGCACTGTTGCCGCTGTTGGTGTTAGCACTGGGCTTACGTGAACTATATATAAGAATTAAAGGATGGCATCGTCCACCAAATTCTTTGAATATTGCCGTGATTGGGGGGGGATGGACGGGATGTCAAGTTCTGGGGAAGTTCCGTGATCTTCATGTTAACAGCGTTAAGGTGAGGCTTGGGGATGCGCCATGAAGGTAGAATCTTAGTCATGGAAGGCAGCGGGGTGGTTAAGAAAGGCAACAGTATGGCTTCTAACCCCCCAAATCCTCCTTCTACAAGTGTTACGAGACTTATGATGACCTGGGGGGTACTTGGCATAAGGATGTTGCTTATAGGTAGGCAGAAAGAGGAGCGAAGCGATGAGCTGACAAAGTTAGCGTTGGGACAATGAACATTAAATAACAATCTGGGGACAATAACTAACAACCTGCTGCTTGTCTCTTCGCTCCCTGCTGCCCCTCATTCCGCTCATCGCAGTGGACTAAAAATACATACGCCAAGTTGGATGGCTTCGTTTGCTGATTATCCGTACAGCACGGATGGTGGGCGGCCAAGTATAGAAGAACGCCAAGAGCTTGTTCCGCATAGTAGACTTCAAGCTTACTTCAAGCGGTATGCGGCTGAGAAGAAAATAATGGATAAGTTCATATTTAATTCCAAAGTTAAAAAAGTCGCGTACGACAGTAAGAGCAAGAAAGGGCACGTGACCGTGTTCAACTCTAAAACGCAACAGCTCACGAAGGAGGGTCCTTTTGACGCCGTAATTTTTACCGGATATGCTACGTTCCCAAGGAAGCCGAATTTGCAGGGAGAGAGCGAATTCCTGGATTCTGGTGGCGAGGTTTACCACTCGAGGGACTGCAATGATGTCACGATTGATAGGTTGTTGAAGCAGGATAAGAAGGTGATTGTAGTTGGAGGCGGCAAGTCTTCCTGCGACATGGTCTTGAGGTGAGGCTGAGCAAGGAGCGAAAGGACGGCTGAAATGAGGCGACAGCAAAAGCAGCGCGCAGCCTATCTAAATAACTAACTTCCTTCCACTCGTCGCTACGCTTGTGGCAGGTTTCTGGATCACAAGGGGGGCGAGAATCCCAACCTCACGTGGCTATTTCGAAGAAGCTACCAATTCATGCGATGCGAGAAATTTTTCCACAAGAAGACTCCGTGGGATATGCTCAATGGAGTGGCGGTGATGTACTTCTGGATGATCGCTCTTGTGTTCCCGAACCTGAGGTGAGGCAGAGCAAGGAGCGAAGCGAGGACTTAGAAACGACTAAATTGGTTATGAGAGCCGTACAGACTTGTGCCTGCATACAAAACTGGGCGCCTCCCTTTAATTCCGCTATAATTCTCACCCATTATCCTAACCCTTTTCGCGCTTCGCTTCGCTCATCCGCAGTTGGAACGTCCTTCGAGGGACTGGCCATGCTTGGACATATAGGAATACGAAGGAATCAGTCCACTCGTACAGGACCTTCCATTTTGGCATGCTCGATTTGAGGCAGCGCTACTTGCTCAGGAACAAGGCCTGTCAAAAAGTAGGAAACCCGACAGAGTTCACCAAGACGGGGTTGAAGCTAGAGAGCGGGGAGAGTTTAGAGGCGGGCACTGTTATATTTTGTACCGGCTACAGCTCAGGCATAGAAGAGATCTCGACTGAAAAGGATGGGAAGCCGTTCAAAATGGAACTTAACAAGAAGCTTTTCGAGCATTTAATAGGTGAGACATGACGAGGAGCGATGGCTGGAGCGAAGCGACAGCAAAAGTATTACACCGCATTCTTACATAACGAATAATCTTCCACTCGTCACTTTGCTCATCGCAGCCCCCGACTTCCCGATTCTCGCGTCCTGCACAAACTTTAGCACTACAGCAGGACCAATGCGAGGAGCAAGTGTCTCAGAGTATCTTGTCTATCACCTCTGCAGGAGGAAAATGCCTACCGAAGCCTCGATGAGAGTTCAGGCTGACAGACTTTTCGGTAACTTCACTCTGCGCGAGAGCATTCTTTTCGCCGACGGCTTCTTCCAAAAGTGGATCAGACTCCTACTCGACCTAGTGCTCCGAGGACTGATCCCATGGCAGCACTTGTTGATACACTTTATCCAAATCCTCCTCTTCGGTTACACAGCGCCACCAACCATGAACCTACTGCCGAACTTGCCAAAGAAATGGAGGAAAGGAGGGGGAGCAGAACTTCGCGAGGACATTGTAGTTGAGGAGCTCGCGTGGTCGTAATCGAATTGTACCAATATAAGTAAAAACACTTTTGATCGAAGGCTTCAGTTCTTTTCATAATTATATGGCCCATACTCTTCAGTTGACAATCATCCCAGTATTCACTTTTATCTTCACTCTTCCACTATTATTTTATGGTGTTGATCGAGAAAGTCGCCCCAGAGTCAGATCAGGACGGGATAAATGCATTTGATGCCACATTAACGAGAAAAAATCCGCCAAGTAGTGCTCAGCAGAACAAAATAAGGTTCACCAGGCAGATTTCAGATGCCTTCGCAGACTCCAATTTTTTTGATAGGATCGAGTTGTATGGCACAGCAGCTCTCTCCATCTCGGATATGGGCACTGATATAATGATGGCGATTCGTTACATGAACGGTGGGAAATTAGGACCAGCATATGCCACAATATGTTGGTGAGTTGACGAGGAGCGAAGCAACTAAGTTATATCTGCCCTCATCCTGACATTTTTTGCTATTTTCTTTCCTCATTGCAGCATTTCGCTTAATCTTTGTATCCAGTCCTTTGCCACATCTATCCTACATAGCCAAAGGGGCCGCTGGGCACATATCAAGGAACAGCTGATTGTATTTACTCTACTGAAACCAGCTGTTGATGCCTTCCGAGTAGCAACAAGCCACGAGAGGCAGGTTGGACAGGTTCAAGACCATCACGAAGAGATGACAGTCATTCGCGTGATTGAGCTGATAACGGAGGCTGTGCCAGGAACAGTCATTCAAGCCGCAGCGATGTTTTCGGTGGGGGGAGAGAGGTCGTTTGCAGCTTTTTCTAGCCTGGCATCGAGTGTAGTGACTGCAAGCTTCATGTCCGCGCTCATGAGCTTCGACTGGGACAGAGATCCAAAGAACAGGGGGAAGAACCCTCTTTTTTATGGGTACGTAACGGGGAGCAGGATGCGGAAGGTCGCAATTTTCGTGGCACTCTTTTACACCAGCGCCTTCAATTTGATCGTGAGAGCGATGGGGTGCGTCCTCTTGCAGATTAAGGGCGTCGGTATTGTTATCGCGTTTCTTGTACTTGAAATGCTGACCTATCTTGGTGTCAAGGCAATAAGAGGGGACCTCTGGCACCGCATTAAGATATACGGAACGAAGGGCGTTGTGGCTTCGAGCTTGATGAGGGTCCTGACAAAAGCCGTCGCTGATTGGACGGCATGCGTTCAATTCCGCAGCCCTGGAGAGGTGAGAATGGACGACGACGACGGCTGGAGCAAAGCGACATCAAATCATTGCACTACCACCTGTGCAACTTAAAATTTTCCACTTGTTGCCTCGCTCTTCGCCCCATCCATAACCCCAACCCTTTTTGCCATTATTTGCTTCGCTCCTCGCAGGTGGGTGGGTTTTACTTCGTTTCCAACTTATGCCTTACAATAGCAATGGGATTGTATGCCGCGCTAGGATACAAATCAAACGACGACGGAGGTTTTAAGAGAGGAACAGGTACGCTTATTAGAATTCACTTAATTTTTTTCCTCATGCCCTCAAACTAACCCACTTGCAATCTAAAGTTGTCGCATTCATGGTTTGCTCCTGCATCGGAATTGTTATTTCCTTTGGGATGCTGATCCTGACTATAAAACGGAGTTTTGTTTGGACGTTCGTGACCACAAAGAGCGGAAACGAGTACGTTCAGGATATCTTCTCTAAAGGAGAAGACAACGAAGCAAAGTTCAAGATCTTTGAGTGTAACGAGTACAAATGGCGTCAAGCAATTGGAGAGGATGTACAAAAGTGGCTTGCAAAAGCCCTGACGGAGTGGGCGAACGAAAAGCCAAGGTGGTTAAACAAGGAGCGACTGTCAATTGTTTCTGAATGGGTGCTAGACGACAGTGATCCCGTCGCGCTCGAAAGGCTCAGGATTTTGATCAAGGTACAGAAGACACCAGAAACGCCGAAGACCAGTCGAATCGACAACTCGCCAAGTTTCACGAGTTCAAGTGACAAAGAGAGAAATGAGGCGGGCGCAATCGAAGAGGAATAAAAAAGGCAGCACCTGCGCTAATGGGACAGCACTTGCACCGCTACATATTTTAAATAAGTTAATCGTGAAGTTGCGCTTTATTTTATTGACGTTAAAGTCATCCACAACAACAACTTATCTGTCAAAGAGATCATACAAATCTTGCTAGTCAACGAAAGAGAGAAGACAATATTCGATACATTAAACACTAACTGAGTGCACATTTATTCGGATTTAGTATTTAGCCCTTAACTTGTGTCAAAAAAGCACCTCCTCGTTAAACCAATCTGTAAGTAAGGTAACTGCTTTTTCAATGGGCATGAATGGTAAGAAGGCGCATACTAACGGTGATAGAGTCAATACACCGTTACAAAATACTGGGAGGGGGGAAAGGGGGTGGAAGGGAAGAGGAGAGAGAGGGAGAGGGTGGGGGAACTGGGGTCAATCACATGGGGTTGAGGGAGATGAGACTCTACACAAGCCTTTACCAGAATCTTCTAACACTCCATCGAGT
>JGI24540J26637_10000787_pt1 | contig 13574 bp, 11 predicted proteins | sample NorSeaMetagenome_FD_26637 | JGI IMG/M metagenome (IMG submission 26637)
GTATGTTAGGGCTTGTATTACTAACGATGTTTATTATGTTTTTTCTTCCAAGAATTACAAAAAAAATTCCTGAAGCTCTTGCGGCTATTATTATTGTTTCTGCAATTGTAATTTTTGGAGATATTGAAACCCAAACTGTTAAATCATTTATTGTTTCATTAGGTGGTGAAGGTATAAAAGCCGGTTTACCATCTTTTAATATTCCTTTAATTTCTTTAAATCTAGAAACACTATCCTTTATTACACCATATGCATTAATCTTAGCGGCTATCGGATTGATTGAATCTCTGATGACATTAAATTTAATAGATGAGTTAACAGAAACTCATGGAAATGGTAATAAAGAGTGTATTGCTCAAGGAGCGGGAAATATTATTAATGGTTTCTTTGGTGGAATGGGAGGATGTGCAATGATTGGCCAATCTATAATTAATATTAAGTCTGGTGGTAGAGGAAGATTATCTGGAATTACTGCTGCATTATCTTTATTAGTCTTTGTATTATTTGCATCTGATTATATTGAGATGATTCCAATTGCAGCACTTGTTGGAGTTATGTTTATGGTTGTTATAGGAACCTTTGCATGGAATACTTTCAAAATACTAAATAAAGTTCCTATTTCTGATGTTATTGTTATTGTNTTAGTGACTGCTCTTACAGTAGTATTTGACTTAGCTATTGCTGTCTTTGCTGGTGTNATTNTTTCTGCATTAGTTTTTGCATGGGAGAATTCACTTATGATTAGAGCCAGAAAANATATTGATGTTCATGGAATAAAACACTATGAAATTTATGGTCCTTTATTTTTTGGATCTATTGAATTATTTAATTCTAANTTTGATGTTAAAAATGANCCTAAAGAAGTTATTGTTGATTTTGCAGACTCTAGAGTTGTAGATCAATCTGCGATTGAAAGTTTAAATAAACTTGCCGAAAAGTATCAAAAAAATGGTAAAATGATACATCTAAGGCATTTATCGGCCGATTGTGTTAAACTTATAAAAAGAGCAGAAAAAATATGTGATGTTAATGTTTTAGAAGATCCTGATTATTTTGTAGCTATAGATAACTACCGACAAATTCTAGATAAAATAAAATAATTAACTTTTTCCCTCTATTTTATCAATTTTTTCAAGAATATCATTAGCTTCTTTTTCTAGTTTATCACTCTCTGTTCTATTAGTTTTAGATAATAAGAAAGCCCTTTCTTTTGTTTTTTTATATAAAACAAGCAGTTTTTCTTTCTCTGTTTTTTTTTTAAAGATTCCAAACATTTTTTTTTTTTAGAAATGTAAAATTAGATTATTTTCTTATCAATTATATAGTAAAGGAGTTATATTTTTGATTTCAGTAACTCTCCAATAATCTTCGAATTTTCTTAATATAATACCTATTTCATAAGACTCTCCATTTTTAGTTAAATTAATTTTAAATTCTGTTGTTGATTTATTTATCTTAAAAGATCTTTTTTTTGTATTCAATAAATCTAAGATTGTGAATGTTATTTGATTTTCTAAAAGAAAACTAAAGTCATATAATATTGAGCTATATTCATTATCTTTTAATTTATTAATATGCCCCATTTCAACTGCTTCAGAAATATTTTTTGAAATTATTGTTGTAATAATTGGCTTAACTATCTCAATAATACCAAATGCTAAATTATTACCAAATTTTTCAAAAGGATCATTTGCATTAATTTCTTTTAAAGCCTTCTCTTTTGTGTAATTAATAATTTCATCGCATAATTTTTCAGAGACTCTCTCAATATCAAAATGTTTTTCAAATAAATATAAGTCATTATTCTCAATAGATTCTTTAACTTGTAGAAGGCTATACTCTTCAGATTGTTGCCAGTTTAGTGAATTTGTACATCCAAATATCAAAAAAGTTAGTAATATAAGTAGTAGTTTTTTCATTCTGTTTAATTTTTCTATAAACTTAATAATTTTCTAACTAACTACTTATCAGCACTTTCACTTATGTTCCAATTAGTCTTTCTATCACAGATATACTTAGAGAGACATATATACTCACTAGATTATAAGTAGTAGTTAGAATAATAAAAGCAATTACCTTTACTTTCCGATACAGAATTTCCCAAATATATTAGCAAGTAAATCATCTGTATTTACTTCACCAGTTATTGACCCTAGATGAAATAAAGCTTGACGAATATTAATGGTTAAAAAATCACTGCTCGTATTATTTTTTAAGCCTTCAATAATTGCGTTAATTTCTGTTAGTGTATTTTTAAGTTCGTTGTAATGTCTTACATTAGTAATTATTGTATCGTTATTTGATGATTTTTGTGATTTATAAAAAGATATAAGTTTATTTTTGAGTTTATCAATTCCTGTATTTTTTAATGCTGAAATATGTAAATAATCATTATCCTCTATTATGTTTTTCCCCTTAAGGTCTTCTTTATTAATTACTCTAATAACGATTTCATTATTATTAAAATTTAGATTGTCAATGTTTTTTATTTGCTGATTTATATTTTTAGTTCCATCAATTAAATGGATAATGATTTTAGACTCACTTACTTTTTGAATAGATTTTTTTATTCCAATTTTCTCAATTTTATCATTTGTTTCTCTAAGCCCAGCAGTATCAATAAATCTAAACTTTTGTCCTTCAATTATAAGCTCATCTTCAATAGCATCCCTTGTAGTTCCTGCAATATCTGAAACTATTGCCTTTTCATCATTTAATAGAGTATTTAGTAAAGTTGATTTACCAACATTAGGTGATCCAATTATTGCTACAGGAATTCCATTTTTTATAACATTACCTAATTTAAATGAGGTAATTAAATTTGTAACTTCATATTTTATATTTCTTAAGAGTTCTTTTAATTTATCTCTATTAGCAAACTCTACATCTTCTTCTGAAAAATCAAGCTCTAATTCTATAAGTGAAGCAAAGTCAATTAAATTAGTTCTTAAATTTTCTAGCTTTTTTTTAAAACCTCCTCTTAATTGCTGAATTGCATTTTTATGAGATGCATGATGGTCAGACTCTATAAGGTCTGCAATAGATTCTGCTTGAGACAAATCAATTTTTCCATTTTGAAATGCTCTCATTGTAAACTCTCCTGGATTAGCTATTCTTACACCTTGTGTTATTAATAATTCTAAAATTTTCTTTTGAATAAACTCAGATCCATGACATGAAATTTCTACGGTTTCTTCTCTGTGAATGATTTGTTTTTAGCAAAAACAGTCACTACAACTTCATCTAAAATATTATTATTTTCTTTAATAATTCCAAAATGAACAGAATGAGAATCTTCTGGATTAATTTTTTTACTAAATATTTTATTAATAACATTTATTGATTTATCNCCAGATAATCTGATTAATGCAATTGCGCTCATACCACCACCGCTAGATATTGCACAAATTGTATCTTTATTTAAATATAATGTCATAGTGCAAAAGTATTTAAAATCCTTTGTTAGTATGCATTTTGTAGTAATTTTGCTTGCCTAAACTAAAAAAAACATAATGAGCGTATTAGTAAACAAACATTCAAAAGTAATTGTTCAAGGCTTTACAGGAACTGAAGGGACTTTTCACTCTACACAAATGATTGAATATGGTACAAATCTTGTCGGTGGAGTAACGCCAGGTAAAGGAGGCTCTAAACATCTTAATCTACCTGTTTTTAATACAGTTTCTGAAGCAGTAGACTTAGTTAATGCTGATACTAGTTTAATTTTTGTTCCCCCAGCATTTGCAGCCGATGCTATTATGGAAGCAGCTGATGCAGGAATAAAAGTTATAATATGTATAACTGAAGGTATTCCTACTAAAGATATGATTGTTGTTAAGAATTATATAGATGATAAACAATGTACATTGGTAGGTCCTAATTGTCCTGGAATTATTACTCCTGAAGAAGCAAAATGTGGGATCATGCCTGGCTTTGTCTTTAAAAAAGGAAGAATAGGAATTGTTTCAAAATCTGGAACTCTTACTTATGAAGCGGCCGATCAAGTTGTGAAAGCTGGTATGGGTGTTTCTACTGCTATTGGAATTGGAGGTGATCCAATTATTGGAACAACAACTAAAGATGCTGTAAAACTTTTAATGAATGATAATGAAACTGATGGTATTATTATGATTGGAGAAATTGGCGGTCAACTTGAGGCTGATGCAGCTAAATGGGTAAAAGAATTTGGAAATAAGCCTATGGTTGGATTCATTGCTGGTAAAACTGCACCAGCTGGTAGAACTATGGGACATGCTGGTGCTATTGTTGGCGGTAAGGATGATACTGCAGATGCCAAAATTTCAATTTTAAGAGAGTGCGGTATATCTGTTGCAGAATCTCCTGCTGAGATTGGATCTTTAATGGCTAAATTAATGAATGTATAATTTTTCTTAAATTTATTTTTTAAATATACCTATGAAATTACTTAAAAATAAAACTGTAATCATTACTGGTGCATCTAGAGGTATTGGTAAATCAATAGCCAAATTATTTGCTAGTCATGGTGCAAATATTGCTTTTACTTCTTTAAAAAGAGATGAAAATGTTATAATCTTAGAGAAAGAGCTAAATTCTTGTGGAATTAAAGCTATTGGATATGTATCTGATGCATCTAATTTTGAAGATTCATTATCGTTAGCTGAAAGTGTTATAAATGATTTTGGTTCAATCGATGTTTTAGTAAACAATGCTGGAATTACAAAAGATAATCTTTTAATGAGAATGAGTGAAGATGATTTTAATGCTGTTATGCAAGTAAATATGAACTCAGTGTTTAACCTTACTAAAGCATGTTTAAAAATAATGCTTAAACAAAGAAGTGGCTCAATTATTAATATGAGTTCAGTTGTTGGTGTTAAAGGAAATGCTGGTCAAGCTAACTATTCTGCATCTAAAGCTGCTATTAACGGATTCACAAAATCTACTGCACTTGAGCTTGGCTCAAGAAATATAAGATGTAATTCTATTGCTCCTGGTTTTATTGAAACAGAAATGACAAGTGCTTTAGGTAAAGATAAAATTGATGAATGGGCTCAAAGCATTCCACTTAGAAGAAATGGAAGCCCAAACGATGTTGCTAATGTTTCATTGTTTTTAGCATCAGACATGTCTTCATATGTAACAGGTCAAGTTATTAATGTATGTGGTGGTATGTTGACCTAAAAAAGGATGTCATTAGATCATTCTTATCCTTGGTATTTTAGTTTACTATGTGTTTTTTTAGGTGTTTTTGTTACTTACTTTTTTTACAGAGAAAATAATAACTTAAAACCTTTTACAAAGTCTTTCTTATTTTTTATAAGATTTTCTATTTTAACTTCACTATTTTTTTTGTTATTATCCCCAATATTTAATATAGTAATTAAAAATATTGAGAGGCCAAGTATTATCTTATTGCAAGATGCTTCAAAATCTGTAAGAATAGATATAAAGAATGATTTTAAAAAAATTCAAAATGAGTTATTAGATTTTGATGTTAGTATTTATAATTTTTCAGATCAATTAAATGAAGGGTTTGCTGATACTAACTTAGGCCTTTATACAAATATTGACCTTGCCTTAACAAATATNAANGATTTGTATTCTAATAGAAATCTGTCATCGGTTGTTATNGCAACAGATGGTCTTTATAACANGGGAAAGAATCCTCTTTACTCTGAAAAATTTAATTTCCCAATTTATTCATTAATTTTAGGAGATACAGCTGAACAAGTTGATATAAGTATTGATAAAATTGAACATAATGAATTAGCTTTTTTAGGTAATTATTTTCCTGTTAAAATTAGAATTAAGTCAACTTCAGCAAAAAATAAAAATTTCAAATTAAAAATTAGACAAAATGACTCAATAATATTTACTGGATCATTTATTTCAATTTTAAATAATGAATATTTTGAAATAAAAGAAGATTTTCTAGCAAATAAAATAGGAATAAATAAATATTCTATAAGTGTTTCTGAATTTGCGAATGAACAAAATGTTATAAATAATTATGCTGACTTTTTTATTGACATTATTGATTCTAAGTCAAAAATTCTAATTTTTAACGATAAACCACACCCTGACATTGCTGCATTTGTTTCTTCAATTTCTTCAAATGAAAATTATGATTATACAATTTCTAAAACAGAAAATTATAGTTTAGACTTTTCTGATTTTAATCTAATTGTTTTTCATTCAATTAAAAATTTGAATGAAAAGTTTATACTGGAAATTTTTGAATCAAAAATTCCTCTTTTGCTATTTTGCACTAATGATTTTAATAACATGAATACATTTTTTTCATCTGTTGATTTTTTAAATAAGGGTTCTGTTGATGAGGTTTATCCTTTTTTAAGTTCAACTTTTGATGATTTTCAACTTTCTGATAGTGTTAAAAATATGATTAGTTTAATGCCACCACTTAATTTGCAATTTGGATCATATTTTGTAAACAATCCTTCTAAAGTATTATTGTATCAAAAAATTAAAGACATTAATTCTTTAAATCCTTTAATATCTTTTGAAAATATTGATAAAAGAATTGGGATTATTTTTGGTGAAGGATATTGGAAATGGCGATTACGAAATTTTTATTTAAATAATTCACATAATTCTTTCGACGATTTCTTTAATAAAGTCATTCAATACTTAGTTACAAATGAAGATAAAAGTAAACTTAGGTTAGACTATAATAAATCATATTTTGAAAATGAAAGTATAATAATCTACGCAGAATTATATAATTCATCATTTGACTTATACAATGAGAAGAACATTGAGCTTAAATTATTCAATTCTAAAAATGAAATATTTGATTATAATTTTGATAAATATGAAAACAGCTATTCTTTAAATATTGGTGCTTTAGAATCAGATAATTACAGATTTGAAGTTTTTGTGAAAGATTCTGATGTTTCTACTAAAACTGGAGTTATTACTGTGAAGCCAGTTAAAGTTGAAGAACTTAATTTAATCACAGATTATAATTTTTTAAACAATCTCTCAAGCGCTAATAATGGCTCCTTATTTTGGCCTAATGAAATAAATTTGTTAATTTCTGAAATTAAGTCTTCTAAAAGTCAAAAAATTATTAGAACTTCTAATGATATTCTTAAGCTAATAGATATAAATTCATTATTAATTTTTTTATTATTCTTTATTTTTCTAGAGTGGTTTGTTAGAAAATATAATGGTTTAATTTAATTATCTAATTTTTTTTAAGTTGATTAAGAAAATTTGGTGTTCAAAAACGTTAATCATATATTTGCATAGTTTTTTACTTTTAGTAAAAATTAATAATAAATAAAAATTAAAAATTATGGAAAATCAAGGCTTACCAAAAACAATGGTTTTAGGAATAGTTGGTCTAATATTTGTAGTGCTATTTGGCTCTAGCATGTTTGTTACTATTGAACCGGGAGAAAATGGTGTGTTATTTAAGAAATTTGGAGGTGGTTTAGATAAAGAGTTTGTCTATGGACAGGGATTTCATGTAATAGCACCTTGGAATACAATGCACGTTTATGATGTAAGATTACAAGATACTTTTGAAAAAATGGAAGTTCTTTCTAAGAATGGACTTTCTATTAAGATTGATTTATCATTTAGATATCAGCCAGTTGCAAGTCAAATAGGTTTTTTACATGATGGAATTGGAAAAGGATATTTAGAAAGAATAATAAAACCTGAGATTAGATCAGTAACTAGAGAAGTTATTGGGAATTATTTGCCTGAAGAATTATATTCTACAAAAAGAGAAGCAATTGAAGACGAAATTTATGATAGAACAAAAATTAATATTGAAGCTAAGTACTTATATCTTGACGCCATCCTTATTAGAGATGTAACACTTCCTCTAACACTTCAAACAGCAATTGAACAAAAGCTAAAGCAAGAGCAAGAATCTCTTGAATATGAGTTTAAAATTGACAAAGCAAGAAAAGAGGCTGAAAGAAAAGAAATAGAAGCTCGAGGAATATCGGAATTTCAAAAAATTATTACTCGAACTATTACTCCACAACTTCTAAAATGGAAGGGGATAGAGGCTACCCAAGAGATTTCCAAATCTCCTAATGCTAAAGTAGTTGTAATAGGTAATGGTGAAGGAGATTTACCAATAATTCTTGGTGGACAATAAAAATTTATAATTTTACGTTATTCTAAAAGTTTTAACAATAATCAAAAAAAATACAAATGAAAAATATCACATTATTATTGCTAGTTGCTATTGTTCCTTTTCTTTCAATAGCTCAAAAAAGATCTAGTAAAAAAACACCTGCAAAACAAGAAGCAAAAATTCAGTTATCTGTTTATGAATACATGAATATTACTGGTATTGAGCAAGACGTTGTCGTTAATGAGGAGGATGGAGAAGCTAGAGGAGCAGCTGGTCCTGAAGTAAAGTTTATTAAACGTTTAAAGTCTAAAGCTAGGTTATTTATTAGATTTAATTCTGGAAAAATTACGCCTGAGATTTTAGAAATGAATAAATTAGCAAGAGAATGTACTTCTATGATGTTAGCACTAAATGCTGCAACTAAATATGGTTGGGATTTGCTCTCTTCAAATGTTGTTAAAGAAGACGGGGCTACTGTTCACCACATGTATCTTAGAAGAAAAAGATAAATTTTTTAAAATATTATTTTAAAAAAAGTTTAGCATTTTGCTAGACTTTTTTTTATTTAATAATCTTTCCGTTAAGCATAACTTTGTTGATCAAATTTTCTCCAAATGAATAATGTAAATATTTATAAGTTGGCATTGGTTTTGTAATAAATAAATTTGCTTTTTTACCAACCATTATAGATCCTAGTTCTTTTTCTAAACCCATAGCATATGCAGAGTTTATTGTTGTTGCATTAATAACCTGTTCGGATGTCAATTTTAATTTTATACAAGCAAGCGCACACACGAAGTTCATATTCCCACTTGGAGATGATCCAGGGTTAAAGTCTGATGCTAAAGCAATAGGTAACCCTCTATTGATAAACTCTTTTGCTGGGGCGTATGGAATTCCAAGAAAAAAAGAACAACTAGGTAATAATGTTGGCATGCAGTTAGTTCCAATTAAGGAGTTAAAGTCTTCCTCTTTCATTGTCTCTAGATGATCAACAGATAAAGCTTCATTTTCAATACTTACTTTTACACCACCAATGCTATTAAATTGGTTAACATGTGTTTTTCCAACTAAGCCAATTTTTTTTCCAGCTTTAAGAATTCTATCAGTGTCTTTTGTGTTAAAATATCCTTCTTCACAAAAAACATCAATAAAATCTACTAAATTATTTTTTTCAATAAGGGGTAATATCTTATCAATAACTAGGTCTATATATTTATTTTTTTCGCCTTTAAATTGTTTGGGTATAGCATGTAAGCCAAGAAATGTTGATTTAACAGTAGCTGGAGATGTTTTTTTTAATCTATCAATTACATTCAGTATCTTAATTTCATTATCCATACTTAAACCATAACCACTCTTAATTTCAATTGCACCTGTTCCAAGTTTAATAAGTTTATTTAACCTTTCTAAAGAAATTTCAAATAATTCATCTTCAGAGATTTCATTAATTTTTTTTGCGGAGTTTAAAATTCCACCACCATTATCAGCAATTTCTTGATATGTTAGCCCTTTTATTCTATCATTAAACTCTTCCTCTCTACTTCCGTTAAAAACAAGGTGTGTATGACTATCACAATAAGATGGAAATACCATTCCACCTTCTGCGTCAATAATGTTTGTATTATTCCAATCACTAATCCCCATCCATTCATCCATTGATCCAAATGCGCTTATTTTTCCTTCTTCAATCTCAACAAATGCATCATATATTTTATCAATATTATCCATATCTTTTCCACAGACCCATTTTCTGCGATTTTTTTCAGTCTGAACTAAGCAAGAAATATTTTTTATAACAGTTTTCATAGTTTGTAAAATTACAAAATATAAGACAATACATTATTAGTATATTTGCGAGATATGGGGAATTCATATGGGAAAATATTTAAATTAACAACTTTTGGCGAGTCTCATGGAGCTTCTATTGGGGGAATTATTGATGGCTGTCCCTCTGGTATTAAAATTGATTTAGAGTATGTTCAAAATCAATTAGATAGAAGGCGTCCTGGTCAATCAAAAGTTACTAGCGAACGAAATGAATTGGATAGAGTTGAAATACTATCTGGAATTTTTAATGGTATAAGTACTGGCACTCCAATTGGTTTTATCATAAAAAATAAAGACCAAAAGTCTAATGACTATTCTAATTTAGAAAAATCTTTTAGGCCTTCGCATGCAGATTTTACGTATTCAAAAAAATATATAAACAGAGATTTCAGAGGAGGGGGAAGGTCTTCAGCTCGTGAAACAGCATGTAGAGTAGTTGGTGGAAGTATTGCTCAACAGGTCTTAAATATAATTGGAGTTGAGATTTTTGCTTATGTTTCTTCAGTTGGTAGTATACATTTAAATAAAAGTTATAATAATCTTGATTTAGCTAGTATTGATGATAATATTATTAGATGTCCTGATGCTGACATTTCTAAATTAATGATTGAATTAATTGAAAGAATGAAGAATTCAGGTGATACTATTGGTGGGGTTATTTCATGCGTTGTAAAAGGAGTTCCAATTGGAATAGGAGAGCCTGTATTTGATAAGCTTCATGCAGAAATAGCTAAAGGAATGCTTAGTATTAATGCTGTCAAAGGTTTTAAAATTGGTTTTGAAAATGTTGATATAAGCTCTTCTGTTGGAAGTCAGGTTAATGATATTATACTTAATAGTTCTGGAAAAACTAAAACAAATTTTTCAGGAGGAATTCAAGGTGGAATTAGCAATGGAAACGATATTTATTGTGAAACATCTTTTAAGCCAGTTGCTACATTAATGATTAATCAACAGTCAATTAACTCAAAAGGTGAAAAGATAATGTTAAAAGCTAAGGGAAGGCATGATTCATGTGTGGTGCCAAGAGCTGTACCAATTGTNGAGTCAATGATGGCTCTTACTATTTTAGATCTTTATTTAATCAGTAAATCTAACAAAATATGAAAAATTTACCCTTATACTGGAAAATCATCATAGGGATGGTTTTAGGAGTTTTATATGGCTTAATTGCCAATAGTTTTGGATGGATAGAATTTGTGGGTCTTTGGGTTAAACCTTTTGGTGTAATTTTTGTCAATTTATTAAAACTAATTGCTGTTCCNCTNGTCTTTGCTTCTCTTGTCAAAGGTATTTCTTCACTTTCTGATGTATCTAAATTATCTAGAATTGGTTCAAGAACTATCTTTTTTTATATCTGTTCTACAGTTATTTCTGTAAGTTTAGGTTTAGTATTAGTTAATTCTATAAATCCTGGAAATAGTTTTTCTGAAGAAAAAAAGATTGAGTTAAAAGCTAAGTATGCNAGCAAAGCAGATCTTAAAATTAATGCTGCAAATAAAGTAAAAGGTGAAGGTCCACTTCAATTTTTGGTTGATATAGTGCCAAGTAATATTGTAAATGCCTCTTCTAAAAATCAAAATATGTTGCAGGTTATATTTTTTGCTATTCTTTTTGCTATTTCCTTAATAATGATGCCAAATAAAAACACAATAATTGTAAAAGGTTTTTTTGATGGTTTAAATGATATAATATTAAAAATGGTTGATTTAATCATGATTGCCGCACCATATGGTGTTTTTGCTTTGCTTGCAGGTCTCGTTGTTGATTTTGGGGGAAGTGCAGATTTATTTATTGCTCTTGGAATGTATTCTTTGACTGTTATTATTGGTTTATTATTTCTGATATTTATAGTTTATCCTGTTGTACTTAAAAGTTTTACAAAGATAAAATACCTTGATTTTTTAAAAGCTATTATGCCTGCTCAAATGCTTGCTTTTTCAACTTCTTCATCAGCTGCAACATTACCGGTAACTATAGAAAGATGTGAAAATCATCTAGGTGTTTCAAAAGAGATTACTTCATTTGTTTTACCGTTAGGTGCTACAATTAACATGGACGGAACATCTCTTTATCAAGCTGTAGCTGCAGTGTTTATTGCACAAGCATTCGGTTATGATTTAGATTTAGCAGCACAGCTTACTATTGTTTTAACAGCAACTTTAGCATCTATTGGCGCAGCTGCAGTTCCAGGGGCCGGGATGGTTATGTTAGTTATCGTTTTAAGCGCTATAGGCATTGAGCCTGAAGGCATTGCTTTAATTTTTGCTGTTGATAGAATATTAGATATGTTAAGAACTGTAGTTAACGTCACAGGTGATGCTACAATAACTACAATTATTGCTTCTTTAGAAGGAAAAATTAAATCTAAATAAATAGTGCGTTTTATATTGTCATTATTGATTTTAATTTTTTCTTTAAACTTTATTTCTTTCTCAAACAATTGTACTCCTATATCTAAAAAGGAAAAAAGAATTGTCAAAAAATTAAAATCTTATTTAAAAAAAGAAAATTATTATGATGCAAAAAAACTATTATCCTCTCTAGATAATTTGCCTATTTATAACAGTTTTAAGGCTCAGATTTTATGGCTTAGTGATGATAAAATTGAAGCTAAAAAGTTAGCTAATAAGCTTATTAATGTTTGTTCTGAGAGTTTTCCTGATGTATATTATATTTTGGCTGAGATGGCATACATAGATCGTGACTATGTTCTTTCCACTAAATATTTGCGTAAAAGTATAGAGCTGGGATTAGAAGGAGATAATTACACAAATGCTATTAAATTTTTACCTCTTTCAAATGATGTTTCTGAAATAATTTTAGACCCTGTTGAATTTAATCCTAAAGTTCTAGAAGGAATATCGACAAAGTATGATGAGTATTTACCTATTATTTCTCCAGATCAAGACTTTGCTTTTTTTACCAGAAGATTCCTAAATTCAGATATTGATAGAATTACAACAAAATATGAAGAAAAATTTATTTCTAGCTCAAAAGTTAATGGAGTTTTTAATTTTGGCTTTGCTTTAAAATACCCTTTCAATGTCGAAAGTAATGAGGGGGGCGCAAGTATTACTATCGCTAATGATATTCTTTATTTTACTAAATGTAAAAAGAATAGTCAAAATTATAATAATTGTGATATTTTCTATTCTACTAGAAATAATGGTAATTGGTCTGAGGTTAATTCATTTAATGAAAATATTTCTTCAAAAAACAGCTGGGAGTCTCAACCATCTGTATCTTCTGATGGTTTAACAATTATTTTTGCAAGTGATAGGGAGGGAGGTTTTGGTGGAATAGATTTGTATGAGATTAAAAAATTACCATTTGGAGAATGGTCAGACCCAATTAATTTAGGAGAAAATATAAATTCTATCTATAATGAAAAATCTCCATTCTTGCATACTGATGGTCAAACACTATTTTTTTCATCTAATAATCATCCTTCAGTAGGAGGTTATGATATATTTTACTCTAGAAAAGATAGTCTTGATAAATGGAGTGTTCCTAGTAATATTGGTTATCCCATTAATAGCTATTTTGATGAAATTTCATTATTTGTTAGCACAGATGGTAATAAGGCTTATTTTGCTTCAAACTCTTTAAACGGCATAGGAGGGTGGGATGTATACTCTTTTGA
>JGI24540J26637_10000788_pt1 | contig 13574 bp, 15 predicted proteins | sample NorSeaMetagenome_FD_26637 | JGI IMG/M metagenome (IMG submission 26637)
AACGGGGGGGGGGAAGGGAGCACTTTGATAAAGCATGATTTTATTGACGAACTTTGACTTTTGTTACCCTACCCCTCCACCGAAACCAGTAAACAGAAAATCACTATACAACACGCATGCCTTCACGTTCTATTCTATTCGTCCCCCTCCTGATCCTTCGCACCCTTTTCCTTCAAGTATTCGACTATTTCTTCGTGCCCGCAATGTTCCGCCATTTCGAGTGGAGTCGTTCCATCGTTGGTCGCCTTGTTCGCCTCCGCCTTGCATTCCCCAACCAAATACTTAACAACCTCCAATTCACCCTGACAAGAGGCAACGAAGAGAGAAGTTGATCCATCATGAGCCGCCTTGTCGACATCCGCCTTGCCTCCCTCAACCAAGCACTTCGCAACCTCCAAGTGCCCCCCCTGACACGCAAAAAGCAGAGAAGTGTAATTAGAAGTCGTTCCACCGTCGTTCGTCGTCTTGTCCACCTCCGCCTTGCCAACCTCCACCAAACCCTTTACAACCTCAAAGTTGCCTCGAGAAGAAGCGGCGTGGAGCGGTGTGAGTCTGTTGGGGTCGTCGCTGCTTTGTGAGGTCGAGGACGTATTCACGTAAGCCTTGCTTGCTCTCCAAAAGCATTCTCACTATCTGCGACGAGTGTTACAATGCGTGAAGATAATCGCAAAGGGTTAGGATGAGTGCAAGGAGCAGAGTGCAATTTTCAATGCTATGGTGTTGCCAGGTCGTCGCTTCGCTCCTCGTCGGATCTCGCCTCCACGCGACCACCAACAGCAGCTAAATAAAGGGATGTTGCACCTTTATACCCTCCCATATCCATCTTACTGTTGACCTTCATCCCCTGCTTTCCTCCTCGTGCTCCTGTGATGAGCGAAAAGACGCACATTTGTTGGGTTAGCATTGAACAAGGTACCGCCCCTCGTCCAATCTTACCTTCCAGTGAGCCTTCTGGCAGTCTCCCGAACAGTATCGCGTGACGTCGTAGAACACGCAATTGTTGAAGTTCTTGTCACCGCTGCCGCCCACTTTACCACAGTTTGAGCAAGTCTTCTTCATCGTCTCTACCTCCGCTGCTGTCCCGGCTGCCTTTGCCGCTTTCTTCCCTTTCTTCCCCACTTTATCTCCTCCGAACGACGCTGAAGTGCTTTCTTGTCCTCTTTTCTACTTCTCCCACCGAGAGTCCAGCGCCCGAACTTGGATTACTTTTTACCTAAAGTCGATAAGCCTCAATAAATTATCACAAACGATATGGATTAGTTGAGAAATAGTGTGAGGAAGGCAAAAAGTAACGAACGATGCGAATTGAGGGGGACACAGGAGCTCAGTTTTGTTGCGATTGCCCAAAAATGGAAAAAATCAAGCGAAAAAAGCATTTTCCAAAATAAGAGTATACTTTTGAAGCCTATATTTGAACATTTTAAGTTCTAAGACGAATTAATAAATACTCAAAAGTATCTCAATGTTTGTTTTGAATAATCTTAAAATATGATTCATCAAGAATACATTTAAATAAAAAATATAGTAATATATTACAAACAATTTGTCATATTAATATTTTATAAATTTCCATAGTAGAAATAAATTAAATTATCATAAATTTACAATACTCAAAAATACTAAAGAAAATATATAAGATACATAATTTTCCAAATTAAACATACTGTAATATAATTAGATATAAATGTATCCTTTAAAGCATAAACATGCTCGAAATGAGTACTTTCAAAATTGCTTTTTGTGAACACTGGGCCAAAAAAGTGAGATATTGGCAGCCATTCGGCCATATATGCCAACCCACCTACCTACTTTTCACTGAGCGAACCCCGCCGAAAGTCGGGTTTTCTCGAAAGTTATTCATTCTCTACTTTATAGGCGGTGCACTTGGTTCAACTACCACCGCAGACACAACCAGCGGTTCAATTTCCTCTTCCCAATCCTCCTCCTCCACCTCCTGAACCCTCGCTAACCCCGTAACTCCCTTCTTTCGTTTGTACCCTCCCCTCCACTTCAACACTCCCATTGACACCGTCCACAATCCCCACACAGGGAGTAACCAAAGTCGCGCAACTACACCATAGTCAACGTCTCCTTCCCAACGAACCGATGCTGAGCACGCGACGTCGTCGTTCGCCACTGCGTAGATGTATGGCGCTGAAGGAATCCTCATAACCTCTGGAGGCGTCCACGCTGGATTTGAGAGATCATAATCCTTGTTGTAGATACTGCACGACAATTTTCCCACGCTGTCCTTCCACTTATACACATTATCCACAGCGGCGTAGATCTCGCCGTCCTTCCTAGTATTTAAGATGAGCTTCGTCCCCGAACCCATGTTCTCCTTGACCCACACCTTTGACGACCAGGCTCCCCACCACGCCGTTGAATCGCCATCATCCATCCAATTCTCAAGCTTATTATGATCCTTGAACAGAAGGAAATATACACCAGGAGTGCTCTCCCCCTCGCAGACGATCCTCCCTCCTCGATTAAGGTGGACCTCATACCAATCATATCCCTCAGGCTCCAAAGAAGCCTGCTGTTGGAACTGGGTCTCGCGGTACCCATGTAGGAGGGGCGGAGGAGAAGCAAACCCATAGACTCGCGCATGCGACGAACCATCGAAATCAATGTGCTTGAGGAAACACGATGACGAGGAGAAGCTGCATGGTAGGGTGAAGAGATGTCGTGTCTCGGCAGCCTCCATTTCCAGCGACCCGCTAGCCCACCAATTGACGTAGAAGAACACACCAAGGTGTATCGGAAGCAGAACGAAGAAGAAGGTCAGGACGAAGGCGAGGCACACTGAACAGCACTGGCAATTGTTTGTTGTAGACGTCCTTCGTCTATGCCTTCCGCTACTACTATCTCCGTAGTAGTTTGTACCGAAGTCGTTATAGGTCGAACCGTAGTGGTGACGCGAGTAAGAAGAGGAACTCCAGCTGCTTCCTGACGAACTCCAGCTTCCCGACGAATGAGATCCATGCCCCCCATGCGGCATCCTCCTCCTCCCTCACACCACAGAGCAGCCTAATATATATCTATCACGTCACTAAGCCACAATGTCGTATCTGTAAGATTTGATGCCTATTTGAAGTTTTGCAGTAGAGTGGCTTTGCCATTTTGCAGTTGAGTTATTGAACGGCTCCCATAATGTACTGTGCCCTTTCCTCATCTTCCTTGCGCTATATTTGCCCCGCAACAATTTTATCACGTACCAAATCATCTTCCTATCTCCAAAATTGCATGAACCGGTCTGTGGCGCCATCGATGGCGTCAGGAGAATCCTTATTTAACCCCAACAATATTCACTTCACGACACGAAACTTTTCCACGCCAGCTTACGATGGGAATGGAGTTCTCGGAATCGTACGAGAGTCCTATAACAAGTGGGAAAGGAGAGTACCACTCACTCCCGATCAGGTGCGGGAACTTGTTCGGCAACATGATTATGAGGTTATCATCCAGCCGTCCAATAAACGTATTTTCACCAACAAGGAGTACAAGGCTGTGGGCGCAAAGGTGCAGGACGATCTCAGCTCGGCTTGCGTCATCCTAGGAGTCAAGCAAGTAGAAGAGGAAAAGGTGAGGGGGAGCGAAGGCAGCGAAGCGTAGCGAGCTGCATAATGCGACGAGCGAAGCGAAGTTGCAGAAGGCATCGGGGGCAAGACATGCCATATTCATAGCCCTTCGCACTTACAACTCGCCACCGCTCGCCACCTTATGATGTTCTACACGATGATCTAACCCCCCCCACTCGTCGCTTCGCTCCTTCCCGCTCGCTTGCTCCTTCCCGTTCAGCTCATCCCCGACAAATCCTACATGTTCTTCTCCCATACCATCAAGGGGCAGCCCGAGAACATGTCCCTCCTCCAGTCTCTCCTCTCCTCCAACATTCGTTTCTTCGACTACGAGTGCATCAAGGAGCCTAAGGGTAGAAGGCTCGTGGCGTTCGGAAAGTTCGCGGGGATTGCGGGTATGATTGACACATTCCAGGCGGTTGGACAGCAGCTCCTACAGAGCGGGTACTCCACACCGTTCCTCAACTCCCCCTCGAGCTACATGTACAGAGACCTCGTTGCCGCCAAGTTCGGCATCAGTTCAATGGGCCGCGACATTGCCAACGGCGGACTTCCCACCTCTCTTGAGCCGCTCGTCTTTGCCTTCACTGGCAAGGGCAACGTCGCAGAGGGCGCAAGGGAGATCTTCGAGCTCCTGCCCCACAAGTGGATCACGAGGGAGGAACTCGACGACCTCAAAAAGAGCGACGGACCCCACGAGTGCGTTTACGGCATTCTTGTTGAGGAGGGGGACATGGTAAAGCTGAAGAGTGAATCGATGGAGGAGGTGAGATTGATTGGCAAGCAAGCGAGAAGCTGACAATGCAATCACTAGCGATGAAAACTGCGCGCGCTCGTATCTCCGTACAAGACAGAGCCCCTCGTAAACCAACGCTTTAATTCTCACCCGTCATCTCAACCACTTTTGCGATTCGCTTCGCTCATCGCAGCACCAAGCTAGGAAGACCCACGATGTTCAGGTGAGGCCAAGCGACGAGTTAACAACACCATCTCTAGTGACGAGAACAGCGCGCGTTCGTACTTCCGTACAAGACGCGCCTTCTCCATAACCACCACAATAATTCTCACACCCTCATCACAACCCTTTTCGTGATTCGCTTCGCTCATCGCAGCACTACCGTTCCAACCCCACCCTTTACGAGCCCATATTCCACGAGGTCATGGCGCCGCAGGTCAACGTTCTCGTCAACGGCATGTACTGGGACCAGAGGTACCCCAGGCTCCTGACCAAGGCCCAGGTGAAGGACCTCTACAAGAAGAACAACGATAGCTTCCTCTGCCTCGCCGACATCTCCTGCGACATTGGCGGAAGTGTCGAGTTCCTTGAGAAGAGCACCACCGTTGAGATGCCTTACTTCCACTACGACCCCCTCACCGATGGAGTCAGCGACATTCCAATGTCAGAGGGAATCTCTGTCATGGGCGTCGACATTCTCCCGAGCGAGCTTCCAAGGGAGAGTAGCAAACACTTCGGCGATGCCCTCATGCCCCTCCTCCACGATATCGTGGCCGTCGGAAAGGGTGGAGAGGTCGGAGAGGAGCTCAAGGGCGCGTGCATCACCAACAACGGCGAGCTCACTGAGAACTTCAAGTACATCGACCAGTTGAAGAGGGACTACTTCAAGGCCCAGGTCAAGATCGACAGGGAGCAGGACGTCACTTCGTTAATGTTCGAGCTTGATGGACATCTCTTCGACAGCGGCCTCATCAACCATGTTCTTGATTTGATCGAGTCCAACGAGTGCAGCATGGAGATCGTAGAGTGCAACGTAGGGAGCAGAGATGCAAAGGGCACCACCCAGGCGGTGCTCAAAGTGAGTCACACTGATCTCTCAGTAGAGGAGCTCAGGGTTGTCGCGAAGAAGGTCCAGGACCTAGTTGAGCTGCTCCCTACGGCGGAGGCGACCATCAAGGTATACGGAGACAACGCACAGAAGCCCACACACACGACCGCCAAGGTCACCGACTTGAACCAAAAGCAGGTCCTCCTCCTCGGATCCGGTAAGGTTGCCATTTCTTTCGCCGAGTACATCGGGAGAAGGGACGACAGGAAGGTCGTTGTGTGCGGAAACGTAGAGAAGGAGGTGGCCGACGTCAAGTCCTACGCTAAGCACGGAGAGGGCGTCGTATTCGATGTTGTGGGAGACAAGGAGAAGCTGAAGGGACTCGTTGCGGACAGCGACATTGTTGTCTCCCTGCTTCCCGCACCGTTCCACCCTATGGTCGGGGAGGTGAGGCGGAGCGAGGGGTGAAGTGATAAGCTGACAAAGTCAGTGTTGCGTACAAAAGCCTTTCATGCAAGACGTGCCTCCTCCCTAACCACAGCAATAATTCTCGTCCCTCACCCTAACCCTTTTCGCGATTCGCTTCGCTCATCGCAGATGGCCATCGAGAACAACATCAATATGGTCACGGCTAGTTACGTGAGCGATGGAATCCAGGAGTTGGACGGGAGGCTCAAGGAAAAGGGTTTGCGGATCCTCAACGAAGTGGGGTTGGACCCTGGGATGGATCACATGTCGGCAATGAAAATTATGGATGACATTAAGGCGAGGGGTGGCAAGATCTCCCACTTCGAGAGTGTCTGTGGAGGGCTTCCTGCTCCCGAGGCGGCTGCTAACCCTCTCATGTATAAGTTCAGCTGGAGCCCGATGGGAGTGCTCACTGCTAGCCAGAACGACGCCATCTACTTACGGGACGGGAACGAAATCAGCATTGTGGGGTCGGAACTCCTCAACAACACGGACAACCTCTACGCTTTCCCTACGATGAACCTCGAGTGCCTCGCTAACAGAAACTCACTCATTTACAAGGACCTCTACGACATTCCTGACGCCGACACTGTCTTCAGAGGGACCATCAGGTGAGGAGGGGGTGAGGAGCGAAGCTGCGACCTCGTACTGTATAGCGCAATATCTAACAACTTTTGCTCTTCGCTTCGCTCATCGCAGGTTCAGGGGCTTTAGCGACCAGATGTACGCCATCAAGAAGATGGGACTGCTCGAGGATGTAAGATGCGAGGGCAGCGGGGAATGGAGGGAGGTCATTGCGGGAATGAACATTCCCGGCGAGGCTAGAGCCTTCATGCACTGGCTCGGAGTGGAGAAGGAGGGCTTAATGGTGAGCGACAGGGACAGCATAATCAAGAGCTTCTGCAGTCTCCTCGAGGATAAGATGACCTTGGGAAAGGAGGAGCGTGACATGGTCCTCATGAACCACGATATCAGGGGAGAGTTCTCAGACGGCACCATTGAGAAACACCAGAGCAGCCTCCAGCTGTTCGGCGAAGGAAAGGGCGGTATGACGGCAATGTGCAAGACAGTCGGATACACCGCGGCCGTAGGAACGGAAATGGTCCTCGATGGAAGCATCACGGACACTGGAGTGCTCACGCCCATGGACAAGAGCGTCTACGAGAGGGGTCTGGAGCTGCTAGAGAAGGAGGGACTCATCTTCGAGGAGAGTTGCGTTATAGAGGAAAGGTAAAGGGAACGGAGTGGGGAATAAAGGCTTGCGCAATATAGAACTCACGTACTTTATAAATCTTCTGTGCTCGCATTGCTATTTGGAGGAGAGGGGAGGGGAGGGAGCTGTGTCTTTATCTGAATAGGGCTAACCTCCGCGACCTTCCTAAATATTACACCCATTCCGCTATTATAACCGTTATTTGCTCTATCGGCGCACCAGCCAGCATACTCCAACTCATGCTGAACCTGAACCCCATTGTAGTTCGTCACCCTCCCTGGCTTCGGCGCATCCTGGGCTTCTTTAGTTGCGACCTCGATGCTAGTGGGGAGATCGAAGAACATGGAGATTATGGGATAACCGTGGTCGGAGAGAGTGCTACCCGCTAGTTTCCCATCGAAGCATCGTACCTCCCTAGCTTCGTAAGCAAGCGTCGTCTGCCTCCCATCGAACGGCTGAACGAATGGCGCGTGTAAAGACGACTCGTTCTCACAGGGGTTGCCAACAACGGCCCAGTGGTACTGCTTCGGTCCTTCGGCTGTTGTGACGGTGAGGGTGTCTACTCTGATAAAGTCTTGAGTGTCGCAAACGCAAGGCCAGCAGCAGTAATACATCCCACCGGTTCGGACACCATCTCCACTGACCAATGGTAGCGATAACAGGTAGCGATTGTAATCGTTCGGTCGAACGGGGCTGCCAGAGACAGCACAGAAGCCACTGAAGAGCCTGCGAAAGGAAGGTTTTTAGTTATTTTAGTAGGCGGTATTTCCGAGGAGCAAAGCAACAAGCTGAGGGAATCTCTCGAAGAGGCTGTATATGGCGGTATATTGTTCTTGTTATCGCTTCGCTCCAGCCGTCATTCCCTCTCAACCTCCCCCTTACATCTCAATCTGTTCTGGGGTCATGTCAACACTGTTCCCAAGGATGAAGGTGGTCCATATGTGGGACGCCGCATTTCTGTTGCCAAACTTGAAAATATTGCTATATTCGTTATGCAAATCTTTCACATTATGAAGTACCTTCGCAGAAGCTCCGATTAGGACAATGAGAATGACACGAAGGGGTGCGACTGCGCAGCTCATATTTTCTTTTCAGATTGCGGCGGAAAGCAGGGGAAGCTGAGAACAAATGAAATGCACGAAATATTCTCTAAATGTTGAATGTCCTGAAGAACAGAATCTGATTCATTTTTGTCTGGCCGAAATAAATATCAACAAAGCGTTAAGACGGTCCTGAGGGGTTTCTTCTCCGATAGGGATCATATGTGGGTCTTCGGTCTTTCTAGCAAAACACAGGATTATTCTCGTAAAGCAACATCCCTCCACCTCATCTGTGACGAGGGATTTGCACTGTCATTTGCCATGTCACTCGTGGGGATAGCAATCGTATCAAGGATTCTCGTGATACAAGAAAGCCTATCAGATCATTACGAGAGTGCGCGGATGGTCTTGCTCGAGTCAGCTCACAGATACGAGGCTTGGGCAGTCGTTAGTTTGCTGGCCTCGTCGTGCTGCGCGTTGCAAGTGGTCCTGAACATACTTAGCGCGGGATGTGCGGGGTTCAACAAATTGTTGGGGCCAGCTCGACCACTGTTGCTTGCCTGTGCTTTCGCGTTACAATTTACAGCCTGGCGGGAAGTGCAAGGAAGGCCCTTCCTCTGGCGACCAACCTTCTTTGGAACTCTGCTCACAGGGTTCCTGTCGCTGTCTCCAGAGATTTTACACTGCGTGAGTATCCTTCGCGGGTCGAAGCGTAGCAGTGATTCGCTAGCGTCTACAGCGCCCAAAGCTCCACCTTCATTTGTTCTAGACTTGACGTCTTCGATTGGATGCTCTTCGTGCGAGGTAACCGTGCAGTCAACAGTGGCGTCACATCCGAGCGTATCATATTGTGCCGTGTCGGACGGGTTTGCAAGCGTCTACCTGAAAACCTCAACTGACGACACACGCAACGAAATTTGCAATCTTCTTGACAAAGCAGGCTTTCCTGTTAAGGAACGAAATTCGTGACCGAACGCAAGGGAAGGAGGATTATATTGAGGGCTTCGTTCTACGCATAACCTAAAATACGTGGTTATACTCACTGCTCCTCATCATGACCCAGTATCAGGTGTCGATTTAATTTGTTATTAATTAATTGTCGTAAAAATTATTTCATTATGAATTAAATTCCTCAGCCTCCACTTCACTTAAAAGAAGCTTAATTAAATGGGTCACCAACAAATACGACATTAATTAAATGAAATTAAATTGGGAAACCAAAACACACACATTTCAGTTCAAGCGTAGTTGTTGCGCCCTGGATGTTAGATGTTCACCGTTGACTTGGCTCTTCACTCACTCTCTGTCTGTTGGGTCGTAAGACGGTGACTAAAAACCATACTAGTATGTCTACTTCCGTACTGGCAGCAGGGGGTGCCCTTGATCTCCACAGCTAAAGGCAACGAGAGCCTCAGTTGATACTAGCCGCCACTACGTAGTCCGAAATATATGAAACACATATAAGAGGGACGCTTACTCCCGGAATAGCAGCCTGGCCTGGACAAGGAGATATTGAGGGAAAGCTCTGCCCAAACCCTGCCAAGGATACTGCTACTCACAGAAGGAATAGCGTTTCCAAGGAGAAGGTTCCCACACAGACCACGTCTCACCTGCGCAAAAAATCCCGACCAAGCTAGAGCCGGAGTCAAGAACACAGCGGGAGTGTGGCAAGGAGGCCAACAAGACGTGCTCAACGTCAAGGAACACATCGGCAGCCTCGGAGGGAGCGGTTAAGAGACAAAGGACGAAAACTCGAGGCCTCGATCACGAGGTAACCAGAGATTAAAAGCTGTCTCCCCTCTTATCCCCTTTTCAAGACAGCAGTTGGAAACCTCAAATTCTTTTGATAAGAATAAATACTCTAACGAACAAAAGAAGGTGAGAACGGAGAATGCAGTGCGTATAGCCCTTTAATACTGCCGTTGCTTTGAATTTTTGCGCTCATGTTATCCAAAAGGTTAATAATGGTAGAATTATCAAGGCCACGATTGAGTAAATAGGCAAACATATTGCTTATCGCTCTTCAATTTACCCCCCCCTATGTCATTCGATAAAGGCGCTCTCTCGATAACACATTCGTACCTCGTCCACTTCATCCTTTAATTCATCATTTTCGATCAACCCCGTTGGAGCCAACCCCCAAACAATACTAAACCTAACCCAAAATCTCACCCGCTGCTTCGCTCATCGGACATCTCCTCCCCCTCTTTCCTTCGCGTCTCTGCCCCTCCCCCTTCTTTTGCAGAAATGTCTTTCTTCGGTAAGACCCACGTCAACAACATGAAATCGGACCACAAACGTCTCGCGGCTGCGGTCCAGAGGCCGTTTGACACCCAGAAGTTGTATATTGCGAGATATACGCTCTCCTCAGCCTCTAAGCACGTCAAGGCCATGGAGGCCAAGAAGGCAGAGTACGGTAAGGTCTATAATAAATTCCATGTAAACAAGAGCAACCTTAGGCTGTGGCTGTAGGCCGAGGCTGAAGGCGCGAATCCTCAGAACACCACGCAGATTGCAGCTAAAGAGAAGCTCAACGAGAAGCACGAGGCTGACCTTGCTTGCGTTACTGCTGCATTGAAGGAGGGCGACATAGAGAGCATCAAGATGGGGATAGCAAATAAGAAGGATATTGACGAACTGAGAACGAAGGTAAGGCGCGGTCTGGAGTCGTTTGCGCGACCTTGTTGCCTCCCATCTCATCCTTTATCATCGGACATCATCGAACAGTTGCTTGCTCTTGAGGAGAGGGTGGAGTCTGGGGAGGACGTCTCGGCTGAAGAGGCTGCTTCACTCATGCTCAGTGTCGATCAGATCACCAACGACGTCAATCCTCTTTTCAGCAAGGTCGACGCCAATGCTGGCAGCATCGGCATCCTCAAGGACGAGTACCAAGTCATCGAGGAGCAGGTGAGGGGGAGTGAGGAGCGAAGCGATGAGCTGATAACGCCATTAAGGGCGACGGAAATCACGCTCGCTCGTACGCCTCCTCTGCAAAAAACCGCTACGGTTCTCACCCCTTATATGAAACCTTTTTCGCGATTCGCTCCATTCTTCGCAGCGAGCCCAGAACACTGCGAGGATTGAGAGGATGTTTGCGGAACAGCGGTGCAGATTGACCAGAACGAGGAGAGGTCGCTCAGGAACGTTGACAACCTCGAAACCGCCCCCGCCCAGATCAAGTCACTCGAGGAGACTGCCGAGACTAACGAGAAGGTCAAGGCCGAGAAAGAGAAGGTCGAGGTGAACCTCTCCCAAGTCGAGGACGAGAACACCAAACTTCAGGAAGAGAAGGCCATGAGCGACGACAAGGTCACCGACCTCATTGGCGAGATCACCAACCTCGAGGGCGAGCTCGAAACGGCCAAGGTCGAGAACGACAGGCTTAGGGCCGAGCTCGCAGCGCACAACAAGAGGAACAAGGTGAGGTCGACAGATGCCAAATCTCTTCTCTATTTCGTCTAACACGTTCGTTACCCTTCACGCAGCCTGCCACTGTCGGCGGTGCCTCCAAAAATGCCGGCAAGCAGATTGGCGCCGCTGTCGGCCGTAACATGTTGGCCAGACTCCATCTCGCGCCGCAAGACAACCTTACGAACCAGCTGCTTGCAATCCAGGATGACACGAAGCCAGCTGCTAGGGCCCAGGTTGGGGAGAACGAGGAGAACGAAGAGAAGGTTTAAAGAGAGGGATAGATACACGGGCGGGGGGGAGAGCATAGACAGCGCGCTGGGTTGAAGGTTTTAGTAAACCAGAGATAGATTTGAGGGGAAAATCACAAGTTATTTTCTCTACCACGTGTGCAGCGCCCTTTCCGCGTCCTCTTCTTCCTTCTTCTTCCTGTCCTCGATGATCTCCCTCTGTGTCTTGTTCGCCCTCGTCATCCTTTCGTACTTGTCCCTCATTTCCATCATCGCTCTGTCTGTCATTTCCTCGTCCGCCAGCGTCACGAGCGCGTAGCTTCCCCCTCCCCTCATCTCTACTTCCACCCCCGTCTGCTTGTTCCCGTATTTCTGGAACTCCCTCTCCATGACCGCCTGCTGCCTCTCGAGGAACCCAGCGCTTCCGTCCCCCCTGTCCAAACCTGAAATGAAAAGCTTCCGCGGGTGGAGCTGCTGCTGAACGTTGACCCCGGGCACGCTGCCGTCCGGATTGACGTCCGCGAGCAGTTCCTTCTTCCCCCACCAGATCTTATGCACGGTCCAATTCTGGCTCTCCCCCGCCCTGTCGTCCGCCTTGGTTAGAAACTGCAGCCAAAGCTTCTCCCCGTCAGGTAGCTTGCTGCGGTGCTCGAATCTAAAGCAGTGCATGAGACCGTCGATTCCCTTGACCATCCTACTTTCACCTCCGTCGAACTCTCCCTTCCTCCCTTGCAGGAAAAGGTCGAATCCCTCCTCCCTTACCTGGACCACCATGACTGCGCTCTTGACCCCAAACACGACGGGGAACATTTCCAGCTGCGCTGTAACGGCGCGCCCCCAAGTGTTGTAGCCCTGGCAGTCGTTCAGGAGCATCATACCGTCCTTCCAGTACTGACGAGGGTTCACGTGGAGCAAAGTGTGGTCGAACACCTGGGAGGGAGGGGCGGGGAGAAATGAGGGGGTCGGTTGGGTTAGAACATGGCATCTCATTTCGAAACCCCTTCAGTTCGTCGCTTCGCTTCTCCTCTCATCCACTCCTCCTCTCCTCACCTTCTCCGGATCCTTGTTGTCCCCCGCGATGCTCAAACAGAACCTGCTGGAGTTCGCCGGGGTCGTAAATTCAATAGCCAGCGTGTTGGAGCTCGTAGCCCTCAGTATACCGTCGTGGTTGTAGTCCGGTAGCGGCAGCGTCAGGGGTTCCGCGGCCGTCAGGCTGTTCCAGTCGGTTGTGAGGACGTGGGTACCGAGGTTAGGAGGGAACAGCTGAGCCTCGACGCCTGTTATTACTGGAGGCATGGAGGGGGGGAGAAGGGGAGGGACGGGACGACGCTTCGTTTTCTGCGCCGCACGAGCGGAGCAAGTGCAAAGATTTTTTTTGTTAGTTGTGGCCTTATGGTTTTGTCTTTGTTGGCCTCCCGCTGCCTCACCTTTTTCCTCTTTGGGATAGCTCCCGTTGGAAAAGCTGGCGCCGGCGCCTTCGTCGCTGTGTTGTCACTCTCCCCGTCCATCCCCGCAGTGTAAGGCGGGCTTTCCCCTTCCTCAACGTCCATATCGTCAGCCGTGAAGGGAGGCGACTCGCCCCCCTCGTTACCGTCCACCGTGAAGGGGGGAGAGGCACCGCCGGAGGAATCCACCGTGAAGGGGGGAGAATCTCCACCGTCCCCACCGACAGCAGGGCCATCTTCCATTGTGAAGGGAGGGGATTCATCACCACCACCGTCCATGACAGTCTGCGGAGAGGGGAAGAGGGCAAGCACGAGAATTAGCCTGAAGATCGTCCTCGTCTGAAGATCGCTCTTTTGCCTATGCAGCTCGCTTCGCTTGCTGCCTTCTCACCTCATGGAAAGTAG
>JGI24540J26637_10000794_pt1 | contig 13557 bp, 15 predicted proteins | sample NorSeaMetagenome_FD_26637 | JGI IMG/M metagenome (IMG submission 26637)
TTTTCTTGCTCCCATTTTAAAGCTCCTTTGCTTCCATAAACATTTATTCTTATGTTATTTTCTTCTCCTGTTGCAATTTGACTAGATCTAATGGTTCCTTTTGCATTATTGGAAAATCTAATGAGAATATTGGCATCAATATCCATTGAATTGTCTTCGTATAAGGTATTGAGGTCAGCCAAAAGTTTATTTACCTTCATCCCCGTAACTAATTCCATCATATTAAATGCATGTGTTCCAATATCCCCTAAACAGCAACTAGAACCAGACTTTTTGGGGTCTAATCTCCAAGTAGAAGATCTTTTTTCTTTGTCATGAATAATTGGGTTTAACCATCCTTGTAAGTATTGNGCATCTACTTTTTGAATGTCTCCAATTACACCTTGTGAAATCATTTTAGTCATTTGGCGAACCATAGGGTAGCCAGTNTAAGTGTGGGTGACAGCAAAAACAGCATTCTTTTCTTTTTGAATTTTCTGTAATTCTATCGCTTCTTGATAAGTTGTAGTTAAGGGCTTTTCACAGATTACATGAAAATTATTTTCCAGTAATTTTTTAGCCATTGGATAATGAAGGAAATTAGGAGTTAAAACCGAAACGACTTGCATTCTTTCAGAGGAATTTAATTTAGATTCCTGTTCAATTAAAGTTTCAAAATCCTTATATATTCTAGATGTATTTAATCCTATTTTTTTGGCAAAATCGATGTTTTGATCAAAGTCGGGATTGAAAACTCCTCCTACAATCTCATACTGATCGAACATATTTGCAGCAACTCTGTGAAGTACTCCGATAAGCGAATCACCACCACCACCAAGTATTCCTAATCTAATTTTTTTACTCATATTTCTTGATTATGCTCCTTGTGGGATTCTATTTTCTTCTAATTTTTTTCTAAAAGCAAATAGAATTCCAAAAAGGACTATTAAGGCTAAGGGAAAATAAGCCATATTTCCAAGTGCAGCTTTTCCAGCAATAAGCTCAGCTGCTTCTTGTGCAATTCCAGCATTTAAAGCAATTTCTTTTTCTGCATCTAGCCATGAACCAATTACAGGTTGCCAAATAGAAGTAGAAAGCATCCCTGCTCCTCCAACTAGTGACATTCCTAATGCTCCAGTTTTTGGAAGGTATTCCGAAACAAAACCAATCATGGTTGGCCAGAAATAACAAACTCCAAAAGCAAATAAAACAGCACCAAAATAAATCATAGAACCCTCAGCTATGCTCATGTAATATACAGCAACTGTGGTAACAACAGCTGACATTAATAATACTCCAATAGGGTTTAGCTTGTGAATAAATGGTCCAGCAAAATATCTGCCTAAAGCCATAATCCCTGAAACCATTGCTAAAATTAGAAGTGGGTTCACTCCAGAGTTACCAAGAATTCTTTCAATCCATTGCTGTGGGCCAAACTCTGAAATAGCCGTCAGTGTCATACAGGCAACGATTAATAAAAACAATGGATTTAATAGTGATTGAATGTTTACATAAGTACTGGTTTCAATATGTTCGCTTTCAGGAAATTCTTCTTTAAAAAACAGATAACCATAGATTGCCGTTGGGATTAGCATTACTGCAATTTGTAATTCCCAACCCAGTCCAAAACTGGTCATAAAGTTAGAAGTTAAGGCGCCAATTACAATCCCACCAGGAAACCAAACATGAAATTTATTTAACATAGCCGTTCGGTTTTTTGTATACATATCAGCGATTAAAGGGTTACAAGCGGCTTCAACAGAACCGTTTGCAAATCCAATGAAAAACGAGGATACTAATAACATTTCAAATCCATCTGCATAAATGGTCATTACAAGACCTAAAACGTGAGACATAAAAGCTATAATCATCAATTTACGTGCACCTAGAAAATTATATAAAAGCCCTCCAATTACTGTGGCAACTGGGAAGCCTAGAAATGCTAGACTATTTATGTATCCCAATTGAGTGTCAGAGAGATTGAATTGTAATCCTAAATCAGTTAATATACCAGCCCTGATTGCAAAGGTCATGGCTGTTACAATTAATGAAATACATGCAGCAGTAAATAATTTGTTTTTTGAAATAGAATTATCCATAATGTTTTTTTGTTTGAAAATATCTTTTTTTCAAGATACTAACTTTCTTTTAAAAATAGTAAACTCTGAATTATTAGACCTTAAAAAAGGTTTAAAATTAACTAAAGTGGTTAAATAATCTGTGAACCTTTAAGGTTTGTAGGTCAATGCGTGGCATTCATTAAAAAACCAATTGCATTTTTGTGTAATATTTTCTCAATATCTATTTCAAAGAAGTTTCTATTTTTTAACAATAAATCCAATTTTTGAGGATCGCTAATTGTTTTCAAACAATAGAGACATAGCTATTAGTCAAACCCTCTATCTAAATCATATTTCATACATATGTGATGTCAATTTTTCAACCAACCAAACAGAGTAATGTGATCAATGTGGTCTAGTGCTGTTTTAATTACATCAAACCAATTTGGTGCTAAAGAAAACATGGGTAAATTTACTTATGTAATTCAAAATGAGCTTCAATTTCTACAGCAATATTGCGGGGAAGATTCATCCCAACGGCACTTCTAACGCCAACACCCATTTCTGGTCCAAAAACATCAATCATTAATTCACTGAATCCGTTAATAACAAAGGGGTGATCTTCAAACCCTGGAGTGGCATTTACCATACCCAGAACTTTTACAACCCTCTTGACATTATCAATATTTCCATAGTGACTAATTATTGTTGATAGCATAGTGAGCCCAACCTGTCTAGCCGCTTTTTTCGCCTCTTCTTTGTTTAAATCAGAGCCTACTTTTCCAATTATTAAAGAACCATCATTTTTAATTGGAGCTTGCCCAGACACATATAAAATATGATCTACAACTAGTGTGGGCCTGTATACGCCAACCGGCTTAGGAGCAGTAGGAAGTATAAGTCCCATTTTTTTTATTGTTTCAGAATGTTTTGTAATCATAATTGTATAAAATTAATACGTCAATTATCTAACATATTCCAATGGAAATTTTTTTATTTAAAAATAAGAGAGGGTGTTTTTTTAAGATATTCTTGATAGCTTTCTAAATGACCCCACCTTTCTTTTCCACTAGCTTCCAATAACCTTACTCCACTTATGTACACAAGTAAAACATAAGTAAAAACAGGAGAGATTAAAGTGACAAATTGCCATCCATTTAAAGAAGATATAGACATAATGGTAATNCCTAACCATAAGATTATTTCNCCTAAATAGTTTGGATGTCTAGAGTATGACCACAATCCAGAGCTTATAAAATTATTTTTATTTTCAGGATTTGATCTAAATTTTGTTTTTTGGTTATCCGCAATAACTTCTATAAAAAATCCAATTAAAAAGATAGCTAAACCAATAAACAACAGGTAATTAATTTGGACACCCTTTGAGCTAGAAATGGCAGTAAGAGCACAAGCCGAACATATTGAAACCCACATTCCCTGTAGAGTCCATGTCATAAAAAACCTTGTGGCAGAAGTTTTAATTTCATTAAACCTCCTGTCTTCTCCAGCTTTATGAATTCTTAAAAAGAGGAAGCTCCCAAGTCTAACGGCCCAAAAAATTATTGCAAGACCTATAATAATATTTCCAAAGTTTATCCCATCAATCAAGTAATAATTGTAAGAAACATAGCTTACAACAAATATATAAGTGAGACTTCCAGATAAATCATAGAATTTCTCTGTTTTTAGTAAATAAGCGGGAACAAATAAAACCCATTGAATNACAAAAGCATATAAAATGGCAGATTTAACTAAATCAATCTCAGTTAAAAAGGCAATAGAATAAGCAAGTGAAAATGCGGTAATAGAAATAGCTAGGTGAATAATATTTTTTAACATNTATTAAAGATAAAAAATATCACAAGAGAATTATAATTCATATATTAATTAAAAATATTTTAATGAAATTATTTATAAAAATAATATTGATCAGCGTTTTTTTAAGTTCTTGTAAGAAAGAAGTTAAAAGTCCAAACTTCATATTCATTTATACAGATGACCAGAGGTTTGATACCGTNGGNCTAATTGGAAACAATCAAGTTAAAACACCAAATCTAGATAAGTTGGCTAAAAATGGAGCTGTTTTATCNAATGCATATAATATGGGGGCTTGGCACGGGGCTGTTTGTGTAGCTTCTAGAGCAATGATTATNTCTGGAAAATCAGTTTGGAGGGCTAAGGAAGCTTTTAATATACCATCCAATATTACTAACAATTCAGAAATATCAAGATTAAATCAATTGGCAATTTCTAAAACCTGGCCAAAATTATTGAAAAATAAAGGGTATAGAACTTATATGACTGGGAAATGGCACATTCAAATTCCAGTGGAAGAAGTTTTTGATGTAGTGGCTAATGAAAGACCAGGAATGCCTGATGACAATAGAGTAGAGTTTAGTAAGCAATTAAAAATTTGGGAAGAACAATCTGGAGATTTAAGCCAATTAGATAAGTTTATGCCACCAGGATATGGAAGACCAGTTAATGAAAATGATAATTCTTGGAGCCCAACCGATTCAATATTTGGAGGGTTTTGGAAAGGAGGGAAGCATTGGAGTGAAGTCATAGCAGAGGATGCTATTGATTTTATTGAAGATTCAAAAAAGTTCAATGATCCCTATTTTATGTATTTGGCATTTAATGCTCCTCATGACCCAAGACAAGCTCCTAAAAGATTTTTAGAGATGTATCCAATTGACGAAATCNCTCTTCCCTTGAATTATTCTCCCCAACATCCATTTTTGAACGAAATCGGAAATCCACCTGGTCTTAGAGATGAAGCTTTAGCACCTTTTCCAAGATCTCCTTACGCGGTAAAAAAACACATTCAAGAATACTATGCAGTAATTAGTCATTTAGATGAGCAGGTAGGTAAAATAATAACCCATCTAGAAAATCAAGACATGCTAGAAAATACTTATATTATTTTCACATCTGATCATGGTTTATCTGTTGGGCAACATGGATTAATTGGAAAACAAAGTTTATATGACCACAGTATTCGTGTTCCAATGATAATTTCTGGACCTAAAATAATAAAAGGATCTTGGTTTAATCAGGATATTTATCTTCAAGATATCGTCCCAACGACTTTGGATTTAGCAAATATATCCATCCCAAACGAAATTGATTTTAAGAGTTTTTATAATCTTTTAATTAACGAAGATAATCAAGAAATACACGACGGTATTTACGGAACTTTTGGGTGNTGCCNAGGAAATTATAGAGATTTTCAAAAAATGATTAGGAAGGATGGGTATAAACTTATGCTGTTTCCAGAAAATAAGAGAATGGAGCTTTATGATCTTAATAATGACCCAAACGAAATAGTGAATCTTTCTGAAAAATTTGAGTACAAAGAAAAAGTAAGTGAACTTTTTGAGGATCTAATTTTATTACAAAAAGAACTAGGTGATACTTTGAATTTAAAACGAGTTTTTAATCAAAATAGATATTTATAAATTTTTTAAATGATTTAAAATATTCTCTGATACCTTGTCAAAAGAGTCTTGTATCAACCAGTGAGAGGAGTGCATTTTTTTAATAGAATAGTTGGCTTTAATATACTTGGCAGTTTCATCCACAGCTTTTTCTCCAATTGCCATGTCTTTTGTCCCGTATATCATTAAAGTAGGCACTAATATCTCTCCAATTTTTCTGGTACTTCTTAAATTAGTTGCCCGATACCAATGTAGCATAGTTTTCAAAGCATTTTTTTGACTAAACACTTTTAAATAAGCCTCAATCTCTTCTTTATCACTACTTTTCCAAAGAGTTTTTAAATTGCGGAAACTGAACATTTTAAAATAAAGCTCAGGAAAAAATTTTATTCTAAATAGCTTAATGTAATAACTTTTTTTCTTTTGAATCTTATCACTTGACATAGCGTGACTAAAGGCATCTAGGTGGGGTACAGAAAGCGCGGAGTAGCTAATGATTTTTTCTTTAAACATAGAGCTCAATACCCAGCCTATGGCAGCCCCCCAATCGTGACCAATCAAATGAAACTTATTTGCATTAAAAGCACTGGCAATGTTTATTATGTCCTTTGATAATTTATTGATTTTGTAATCACTAATTTTTAAAGGTCTTGCCCCTCTACTATATCCTCTTTGATCAGGTGCAATAACCTTGTAATTTTTAGAATCCAAAACTTTAATCAGTTTGTGCCACATCCTTGATGTTTCAGGAAATCCATGAAGTAAGATAACGGTATCGCCAGTATTTTTCATTCCACTTACTCTACAAGTAAATGTTAGATTTTGATCTACAGAAACATCAGCAAAACTTTCATCATTTATCTGGTAATATTTAATTTTTGACTCATTCATTTTTATAAATATAATTATAAGAAGTTATTCATCTAGTGAAATACAACAAAAAGCATTGAATTATTTTTTATAGGATTTCCTTTGTAAGTTTATATTATGATTTTATCAAATGCAATATTTAGTTTTTTTAAAAAACTTCATTCAAATAATAATCGTGATTGGTTTTTAAAGCATAAGCCAACTTTTAAATCACACGAATCTCAAGTGAAAATTTTTGGAGAGGAGTTGAAAAACAGATTAAATAAGTTCGATGATATTGATCGTTTTAAAGTGTTTCGTATTTACCGAGATGTAAGATTTTCTAAAGATAAAACCCCTTTTAAAACCCATTTTGGATTGACATGGCACCGAATTAAGCCTCAATTTCGAGGGGGGTATTATTTACACATATCTCCTGGCAATAACTTTTTAGCATGTGGGTTTTGGGATCCTAACCCCAGTGATCTTAAAAGAATTCGTCAAGAATTTATGTATGATGCAAAAGAATTTAAAGATATAATGAAAACCCCTTCTTTTCATTCTACATGGGGAGAACTTAAAGGAAGTGAGCTTAAAACTGCTCCAAGAGGTATGGACAAAAACCATCCAGAAATAGAGTTAATTAGAAAAAAGCAATATATATTTTCCATTACTTACTCTAACAAAGAAGTGTGTGAGATAGATTTTATTGACAGAGTAGAAGAAGCAATTAAAAAAGTTCAGCCGTTTGTGAATTATATGTCAGAAGTTCTAACTACAGATGAAAATGGAGAATCAATATTATAGTTCTTGGTTAGTTGCTATTTATAAAATTTAATAATAAACCCAAGCTTTCTAATGGTCTTTCCTCCATTGGAATNTGGCCAGTTTCTTGCATTATGTCGATTCTAACGTTTGCTATTGCATCCTTGAAAAACTTAGAATTAGAAACAGGTATCCATGCGTCTTCATTCCCCCATATAATTTGAGTAGGAGCTGAAATTAGCTTTAGTCTATTTGTATGGTCTTTAGGTTTTAAAAGCGATCTGCTAATAAATGATTTCCTGTTGTTCTCCCTTAAAATCATGTCCCTATAGGTATCTATTTTAAGATCTGTTAATTTGTTTTCGTCATAGTAAACTTCTTTTAAAGTATTTTTTATAAAAAACCTAGGAGTAACGTATCTGAGTATTTTATTAATTATAGGCGCTCTTGCTAGTTTAATTACCAAAGGACTTTCGTTGTCGTTGTTTAAAAATCCTCCAGGGCTTAATAGGCTTAAAAGCTGAACCTTTTCAGGGTAAACAGAAGCATAGTACCATGAGATTGATCCTCCAAGTGAATTTCCTGATAGAATAAAATCATTTAGTTTTAGTTGATTTACAAATGAGTTAAGAAATTCAGAATATTCAGAAATGGAGTATTTGTTCTCAGGGTGAGGCCCAGTTAACCCATAAGCTGGAAGATCTAATCTAATTACACGATAGCTATTTTTTAATTTATCAGTCCATTTGTCCCAAGTGTGCAAAGAAGCCCCTGTCCCGTGTAATAAAATAATAGTCTCCCCTTTCCCTTGGTCACGATAATGAACATTCATTCCGTCTATTTCAATAAATTTTGAATATTGATTAGCATACTTACTCATTAAATTTGAAACTGGAATATCAGGGGAATATAATATTAGTCCAAGTATAATTACGACACAAGAAAATATTGAAACTAAACTTCTGAACTTCATTATTATGTATAATTCAATTAATATAAAGAATTATTTTACAATTAGTTAACAAAGAATCTTATTCTACTGTAACTGATTTAGCTAAGTTTCTTGGTTGATCTACATCACATCCTTTTTTGTCAGCAATATAATATGACAATAGCTGAAGGGGAATATTTGCTAAAATAGGAGCGATTAATTCATCACATTCTGGAATTTCAATAAAATGATCTGCAATAACTTCAATCTCCTTGTCTCCCTCTGATACTATCGCAATAACTTCAGCTTCTCGTGCTTTTATTTCCATTATGTTACTAACTACTTTTTGGTAATTGCCTTTTTTAGTAGCAATCACTACAACTGGCATGTTTTTATCAATTAAAGCAATTGGGCCGTGTTTCATTTCAGCAGCAGGATAACCTTCTGCGTGAATGTAGGATATTTCTTTAAGTTTAAGAGCGCCTTCTAGTGCAATAGGAAAATTGTATCCTCTTCCTAAATAAAGAAAATTGGAAGCTTTTAAAAATTTATTAGCAATACTTTCAGTTTTTTTAGCAGAAGAAAGAACTTTATCAATAGTTTCAGGGAGATTAGATAATTCCTTTAAAACTCTTTTGTACCTTTTTTCCTCAATTGTATTCATTCTATTTCCAATATCAAGTGCCATTAGTAAAAGCAGACTGATTTGACAGGAAAAAGCTTTAGTAGAAGCTACTCCAATTTCTGAACCAGCATGAGTATATATTCCCGTATCGGTTTCGCGAGCAATGGAAGATCCAACAACATTGCAAATTCCATACAAAAATGCACCTCTTTTTTTAGCCATTTTTACAGCGGCTAAAGTATCTGCTGTTTCACCAGATTGAGAAATGGGAATTACTATATCACCTTTATTAATAATGGGGTTTCTATAACGAAATTCAGAGGCATATTCTACTTCAACAGGGATCCTTAAAAGTTCTTCAAAAAAATACTCACCAAGTAAACTTGCATGCCATGAGGTTCCGCAGGAAATAAAAATTATTCTTGTAGCAGATTTAAATTTGTTAAAATGCTCTTCAATTGAAGATATTTTAATTGGAAGGGATTGCGAAAGTAAACGCCCTCTAAAAGTGTCCTTTATTGACTGAGGTTGTTCAAATATTTCTTTTAACATAAAATGTGCATATCCTCCTTTTTCAACCTCTTCAATATTATGTTTTAGGTTTTCTATGTAAGGATCGATAACGGAATCTTTTTTAATTTCTCTTAAAGTGAGACCTTTTTTAAGACTAATGATTGCCATTTCGTGATCATTTAAGTAAATACACCTTTTTGTAAATTCTAAAAAAGGGGATGGGTCAGACCCTATATAATATTCAGAATCACCAACTCCAATTGCTAATGGACTTCCCAGTTTAGCAGTAACGATTTCTGTGGGGTTGGTAGAATCAAAAACCACAATAGCATATGCCCCCACCACCTGCTTAAGAGCTAAACGAACTGCTTTACCTAATTTAACTTTTTTAGTCTTTTTGACCTCTTCAATTAAGTTCACAAGAACCTCAGAATCAGTTTCAGATTTAAACAAATATCCTTTTTTGTGGAGTATAGCCTTTAAAGCATCGTAATTTTCAATAATTCCGTTATGAATCAGAGATAAATCTCCAGAGTTTGATAAATGAGGATGTGAATTAATTTTATTAGGAGGACCATGAGTTGCCCATCTAGTATGTCCAATGCCTATGCATCCCTTTTGTTCTTTTTCATTTTTGTAGAGAACCTCCAAATCGGAAACTTTTCCTTTAGCTTTCTTTACAGATGCTTTTTTATCATAAAGCATGATTCCTGAAGAATCATAACCTCTATATTCTAATTTTTTTAAACCATTTATTAAAATAGGATAAGCATCTTTATTGCCAATATATCCAACAATTCCACACATTTAATTATTTCTTAAAACCATTTGTATTTCATTCACATTAAATCCGATTTTTTCATAAAAAGGAACATTTTTCTCAGAGGAACTTAGTATAGTTTTGTCACAACCTTTTGCTTTAGATTGTTCAATTAAATTTTCAATTAATTTTTTTCCAATCCCATTCCCTCTCTGATTTGAATCAACTGCAACATCCTCGATAAGACCCATCATTCTTGTTAATTTTTCAATAACATATAGAGAGGCCACACCAACAATTAAGCCGTCTAGTTCAGCTACTATTGTTATACATCTTGAATCGGTAAGATTATTAGAAAAGAGAGTTTTATTATACCTTGGACTAAATGAATTAACCAGAAGATTAATTACTTGATCAACATCATTAGTACAGATTCTACGTATTTTCATAAAAAAAGTGAAAATACTCAATTTATCGATAATAAAAAGAAATTAGTCGTTAAAAAACAATATTTAAGAGGTTTTATTATTAAAAGCTTAAAGTGACTTCAAGCTCTATTTCATCTAAAATTAGTTTGTCTCCAAGGTTTTCAAAGAAAGATCCTGAATTAAATCTAACATTGTGTTTGCTTCTGTCGAAAGTTAGAGAACTTAACCAGTTATCTCCATCTTTTTTCATTTCAAACTCAACAGGGGAAGAAATTCCCTTAATAGTTAAATTCCCAGATACTTTTAGTAGATCACCATCTTTAGTGCTAGAGTTAATTTCTAAAGTAGATTCTGTAAATTCTTCAGTTGAAAAAAAATCGTCACTTTTAAGGTGACCCTCTAATCTCGCTTTTGATTTTCCTGCTAAATCTTCTACATTAATTGTAGTCATGTCTACAATAAATTTACCTGTTTCAATAAGATCACCGGAAAATTTTACTGATCCACTTTTGAATTTTAAAGAACCAGAATGAGAACTATTAGTGATTTTTTTACCTGCCCATTTAACATTGCTTTTTTCTACATTTAAATCAACTTTTTGTGCTGAAATAATGAAAGATGATAATAATAGTATTATTGATAAAGACTTGATTGTTTTCATTTAGAATAGTTTAAAATTAATTTACGTTGTGAATTGTAACAGGTTAAATAACTTGACTAGCTTCCTCTTCCTACTTTTCTTACTCCCCCAGACTTAGCATTGTTATTTTTATTAGCGAATTTTTGCTTTGCTCCTTTTTTGCCAGGAGTTTGCTTTTCCATCCTGTTTCCGAAAAATTTACTTCCCATAATTATTTAGTATTATTTATTAAAAGTAATAAAAGAAGGTTGAATTAGGCTAATAATTGTTCAAAAAATCCGCCAATTTTTTTTTCTTTATCAATAAAATGAATTTCTAATATCCAGTTTTTAATATTGCCATCCTTATTTTTTTTAAGCATATTCTCATTATTGTTGGGATGAACGTAATTTGTTTTGTCTTCTTTTTCTAATTTTTCGTGTGGATAATGACCAATAATATGACCCGCAATCTCTCCTCCAAATCCCCAACCATATTTGTGCGCTAATCTTGTAGCATAATCGTACAGCTGTGCTCCAGTTATTTCTTTTTGTTTTTCAAAATAAGATTTACATTCATACCATGCAGATTCAATATCGGTTTTCAATTTTACTTTATAAGTGTCTTTTCCAATCACATAAGTTCTTCCAAAATCAGCCTCCCATTCTTCAAATATGGGTCCAAAGTCTATGAAAAGAATATCGTCCTCTTTCAGAGTTAAGTTTTTCGGATTTTCATTGTACGGTTCTAAGGTGTTTTCTCCACAACGAACAATTCTTTTGTGCCAGTATTTTTTAATCCCGTACATTTCATAGGCTAAATCAAAAATAGAAACGTTTATTTCTTTCTCAGTTTTTCCGGGTAATAAAAGGTTTCTGGATTCAATTTCTTGAAATAGCTTAGATGCTTTCTTCTCAGCTTCTATCAAATTAATTAAAATGGAATTCAATTCTTGAAATTTAATTTAAATAAACTGGAAAGCAGGATAACTGGCTCCCATATTTTAGATTTGTTACAATAAACAACGTGACTAGTGCTTTTGGGCTCAAGAAATTTTTTTTTTAATCCACAATCTATTATTTGATTTTTTGAGAAATTTTCTTTTAAACCTGTCTTTATTTGATTAGAAAAATAATCTAATTTTGTTACAGGTATCTTCTTAAAACCCAATTTTTTTAAGGCAAAAAACCTATGGTGTCCATCAATTATAACCATGCTTTTGGAACAGCATAATATAGAAGAGACTACAATAGATTCATTAAAAGTATTTAAGTAGTTTATTAACAAAGAAGTTTTTTCATCAATTACTTTTTCGTGAGGATGAATCATTTTTGGTGAGATCAATGATAGACCTTCAACTAGATTTTTTTCAAAAGAAATAGAGTACATGGTTAATAATAGGTATAGTAAGCCACTAAAAAAGCGATAATTACAAGTAAAATTATACTTGTAGTAATCGCTCCGTATTTATTATTTGAAATCAAAAAATTATTTTTCTTTTTCATTTTTTTAGAACCTTTTTCCAATTGAGATACCTGCTCTCACGACTCCCTCAGTATGGTCACTATACACTTCATCATCAGAGTCGAATAATAAATTTCTTCCAAAACCAGCTAGTAATTCAAAAGTAAAACCCTTTCTGTTTATCCATTTTCTACCTACAGCTAATCCTGGTGCAATTTTGTGAGATGTAAATTGAGTAAAAATTTCAGCAAATATTCCATAACCCCCAAAATCTTCTGATTGTAAAAAATAAAATCTGTAGTACGGAGTTAAAACAAATTTATCATTATAATCATCACCTATATCGCCTTTTCCAGCTAAATTTATAAATAAGGTTGATCCGAATCCTGAATAAGAATTATTAGTTTTTTCATACCCAATTGTTAAGGCAGGGAATATAAAAAAATCTAAGAAATCAACTCTTAATTCGTTCTTCCCTAAAGAGGAAGTAAACTGCTCAATTTGGGCATCTGACTTAACCACTTCCACTTTTTGAACATCCTGTTGAGAGAAAGAAATTAAGGGAAATAACAACAATATTATGATAGCTTTTTTCATTGTAAAATTTTAATCCAAATATAGTTTTTCTATATTTAATCAAAAATTATTATGAAAAAACTGCTATTGATTTTATTGATGATTACTGGTTGTCAAAACGAAAAAAAAGAATCACATATTTTAATGAATTCAGATTCTGAAGAAATAACTTTTATACTGGAGCTCTCTACAAAAGATAATCCCATAAAAGATGTTGAAGAGTTCACACAATATTTATCAGATTTTATAGCGGAAAGAGAACCAAGTTCAGTATATGGATATTTTGTTTCGTCTGATGGGAAAAAAGTTTCTTTGATTGAAAGGTATATCAACAGTGAAGATGGGAAGCAACATGGGATAGATTTTATTAACGGACCTAATTTTGAAAAGTTTTTTGAAATGTTTGAAATAGAGTCATTTATAACTTTAGGGAAAGCTTCCGATGAATTTAAAATATTTGCCTTAGAAAATGGATTTGAGATTGAATACAGAGAGTCTATAGGAGGATACGTTAGAAGATAATTTATTGACTTCTAAAAAATGACTAG
>JGI24540J26637_10000796_pt1 | contig 13552 bp, 9 predicted proteins | sample NorSeaMetagenome_FD_26637 | JGI IMG/M metagenome (IMG submission 26637)
CTTAATACTATCGTTAAATAAATAAAAAAGCAAGAGTTAAGATACTAAATTTTATTTAGTATTGTTAAATAAATAATCTTAGAAGAAAAATAGATAAAAATTTTGTTGTTTTTGAGATTTTAAGTGTGTTACAATTAACTACAAAGTTATATCTATATAAAAATTAATTATAATAAAAAGATGAGACAACAAATTTTACGAACATTATTAATAGGATTGATTCTTATTAGTATTATTGATTTAAGTGTCAAAACATTTGGAATAGAAAGTCCTCAAAATCCTGAGACTATAAGAAATGAAGCTCAATTAAACCAAAATGTTGTAAGTTCGCGTATGACATACGGCCGTTTCTTAGAGTACTTGGAAATGGGATGGGTAAAGCAAGTTGATTTGTATGATAACAGTCGAAATGCAATAGTTCAAGCGTCTAGTCCAGAATTAGGAAATCGTCCACAAACAATTCGAGTTGAAATCCCAGTAGGAGCTTCTCAATTGATTCAGAAATTAAAAGAATATAATATCGATTTTGATGCTCATCCAGCAGAACAAAAAAATCTTTTTGTTACGATAGCAAGTAATTTACTTTTACCATTAATTTTCATCGCGGGTTTAGTCTATTTTTTCCAAAATTCAGAAAGTTTTGGTGGGGGTTCAGGTCAATCACCACTAAGTTTAGGTAAATCAACAGCACGATTTGAACGTCGTCCTGATACAGGAATTAATTTCAGTGATATTGCCGGTATTGATGAGGCAAAAGCCGAATTTGAAGAAATTGTTTCATTTTTAAAAGAACCAGAAAAATATACAGTTGTGGGTGCAAAAATTCCAAAAGGAATTTTACTAGTTGGACCTCCCGGAACCGGAAAAACATTATTAGCTAAAGCGATTGCAAATGAATCAGATGTTCCATTCTTTAGCGTCGCAGGTTCTGAATTTGTTGAAATGTTTATTGGTATTGGAGCAGCAAGAGTAAGAGACTTATTTCAAAAAGCTGCTGAAAACGCTCCTTGTATTGTTTTTATTGATGAGATTGATGCTGTAGGTCGTGAACGTGGCTCTGGTATGGGTGGCGGTAATGATGAACGTGAACAAACGTTAAATCAATTGTTAACTGAAATGGATGGTTTTAAAGAAAATAAAGGTGTAATTGTTGTTGGTGCTACAAATCGTGTAGATATTTTAGATCCAGCATTATTACGTCCTGGACGTTTCGATAGACAAGTTACAGTTAATTTACCAGATCGATTAGGTCGGATAAGTATTTTAAAAGTTCATTCAAAAAATAAACCTTTAGGGGACGATGTTTCATTAGTTCAATTAGCAAATCGAACGCCGGGATTTTCAGGTGCAGATTTAGCTAATTTATTAAATGAAGCTGCAATCTTAGCAACAAGATATAAAAAAGTAACAATTTCAAAAAATGAGGTTAATCAAGCGATTGATCGGATTATTGGTGGTATTGCAGGTACTCCTATGGAAGATAGTAAAAATAAAAAATTAATTGCTTATCATGAAGTTGGTCATGCTGTTACAGGTACAGTATTACAATCACACGATGAAGTAGAAAAAATTACAATTACTCCAAGGGGATCGGCAAAAGGTTTAACATGGTTTACACCAGAAGAAGACCAAAGTTTAATTTCTCGTTCAGCATTGTTAGCACGGATTATTGGAACATTAGGTGGGCGTGCTGCAGAACAAATTATTTTTGGTGATCCAGAAATTACAACTGGCGCAAGTAGTGATTTACAACAAGTTACTAATTTAGCACGTCAAATGGTAACTCGTTTTGGTATGTCTAATATCGGCCCAATTGCTTTAGAAGATGAATCAAATGGTCAAGTATTTTTAGGTGGAACAATGAACCAAGATTCTGAATATGCTGAAAGTATTGCAGATAGAATTGATGATGAAGTATGTAAAATTATTAGTTATTGTGAAGAAAAAGCCCTTCAAATAATTTTAGATAATCGTATAATTATTGATTTAATTGTTGAACGGTTATTAGATGTAGAAACAATGGAAGGTGAAGAGTTTCGTAGATTATTAAGTAGTTATACAATTTTACCAAATAAGAAATCAGCCTATGTTTCAAAATTAACTTAATAAATTTAATAATTGATAATACTAAAATATAGTAATATGTCAATTCTCTAAAATTATTAAATTCTCTATTTTAAATATTGCGATCTAAATAGTATAAATATACAATTAGTCTAAAATATAAAAAATTTAGGTAAGTTCATGGCAAAAAAAAGTATGGTTGAAAGAGAAAAAAAGCGAATTACATTAACTAAAAAATATGCCTTCAAACGACAAGCGTTATTAGAAGAATATAATAAGACTAGTGATTTTAATCTAAAATTAGAAATTCATTCAAAGATTCAAAGTTTACCTAGAAATAGTTCTAAAATTCGTATTAGAAACCGTTGTTGGAAAACAGGTCGTCCCCGAGGTTTTTATAGAGATTTTGGTGTATCACGTCATGTTTTACGTGAAATGGCTCACCAATGTTTATTGCCAGGGGTTACTAAATCAAGTTGGTAAATTACCTAATTATTTTAATAAATTTCATATTTAAACTATAATTTAGATATAATTTGTTAGGGTAATTTTAAAAATAAAATACTCAAATTCCTTAGAATCAATTTATGTTAAAATTTATATAAGTAATAATATTATGATTACTGATTTTCAGGTTTATATTGCATTAATGTCGGCTTTATTGGCAAGTATTTTAGCTATTCGTTTAGGTGCAACACTTTATCAATAATTGGAACTTTGATCACAAAATTATATATTTAATTGATAGTTATGGTAACACAAAATTTAAAAAAATTTTCTTCACCTATTTTTCCTTTTACTGCAATTGTAGGTCAAGAAGAAATGAAATTAGCTTTACAATTGAATGTAATCGACCCAAAAATTGGTGGGGTTATGATTATGGGAGACCGTGGTACAGGAAAATCAACAACAATTAGAGCCATTGCTGATTTACTTCCAAAGATTGAAGTTGTAAAAGATGATCCTTTTAATTCACATAAATCAGATTTAGATTTAATGGGAAATGAAGTAAAAACTGCTATACAAAATGGTGAAACATTGGAAACAGAGTTTGTTAAAATTCCAATGGTTGATTTACCTTTAGGAGCAACAGAAGATCGTGTTTGTGGAACAATTGATATTGAAAAAGCATTAACTGAAGGTATCAAAGCTTTCGAACCAGGGTTATTAGCAAAAGCTAATCGAGGATTACTTTATGTTGATGAAGTTAATTTATTGGATGATCATTTAGTTGATATTTTATTAGATTCAGCAGCTTCTGGTTGGAATACTGTAGAACGAGAAGGTATTTCAATTCGTCATCCTGCTCGGTTTGTATTAGTTGGGTCAGGTAATCCTGAAGAAGGAGAATTACGTCCGCAACTATTAGATAGATTTGGTATGCATGCTGAAATTCGCACTGTTAAGGACCCAATTTTACGTGTAAAAGTAGTAGAAGAACGAACATCATTTGATCAAACACCAATGGTATGGTTAGAAAATTATGAAGCTCAACAACAAGAATTGCGTAGTCGAATTGTAGAAGCTCAAACGGTATTACCAAATGTTCAACTTGATTATAGTTTACGCGTTAAAATCTCAGAAGTTTGTAGTCAATTAGATGTTGATGGTCTAAGAGGAGATATTGTGACAAACCGTGCTGCAAAAGCATATGCAGCATACCATGGAAGAGAAAAGGTAACAGTAAATGATATTGAACGTATTATTACTTTATGTTTACGTCATCGTTTACGAAAGGATCCATTAGAGTCAATTGATTCTGGTGATAAAGTCTTAAACGTCTTTAAAGAAGTATTTGAAATTGAAGAATAATAAATAAATTAACTTTTGAATCTAGACATCTAGGTGAATTTGTAGATATAGAAATAACAAATTATTTTTTCAAGCTTAGTTTTAATTCTTATTAAAAATCTCACAAATTAACCAACTCAATCGAAATATTTCTTTTGGTAAATTTAAAATATATTTTGTTGTTGATATTTCTTATTGGAAAAATATTTTTAATACATAGAATAGAGTAAGTAAACTAATTTACCGTAGTTTTTTTTATTCACGAAGTAATATTAACTATCAAAGATAAAATAATTCATTCTAGTTGTGATTGTATACAAGTAAAATTAAAAATTATATTATGGCCTACCATAATATAATTTTTAATTTTCGTAACTAATATTTTACAAAAAATTCCCAAAATTTTTAAAATAAAACTTCGATTAAATTTAAATTGTTATTATTAAATTTTGTTTTAATAACTTATGAAGGTGAGAAAATTACTTCCTATTATCTATGTCTTTAAGATACAATATCAAATTTTTATTTTTTATAAAGGTTAAAAAACAATAGATATAGTTAAAATATGTCTATTGTTTTAAATTTAGCATTTTTTGAGTAGATTATTTTTTATTCTTTATTAATTGAAAAAAATCGTTTTTGAATTTAAAGTGATATAATATCTGTAATAATTTTTAATGAAGCAGAAATATTTTATAAAATAAACAGTTGTTATTTTTTTAGTATCAGATATTTATTATGTCGCTATCCAAAATGATATATACATCATTGTAATTATGGAAATATTTAGAGCCAGATCGCCTTCTTATTTTAAAAAATTTAAAACCTAATTTAATCAAGATTATTTGTGTATAGTCATTTGATTTTAAATAAAAATAGTTTTTTTTATTTAAAATTAAATTATAATGTATAGCAGTACCTGAATTTTATGACATTTTTTACTAATATATATATATCTTTACTTTTTTAATTTTTAATGAAACGTGCCAATTTATTAACTTTATTGTTCGCTGTTTTAATTGCGTTAACCCCAAGTCAAGCACTAGCGGATATTGGTGGTTTAACCAAATGTAGTGAATCTCCTGCCTTTACAAAACGATTAAATGCAAGTGTAAAAAAATTAGAGCAACGTGCAAGTCAATATGATGTAGGTTCTCCTCCGGCTTTAGCATTAAAACAACAAATTGAGCGGACACAAGCTCGGTTTGATAAATATTCTCGTTCATCATTATTATGTGGTACAGATGGTTTACCACATTTAATTGCAGATGGACGTTGGAGTCATGCTGCAGAATTTATATTACCAGGGTTTGGATTTATCTATATTTCTGGTTGGATTGGGTGGGTTGGCCGAAAATACTTACGTGCCGTAAGTACAAGCCCTAACCCAAGTGAAAGTGAAATTATTATCAACGTTCCTTTAGCACTAAAAATTATGACAACAGGTTATATTTGGCCGATTTCAGCATGGCAAGAATTAATTAGTAATGATTTAGTTGCAGTTAGTGAAGAAATAACTGTATCCCCGCGTTAAATTTATTAATTATTTAACCTTATTCTTTCTAAAAAATATTTTATTTAGATAAGTGTGTTCCATGCATAAGGCTCTTTCCTTTGTACTCCGTACAGTTATAAATTTATTAATTATTTAAGCTAATATTGATTCTATTAATATGAACGATTTTCAAAAATATTTGTCAACAGCTCCTGTTCTTTTAACACTATGGATGTCATTTACTGCAGGATTTATTATTGAAATAAATCGCTTTTTTCCTGATATGTTGGGATTATATTTTTAAATTTTAAAGAAATTTAAAAATTCATTGTTCGATTATTAAGTTAGTAAATAATCGGACAAATTATTATTTATTTAGAATAAAAAATTAATGAAATTAGTAAAAGTCAGTTAACTCTTTCAAATGAATGAGTAATTAATTTTTTGAATTTTATTGTGTAGCATAATGAGTTTCTACTTGAATATATCACAAACTGCAATAGCTGAAGAAAATGCAAAAAAAGATAATACATGTCTTCCTATTAGCCTGCTAACGATGTGTTTTAAAAAAAGCGTATGATATTTTGCTCCACAAATATAATAACAAACATTTCACGTTTGACTGGTAAATTTTTGTTGTTATAAAAAAATAAATAAAGAATAAATAAATTTATTCTTTATTTATTTTTTTATAAACCGTTAGGCAAATTTACCTGATGTAGATGCAATAACGAATGCGGCATATGTTAATATGTAACCCACTGAAAAATGAACTAACCCAACTAAACGAGCTTGAACAATAGATAAAGCTACTGGTTTATCTCTCCAACGAATTAAATTAGCTAATGGTGTACGTTCATGTGCCCAAACTAATGTTTCTATTAATTCTTGCCAGTAACCACGCCAAGAAATTAAAAACATAAAGCCGGTTGCCCAAATTAAATGTCCAAATAAGAACATCCAAGACCAAACTGATAAATTATTCATACCGAATGGATTATAACCATTAATTAATGGTGATGAATTTAACCATAAGTAATCACGTAACCATCCCATAATATAATTTGAAGATTCATCAAATTGGCCAGGATTTCCACTCCAAATTGTCATATGTTTCCAATGCCAATAAAATGTTACCCATCCAATTGTATTTAACATCCAGAACATTGCTAAATAAAAAGCATCCCAAGCTGAAATATCACAAGTACCTCCACGACCTGGACCATCACATGGGAAACTATAGCCAAAATCTTTTTTATCTGGCATTAATTTTGATCCACGAGCATCTAAAGCTCCTTTTACAAGGATTAAAGTTGTTACGTGTAAACCCAATGCAATAGCATGGTGAACTAAGAAATCACCGGGACCAATTTTTAAGAATAAATCATTTTTAGAATTATTAATTGCTTCTAGCCAACCTGGTAACCACACTTGATTTCCTGCGGCTGTGGCTGGACTAGTTGATGAAGCTAATAAAACATTAAATTGATAAACGGCTTTTCCAGAAGCAGCTTGAATATATTCAGCAAATAATGGTTCAAATAAAATTTGCTTTTCTGGTTGTCCAAATGCAACAACTGTATCATTATGAATATACAAACCTAATGTGTGAAAACCTAAAAATAATGAAACCCAACTTAGATGTGAAATTATAGCTTCTTTATGTTCCAACATACGAGCTAAAACATTGTTTTTATTTAATTCTGGGTCATAGTCACGAACAAAGAAGATCGCACCATGAGCAAATGCCCCTACCATTAAGAATCCTGCAATATATTGATGGTGCGTATATAACGCAGCTTCAGTTGTAAAATCTTTTGATAAATATGCGTATGGTGTTAATGCATACATATGTTGAGCTGTTAATGACGTAGCTACACCTAAACAAGCTAAAGCTAAGCCTAATTGCATATGTAATGAATTTGTAATGGTTTCAAATAACCCAACATGACCTGCTCCTAAACGTCCACCTGGTGGGCGATGAGCATCTAAAATTTCTTTCATGTTATGTCCAATACCGAAATTTGTCCGGTACATATGACCAGCAACAATGAAAACTACCGCAATTGCTAAATGATGATGAGCAATATCAGTTAACCATAACGATTGTGTCTGTGGATGGAAACCACCTAAAAACGTTAAAATTGCTGTACCAGCACCATTACTTGTATCAAATGCATGTGTTGCACTATCCGGATTTTCAGCATATACTGTCCAATCTCCAGTGAAAAATGGCGTTAATCCTGCCGGATGTGGTGGAGTTGTTAAAAAATTATCCCAACCAACATGAACACCTCGAGATGCAGGAATTGCTACATGAACAAGATGTCCTGTCCATGCTAATGAACTAAATCCTAATAATCCTGATAAATGGTGATTTAATCGTGATTCATTATTTTTAAACCATGATAAACTTGGTCGGAATTTTGGTTGTAAATGTAACCAGCCCGCAATTAATAAAACACTTGCAAGTAGTAATAAACCAATTGAACCTCTATATAATTCTTGGTTTGTTCTAAAACCAATTGTATACCACCATTGGTATAAACCTGCAAATGTAATGTTTACAGGGTATGTATTCTTTTTACTAAATGCTTTTAATGCTGCTTCGCCAAAATGTGGATCCCAAATCGCATGTGCAATAGGACGTACTTTTAATGGATCTGAAACCCACTTTTCGAAATTACCTTGCCATGCTACATGGAATAAGTTTCCAGAAGTCCAAAGGAAAATAATTGCAAGATGCCCAAAGTGCGATGCAAATATTTTCTGGTATAGATTTTCTTCAGTCATCCCATCATGAGCTTCTAAATCGTGAGCTGTAGCAATACCGTACCAAATTCTTCTAGTTGCTGGATCTTGCGCAAGGGCTTGGCTAAACTTTGGAAATTTAGTTGCCATAATCGTTAGATATCTTTTTATATAATTTATAGTTGTGAATAAAATTGAACTTTAACAGTTTATTTTACAAAGTTATGTATAAAAACTGAGGTAATTTTACATTGATAATTTAAAGATATTATTAATTTTTAAGTAATTGAAATAGAACGAGCTAGGAAAAATGCCCAAGTTGTTCCAATACCACCTAATAAATAATGTGCTAAACCAACCGCTCGACCTTGAGTAATACTCAACGCTCTAGGTTGAATTGTAGGAGCAAAGTTTAATTTATTATGTGCCCATACAATTGATTCAATTAATTCTTGCCAGTAACCACGACCACTAAATAAGAACATTAAACTAAATGCCCAAATAAAATGTGCTCCTAGGAAAATTAAACCATACGCTGAAGATGCTGAACCATACGATTGAATTACTTGAGAAGCTTGTGACCATAAGAAATCACGTAACCAACCATTAATGGCAATCGAACTTTGTGCAAAGTTTCCACCTGTAATATGTGAAATACTACCGTCAGGTGTTATTGATCCCCAAACATCAGATTGCATTTTCCAACTGAAGTGGAAAAGTACTACTGAAATTGAATTATACATCCAGAATAAACCTAAAAATACATGATCCCAACTAGAACTTTGACATGTACCACCACGACCTGGGCCATCACAAGGGAAACGGAAACCTAAGTTTGACTTATCTGGAATTAATTTTGAACTACGTGCATATAATACACCTTTTAGTAAAATTAATACTGTTACATGAATAGTAAATGCATGGATATGGTGTACCATAAAATCAGCAGTACCTAATTTAATTGGCATCATTGCGATTTTTCCACCAACTTCAATAACATCACCTCCAAACGCATAACTTGTTGTCGCTAGAGCATTTGGTGCTGTTGTTCCTGGTGCTAATAGATGAATATTTTGAATCCACTGTGCAAAGATTGGTTGCAATTGAATTGCTTTATCTGAAAACATATCTTGAGGTCGACCTAATGCTCGCATCGTGTCATTATGGATATAAAATCCAAATGCATGACAACCTAAGAAAATACAAACCCAATTTAAATGTGAAATAATAGCATCTCTGTGTCGTAACACACGATCTAATAAATTATTATAGTTATTGGCTGGTGTATAGTCACGGACCATAAAAATAGCACCATGAGCAGCACCACCAACGACACAAAAACCACCAATCCACATATGATGTGTAAATAAAGATAATTGTGTGGCATAATCTGTAGCAATGTAAGGATATGGAGGCATTGCATACATATGATGTGCTACAATAATACTTAAAGATCCCATCATTGCTAAATTAATAGCTAATTGAGCATGCCATGATGTTGTTAAAATTTCATATAATCCTTTATGGCCTTCACCAGTAAATGGACCTTTATGGGCTTCTAAGATTTCTTTCATGTTGTGGCCAATACCCCAATTTGTACGGTACATATGGCCAGCAATAATAAATAAAACTGATAATGCTAAATGATGGTGCGCAATATCACTTAACCATAAACCACCTGTTACAGGGTTTAAACCACCTTTAAATGTTAAAAAATCAGAATACTCACCCCAGTTCCCACCAAAAAATGGTGCTAAACCTTTACTAAAACTTGGATATAACTGTGCCATTAAATCACGGTTAATTAAAAATTCATGTGGTAAAGGAATTTCTTGTGGTGAAACACCTGCATCTAATAATTTATTAATAGGTAATGCAATATGAATTTGATGACCAGACCATGATAAACAGCCTAATCCTAATAAACCAGCTAAATGATGATTCATCATTGATTCTGCATTTTGAAACCATTCTAACTTTGGTGCCGCTTTGTGGTAATGGAACCAACCAGCAAATAACATAATTGCTGACATAGCTAATCCACCAATCGCTATCCAATATAATTCTACTTCACTAGTAATTCCTTCTGCTCGCCACATCTGGAACCAACCCGATGTTGTTTGAACACCTTGGAAATTTCCACCAACGTCAGCGTTTAGAATTTCTTGACCTACAATTGGCCAAACTACTTGCGAACTTTGTTTAATACTGATTGGGTCTGTTAACCAAGCTGAGTAATTAGAAAAATATGCACCATGAAAATGCATTCCACTAATCCATAAAAATATAATTGCTAATTGACCAAAATGCGCACTAAAGATTTTACGAGAAACTTCTTCTAATGAACTTGTTTGACTATCAAAATCATGAGCGTCAGCATGTAAGTTCCAAATCCAGGTCGTCGTTTTCGGACCTTTAGCTAAAGTTCTTGAAAAATGTCCTGGTTGGGCCCATTTTGCGAAACTAGTTTCGACAGCGTCTTTTTCTACAAAAACTTGTACGTTTTTTGAACGACGCTCTGTTGAGCTTATTGCCATTGATTTTCTCCTTTTGGGAGACGGAAATCTATGAAACCCTCATAAAAAATAACAAATAGATAGTATATTTATCTATTTGCTACATACGAGTTTTCACTACAATATTATACATTATTTTTAACTTTATTAAAAAAAGTTAGTAAATAATCAGACAAATATTTTTAAGTCATTCTTTATTTAATTTTCACTAATTTAATAAACTAAGTATTTTTATATAATTCAATAAATTATAGAAAGATAACTCAGGTATTGAATTTTTAAGACAAGCTATAGTTGACAGAAAAATTGAACTCGCTTCCAACTATATGCAAAATTTAAGTAAAAAATAAAAATTTTATTAAAAAATAGCGGTAAACTTCAATTATTATTCTATATAATAATTAATTTAAAGGAGGAATTCTATTATGGTAGCAAGGAGAAAGCTGGGTAAAAAAATATATTTTGACTTAAAACCTATTAATTATAATTACTCCGTAAGTAGGGTGTGTGTTAAATTTGCGGGTAACGTTGCGTTATCATCGGTTAAGTTATTTATTTTTATGGTCAATATTTGTATAAAAAAAAGGTTAAAATTTTTCTTTTTATCGGTTTCTCTCTTGTCCTTTAAAATCTTTTTCTTTTTAGACATTAGAAAGGTAATAAAGCAGTAAATAATTTATCAAATCTTTCTAATTTCATAAAATCCTATTTTATGAAATTAGAAAGATTTAAAAACAAACATAATCCTAAATTCGGGATAGTAGGATTTGAACCTACGGCACCCTGCTCCCAAAGCAGGTACTCTACCAAACTGAGCTATATCCCGCTATTAATACAATCATAAGTTTAAGTATATCATATATCTTTCATTATGTTAAATAGTTAAAAATTTAACGAAATATTTCTTAATTTGTTTTATAAGCTAAGTTATTAAGTATATTAAAAAGCATAAACCACTAATAATTTTAACATTTTTGAAATCAATTTCGTTATTTTAAAGCTAAAATAGTATTTTTCATAATTCATAAATTTTTAAGATAAATTTGATGTAAACTATAAAATAAGAAATAGTAAATAAAATAATGTTTCAATTCACACAAAACTTGATAACTATTATAAACTACGGTATTATAGGTAGGTTATTGATAGTTTCATAAATAAATTACTTTTAAAAATAAATTTAAAAAATGGTTTTTGACAATCGTATCGAAGAAATACAAAAAATAGTTTATGATATATCTGAGAGATTTTTATACTCCATCGCTAGATTCTTAGGGTATCCTGATGTTCCTGGAATGCCAATTTTCCCATCAGATCAGAAAGCATTTGAAGAATTAACGAGTAAAGATTTTTTGAGTAAACATATTACAGCATTACCCCCTGAGCAAGAACAGCGTCCTGAAACTTTGACTGAAGCATTATTTGGAACCTTTCCTTATACAATGCCTGTCGAAAAACATTTTTATCAACATGAAGGAGAAGGTTATTACAATTTTTATGTTGAAAATTATAGAAATATGTATTTTCTTCCTGATTGGTTATCAGGGTATATTCAAATTCACTTTAATATAACAGTTGATCATTCTAATTTAGAATTGTGTCGTGATGTATTTTTTTATGTTGTATTACTTTATGGGACTATTGTTAGTTTGCGAACAATGTTGTTTTGGATGCTTGCAATTAACCCATACACTTATCCTTGGGTATTTGTTGTTGATTTTGTAGATTGGATTTATGATGGTTTGGCTGGTATTTTACCATGTTTTGTGGGAATTGATTTAGCTCCCACCTTTTTATCAATGTTAATTGGAAAAATTGCCGATTCAGCAAATCATCTCGTTTTCACAATGCCATTTTTACCTAGTGAAGGTAATAAAGTTAAAATGATAATTGATGATGAGTTAAAGGATGTTGTACAATTTCATTATCTACCATATTTATGGTACAAGTATCCAATCCCAACGAATCTTCGAGAATTTTGGTATTCAGACCGTACTGATATATTAGATTTTATGGAAAAAAATTATAACCAATTTGGTATAAATTTCCGACCATTAGTAGCCGCATCTGAAATACACTCAACATTAGATTCAACAACTTTTATGCATTCTATTGTCAATACTTCAAAAGATTTTTTAGGGTTTATTTAACAAATAAAAAATAAGGTATTATTTCTTAACGAATTATATCTTATTTATTAAATTTAATTAAATTAAAAATTTTAAGGATAAATGTCTTTTTTTATTTATTTATTTTATTTCTAAGCTTGTCAAATTACGTCCTAACTTTTTTGTGCTTTAACTATCATAACTTGTTTTTTGAATTGTGCGTAAAGAGACCATACATAATACTGAAATATTAAAGTTTTTACTTGATTAAGATTAGTTTTTATATTTTTATAACTGTTTTTAGTTTTGACCCATACAAATACTTAAATTAAATATTAAATGTTATATTTTAATATAAGTTTATTCTATTTATAATGCGGTATAATATTCTTTAGATTTAATTTTCACGTTTACGTGATTAATAAAAAATAAATTATGGATATTTTAAGAGAGTTTGATCCTGGCTCAGGATGAACGCTGGCGGTATGCCTAACACATGCAAGTCGTACGAGAGTTTTTAACTCTAGTGGCGGACGGGTGAGTAACACGTGAGAATTTGCCTTTAGGAGGGGGATAACAATTGGAAACAAATGCTAATACCCCATATGCTTTTGAGTGAAATGGATTTATATTTATCCGCCTAAAGAGAAGCTCGCGGCTGATTAGCTTGTTGGTAGGGTAAAGGCCTACCAAGGCGACGATCAGTATCTGGTTTGAGAGGACGACCAGACACACTGGAACTGAGACACGGTCCAGACTCCTACGGGAGGCAGCAGTGGGGAATTTTCCGCAATGGGCGAAAGCCTGACGGAGCAATACCGCGTGAG
>JGI24540J26637_10000797_pt1 | contig 13546 bp, 8 predicted proteins | sample NorSeaMetagenome_FD_26637 | JGI IMG/M metagenome (IMG submission 26637)
CATCATCAATTGTAGCAAGTGAATCATAATTATTAGCTAATGTATCAGTACATCCTGGCACTTGAATTTGATTAGCAATTATAACTGCTTTCATTCCCATTGTAACGTGAGGCTGACAAACATAATAAAATGTTTGATCAGTTAATGGAATGAATGTTCCAGTTTGTCCAAATGTAATATCAAAGCCTCCATTAGAAGAAGTTCCATTATTTAGCCATGTATTCTCTGAAACCTCAACAGCATTATGAGAGGGGCCCATTATAAAAGTAACAGTATCACCAACATAAACAACAAGTGTATCTGGAAAAAATGTACTATTATTAGAAGGAGATGTTGAAATTGTATCTGCTGATAAAGAGTTAAAAAATAAAGAAATTATTAAAAATAGGTAGTTAATTTTTTTCATGCTGTTAGATTTATAGAGGTTTAAAAATTTTACAAATATAATGTATATTTAAAATACTAAAAAATTGAAGATTTAATGAATTTAGATAGATAAAGACCAAATTCATTATGCTGATATTTGTCCCAGTGCAACCCATCAATTTGATTTGTAAAAATCACTTTAGATGCATCAAGATAAAATAGACCAAGAGTTTCAGCTATTTTTTTATAAAGAGGGGCTAAAGACATAGAATAATCTTTTGTACCAATGAAGCTATCCATCAAATTATTTGAACTTTCATTTATATGTGTTGGTGAAATCAAAACAATTGGATGGCCAGAATAGTAAACACTATTTAAAACCAATTTACATATATCTTTCATGTCATCAGCAATCATCTTTGGAGATCTATTAAAATTAGTTTTTAAATCATTAGTTCCAAGCATTATTACTAATAAATCTAAAGGTAAATGACTTTCATAAATAATAGGCAATATATCTGTACTGCTTCGAAACTTTCTTGCATATCCAAAATTATGCTCTAGAGTTTCATCAATTTTTGTAGTTCTTCCATTTAATCCTTGTTCAATGATATTAAATTTTTCTCCAATTTCTTTTTGCAAGACTCCTGTCCATCTTGTTTTATTATCAAATCTTGTTTGAGTAGCTGGATCGTAGCCCCAGGTATTGGAATCACCAAAACAAAGAATATTTTTCATAAAATATTATATTTTTTTTCCATCTTTAAATATTCCAGACTCTATTATAATGCCATCTTGAGAAAAGATTTTAAAAGGACCATCTTGTTTATTTTTTTTAAAATTTATTTCTGACTTAACATTTCCATTAACATAAAACCATTTTGAGGTTCCTTCTTTAAATCCATTAACAAACATTATTTCAAATTGAATTATTTTGTTTTTTGAATATGCAGATATTCCAGTAAAAGGAGCATCATTAAAATAATATCGTTCTCCTTTTATTTGCAAATCTTCTGGGCTTACTCTTCGTTGATAGGGATCTAGCTCTAAATCATCAGTTTTTTCATCATTTACTGGGCTTGCGATATTTAAATTAGAAGGATCTAAAACGACGTTGGTATCTTGAAAATTAACTATAATCAAGGAATCACTTGTATCTTTGTTATTTTGAATATTCTGTTTGTTATTACATCCAAAAAAAGTAAAAATAAAAATTATAAAGGTTAGGTTTTTGTTCATGTAAGTGTAGTTTTATTTAGTCAAAAATAATCTAATTTAAAATAATTTTCTTATAAATATTATATTCATTCATTTCAATCTCCAAGAAGTAAATTCCTTTTCTGTAATCATTTAAACTGATCTGTTCAGTATACTCTCCGATAAACTGCTGCTTATTCTCTATATAGACTTGTGCACCTAATGTATTTAAGATTCGTATGCTTAAACTCTGAACCTTATCTGAGCTAAAGGATATATTAAACAGATCCCTTGATGGATTTGGATATACATCTAAGTTATTGATAGAGATTCCCCCATCTGATTTAATTAGTGCTGGTTGAGTCCAAAATATTGGAGATGTCCACGTTGGTGATCTATAAGCTGTAATATTAGAATCACAGAATGATCTTGCCTGAGCTCTATAAGACTCTCCAGATTCAAGACCAAACTTATTTATAAAGAAAGTTGGATAATATACTCCAAAGCCTCCTGCTGTTTGCCAGCTAGCACCTAAAGTATCAACTCTTAATAAAATTCTTGCAAAAGTATAAGTAACTGTTGTGTCCCACGTAAACTTAGCCTTAGATGTATTATTATTAAAGGTCTGTACTGATAAATTCGTCATATCTGGACAAATATCAGATGTAGTAAACTGAACAGCTGGTGTATAATTAGATGATATTCCACCACAGTAAAAAGCCTTCATCTTAAATTCATATGTTGTAGATGGACTTAAGTTTAACAACTGCTTAGTAACTGTATTTAATCCAAAAATACATAAACCATTTCCTACTCCTGCAGACTTTGTAATCCAAGAATTAGTTCCTATCTCTCTATACTTTACAAAGTACTTTAAAACCATACAGGTACTATCATTCATATTATCCCAACCAATCTTAGCTCTTGTATCTATTATATCGTAAGCATATAAAACTGTAGGTTTTGGAGCTGGACAAGGTTGTGAGTAAATACAAGAGCCATCATCAATGTTTGATAATGGATCATAATTTAAAGCAGTTGAGTCAGTACATCCTGCAACTATAGAATCTAAAATCACATAAATTGAATCTGTACTTGAACATCCAAAAGCATTAACAGTTAAACTATTCCATCCTGGATCAAATACAGTAAGAAAATTACTTGCAGAATTATTGAAGTCCTTAATTGCTCTAACGCTGTGCATATGAGTTTTTGGCATGACCTGAGCGGTACCAGTNATAAAGTTCCATCCTTGAGCATTAAAGTACAAGGCTTCAGNAGTTTGATCTTCACTAGAGCTCCAGTAGAANTCTTGTGCAAAAGACAAACTATCAATAAANAATAGATTATTATAAAGTTTNGTCAGCTCATCTTGAGAAGGTAAAAACCAATCATCATACCCTTCTTGAGTAGATGAATAACATAGTTCTGCTGCAATTCCTAATTGGGAGCATGCTGGACCAGATCCATGCAATATAAGATTGGTGTTATTTTCTCCAGAATATAAAGAATCACTTGTCATCTGCCCAATTGTATCTCCAACAATACAAACCCATCCCCAAGTTGTTGAATCTTCATCATTTGGAGCTGCAACAAAACCATTTCCTAATAAAGTATCTAAATAAAAGATGACACCACCCTGATAATCTTTATTATACAAAGAGTCAACACTTCCAAAAGTAGGGTTTTGATTTAATAAATTATTAATTTCAAAAGGAGTATATCCATAATTTAATAATGTTTGAATATCCTGTCCATTATATAAATTAGATGAATTCCAAGTATAAGTAGCATCTGTAATATTTAATACATTTAACTGCACTAATGAATCATAAGTGATAATAGTATCAGTACTAAAATTTGCTAATGAATCACAATAAATACAAGATCCATCATCTACATCTGCAATAGGATCAAAATTTAAAGCTAATGGATTAGTACAACCAATATTCTGAGAAAAAGAAATTAAAGGTAGAGAAAGTAATATTATTAAAATTTTACGCAAATTATTTTAATTAATTATAAATTCTTTTGTGATTGAATTCCCTCTGGATCTGAGAGATAAAAAATATACTCCACTAACTAATTCACTAGTATTTATGTCTATTTTATTATTACCATTAAAACCATTTAAATTATTAGACTGTTTAACAACAGTTCCCATCTGATTAAAAATTATCCATCTATAATCTTCATTAGTTTTTAAATTAAAACTTAAATTTATTTTCTCAGATGTTGGGTTTGGATAGATTTTACTATCAAAATAATCAAAGCTATTTTCTTGAGTTGAGAGTACTCCACCAGGACCTTGAAGATTAATTTGATAAATACCATTTCCAAAAGTTGCAACAACTAATAATCCATCAGATAGTCTAAAGCTAATATCTTCAACTACAGTAGTTCCAAAATCTTGAAAACCAATTTGTTCCCAAACTGTATTAATACCATCTAAGTTTGTTGTTCCAAATAAACCAACTGTAGTTCCTACAAGATATAAAGTATCATTTGCAAATGGAATAATAGCAGCTGTTCTACAAGAAGGTCCATTTCCTGAACCTGAGGGAAATTCTTCTAAATTTCCTGCAATTTTCTCCCATGATTGACCGCCATCTAAACTATGAAATAAAGAATAAACACTATAGTTAGAATAGACAACAATAAGTTCATCGGCATTATCTGGATTTACAGCAATATCATGACAGTAAGAATTAGATCCAGTTGGTGGGCCAGTTAATTGTGTTTTTGGTGGATCCCCAATATGAGCATCATCAATTCTGTATAAATATTTTGATTGGGTTCCATAATAAACAATATTAGGAGGATTTACAGAAGTTGTTATTGTTGATATTTTCATTTGAGACTGAAGAGTATCTGTAAACTTATGCCAACCAAAATCCGATTTTTGATGTGAGTTATTGTATGGGATATTAACAATATCATTATTTCTCCATAATTTATTTTTTTCAGCCCAATAAACAACATTGTCGTTATTTGCATCCATTGCAAAAGGATTCTTCCACATGTAATTAGTACTATCACACGAACTAGGATCCATTCTTTGATGATCTATTCGAGCCCCAGTATTATCTAACTTCATTTTATATAAAACACCTCTCTGAATAGACATATAAAAATCTTCCTCATTATCAGAGATAGCCGCAAGCATTCCATCTCCATTAAATGGCATTTCCCAAAAACTGTTAGAAGCAGAAGAAAATGTTACTCTACACCCATTATCTTGTAATCCAGCATGCATAACATCAGAGTTAGCATTTCTACTTACTGTTGCAGTGTATAGCTGAGTAGTATTATAACCATTATTTAAAGATGTCCAACTAACATTGTTTTCATATACATTTTCAGTTCTGTAAATTCCACCATCATTTCCATTTAATAAAATACTATCATTAGACGGATAATATATAATTTCATGCTGATCTGGATGATGGTTAGTATATGAACCCCAATTACCATCTCCCTCTTGTGAACCCGGTAAATAACCTCCAATAATAGTGGTATTACTATCAGAAGTAAAACCATCTGTTGAACGCCATAAATTTGTCCCTCCAATTATAACTAAATTTGGATCAGTAGGATGAACACTAACTAATAAATCATAAGAACCCTGGGCATTAAAATTATCAAATGAGGAAGAATTTCCAGCAGGAATATTAGCAGATAAATCAGTCCAAACTCCCCCATTTCCAGAACCATCTCCTGAAACATATTCGTATTTCCATAAAGAAGTCCAAGTACTTCCATTAAAAAAAGTTTCAGAATATTGACCAAAATTATTTGTTTCTGCAGCTATAAAGTAGACAATATTTTCATTAGAAGGGTCTATGCCTATCTCAACTCTGCTATAGTTAGGTGCAAATAATGAGTCTGTTATATTCTTCCAAGTTAGACCATCAGATGAGCGCCATATACCTTTTTGGGTATTCTCACTGCTAAGAGTTGCATAAACAACACCACTTGTTGTTACCTCAACATCTGTATATTGATAGTAAGAATTATTTGGACCACCTAATTCTTTATTCCATGAAATACCACCATCTTCTGTTCTATAAATATCTCCTCTAGTTGCTACATAAACAACATCTAAAGTATCGTTACTTTCATCTGTCTTAATACTAAATGTAAAATCAAAATCTCCATCTAGTAAAGTTGGAGTATTTGTAGTTGTAATTGATAATGAATCCCAACTTAAACCCCCATCAATAGATTTGAAAATTCCATTTCCGTAAATAGAAATATCTCCAAGATATGAACCTCTATTCTCTCCTGTCCCAAAATACCAAACATTCTCTTTTCCGTCTCTTCTATCTTGAGTTAAGCAACTTATCTTATGTTCTTGATTTGGATTGGTTGTCATAGACCAGGACTGACCACCATCAGTTGATCGAAACATTCCACCAGAAGCACCTCCAGCAAGAATTGTATTTTCATCTAAAATATCAAAACATAATGCTCTAGTTCTACCTCCTACATTATAGGGACCTCTACTTTGCCAACTATTTTTTGAGAAAGATTTTGCTTTTGGAAGAGTTTGAGCAAACATTCTTTCTTTTTTTCTAATGTTTAAAGGGACTTCACCAGTATTGGGATCAACTATACGATTCTTCTCAAATTCTGATCTTTCTAGTGGATTATCTGAAGCATAGTATATAGTATTTTTATTAGATTTACTACAAGAAATTAAAATAGTAAAAAAGGAAAGATATAGAACTGAAGTAATTTTCATAAGTATTGTTTTTGTAAAAATATCAATTTATTTCCTTTTAGTGAAATCATTTCGAAAATTGTAAATTTGCAAGAAATTAAAAAACCTTATGATTGAAACAAAAATTTATTCTCCAAAAAATAAAGTTAGAATTGTTACAGCTGCTAGCTTATTTGATGGTCACGATGCTGCAATTAATATCATGAGAAGAATAATTCAATCAACTGGATGTGAAGTTATACATTTAGGTCATGATCGAAGTGTTGAAGAAGTTGTTGACTGTGCAATTGAAGAAGATGCTAACTCAATAGCTATGACATCATATCAAGGAGGACATATTGAATATTTAAAATATATGTATGATCTTCTTAAAGAAAAAAAAGCGGAACATATTAAAATATTTGCAGGAGGAGGTGGGACAATATTACCATCAGAAATCAAAGAATTACATGATTATGGTATAACAAAAATTTATCATCCAGATGATGGTAGAAAAATGGGATTACAAGGAATGATTAATGATCTTGTAAAGAAATCTGATTTTCCTCTAGGAGATGATTTAATTATTGATTCTGTAGATTCAAAAAAATCAGCAGATATTATATTAAAAAATCTCAAAGAAAAAAATACTAATACAATTGCTCGTTTAATTTCTTGTGCAGAAAACTTTCCAGAGAAACATTCAGAAATTTTAAAAAAAATAAAAATAGCTGCGGAGAAATCTAATACTCCAGTATTGGGTATAACTGGTACAGGAGGAGCAGGAAAGTCTTCTTTAGTTGATGAAGTTGTAAGAAGATTTATTTTTGACTTTACAGATAAAAAAATTGCTATTATTTCGGTAGATCCCTCCAAAAGAAAGACTGGAGGAGCTTTGCTTGGTGACAGAATACGAATGAATTCTATTAAGTCAAACAGAGTCTATATGAGATCATTAGCAACAAGACAAGCTAATTTAGCCTTATCTGCTCATGTAAATGATGCATTAGATATCTTAAAAGCAGCTGAATATGATCTAATAATATTAGAGACCTCTGGAATTGGTCAGTCAGATACAGAAATTATTGAACACTCAGATATTTCAATGTATGTAATGACTCCAGAATATGGCGCTGCAACTCAATTAGAAAAAATTGATATGCTAGACTTTGCTGATTTAATTGCAATAAATAAATTTGATAAAAATGGAAGCCTTGATGCTTTGAGAGATGTCCAAAAACAATATCAGAGAAATAATCAAAGATTTGATGAAGATGTTAAAAAAATGCCTGTTTATGGGAGTATTGCTTCTCAATTTAATGATCCAGGTATTAACACTTTATATCTAGCTATTATTGAAAAATTCTCCAAAGAGAACAAGGGGAACTTCAAATCATCTTTTAAAATTACAGATCAAATGTCAGAGAAGATATTTGTTATTCCTCCCAAGAGAGTAAGATACCTTTCTGAAATAGCTGATAGCAATAGAAATTATGATCTTTGGGTAAATGAACAAAGAAATATTGCTAGCAAGTTATATGCAATTGATAAGACTAAAAAAATTATAGATGGTAGTCCAAAAAAATTAATTGAGGAATTAGATAAAAAGTCTAGCGAACTATTATTAGAACTAGACCCAAAAAATAAAATTCTTTTAGATGAATGGAAAACACTTACAGAAAAATATAAAAAAGAAATCTTTAAGTATAAAGTTAGAAACAAAGAAATATCTATTCAAACACATACCACTTCACTTTCTCACAACCAAATACCCAAAATAACACTTCCTAAATATGAATCTTGGGGAGATATTCTAAACTGGCAATTACAAGAAAATGTCCCTGGTTCCTTTCCATTTACATCAGGTCTTTTTCCTTTCAAAAGAGAAGGAGAAGACCCAACTAGAATGTTTGCTGGAGAAGGGGGACCTGAAAGAACAAATAGACGATTTCACTATGTGAGTTTAGGAATGCCTGCTAAAAGATTATCTACAGCATTTGATTCAGTAACTCTTTATGGGAACAACCCAGATTTCAGACCAGACATATACGGTAAAATTGGAAATGCTGGAGTATCTATATGCTGTTTGGATGATATGAAAAAATTATACTCAGGATTTGAACTTACTGATTCAATGACCTCAGTAAGCATGACTATTAATGGCCCTGCTCCTATGCTTCTTGCTTATTTCATGAATGCCGCGATTGATCAAGAATGTGAAAAATATATTTTTGATAATAAACTTGAAAAAGAGATTGAAAGAAAAATTAAAGATATTTACACTTCTAAAGGAATTAAAAGACCTGAGTACCAAGGTGAAATTCCAGAAGGTAACAATAAACTTGGATTATTCCTCTTAGGAATAACTGGAGATAAAGTACTGCCAAAAGATATTTATAATAAAATTTCTAGAGTTACTCTTTCTAAAGTAAGAGGAACAGTGCAAGCAGATATATTAAAAGAAGATCAAGCACAAAACACATGTATTTTTAGTACTGAATTTGCTCTTCGAATGATGGGTGATGTACAAGAATATTTTATAAATAAAGAAATTAGAAACTTTTATTCTGTTTCTATTTCTGGCTACCATATTGCAGAAGCTGGAGCAAACCCAATATCACAACTTGCATTCACTCTGTCAAATGGTTTTACATATGTAGAATATTATTTGAGTAGAGGAATGGACATTAATGAGTTTGGTCCTAATTTATCTTTTTTCTTCAGTAACGGAGTAGATCCAGAATATGCTGTAATAGGCAGAGTAGCTAGAAGAATATGGGCTAAAGCAATGAAAAATAAGTATGGAGCAAATAAACGTGCTCAAATGCTAAAGTACCATATTCAAACATCAGGAAGATCTTTACATGCTCAAGAAATAGATTTTAATGATATCAGAACTACCCTTCAGGCGTTATATGCAATTTATGATAATTGTAATTCTCTGCATACAAATGCTTACGATGAGGCTATTACAACTCCTACAGAAGAATCTGTCAGAAGAGCAATGGCAATACAATTAATTATTAACAAAGAGCTTGGTCTTACAAAAAATGAAAATCCTTTGCAAGGTTCATTTATAATCGAAGAACTAACTGACTTGGTAGAAGAAGCTGTGCTTTTAGAGTTTGATAGAATTACTGATAGAGGTGGTGTACTAGGTGCAATGGAAACGATGTATCAAAGAAGTAAAATACAAGAAGAATCATTATACTATGAAACTTTAAAACACACAGGAGAATATCCAATTATTGGAGTAAATACTTTCCTAAACAAAAAAGGATCTCCTACTATTATTCCACAAGAAGTAATTAGAGCAACAAAAAAAGAAAAAGAATATCAAATTTCTATGCTAGATGAGTTAATAAAAGGAAATTTAAAAGAATCAAAGGAAATTCTTGAAAAAGTTCAAAAAGTTTCAATAAACAATGAAAATATTTTTGAAGTTTTAATGGAAGCTTCAAAAATCTGTTCATTAGGAGAAATTAGCGCTGCTCTTTTTGAAGTAGGAGGACAGTATAGAAGAAATATGTAAAAAAATAAAAATGATATCTTTTACAATACACCAAGATACAGTTAATAAAATTCTAAAATGAGAATTATTTTTCTTTTGTGCCTAATACCTTCATTAATTTTATCTCAGGATGTAAATTCTATTTTTAAAGAAAAAGGCGAGATCTATTTTGCTTTTAAATATAAAAATAGAAATCAACTAAATAAACTATCAAAAATAATCTCACTTGATCACAAAATTCAAAAAGATAGTGCTTTTGCATATGCTAATAAAAAAGAATTTTCTGAGTTTCTAAATTTTAATATTAATTATAATATTATAGATAATAATAAAACATTTAATCAGCAAAAATCAAACAATTGGGACTACTACCCTTCTTACTCTGAATACGTTAATTTAATGGAGAATTTTGCAGACTCATTTCCAAGCATTTGTAAACTACATAGACTTGGAGTGCTAAACTCAGGAAGAGAAATCCTAATTATCCAAATCTCTAATAATGTTGGAATAAAAGAAAATGAACCTTCATTTTTATACACTTCATCTATGCATGGAGATGAACTTACTGGTTATGTTTTAATGCTTAGATTAATTGATGATATTTTACATAATTATTCTACAAATAATTATGTAAAAAACCTTGTTGATAATATTGATATATGGATTAATCCACTTGCAAATCCTGATGGCACATATGCAGGAGGAAATAATAATGTTTTTAGCGCTACAAGATCTAATGCAAACAATATTGATCTTAACAGAAACTATCCTGATCCTCAAGATGGTTTACATCCAGATGGAAATTCTTTTCAACCTGAGACAATGATTTTCATGGGTTTAGCCGATACCGTAAACTTTAATTTAGCATCTAATCTACATACAGGCTCTGTAGTTGCTAATTACCCTTGGGATACATGGTCAAATACTCCTGCTGATTTAAATTGGTGGGAGCATGTTTGCAATGAATATTCTGACACATGTCAATTAAATGGTAATTCAAATTATTTTACAGACTTTAACAATGGAATTACTAATGGATTTGATTGGTACGAAGTTGATGGTGGTAGACAGGATTATTCAAACTATTTTAATCATTCTAGAGAATTTACTCTTGAACTATCTAATGATAAGACTCCTAACCCAAATAGTTTACCCTATTATTGGAACGCAAATATTTCTTCACTGTATAATTTCATTCAACAATCTTTATTTGGTCTAAGAGGAATAGTAACAGATAGTATCAGTGGACAACCATTAAAAGCATTTATTGAAGTTTTAAATCATGACATTGATAGCTCACAAGTTTTTTCAACTCTGCCCATAGGTAATTATCATAGATATCTATATCAGGGAAACTATCAAATTAAGTTTAGTAAAAATGGTTATCATAGTAAGACAATTAACACCTCAATTCTAAATAACTCTACAACTACTAATGATATTCAGCTAGTGCCAATAAATTTTGTTAGTATAAATGAAATAATTAAAGAAAAAAATATTTATCAATCAATAGATATACTTGGGAAAAATAAAAACTCAAAAGATAAAAAAAATCAAATTATATTTGAAAAAAGTGATGTCAATAAAATCAAAAAAATAATAATCTTAGAATAAAAAAAATGAAAAAAATTACAATATTTATAATGTGCTTACCTTTTTTAATATTTGCACAAAACACAGAAAAATCTAAATTTCAAACAATTTCTATTAATGAAAAAATGCCTGAAGTTGATTTTGAATTAAAGTCAGTAAATGAAGAATGGATTACAATAAATTCACAAACAAGTGATAATGGATTATTAGTTATTTTCACTTGTAACACTTGCCCATTTGTAGTTATGTGGGAAGACAGATATAAATTAGTAGAGCAAATAGCTGAAGAAAATAATATTGGATTAGTATATATTAATTCAAATTATAAGAAACGAAAAAGTGATGATTCATTTGAAAGAATGCAAAAACATGCAAAAAAAATGGATTATCAATTTCCATATCTTTTAGATGAAAAAAGTAAGTTAGCAAATATATTTGGAGCAAAAACAACTCCCCATATTTTCTTATTTGACAATAAAAACACACTCGTTTTCAAAGGAGCTATTGATGATAATTATAAAGAAATTAAAAAAGTTGAAAAATTTTATTTAAAAGATGCTATTAAACAACTGGTTTCTGGATCAGAAATTACTGTTAGTGAAACAAAAGCAGTTGGTTGTAGTATTAAAAGATATGTTCCTTAAATGTATGATGTTGTAATATTAACAGATTATAGATATGAAAATCCTGTCAAAAAAAATTGGTACATAAATCAAGTACTAAAAGAGGATCAGTTGTTACTTGAAGCTATTAGAAAAAAAGGTCTTACTGTTTGTAAAAAAGATTGGAACTGCAAAAAATTCGATTGGCAAAAGACTCGTTCAGCAATATTTAGATCAACATGGGATTATTTTGACAAATTTGATGAGTTTTTTGAATGGAAAGAAAAAAATAAAAAAAAACTTTTCTTTATAAATTCATCAAAAATTATTGATTGGAATATTAATAAGATTTATTTAAAGGAACTAAGTAAAAAAGGTATTAATATTCCTGATTCTATATTTATTCAAAAAGGAGATAAAATTGATTTACAAAAACTATTTGATAAAAGTCAGTTTACAACAGCAATATTAAAACCAAATATATCTGGTGCAGCTAGACATACTTACAAAATAGAAAATTCTGAGTTAAAAAATTTTGAAATTATATTTAGAGAATTAATATCTGAAAAAGATATGATTTTTCAAAAATTTATAAATAACATTATTACAGAGGGAGAAATTTCACTAATAATGATTGGAGGTAAACATACACACTCAGTAAAAAAGAAAGCTAAAAAAGGAGACTTTAGGGTTCAAGATGATCATGGTGGTACTGTTGCAAACTATAACCCTACCAAGAAGAAATTATTTTTGCTCAAAATTGCATTAAAAAATGTCCAGAAAAACCATTATACGCTAGAGTAGATATAATTTATGATAATGATAATAAATTAGCTTTAAATGAACTAGAGCTAATTGAGCCTGAATTATGGTTTAGAGAACATCCACCAGCAGCAGAAAAGCTAGCAGTTGAAATAAAAAATTATTTATTTGAAATTAAAAAAACATCAAACTCAATATCATCATAGATAATTTTATCACCAAGGTTTTTAAAGATATTTCCTGATTTATATTCAACTCCCCATTTTGTTCTGTCAATTGTAAATTTTGCTGCAGCAACGAAGGAATTTCCACTTCCTGTAACCTCAGCTTCAAAAGAAATAGGGTTAGTAATTCCTTTCATAGTTAGATCAGCAAGGACACTATAATTTCTATCATCAATTTTGAAAACTTTAGTAATTTTTAAATTAGCATCGGAAAATTTCTCAACATCAAAAAAATCTTCATTTTTTAAATGACGATCTAACTTTTTGTTAGATTCTTCAGACATATCATTTGTTGCTAATGATTGCATATCAATAGAAAAGGTTCCACCAACAAAATTTCCATGATCAAATGTTAAAAAACCTGATACTATATCTATAGTTCCAGTATGCGATCCAGTTGGCTTACTTCCAGTCCAAATAAGTTTAGAGTTTTTAGTATTTACTTTCACATCATTAGTGTGAGGAGAAATTGTGAAACTACTTATTAAAAAAGCAGCTACTAACAGAACAGGAATAAATAGATTTTTCATTGTGTATTTTTTTACAAATTTACATAAATTTGAAATAATAAAACAAATATGATCAAAAT
>JGI24540J26637_10000798_pt1 | contig 13539 bp, 6 predicted proteins | sample NorSeaMetagenome_FD_26637 | JGI IMG/M metagenome (IMG submission 26637)
ATCGTCTCAATCCCATTCGCAATTCGCTTCGCTTATCGCAGATTCCGACAAGAAGATCCTGCTCGGAGCCGAGTATGAGGTCGACCACCCCGACAAGGCCAAGAGAAAGAAGGGAGCGAAGCTCACGAAGCGTACCGAGTACGACGACGGCATGCTCCTCCTTCACGTAATGTGTCAGCAGGGTGCCCCCTTTGACCTTATCACCAAGATGCTTGACATTTACCCCGACGCAACCAAGCACAAGGACAAGGTCGGAAAGATACCCCTCGAGTACGCCATCGGACAGGAGAACCCCGACACTGACATCATCGACACCCTCTTTGTCACTCACCCAGTGAATGAGTTTGCTGACGAGGGTATCGTCAACCGCATCCTCCTCAAAATCATGAAAGGTGAGGCGGAACGATAGAAAAAGCAACATAAGACTTTGTTCGTCGATGCGCTCCTTGTACATACCACCCACCCATAAAACTAACAACCGTTTCTCGTCGCTTCGCTCCTCACACTCTCTCCTCCCCGTCACCGCAGACCTGAAGGAGAACCCAGTGGCCCTTCAGTCCGACTCGGACCAGTGGATTCGCCCCCTTCCCACGGACGTGCGTCTGTCATGGAGCTACCTCTGCACCTGCAGTGACCCCGTCGACAACCGCTTCCTTGAGCAAGTGGAGGTAAGAATTGACGAGGAGCGAAGCGACGGCCTTATACAAGATAGTGCAATAACTAACAACCCTCTGCTTGTCACTTCGCTCCTCGTGTTCTTCGCTTCGCTCATCGCAGTTCATTCTGAGGAACTGTTCGTCATTGGAGGCACAGATGCTCGCCGACGCCATGTCGCGCGACGGCGCCTTCACCTGCTACGAGATGGCGACGCCTCTGATCAAGGCAGCCATCAAGGACAAGCTCCCCTTCATGAAGCGCTACCTCATCTACCCCGGACCTCCCATCCACAGCACCAAGACCACTCTCGTGAGGAGGGCGAAGGATCTCGCCGCGGATGTCAACTACAAGATGGCTTTCCGCAAGTTCTGCCCCCCCGAGACTTCCAAGAATCCCCAAGGCGACAACGCCGAGGCCGAGGAGAAAAAGGACGGGGTGACAGGCGAGGGCGCTGAGGAAATTATTAAACGCCCCTTCTTGCCAATGTTCAACCCTCGAAACGCCGCGAAGCAGCCCTTCTACAACGCCCTGCAGTTCCTCGGAATGAAAGAGAGGGAATTCGACAAGCTAACAAAGGAGGGCAAGGGTGGCAAGAAGTCCGTCTGCGAGTCCGAGTACGGCATCGACACCTCACGCGGTCCCAACGAGGCCCAGTTCGTAGCCTTCTGCAAGGGAGTCTTCGACGGTGGGAAACCTAGGGAGGTCGTCATCAAATTCATGAGCGACAAGGAACAGTTCAAGCAGGAGACCAAGGTCCGCGACGACCTCGACAAGGGTGATAGCGAACCCTCCGCTATGTACGTCGCCCCAATCTACCAGTCATTCGACTCGACTGTCGAAACTTCCCTCAGCCTCATGTTTAGGAAGGCCATCGCCGCTGACCTCTTCATCGGCTCCTCCTTCGAGTTGGCTTCCTTCTCCTTTGGGGCCCAACAGGCCATGTCGAACCCGGAGAGCTTCAAGGAATCCTACGATACCCTTTACAAGTACGCGATCATCATCCAGGCTGGAGACAGCGACTTTGGAGACATCCTAAAGCAGCAGAACTGCGACATGAACACCAAGCGTATGTACCTCAAGATGATTGGCGAGTGCCTCAACTACCTCCACGTGAACAGCCTCATTCACTTAGACCTCAAGCCCCAAAATATCATCAGGATCAGAGATCGAATGTTCCTAATCGATCTCGACGCCGCTCAACCCCCTTCCTCGGGGGCTGGAAAGGGGAGGTCCTTCTTCGGAAAGCTGAACGAGAAGATCAGCACCGGCCTGTTCCCACCCGAGATGATAATGAAGTTTGATGGTGTCGCCCCCAAGAACATCTACGAGTTGTACTTCAAGACCGACCCTTCCGAAAAAGAGGGAGCAGGAGACAATGAGGAGGAGGTGGAAGAACCTTATTACGAATATCCCTGGCTCGAGGCGAAAGTGAAGCCCAAGTTTTCCTCCTTGGACAAGAAGAAGACCTCTTACGCGACAAAAATTTACAAGTGGAACGGAACCGCCATCGAGGATTACAACTTGACGTACAAAAACTCCCTCATTCCAGTCACCAAGAGCTTGGACTTTTGGGCCTACGGCTTGCTCGTCTACCTTGCAGTTACGGACACTCACTTTGTCCAGGTTACGAACAAGTACGACCTGGCGAACGCAGACTCCTACAAGAAAATCTTGGAATGGAAGGATGATCTCGCCGANCAGATCTTCACCGCAGAAGTCCCCATTAACCCCGAGGGTCAACCGGAAGCCGTCGAATTGCTCATGGAGCTTCTCCAAAAGAACCCAGAGAAGCGCTGTAAGCCAAACCAACCAGGCTACTTTTCAAGCTTGCTCGCGTCGAACGACTTCTACCAGCATAAGGAAGTTTCTTCCGGGGCAGACTCACCCAGGAGGAACCAGAGCATGCTCATGAAGACAGCGTCAGTTGTCAACATGGATAAATTTAACAGCAACTCCAACGGCGATGAAGATAACGAGAGGCTCGGCTATTTTAAGCTTTTCAAGCGCCCCTCTGCTGAGGAGACCGACGAGGAAAGTAAGGAAAGGAACAGCAAGGCCAGAAAGATTCTCAAGGAGGCCCAGGACGAGCCCGAGGGAAAAAATGCGAAGAAGCTCGTTGCTGATCTAACAGCGGAGAGTCGTTACCCGATCCATGACGCTATCATTGGCAAAATGGAAACTGACGTGATTCTTGACCTAATTCAACTCGTCGGAGACACCAAGAACATCCCCATCGACGATAACATCCCGTCAACCAATCCTCTGCACCTTGCCCTCGAATCCTTCTACGACACCCAGGTCATCTTGGCTCTTGTCAACGAGACCACCGCGAAAGACAATGATGAGTACGGAGGCTCCATGTACGCTCTCTCCGTTGCTGTCAAGAGGTTTGCAGACCCCCTGGTCATTGAGAAGCTTATTCATACATTTCCTGACGCTCTCTTCAACTCAGAGTGCTTCGAGGGCAACGATGACAAGATGTCCCCCCTCCACATTCTCGTTTCAAGAAAGTTCAGTAACCAGGCGGAGTTCGATGTCGGAAAGTCGATCGCGCTTACTATCCTGCGCTGCGAGAAGGAGATCATCGAAAGGAGGAATGGTGATGCGGTCGCCAGGAGCTTGAGGCTGATTGAAGGCAAAAACAAAGAGCTTCTGGGTCTTGAAACCATAGCCAAGAGAATGCACAATGACGTGAACCCTAAGCATAAGGAACTTCTCGAGGAAGAGAAGGCCGAGTTGGAAAGGAACCACAGAAAGCTGCAGGCCGAGGACGAGAAAGACCTATGGGAGATCGACCTGATCACCCCCAAAAAGGAAAAGCACTCTGCCGCCGAGAAGAAGGCTCTCAAGGATATGAGACCTTACACTTGGATCATCAAGAAGCAGCTAACGACCGGTAGATCCGGGGACACTCACGACACACCCTTTATGCTTTGCGCGAAATTTCTCACCTGTCCTGAAATCATGGAAGTCTTTGTGACTCGCGACGCTGAGAGGGATGTAAGTCCCCAGGCTATGGACAGGCAGATCAAGACCAAGGACAAGTTCGGAAATTATCCCATCAATAATGCCAGGATGGAGTTCAAGAAGAGGGAAAAGAAAGGCATAGGCGCCGACGAGGAGGAGAAGACGAACGGTGTCATGCTTGCCTTGTTCAGGGATTTCCCCGTTTCCGAGGTGCTCAACAAGGCAATGGTCAAAGTTCTCTTGACGGAGGTTTACGGCGAAATCAGCGATAGCATCAGGAGGGGGAGCATCATGGACGCCAACCAGAAAGGCTGGAAGGTCGCGAAGAAGGAGCTCCCTCTTAAGTTCGCCCTCATCTGGAACAGCATTATCCAGTACGACGAGATAGGCGACTTCTTCCTCGACGAGGTGAACAATTTCGTTCTGGAAAAGAGTGGTTGCGACCTTTTCAAGGCGAACATCTTGGCGAAGGCCAGGGATGGCTTGGGGAGGAAGGCTGTAGACGTTGCGACTTTGGAGATCAAGAAAGCCATCCAAGATAAATTACTCTTCCTCAAAAGGTATAAGTTTGTCCCAGGACCGCCCATTCATAAGTCAGCGACCTCGATTGTTGTCATGGCCGACGACATGAAGGCCGAAGACGACTACAAAGCCACCTTTGAGGTGATTGCTGGGAAGGAGGACGACGCGATCCTTACGAAAGAAGAATTCCACAGCTCAATGAAAGCCCTCGGTATCGGCTATGACGCGCAAATGGCCTTAAATAAGTTTAACCAGTTCGACGTTAACGGAGATGGCAACATGCAGGTTGATGAGTTCATTAAGTTCTGCAAGAGTGAACTCGATAACGACGGGGAAAGGAAGGTCGTCTTAAAGTTCATGGTCGAACAGGATCAGTGGGAGAGGGAAATCAAGGGCAGGAACGAGTACAACCTCGACAGTCAATATATTGTCGACGCTCTTGAAATTTTCTCATCCGAAACCCACGACGAGCTTAAAGTGACTGTGGAGGATGCCAAATTCTTCGACAAGTCTCTCAAGAACTTGGAGAAAGACTTTTGGGAGTATAAGCACTGTATCGTCATGCTTGGAGCTGACAGGAATTTGGACACAATCTACAAGTGTGAGAGGCCCAACATCAACAACATAAGGGACATGATGCACACCGTCGGTGAATGTCTGAGCCACATACACACCAAGAACCTGATCCATGGCGACTTGAAGATGATGAACGTTGTCAGAATCAATGGTCAGCTGAGACTCATTGACTTTGACGCCGCCGTCAAAATCAGGCCAGACAACGCGTACTCGAAACAGAAATTCTACGTTGGTGCCAAGTTCAGTTCTGGTGTCCTTGCACCTGAACTGTTTTGCAGAATACACGGTATGAAAGACAAGCTTGACGAAAACCATTTACCCATCAAGATCGATGGCGTTATCCAAAGGGACCCGCACCCCGAATTCCTCGCCTTTAAAGATTATTTCAGAACCATCAGAATACTGAAGCTCGACAAGGACAGGACGAAGCAAGACGACGACATGGAGAACAAGGATGTCTGCGCCAAACTCTGGGAGAAGGTCAAGCCCAAACCGTACAAGGGCGACTACCTCGTTGTAAAGAGCTTCAGGAATGAAACTGAAATCAACAAGAAGAAGAGGGGATCAGAACAGGATAAGTTGACTCGATTGGAGTGGAAGCAAATGGAGGCCGATATGAAGCTGATGGGGGATTCCAAGGAGCACATTGGTGTCGAGAGAGAAAAGTTCTATGAGAGAGTAAAGGAAGGTCACGAATCGTCTCTCGCGGATCCTTGGTCACCACTCGGAGGGAGCCCCGAGCTGCCCTACGAGCTCGTTGAATGCAGTGAGACCTACGATATTTGGAGCTTCGGGGTCATGCTCTATCATATGGTGACCGGGAGTCAGCTCTTCAAATGCGACCGCGATGATGATCTTGCGAACGCTGAAAGTATCTTCGATGTCCTATGTTGGAACGAAAAGAGGAGGGAGGAGAAACTCGAGGCTGTCAAGGATGAGCTAGCCAAAAAGGTTCTCTCTAAGCTCCTCGAGAAGGATCCCGTGGATAGGCCACAAACGATGGTAGAGGTGCTCAAATTCGACTTCTTTGACCTCAAGAAGAACGAGGATGCTGAAACGATCATGAGGACTATGTCGCAAAGGTTCGACAAGCAGGACGAGACTCTTGAACATCTTGTGGACATTGGCGAACAGACCCTCTTGAACACCCACAAGATTATTGAGCTCAGCTTTGAAATGAAGGACCAAATCTCTAGGACGACGAGTACGATACTCCAAGGAATTTTCGAGGCGACGGAGGTCACGACACCGACTTGCTTCATGATCCTTCCTTACAAGTTGCAGAGTCAGGTTGTTGAGAACAAGAAGACGGGACAAATGGAGACGTGTCTAAGGGTCGCTAGCGATGGCATTGAGAAAGCAAAGATGTTCATGAATCAGCTCGATAGCTTGGAGGAGAGCGTCCAAGAGGCGACTGAGACATTCAATGCCGCCACCTCTGACCCAATTGCCTTCGGCAAGAAGATGATTGGTAGCATGAAAGACAAGATGCTTAGCAAGGCCGAGGCAATATTTGACGCTAAGAAGAGCCAGACTCTGTACTTCTACCTCATCGATGAGTACACAGGGGAGCCTGTTGAGGGCGGTGCGTATCCCATCAAGATCACTACACAGAGCGAGCTCTGCAAGAAAGCACTTCCGATGATGAAGCTTGGAATGAAAGCTGTCAGTGTATTCAACGGAGCTGCAGGCATTGCGACAATGTGCGGGTTCCCTGTTCCTCAAGTTCCTTCTTCGCTCTCCAAGATGGCCAAGAAATCCATCAAGAACGCGGACCAGGACAGTTCTGTTGCCGAATTCAGTGTCGTGCAGGAAGTCGTGGATAGCGCCACTGGAGAAGATAGCGATGGCAAGGGGAAGAGTTCTGGACCGAAGAGGGGCGGTGCGCTAAGGGAGTTCATGAAGTTTTTGGACGAACATGATCCTGAGAAGAACTATGCCGGTCTGGCGAGGATCTGCCAGGAACAAAAGCAGCCCGACGGGAGTATCAAACCGGTGGCGATTTGGACGACAGACGACGGAAAGACCAAGCTTGAGCACGAACAGGTTAGGCAGAATACTGCAGGAGAGGAGAAGAAGAAGTACGACGACAAGCTCAAGAAGAAGATGGCCAAAAGGAAGGCGAAGAACATGAATTCTCCTAGTAAGGCCGCGAGAATGAAGGCAAGGGGGCAGATGGGTCTGTTGCAGGAAGAAGGAGGCGACTTCGAAGACGGGAGCCCCATGGCCAAGACTCCCACGAGGAACAACCTTCTTGAACCCCTGGAAGTTTCACCATTCAAGAGGCAGCATGACGAGGAGATGCTGCACTTGAACGAGTTACAGCAGACTGTCGAAGGATTGGCAAACATGAAGGTGACAGGCACTGTCATGGAGGGAGAGCTTTACTGCAAGAAGAGCTCAATGATGGGCTTGAGCAGCAGCAACAAGCCGGTCATGGGAAAGATCAGAGGCGACGGAATCTTGACATACGACAACTATTATATCGACCTTGCTAACAGAGACTTGTATGTTAACGATGGAGGCAAGCCCGGAACTGGTGTCTTTGAAATCAAGGACGGTAAAGGGGTGGTTCGCTTTTCAGTGAAAGACAAGAACTTTACAGCAGAACAGTGGATTGAGGCGATCAGAAGCTGGGACACTGATGGAAAGCTGACGAGTGATTTTGAGGCCAAGAAGCAGGAGACAATCGAAAAGATTGAAGCGATGAAGAGCAAGGCACTTTCCAATCACGGAGAGAGCAGCAAGATGGTATTGGAGATGGTTGCTCACGATAGTGATGAGGAGGTCGAATCTGATGAGGAGGGGGAGAAGGCCGAGGAGGAAGAGATTGACTATTTTGCGGAAAGCAAAACTATCAAGGCCAAGCTGCCGACCAAGATTCAGGAAAAGTTCGACGCAGCCGCTGAGAACGACAAGGAGGAGGTTAAAGAGGATGCCGCGTCTCTCACTCTAGAAGATAACACCGAGTGGAAAGATAAGGAGCTTCTTGAGCTTTGCAGCAATGAGCATTACGATGATGTGAGAAGGAGGCTACGTCAGAAGGTCGCTGAAATGGAAGAGTTCCACCAACAGGATAAGAAGGGCTTTACTCCTTTGCACTTTGCCTTAAAGCATTGCATACCTGCTGAGGACATTAGGCTCCTTATTGAGTACAGGAAAGAGATGGGAATCGACGAGGACGGTGATGGTATTGACGACGGACTACAGGCGCACGGTAGGGGCGACATCCTCGCCATTAAGACAAATAACGGAGGTATACCCATGCACGTCGCTGCAAAGTACGCGAGTGACCCAGCTGTCCTCGAAATCCTTTACGAGAAGCATCCCGAAAGCTTGACCGAAGTCGACGAGAAGAAAAAGACTGTCCTAGAGAAGGCAAAATCGAACAAGGCAAACCCAAGCATTAAGGAATGGGTTGAGAAGAAGTTGGCAGAGACTGAGGAGAGGTATGATAGGGAAGCGAGCGAAATGTACTCACCACAGATGAGCTCTCAGCCGTCACAGATGAGCTCTCAGCCGTCACAGATGAGCTCTCAGCTGGCAGAGACTGACAAAGCGTAATTAAATAAAACAGGTTTGGGGTATAGGTAAAAACAGGAAGACTTCTAATTTCTTGAGAATCCAAAGAACTTCGACGATACTGATGTCGTCGCTGTAGCCACTTCATCTTCACTGTAAGCTTTCTCACCTGACTTAAGGCTAGAATTCAAGGCCTCTGTGACACCCTTGAGAACTAGAGGAAGGGAAGAGGGAAGGTTGGGATACTGTTGCTTTAGCAACTTCTTCCTCTCCTTTCCTGTCTTGGCAGAAAGTAACGGGTCGGAGTCAATGAATGTCCTGCGACAACCGTCAAATCCCATGTAAGGCGCATCAGTTTCTATGCACAGCCGATCCAAGGGTATTATTCGCCGGGAGAGAATGTCCCTGACCTCCTTTCCATAATTCTTGTTAATGAAACCAGTCACACCAATATAGAACCCAAGGGAGAGATAGTCACGAACTGCAACGAGCGAGGAGAGGTTGGGGTGTGTTAGTACAGAAGAGCCTTTCTTCTTCCGTTCGTCCCCTTGTCCCTCCTCACCTTCAGCCTCAGTCCCCGTGAAGCAATGAATGAGAACTGGTGGCAAAAAAGAGTGCTCAGCCTTGGCCTTCCTAAGTATATTCATTGTGTCATTGTGAGCGAGCCTTGTATGAACGAAGAGGGGAACGTTGTGGGTGCAGGCAATCTTGACCTGTTCCTCAAACACTGGAAGCTGGACTAAAGAGGGAGGAAATCCGTGGGAGTAATCAAGGCCAGTCTCCCCAACAGCTGAAATATGACGCTTCAGAACAGGATCGGACAACATCGAGGTTATTTTCGAAGCCAAATTTTCCAGGGAGGGTGCCTCGGAAGCATGGTAGGGGTGGATCCCCACTGTAGTCTTTATTTGAGAAGACGAAGGGAACTCTAAGGACTCAATTGTCTCCAACATGCGGTCGCTCTCATCAAGTGTCGACGCAGGACTCAGGTAACCGACTATGTTGGCCTGCTTTGTTGATTCGTGGGATAGCAGTGTCGAAATCGGAGGCATGTCGGCATGAAGAAAGTTACAATCGGCATCTATTAGGGGTGGACCCAGTAACCACGAAGAACCCTTCAAAGAAGACGAAGAAAGATGCGGAGAAGGGCGATATTTCTGTGCACCAAGCGAGGTCCTCGAGGGCGCAGCAGCAAGCAGACAGTAGGAGGCCCTTGTCGACGCTTCCATGGGTTGTCGAAAATTAAAAGAGATCGGAGAATTCACTGCGGCACAAAGAAAAGATCTAAAAATCCTCATAAAACCCACTGAAAGGGCTCAATTTTTCTCTCCCCCCAATAAAATCATTTCCCCCATTATAACTCCATCAAGTCATCGTAGCGGCACCACAAATGATTTCATCTCGTCCTGCAACATCTCAGACAAATATGAGTTCACGTCAGACAATGATGCGCCCTTCATCTGGCCTACAAAGAGGGCATCCCGGCTCTGCCTCTGGCTTGTCGTCAGCTCCCTCAGTTTACCTGACTCACTTCACTTGCAACAACTGCTCAGGCTTGCTTTCTGGGACGATCTACCAGACAGCTTGTGATTGCATATTCTGCGAGGATTGCACGTGGAGGCACTTTGAGAACAGCTCTGATTGCCCCAAGTGCGGGAGGATGCTGGGTGAGGATGACTTCACCGAGTTGGTGGTCGGGACGGACGGCGGCGCGCTCAAGAAAGTTTGCCTTCAGAGCATGATGAATGTGCAAGGTCACGGCGCTGGGGAGACCGTCTCTCCAAGTTTTGCCGAAGGGTGCAAGAGCCTTATGAGGGCCTTGGACGTCGTCAAGGCTTCCACGCACTTCCTTCTGCGCCAGATGATCATGAGTAGCAACGAAGCCACGCACAGCGCGAGCTCTGAGAGTAGCAGGGGTCAAGCTCTCAAGGTGAGGGAGGTGGAGAGGTTGTGGTGGTTGTGTGTGTGGAACTTTTGTTGGGTGCTTCACGTTGTTCGTACGATGTCAGTGAGCTCTCACATAATTTCGTCTGCCCCTTCACGTCGCACCACAGATCGACCTTGATAACACGAAGCGCAGGCATGCCACGCAGATGCAGCAGATCTCAGCAAACTTTGAGGCGGTAGAGGCCAAGCTCGCGTCTAGGGAGCAGGAGCTGATCAAGTGGAAGGCGACCTGCGAGGAGCAACAGAGAAGGTTGCACAACGTCGAGTCCAGCCAACACCACACCACAAGGGCCACCCCTACGTCATCCGGAAGGTCCGATTACTACGGAATGGACGGAGCAGCCACCGGCCATCGTAGCATTAGCAGTAGTAACAGCCTGGCTAGGTTCAAGGGTCCTTCCAGTTCCAGGTGAGGGCTGGAGCGTGCGGAGGCGATCGTGGTGACACTGCATTCTGTCCCACGTCCGGCCAAACATCCACTGAGAACACATTGTGATTATAATTGTATAACTAACCCCCCCCTCCCCCTTTTTCGCTCCGTTCTTCTCACGCAGTTCTGTCCGTCCATCTACCTCCAGTCTCAGTGGCTTCAACCACGCAAGTTACTCTCGCCCCAGGTCGGCGACCCGCCCGAGCTCCAGTGGCCTCAGGGGCGACCAGCAGCGCCAGCACACCCCCGGACTCTACGGCCAGAAGATCAGGAGGGTTGGCGATGCCGGTGGCAGGTTCGAAGCCAAGAGTCCTAACGAGTTCACTCCACGTGGCACAGCGTGGAATAGGCATGGAAGGTAGGAAAACTACAAACACATAAAGCATATACACGAACACGAACACGAACACGAATACGAACACGAACACAAAACATTTATAGCGATCGCTAAACAACACACACACACACACACACACACACACACATACACACACACACATACACACACACATAAGAGGGAGGGCAGGCAGGATTGCGCCGTAGTTTTGCTGTCGTCTTTTATGCATCACTGACTAGATTTAGAGACACTGTCGAGAGACACGATTTTCACAAGAAAACGCTGAATATTTACGGTTTATTCCGCTTTCCCCCCTCCTTTTGAGTTGCCTCCCTCTCCCAAGTCTCAAACATGTGGCGAGTGGCGTCGATGTCTCCATCCTGCTTCGCGCAAGATCCCGGAGTCTGGAATCCTCCGCTCCTTCCTCCGACCCAGCAGTGGTCAAGGCCCGTAAGGGTGCAGTCTAAGGAGAGTCGGGAGCGAACGAATGGGGGGGGGAGGGTTAAAGTCAGGCAAGTTGTGTAATTGTATGATCATTCTTCGCAAAACTCACCCTCAACTGGAGCCCCAGGACACTCTCTTCTGACGCACTCAGTCGTCTCCGACTTGAAGGTCACCGTAGCATTTTCATTTCCAACGCAACCATTGCGCTTCTCCCACATTTTCGTCACGGACTCCTGGGACTCCCACTCAAGGTTTCCTGCGATGAGTGAAGCGAATCGCGAAAAGGGTTAAGTTTGGAGACGATAATTACTACGATGCTTATGGAGGAGGTGCGTCTTGTACAGAAGAACGAGACTGTGCGGCTTTCATTTCTAACGCTAACGTTGTCACCTCGTCGCTTCGCTCCTCGTGCGATCTCACCTGAGTAAGGGACGGTCTTGTCATCCTTCGAGTGGAAAGATAAGACCGATACTGGGTCCCCACTCTCGCACTCGTTGTAGTAAACCCGACCAATAGATCCGGCAATAGGAGCGATTCCGGCAAACTTAGATGGCTTTCGGCAAGCGAGAGAGTAGCTGTGAAAGGCGCCTGTGGAGAAGCCAGTAGAGTAGACCCTGTCAAGGTCGACGCAAAGATTTTTTGACGCCCAATCTAAAAGCTCGTCGGCGAACTTGAAATCGTCGACCCCCACCTTGCCGCACTTGATCCCAAGCGTATTCCACCCAAACTCAGATATCAAGCCCTCCTTGGTTCCAACAGGTGTGATGGCGTACCAGCCGTAATCGGAGGCCGCCTGTTCTATTTTTGACACCTGCGCGACAAGTGTGCGTGTTAATTGCTGTTCCCGATACATTGGAGAACAGACCTCCTGACTTACCTGTTCCTGGTAAGCTACCACAGGTACGTGCGCATTACATCCATGCCAATTGATAACCAAAGGCCTGGGTGTCTTAGGTGGCCCCACACAATACCCACTGCACGAGAACTCGTTCCAGGGAGTGAATACTTGCCAGGTTCTTGACCCATCCTTCGAGGTAACGTTGAAAGATCCTGAGGGCAGGGCTGGGTATTCATCGCACTGTTGACCACGCACCGTTGACCCTATATTAGAAAGGAGGAGCTGAAAAAGAGCCAAGTAGCGATACATGCTCAATTCAAACTTTGTACTTTTTCAATTCACTTTGGTTTGCTCAAAAACAAACAAACCGTTGGGATGTCTCGCTCCCCGAAAAGACTTTCGTCGAGCGCTAAGAAGAAGCGGTCGGCTCGTTCGGAAGAACAAGACCAGGACCAGGCGTATGATGACGATCGGGGCGTATCAGGCCTCAGTAGGTCCTTCCGAAAGGGACTCTCGACACACATTGCCAAGAAACTTGGTGTAAAGAACGTTCAGGTCTCTGAAATCAAGTCATTCCTTAAGGTAGGTTGCGATTAGGACCATTGATGGGCGAGAGTGGACGTTTGGATGTTCTAAGACTCATTTTCCCTTTGAAAACCGACCAACCGAAACCTCTAAACCACTCACTAATCCCCCCCCAGGACGAATTTACGGATTCTACTTCTATTGACCGCGAGGATTTCTTGCTAATTTTTAAGAAATATAAGAGTTTTGAGCGTGTTGACATCTCAAAGAGCGAATTGAAGAGGGTGTACCATGCCATCGACAAGGCAGCAGGTGGTGAGTTGGCTTGGAGGCGGTTCTACTTGAGAGCGTCGATTTTTCTGTCCGACCTAATTTGTTTGGTCCGGTACCGCCCCCCGCTCACCCCCAACGCTCTCCAATCCTCTAGGTTTCGGGTCAATCAACTACAGGGACATTCTCCAGTACATCTCACTGGGGGACAAGAAAATGATGAAGCAGCTCAACCTCGACCTCGACGACGAAGACGACGAGGGCATCGACAAGGGAGTCTGGGGTGCCTCCCCAATTGTTGACGTTCAGCTCTCCACCTCGGACCTCCAGGAGGCCAGGCTTCAGAAGGATGGGTACGAGAGGGTTTTAACCTCCGGCGATGGTGAGAGAGAGAGAGTGGCGACGAGCGGATGATTGCACAGAGAAGATTCCAATTCTTGTCGCAGCTGACCCCTCCTCCTCCCCCCTACTTCCCCCCTCCCCCCCCCTCAGTTCCTGCAAATC
>JGI24540J26637_10000800_pt1 | contig 13519 bp, 14 predicted proteins | sample NorSeaMetagenome_FD_26637 | JGI IMG/M metagenome (IMG submission 26637)
CCCCCCCTACGATTCTACCCCCCCCATGAACCTCTACGCCGTCCTCACCCTCCTCCACAACCTTCCTCTTTCCTTTGACGCCTACAACGACGAGGGGAAGGAGATGTACAGGAACAAAGTACTGGAGATTGTAGGGGGGTTGAACGAGAAGGATGTCAAGACCAAGGTCATACTTCCGCAGGTGAGAGACAGGCTGGAGGGAGAGACGGCTATAGAGGCTGTAGACAACAAAGCATTACACCGCTGTCCTACATAACTAACAACCCCTCCCCACCCTTCCAATGCTCACTTCCCAGCTCTCCCGTCTCCTAACCTCCCTAACCCTCTACACCTTCCCCTCAACCTGGTCAACCTACATCCCTGATCTCTCCACCCTCCTCTCCACCTCCCTCCCCTCGGCCACCGCCGGTTGGAAGGGCCTAATAGGGACGATAGAGGACTGCTGCGACGGGGACTTTAACAGCAGAGTCACACAGAAGAGGAGGAACGACGTACTCCAGGGGATGCACGAGGTGAGAGAGAAGGGTAGGGACGAGCACGTTAAGGACTATATCATAAGATGAATGCGCATCTCTAACCTTCTTTGGACTCGCTTCGCTCTATAGATCTCCCCCACCCTCCTTCAACTCCTCCATCAGTACCTCTCCCACCACTACACCCTCCACCACCAGTCCCCTTCCTCCCACTCAACCCCCCTCCTAAAAGTAGGCCTCCAAGTAGGCTTGACCCTAACAAAGCACCTCCCGGTAACCTGGACGCAGTCAGAAGTAACCCCCCCAACAACCCCGGACTTCCTCTCAATCTACCTCCACCTCCTCCGAGTGTCAACATCGGGTATATCACTCCTATCCCTCGAGGCCCTCAAGAACCTAACGTCCCGCAAGGTCCCCCAGTACATGTGGGAGTACTTAATCGGCAACCTCCCAACAGCCCTAGCGGAGGCTAACGCGGAGATGGAAAAGGAGGGGAAGGGACTGGTGGAATGCCAGGAGTACCACAGGGGGATAGCCTCCGTGCTCGCCAACACCCTCAGCATGAACGTAGCGAAGATAACAGAGAACAAGGAACTCACACCCAACACCAACCCCAACTCACCGCTTGGTAAATCGCTGAATGCGTACTTGGACTTGATGGTTAGTTTGATGCAGCACCCACTTCCGGAGGTCGGAGGACGGATGGTTAACACTTGGGTGCTACTAAGCAGGGACCCTGGTATTCAGAAGGGCAACCTTATAGCCAGCCGTGCGGGGCTTATACTCACCGCGTACCTCAAGGGCAGCGAGAAGATAAATTGGGAAAGGGTCGAGGACGGGAGTCACCAGTTCGCCGAGCTTTACGACGAGGTTTGGGGGGACAAGGACTCGTACGACGGGTGGCTGGCGGAGATCAAGGGAAAGCTAGGAGTTCTAGTACGCATAGTGTCGTACATTGCACCCGCTCTCAGCCTTAGATTCCTCCACTCCTCACTCTCGAGTCTTCCTAATTTAACAGCGGCTAGCTCAATGCCTATATTCGTGGATAATGTTATGCACGGGGCGTTCAAGAGCAGGACGGGGGACATTGGAAGGGAGAGCATCGAGATGGCGGGGGAGATAGCGAGGATCTTGATGGTGTGGGAGACCAATTGCGAACAGGGGATTATCATGAAGATTGGTGAGATTAGATGAGGACTGGAAGCTAACTGCAAAAGCACCATACCGACCAACACTATAACTAATAAATTTCCTCCGTTCGTCGCTTCGCTCCTCACCGCCGCTCGCTTCGCTCCTCACCGCCGCTCGCTTTTCACCGCCGCTCGCTCATCGCAGGGTTCCTCGAGTCTCTGTCGTTCTACTTTTCCCACTCGCCCTCCTCCCTACCGAACACTATAATGCAGCTCTTCCAATACCTCTCCTACTCCCCCACGCAACCACCCCCCAACCCCTTACCACCAAACACCGTCGTTATGAGGCGCAAGGCAGGCACAGCGTTGGTAACCCTAGGAAAAGCCAACTCTGGATCGCTAGTTCAGTATGTGTCTGAGCTCTCGTCTGCGAGCTCGTCGATATTAGCGAGCAACAAGATACTCCCGCCGCAGAGGATCCACCTCATCGAGTTCCTGACCTGCGTCAGCTCGGCTATTCAGGACCACGAGCAGAAGACAAACTTTGTTTCGTCCATCCTCGCAGAACCCCTCTCCATCCTCACCACAGATCCTACCTTCCTTCAAATGGCATCCTCCCCTAACGGGATCCTCCAAGTTCTCCAAGTGACCCCTCCTCCCACTCCGGCGTCAGTGACGGACCCTCAGGTGGTCAACAAAACGGCGGACGAGTTCTCCAAGGTGTTCATGGCAATGAACCAGCTCTTGAGCGTGGGAAAACGATGCGACGAGAGGGCCAAGACGCAGCTCAAACACAACCTCCCCGAGGAAGCCCTTTCCCTCACCGTCCTCTCTACCACCGACCCGTTCGTTAAAATTTGGCCCTCCATACTCCCCCCCATTCTCTCCATGCTCAACTCAACGATCCAGGTATGGTCACCTAGTATTCGCGCAACGCTGCTCAACCACGAACTGCAGCGCTATGCTTTAGCTCTCTCAGATGAGGAGGCCGTAGTTGCAACCCAGAAGTCTATGGAGGAAGTCACAACCTCCGGCCTAGTCATTAGAAACACGAACAAGAGAAAAATTAACCTCGTTCCTCGCTGGGGCGGGTGGCTCAACGAGCTCCACAACTGCCCCCTCCAGCTCCTTGGCCTCCTCTGCTCCCAGCGCGCCCTATACTCCCCAGAGGTCCAGCCGATCTTCCCCACCCTAATCTCCACCTTCTTAGACTCCAACCTCAAGTTCATGGAGCACAGGCACTTCATCCAGCTCCTAAAGCAGTTCGTAGAGCCCCTAATATCCCATACTCCCACCACCCTCTACTCCGCCTACCTCACCTCCCTCCTAGGCACCATCTTAAACCACGCTCGTTGGAGGCTAGAGTGCACCTGGAAGGTCATAAACGATAGGCCCGGCACTGCACCCCCATCATCATCGAATTCAGTCGCCGCCGCTACAGATTGTGGAGCGGGTCAGGGATCTGACACTTGGTTCCAATCCTACTACTCCTACTGCGGGCTTTTTGTAGGGGACCTTGATGAGACGGATTCAGAGGCGATAACAGAGAAGGTGAGGGGGAGCGAGGAGCGTTACGACGACCGCGACCGTATACTGCATAGCTCTAAAACCAACCCACGAATGTCACCCTCTGCTCGTCGCTTCGCTCATTGCTTCGCTCATTTCAGATTCGCACGGAGCTGTCTCACTCGTGGGCCGACATGGTCCAGGCAGCCCTTGCCCTCAAGGGCGACTGGGCTTTGTGCCTCGCCAACATTGCCAAGGAGAAGGATCTCAAGCACAAGGGACACTCCAAGGCCGTCCCAGGGGGCTACGTTACGACGACGGAGAAAACAAACGCGGACGGAACCATACGAACTAAGGAGCACGAGCTTACTGAGCAGCTCAAGGTCTCCCGAATAGACGCCATGTCCCACTACCTTCTCTTTGAACCCAATGTCGCCGGTCCTCTCGTACAGACCGCGATCAACCTCCTCTCTTACCCCGACGCNCACACGACGCGCCGCTGCATCAAGATCTGCCACCGCGTCCTTGAGAACTGCGCTCACCTTCCCGCGTACTCGAATCTGTTCTCTCAAATGTTCATAACCTGCGTGAACCAGATTGTCTCTGAACCCAAGTGGATGGTCGGGGTAGAGTGGGACGTCATTGCCCTCATAAGGGACACGTACTGCAGGCTTGTTCTCGGTCAGGCCCTCCTCCCCGGCGGACAGGGCCCAGGTTTGCAGTGCGACGCGAGCAACCCTCTCTCCTCCAACGCGAACGTCACCTACGCTCAGCACAAGAACGTTTCCGTGCCCCGCGATGGCGGAGGCATCCTACCCAACCCTTCCGACCTTCCAAGGAACACCCTGGCGACCCTTCCTGGTTCCACTGTTGACACCGTGAGGAAGCTAGAAATACAAATGGTCGAGAAGAGGTCCGCAAAGGACCAAAAGAACGCCATCAAAGACTTCCTGAGTCGTTCCGCCTCGGTAATGAAGAAGAGCGAGGGCGGTGGTGGTAGGGGTGGCGGCGTCTTTGGAAGAGCAAAGGACGAGGAGTCCGTTCTTACCCTGAACGCATCGATACCACAGGCTCCAGGGCAGCAGCAGCACGGAGCCCCGGGTTCAGCCAAGAAGAAGAAGAAGAAGAAAAAGAAGGCCAGCAACGCAGGAGTTGAATCTGGCGACCTTGGTAACCTTTACGGGGACCTCTGATCATATTATATAAGCTACAGCATAATGCAAATAAAATATAGAATTGTCTTTTTATGGAGCTGGATTTGGAACTCTGCTTTTCGAAGTGCGCATGGGATTCTGACCGTCGAAGGAGTTCTCTTCCTCATCTCGCGCCTTGATTCCGAAGCTGCCTGTAACCGTATTGAGAGCGTTTTCTTGAGTATCCTTGTTTCGCCATCTATTGTAGCGATCGAGCAGAAGCGGGAACATATCAAGGTATAGAATTTCCATCAAAATGGCATGCAAAAACGCAAAAAAAGCTCTGACGTTGAGAAAACTTATGAAACATATGCTGTAGCAGAAGTTGCCCCGCATCATAGTAAGATAACCGGCGTAAAGTACGCATCCAGGACACATGATGAACAAAACCATATTTGCAATGAAGCGAATCTTGACACAGAAATCTTCTAAGCTTGTATTTGTAGACCCAGTTGACGACGATGATCTGTCATCTGTGCTCCTAATATTTACCATGATTTTAAAGCACATTCCGTAAGTTGCTCCGAAGGCCATATATTTAACCAAACTATACAATCGAGAGAAAAAGTACACCCAGATCATGAGAGTGTCGTTATCTGTTGCTGCTGCAACAAGAGCAGGGACGATCACAAGCACAACACGTAATATCATGTCCGATATAGGAACACCCTTGGTAATGTCGAGAGCGCGAGATACAGCTGTGAGCGCCTTGCGATCTGACTGCTTGTTCAGGCCATAGACGAACGGATCTACAATAGTTCGAAACCCGACTGAATAGGCGTACCACTCGGCGTTAAGCGAAAGGAAAGCGAAGACAAAGAAGGCAAGGTTCTTTTGGGGGTCTACCATTGCTGTTTTTGGCGAAACCAGCTTCACAATTGCCAAAATGGTGACAGGTAGATTATTTATCAAACTGCTGAAGGCTGCATGATGTGGGGTTTGGCCAGCTCTTTCCGAAGGTGCTTGTTCTTTTCTTTGCTTTGAGTATAAGTCTTATATAGGAGCCGGAAGCTTGCGATAAACATCCACAGATTTTCCAGAAGGGCAAACGTTGCTATAATTCACAGATGCCCAATCATCATTTAACAGTCTAATCTTTCTAACGATATCCAATCTAGCGCTCCAGTGAAGCCCTTATTACATATGCAACGTCAACGCAAGCCCCCCTAACGTCATTATGAGTTCCAAGAGAGGAGATTCCAAAGTAGTCTCTATTGGAACAGTTTCTATGGATTGTATCGTAGTCGGTGTATGTGCAGTTAGCGTTCCGCTCAAGAGAAGGGCCACATTTGACCAGAGCCTTCCACATTGTCTTGCCTATCTATTTATACAGGATTCTTGATTAATCGACCCTTGCAACAACCTTTTTATCTGGTTACGAAGAATCTACGTAATTAGGAGCTGAGAGCGCGTTCTTTGTGGTATATGACGGTATATTAATTGTGATTGGCTATAATTATCTTCGAAATTGGTGGGCCTTGGCCCGAAATTGATTTTATCCTCCCCCAACCTCTTCCAACATCTTTGCATAATTGCATTAAGCAAGTTCTCGTATACACGTACTCTACAAAACATGCCTCATGGAGATTTATCTGATAGTGCGGCTGCCTTCTCGGCCATAACAGGCATTGTGTCTATCTTCTACCCACAAGCATGGTTCATGGGTGTTGGGCCGCTTCGTCCCTTCTTCGATGCTGATGTCAGCCCTGTTGGGCTCGCTCTCGTTCAAATTATCGGGGGACTGCTTATGCTCATGGCTCCAATTTTCTTCGTCGTTCGCTGGAACACGCTCAACGGCAAGGCTGCCATGCTTGGCTGCTTCACAGCTTCGACAACCTTTACCGTGGTCGGACTCAAGGTAAGGCGGAGTGAGCGGCGGAGCGAACGTAGCGAGCCGCATAGTGATGAGATATACGACAATTTAACCACCTACTCCTCGCTTCCCTCGTCGCCCCGCTTAGATGGATTCTTGGGCGTTCGTGCCTCGCGGCTGGTACATCTTCGCTGCTGCTTTTGCTGTCAGTGGCCTTCACTTTGGGTTCAATGCCAATCCTATGCTTACCAGTGCTATGCTATTGGAGAAGGAGAAGAAAAAGGCACAAAAGCAGGGTTGAATAGACGTTGCCCGGTGCGGAAGGGGGGGACAGTGTCTAAATTACATCACGAGCTTACACGGGAAATGGAAATTTATTTACAACGCTTGGTTTGGAACTTTACTATTCGAAGCGCACATCGGGTTTTTACTGTCGAAGGAGTTCTCCTCCTCATCTTTTGTCTTGATTCTGAAGCTTCAAGTAACGATGTTAAGGGTGTTTTCTTGAGTATCCTTGTTTCGCCATCGCTTATAGCGCTCGAGCAGGAGCGGAAAAATGTCGAGATAAAGTACTTCCATGCAAATAAAATGCATAAATACCATCGTAATTCTAAGAGTGAGAAAACCGATATTGAAAATTGCAAAGTAAAAGGTGCCCCAGGAAAAGAGAATCCAAAACGAGTACCATTCAAATTCAGGACACAAAACCAACAAAACTAAGTTTGCAATAAGGCGAATCTTGACATGCAATCTTCTAAACTTGTGTTTGTCGAACCTGTTGTAGCTGACGAAGATCTTTCATGAGAGCCCCCAAAAGTACCCGCTACAATTTTTAAACATATTGCCTATGTTGCACCAAAGGCGATGTATTTGGCGAAACCATACGTCCTTGGGGAAAAATACACCCAGATCACGAGAGTGTCGTTATCTCTTGCTGCTACCACAAGAGCAGGAACAACAAGCACAAGGCGCAATATCAAATCTACTACTGGAAGTTGTTTGGCAATTCTACCGATGCGAGATATAGCCGTGAGCGCCTTTCTGTCCGACTGCTTGTTTAAAGCGTTCACTATTGGTTCTATTATTCCCATAAAAACGAGTGAATAAATATACCATTCTGCGTTCAAACAGATGACAGTGAAGATAAAGAAGGTAGGGTTCCTTTTGGGGTCTACTATTGGTGTTGCTGGCGAAGTCAGCTTCACGATTGCCAGAATAATAACTGGTAGATGATTTATCATCTACTGGCCAGCTCCTTTAAACCTTTTGAGACATAACAGGGCCTTTACCACGATGATTTTAACGAAAAATCGAATGCCATTTAACCTGCCTTTCCTTACCCGTCCTTCTTGCCCCCCTCGCCTTCCCAAATCCTCATGAACAGCCCAGCTTCGCATGCTTCCTCAAGGCACTCTAAAATCTCTTCCCTCCCCAATCCACATCGCTCGTATTCGAACCCTGTCTCTCTAACGATTTTCGACCCCTTAACGTGAACGTGTTTATTATCGAGCCGTTCCCTGCTAATGAACGGTGACAATACCGTGTTGATGCCGTACTTGGAGCACAGGTCTCCCCATGGTTTCATGTGCTTCTCGTTCGCGACCTGCGTGGCAAGGAAGTGTGAGGATTATTCGCATCGTTTCTTCTTCTTAGCTTCGCTCGCCTCGCTAGACCACCTACCTCAACGACTCCGTCCATGTGTATCCGCGCAACGCTGCTCACAATCTTGCCCACGAATCCCACCTGTATCCCGAAAATTTCACCCAGCAACCTGTTGATTGAGCCCTGCGTGCTATCTCCAGAATCCGCCAAGTTATAAACCTTCCCCACGAACATTGAAGGATTGTCCATCCCCAAAGAAATCGCCCTGACCACATCTCCTACCCACACTGTGCTCATCTTCAACCCCCCGTCCCACAAAAAGTCCATCCTCTCTCCCGTTCCTACATACGTCGCCGCACAGACTGCCCTAGGCATAATACTATTTCTATCACCCTTCCCATAAACGATGCTCGGCCTGAAGATGCACCAGTTCAAACCCTCTACCCTCCGCACATGCTCTTCAGCCTCCAATTTGTACCTAGCCTGCTTCGTCAGTGGGTCAACTATCCCTCCATCCTCGTCATTTGGCGCCCTGAAGTTGCTCCCGTACACAAACGCTGTCGACATTTCAATGTAGAGCTCGGGACCTTCATCCCCTGCCCGCTCCGCACACATCCTGCTGAGCTCGGCGCAACGCTTCTCGTATAGCACATCGTCTCGACCGTCTCCGGTCTCCGCCGCCAAGTTCACCACGACCTTCCATGGCCCTTCCCCTTCCTCCCTTCTCCACGCCTTGTCAATTCCACTGGCCCTGGTGAGATCCGCCTGAACAAAGGCCACCCTGTCGTCGTTAAACACATCCTTGAATTCCTCTGAAAGCCAAGCCATGGCAGGAGGGCACTTGTCAACCACTCTTATCATGATTCCTTCTTCGGCATATCGCTGCAAAAGGTACAATATAAGGTTTCTACCAATCATTCCGGTTCCTCCTAGCACAAGAACCTCGTGAGCTACAACTTCGTCAACACTAGCTGCCTCTTTTCTTTTCGATCTCCCCCATTTGCCTAGCATCTCCTTTTGGCAACATCACAACAGTCTGCTGAACAAAACTTTCCTTCTCCTTGCCCTTCCTCCACCCCCTCATTCCTCATTATGCTGGCCAGAGACTACTCTGAAATAACACCCGTGTCCAATGACATTAAAAAATGCCGTACCTTTCCTGGTCCCAAAGACAAGGGGGTCAAGATGACCCTTATCAGCGGGGTGTGTTGTTTTGGTGGCCAGGATGAGGGTCAGGTCGCCATCGCGGATGAACAGAAGGTACATGTTCCCCATATCTCCCAATTTCGACATCCAACTTACTCACATACTCTCATCTTTGCCCTTCTCCTCTCCCCTTCTCCAGCACCGAATAATAGTCTTCAATGCAGATGGATCCAAGAAGCATATCGTTGGCGGAAAGGGAATTGGAAACGGTGAATTCATATCACCCAAGAATATAGCTACGTCTGAGAACGGAAAGCTCCTCGTAGCAGACTCCTCGAACCACCGAGTCCAGTCCTTCGACTCTCTCGGTCGCGTATTTCAGTCGAAGTGGCAGGCTCACCAGTACGACATAAAAAAGGGTAGGCAGCCGGGGGAGTTTGAGGCCCCCTATGGTGTGGCTTGGGTTCGGCCCCCCGAGAGCAGGGTCATGGAGGTTGTTGATACACGAGAGGTGGCGGCGAATCTTGGATTCCAGGTAGAAGAAAGTCAGTTCGGCGACATGGACCTTGGCAGCGAGGACGAAGAATCTCCTGAGCTTGAACCCATGCACTCGTTCCCTCCCAGAGACGACGGATCAACAGGTTCAGCCTCTCTTGCCCCTCACCCCGACATAGTAATCGCCGACACTGCCAACAACAGAATTCAGTTCATCCCTGACAACTCTATCGAGCCCCCGATAACGTTTGGATCATCAGGGGAGAAGAAGGGCCAATTCAAGGGCCCTGAGGATGTTGCACACCACGACGGTTGGAGCGACTGGGACGCCCTAAAGAATCCTGCGTGCGCTGCCTTCCGTCACGACCACAGGAACGTGCCATACTACTACTTAGGCAGGGTATCCCGCATGACCGTCTACGACGAAATGCTGGAGAACGGAAAGATTGGGGACTTCAAGATAATCGAGACCAACCAGGCCAACCTTTGGAGGTGAGGGGGAGCGAAGGCTGGAGCGAAGCGACAGGAAAAGTATTATACCGCCTTCTTACATAACAATTACCCTTCCACTTGTCGCTTCGCTCCTCGCTCGCTTCGCTCCTTGGCCGCTCCGCTCATCGCAGGATGATCCACGTGACTCCAGAATCTTACAAGAAGGCCGACGTCGACGAAGCCGTCATAAAAGTGAGGGATAACGGATTTGTCGTGCAGGGCGACGTTAGAAATGACGGGCTTCCGAAGTTCTACTCCTCTCTGCAAGCCCTCGTTATGGACGGAAGAAAGTGGTTGCACCTGAACGTAAAATGCGAGGATCGGCACTACGAGCGCATCGCCGTCTGCGACACCGCAAACCACCGCATTCAGGTGCTGGGGTTCATAAAGCCAACGTACGACAAGAGGAACGAATACCTCCTGGTTCTCTTCCCGAGCAAGTTTGTAGTCCTGCAGGTGCTAGGAACGGGAAGCAAGGCGAGCGGTGGTAGAAAATGCCACATGTCTTACCCTAATTCGTGCGCTTACAATAGCCACGGCGACCTTACTGTGTGCGATTCTGGTCACTGGAGGGTGTGCATATTCGCGCCCGACGGGGAGATGGTTCACACGATAGGCTCCAGAGACGAGCTCGTAAAGGGGCCTCTCGGGAGACCATTGGTGTGCAACTTCGGCCGTGACTACGAGGGCAACGAGTCCGTCCTTGTGGGTTACTACAGCGGCGTAGTGGTCAACTCCACTGTACCTCCCCCTAAAATAAAGGGGGACTTCGGACACCTTCCAAGGGACGCGACACTTATGGCGTTCAGCTACCTCGATTTCCGCGGCGCTGCACAGGCCGCCATAGCGTGCAGATTGTTCTACTCTATATTTTTCACCCTCCGCAGTCGTTGGGATTTGTTCCCCTTGAACCCTAGCGTTTTCAGCAGGATAAAGCAGATCTTCGTTGACTGGAGTACCGTGGACGACGGGGTAAGAATAAGGGGACACTTGAGGTCGAAGGATCCTTACAAGTCCGAGACCGAGAGGGGCACGGACATAGTTTGGTGGATGGAGAATTACGGGAGGGGGGGGCTGCACAAGGTGAGGCGAAGGCCAATGTGGGACGAGGGAAGCGGAGTCGTAAAGAAGATTTTTTTAAGACTGACTTCTATTCTCGTCGCTTCGCTCGTTCGCAGGTTCAGAAGAATGACAACGATCTTTCCCGTCAGATTCAGGCTGAGAACCGTAGTCGTCAGACCAAGAAACGCGAGATGGAGCGTTTACGCAAGGGCGGTTGCAAGTACAAGCGGGGGGACCTGAACGGGGACAATGTACGGAACTGCAGCAAGATGTCAGACCTTAGGGAGATGATTAGGTGCCTTGACCTAACGTACACGCTGGAGACGGACTGGAGGTGGGTGCTCATGGAGGGTAACGAGGAGGGTGTAGACGGGGACACGCTGCAGAGGAGTAAGGAGAAGTTCATTAAATTCCTACTCATGCAGTACATGAGACCCCCGGTGGACGAGGCAAAGGTCAAACACAGCGGCGCTTTCATTGACTTCGAGAACGGGATGAAGTGCGCGATATGCGACCTCTGCGGGCTGCCTTTCTGGTGGAACAACGAGGGTATACTAAAGATAATATTCGACTCCATGAGCGTTGAGAGGGAGGTTGTTGACTTTGACGACCAGAGGACCCGGGCTTGCGAGGCTGTTAGGTTCAAGGGTAAGAGGACGACTCGTGTGATGGACTACGGCAACTTCCTCGATTTCATGACCACCGTGGCTGAGAAGAACATGGGCTTGAGGGACTGGCTGACTCACAGGGGGATACAGAAGTGGGTTAAATCAAACACTAGCGGGATGAGGTTGCCGCAGACGAGGACGGCGGAGACTTTGGAGGTGAGAAGCGAATGCAGCGAGAGCGTAACGAGGCTGCCTAATGCTTTTCCTCCTTTTCATGCCCCTCAAAACGTCTCACCCCCCTTACGCGCCTTCTCTTGCTTCCGCTGTCCTTAGATTCACCGCAAGAACGCAACGTTCGACTACCAGGTATCCCAGGCCGTGGGCATGGTCGATAAAATGTTCAAGAGGGGACAGTTCGAGGGCGTCACTAAATTTCCGGAGGTCAAGGTTAAGGGGAAGGTAGTGGACAACGAGGTCGAGGACGAGGGGTGGGGGAGGTGGGAGAGATTTAGGTGAAGTTGTTGTTGTTTTTAAAAACGCAGAGGAAGACCATTTTTTGGAGAAGGGTTGTGCAATTAGTGGGGTGTGTTGTTTCGCTCTGTTCTTCCCGTTCCTTTCCTATACCTTTCTTTCCTTTCCTTTCCTTTCCTTTCCCTGCGTTCAAATGCTCTTGTGTACGAGTTCGTTAACCATTTCAAGTACCGCGTTCAGGATGAGCTGGAAGCTTTCAGGGTCTGGAACGCGGAGCGAGGAGGTGAGGAGAAGCGAAAGGCGAAAGAGCAGAGAAAAGGTAGTTAGTTATTAAGGTTTTACTAATACATCAAAAACACACCTCCAGCTCGGACAGGCAGGCTCTACAGCGGGCTCGACAGGCAGGCTTTACAGCCCATTGCATGATGTAATAATAAACTTTAAGCTCGTCGCTACGCTCCATGCGGTCGTTCGCTCCTCTCCTCTCCTCTCCTCTCCTCTTCTCTCCCTCACCTCTCCCCTCCTTCCTCAAGCTAACAGTCAAAAGCAGCGTCCTACACTCCCCCTGGCCCCCATTAACCGCCCTCTCGATATCCCCGCATTTCTCCACCATTTGCCTCCCCATTACCTCCACTACAGGATCGTCCCTACGTCCCAACACTGTATCCACTGCGTATGTCACTTTTGAGTTCACGAGGTTGTGAGATGAGGTGGCTGTGAGGATTGTACCAATTGAATTCAGTTGATTTATTATTATTAATATTGTATCAGTGTATACATTCACTGTTAGAGTCGTAGAGCAGCCTGATGGTGTTGTTATTGTTTTATTTAATACATTAGAAGCTAGAGAAGACATTTCGAAGGAATTTTAGTAAAGAAGTGGACGTACAGGAGGTAATAAGTGGGAAACGGAAGGTTATTGGAGATTCACAAATTTGAGGGAAATTGGATTCAGTCCTCATTCTTCATTTTGGAAGCCATTATTGCGATTGTGGTTACGTTTAGAGTTATATAAAATCGATAACTCGATCAATCATGCAAATTTCTATCCCCGCCCAAAATACCATATGTAATGGATGACCTAAAGACGATACGATGACGTAACAAACAAATGATGCAGTGTGGTGTTTAGTCATCAAACCCATTGTTATTACCATGCACATGTTAGTTACTTGGTTCGGGTTACCACCCGGCTTCTCCCTCCCCCCATTCACATGTACTAGTAAATAATCAATGTATAATCCTGCCCTCTCCCCCACCCCCCCTTTCCGCGCATAACGATACTCGTGGTCGTTTTTTGTTCTTTCTTTGTGTTGCTGTATTTGTGTTAGCTATCATTTACAAGACAAACTCAACGCGCGCCTTCTATTGTTCTATTGTTTCACGCGGGTGCCTCATGTATCTTTTGTTCTTTTTCTTCTAATTCTTCTTCTTTCGCGTGCTCTTGTTTCCCCCCTAATGTGTCCTAATGTTTTTCGCGCGCGCGTGCCTTTGTTTTCTAACCTACCCCCCCTCCCATGTTCCCCCC
>JGI24540J26637_10000808_pt1 | contig 13485 bp, 7 predicted proteins | sample NorSeaMetagenome_FD_26637 | JGI IMG/M metagenome (IMG submission 26637)
CACCATTCAGGCACTCACATCGAAAGCAGAGCAGTCTCCGTGTCCAGAACAAGCGTTAGGACACTCGGCGGCAGCCATGCCGATAACGGCAAAGAGGGTAAGGGCCTTGATCATCTTCTAAATGATTTGACCCAAACGATGGCAAAATTGAAGAGGCAAAGAGACGGTGGAATTNGGAGAAGGGGGGGGGAGAGGGGGAGGATTGAAGGCCAAGGAGGCAAGCTTGTCGTCGTTTTATTTTACACTGAGATTTAAGTCGGTGCAGCGCTGATTCAGTGGAAAAATGGGCAACGTACAAGGGCGTAATGATGGAAATTTCTCCCTTGATTGGCAGTTTTTATGAATAGGAATGCGTTAATGTCGTTTCCGCGGTGTTTCTCCGATCCTGTGGTAATCAAATGGTATGTGATTCAATTGTATTGCCAACGGACTAAATTTATTTACTCAAATCTTGGTTTTGTAAATTTCATTTTTGAGAAAATCGGTTTGCATAGATGATTTGGAGAGCAGAGGGGGTAGGTTTCGGAAGGCCAGATATACTCCGGATGTTAACCGACAGGGAGCAGAGACGAATCGCCAGCATGGCCTTCGTCGGAAGGGAAGTAGCAAATGGCCTCTCATCGTGGGGATTGCTTTCCGGTTGCTTCTCTATCCCACATTCAATACGTTAAGTTGGAAAAAATTTAGGGGTTCTTCGGGTGAATCGGATAGATCAAATTGGTTGAGCTAAAAAATAGCTTCGAAAGGATCCAAGAAACCTGTGCTGAAATGGTTGCCGCGCAGAATACAAGAAGGGAGGAGTTGGAGAGTGAATTAAAGAACAGGGAATCAGAGGTTTCGATGTTAAAGGTTGAAATGGAGAACCTTACCTCTTCCTCCTCCTCCCAAATGAGACGTCAAATGATGTAAAAGCGATGCAGAAAATTGTGGACAGAAAGGAAAAGGAGGCGGCAACTGTGGCCGCAGATAAGTAGGTGAGGGCTAGTTGAAGCAAAGGAAGGCTGCAAGGCTGGGCAGAGAGGCCTGCATATTCTTTCATCTCTTCGCTCCTCGCGTACAACTAACTCTCTCTCTCTCTCTCTCTTTCTCTCCTGTGCTCGCTTCGCTCATGGTAGGATTTTCGATAGCTTTCGTTAACTTTTTTAGGGGAATGTTGGGGTCGCCTAACGCCTAATGATGAAAATTTTCATCACAGATGTCCTGCCCCTGTGAACAAGACCTCTGAGGTCGCGCCCCCGCCTTTTGCGTCAAAGTGGGCTATTATTTGTCTCACTAGGGGGACTGGAAGCAACAAACACCTTTCCAAACGAACCAAGAATCTAGCAAATTATCTGATTAAAACGTCCCCGAAGCATGTAGAGAATTTCCAGATCGACTTTTTCATCTTTCATGGGGGTGAGGACTGGAGCGAAGCGACAGCAAAGGTAACACACTGCCTTCCTACATAGCTAGGCCGGAGCGAAGCAACAATATGAACAACATACCACACTGCCTTTCTACATAACTAACAACCTTCAACTCGTAGCTTCGCTCCTTATCCCGCTCTTTGCTTTGCTCATCTCAGGCGATGTAGTGCAAAAACAGCAGAAAACAACAACATCAGAGGTTGCGCGGGAGTCAGCGTTAATTTCAATGTGAGATCGGATGACGAGTGAAGGCTTGAAAACTAAATAACCACATAACTAATAAGCCTTCTCCTCGTTGCTTCCCTCCTCACCCTCGCGCAGTTGATTTTCAAGGACATTAGTCAACTCTTTGTGCAAACTGAACCCCTTTCCATGATCAACAATGATCCCGGCTACACAGCCATGTGCAGGCTCTGGACCTTTCAAGCGTGGGGTATCCTTGATAAGATGGGATACACTCATTACTGGCGTGTGGATGACGATATTTTAACCAAGGTTCCAAAAGGTAAAGAGCTGAAATCGGGTCTCATTGGGGAATTCGAAGACGGAGGTTATAGTTATGCGTACAAGAAGGTGAGATTGGACGAGCGGAGGGCTGAAGCGGAGGGCTGGAGCGAAGCGACAGCTAGAAGCTATTAGTGAAGCGGCAACAAAAGCTAGATGTCATCTTAGATGCCGTCTTGTCTGTCGCTCGACCAAAGCTAGAAGCTATTATACTAACTGTCATCCTCCTCGTTTCGCTTGCAAAGCCCTTTCTCGTCGCAGTACGCTGGAGATGAGCACCTTTGGACTCAGGTAACCCTGCCTTCCTTTGCAGCCTGATGGGCTAGGGAGTGCTCGGACTCCGTCACGTTTAAATGTGAGGGGGACAAAAAGGAAGGTGAGTGGGGAGTGTTGAGCGAAGCGACAGCAGCAAGTTCATTGTCCACGACTTTCCAAGCTACGCCTATATTACACGCTAATTCCCATGCTCTCCGCTTCGCTCCGAGCCCAGTTTCTGATGTTGACGAGATCTGCATCGATCGCTCAACTTTTACAACAACAATGGCGCTGGAAAGGTCGTCTTTTGGTTGAGAGATGATGTGGAATCGTTTCTTGACTCTGCTGAACACATGAAAGGAGTCGAGAAGTTAAGATGGGGCGACTCCACGATACAAGCGCTTGCGCTAAAAATGTTCCTTGACTTGGAAGAGGATTCCTCTTCATGGAGGACACACATTGTTGTTGCAAAGCCACATCAAACACAAAACAATCCCGGTTCCCGAACAGAAAGAGTTCTTAGGATGTTGTCCGCTTGAAGACGAGGAGGAAAAGGCGGCACCACATAGTCAATAAAGTTATCGCTATAAAAACAGTCAAATTAATTCACTTCACAGCTCTAGAAGAAAAGGAGTAAAACCCAACAAGAATGCGAGTGATCCGGTGCTGACGCCATTCGAAATTGCTCCAGAACCGCCTTTATTAACCTCGTCCATCTCTTTCGTACCCCCCTCATCCGCACTCCCCTCGTCCGCACCTCCCTCTCCTGCTGGAACGACTATCCCAGTGCAAGAACCTCGAGGCAGTGATGCTATATTATTTACGGCCTCGGTTGAAACAGTTTTCTGCATGTCGGGATTGGCCGTTTTTTGAAGAGCTTGGAGGCCGCTCAGGATGCTGTCGTCTTGGACCTGAACACTAGAGTGCTTCGTTGAACGGAAGGTCAAGTGGCTTTCGCAAAACTGGTCGGGAGAGGCTGCATCGCTTGGGTTAGAACGGCCATCCAAGATAGTTTGGAGCTCGTCTGCGTCCCAACCACTGAGGTAGTCTGCGTGGTACGTAGAGGTACCATCAGAGAAGACATACTCGCCACCTTCATATTTCTTGATTCTGAAGTAGAAATGAACTTCCGGAATCTTGACAGGATGGCTCTCGGGACAGTCTGCATCAAATCTTCCTTCTTCGACATCATAGCTAACGTGGGATGTCATGTCTTCAGAGGTCAGGTCGACACCGTTCCAACACGTGGGAAACACCAATTTAACTTCCATCTCACTGCAAGCATTCGAGGGAAAGAAAGAATCGTCCGAGGAGCTGCAGTCGGCGCGCTTGCATTCACTTGGGCCATCGCAAACAGCTTCCGCAGGAGCCTTTTCATTGGAGCCGTAAGGATCATATTAAAGCCGTTTGGGAATGCCCTAGCTTGCCCCGTCTCCCACACGTAATAAGAACTCCCAAACCATATGGATGCAGCGTAATATACACCACTTATCTTTTCGTGCATGTATACTGTGGGTTGCCAGTAGAGACTCATATTTTCTTCTGTGTTGCCAGAGTTCTCAGGCGCTGCCCGAATTGTTTCATATGTAGTCTCCGGCCTGACTGTGACCTTCGCGCCGTAAAATGTATGGACTTGGTCGCTCAAACATGTTGGGTTCAAGAGTGGGTCAGTGCGTGCTGACCCAAACGGTAGAAAATCCATTTTGATAGATGTTGACTCGATTGACACCCATGATATACCAGTAGCGAGCAGGATCTGGAATAGAATAGAGTCGATAACTTGCATATTGGAGGTTGGGGGGTAAATTTATGACTTTCGAGCCTTTCTGGATCTCTCTTATCTTCCTTTGAGTTACAGCCAGTTTGCTGAAAACCACATCAAGAGCCAGTATGATGGCTGTTTCGCATCTCTTCTTACTCTATCTCGGTCTAATGCTGGGCTCTTTACCCACTTCATTGGCTGGTAATTACGTGACAAACGTTTACAAATACACTGGCTGTGTAGGAACCTGTGGGAACTCTCGATGCCCTTCTGGACATCGAATATACAGTGGTACATGGTATCAGCTGGGGATCACCGACTCGTATGGTAAGTGTCAATCAGGGTCGAGGATGGAAACATTTTGGATAGGGGGGAGTCGATATAAGTTCAAACCGCTTCTTTTACCATTATAGCTAACTGTTCTCGCCCTCGACAACTTACAGGGACTTCATATGATACGTGCTGGTGGCCAAACGAAGAAAAATGCCAGTGTTACGCGTGTAATGTAGGTCATTTTGACTCTGCGAGTGACTGCACGCAATGCCCTGGAGGTTCGATCCAGGCTTCTTTAGCACAGACCTCTTGTTCCCCTTGTGAAACTGGCTACATTAGCAATGCCGCCCGAACAGAATGCACGCAGTGTGGGGTAGGAAGGTACTCCGCCTTTACCAGTTGTGATGCGTGCGTTCCAGGGACGTACAGCTCTGCGGGTTCGGGGATCTGTTCTATTTGTCAGGCGGGAACCTATTCAGGAGACGCTGCATCTTCGTGCACGAGCTGCACGGCTGGAAAGTACACCTTGGATATGACAGTCACTGAATGTGCCCCATGTGCTGCTGGAAGGTATGCTTCTGAGGATGGGGCTGGGGCTTGTCCTCCGTGCTCAGCAGGTAAGGAAGTATAAGGCGTGCGAAGGGAGTCGCTGCGGCTAACCCCTCTGCTTTTCGCTTTGATCCTCCCCTTCGCTCTGATCGTCCCAGGAACATTCAGCGCCGAGGGCGCTACGCAATGTTCGATCTGTGAAGCTGGAAAGTACACTCTCGGAGCATCGAGCACTTGCAATGATTTTTCTGCGGGAACCTACTCCAGCGGTGGGGCTGCTGTTTGTACCCCTTGTGGAGCCGGAACATTCAGCGACGCGTCGGCCTCGTCCTGCTACAGTTGTCAGCCTGGAAAATATCGCCTGGCCTCCAGCGAAGGATGTCAGAACTGTGCTGCTGGAAGGTACATTGGCACGGAGGGGGCTTCTATGTGCTCTCTGTGCTCCTTGGGTAAATCCTCGAGCGAGGGCGCAACAGCCTGCACTGATTGCGTTGTCGGAAAATACAGCAGAGGGGGACTGGCGACTCCTTGTAACGATTGTGAGGCTGGAAAGTACATTAACGAAGAAGGGGGCGTAACGTGCACGCGCTGCCAGAGGGGGGCCTATAGCTCCGGGGGTGCTTCGACGTGTTCTGATTGTCCGGCAGACCATTGGAGCGTTGTTGGCTCTCCAAGTTGTTATACAAAGGCGACGGGCTTTGAGACGTGCCCCGAGCACCCCGTCTCAACACACGTTGTGGACAACGAGTGCAACTACATGTTTGAAGGCAGCTGGGATGAGGTTTCAGAGGGTGGAGCTTCTAGCTTCGGAAACACCTGCGCAGCCCTCACCATGTGCGAGCATGAAAGTAGTGAGTTGGAGGATGATTACTATCTAATGTGCGCCGAATGCGCAGAAGGCAAAGTTGTTCTGGGTTACAACACGGAGGTGAGGGGCGAGTGTGACGCAATGGGAAGGTTCCCTGTGGCGTGTGTCGATCCAGCAACCTTTTCGACCTGTCCTAACGGCGAAAACATCGACGATGATTGCAAGTATTACAAAAATGGAAATTGGGAGAGTGTGGATGCCGGTGAGGCATCTCCTTTCAACGTTGGGGAAAACAACGATTGCGTTGCGTACGCCCCTTGCTCCACCCAATACGGCACGGTGAGCAGGCTATACCACTTTTCCTGCACACAATGTGCTGATGGGCTTTTTTCCTTCCTTGATACTTCTGGAGACTCTTCTGATGACGTACCAAGCACCTGCCACGGCAAAAAAATTAGTGAGTGCTACTCGGTTACAAAGTATGCTACCTGTCCAGACCAGTTAGGACTTGATGGGCAGAGCAGCGCTACCCTCAACAACCTCGCGCAATGCACGTACATCGCGAAGGAAGGAGTTGGGGGTGTCGTTAGGGGCAATCAGGCTTCACCCTACATATCATCCTGTTCACAATACGAGCTAGTTTCCACCTCCAGGCAGGATACCCTCACGCAATATGGTTACGCGTACGACTACACGATAGCTTGCAAGAGCTGTAACGAAGGTCTAGTTGCGGGAGACTACATGGCAGTTGGTGGACAGGAGTACATTGGTAGCTGTTACACTCCGCCAAGCGCGGGTACTGGAGGGGACTTCTCTGTTTGTAATACAGGGGGTGACAACCATGGGAAAGATGTCGTCTGCAAGTACCTGAATGGCAGCGACGTGGCGACTGCTTCCTGGGCGGAGGTCTCTTGGGGGGAAGAGGCCCCTAAGGACTTGCGGACCGGTTGCAGCTTGTGGGAGCTGTGCACGCATGAGACAGACGCAACCAATACGACAATGCAGTTCATGTGTAAAACTTGCAAAGAAGACCACCAAGCGACTTACAACGCAATTACAGCGGGTTCGTGTTCATCGCAGGGAGTTTACAGTACGCACTGCGAGTTCACAGGCATACCAACGGAAAGTCCGACCTTAAGCCCGACCATGGCTCCCCAGCCTGTTACTCCTGCCCCTAGCGCCGCGCCCACACAAGCTCCTACAGAGGCTTACAACTTTTTCAAGGATATGATGGCACGACTGAACAACGCCGCTAACAACAACCTGGAAGTTTTCATGGGGGTTGTGGCCTTGTTGCTGTGCCTTCTTGGTCTAGGAATTTATAAGTGTTACGCGATGGAGAAATACAAGCTGCTTTACGATGAGAATGGGGAGAGGCGGGAAGAACGAAGAATGTGGAGCTTCGATGAGAGCGACGTAATCGCAAGCGGAGTGAGTTTGGGAGGAAGCATTCGGACAGGAGTTGGCCTAATTATGGGGAGAGGTGAAAGAAGTGCAGGGCTTTCGTTGAGGGAGGATTCACTTGAGATGCGCCGGCTCTCTGAGCCAGAGACCAACGATGATGATAACCTTGACTGGAAAGTAAGAACGGACCCGAATGGTAACACATACTATGAGAACATGAGAACGAGGGCTACAACCTGGACCGACAAGAGAGGGGGGAGGGGGGGAGGGGGGAGGCACGGTAATCAGGCAGATGAACCATACTCAGAATACGACAGAGATAGTAGCTCGATCTTCGACTATGCATCAAACCCCATGCAGAACGTGGAAGATTCCGTCCTACCGCGCAACGGTTTAGAGCAGACGAGAACGAACAGTCAGGGTGCGGCTCACATTCCTAAACTCGTGATGAAACCCAAGTCCCACGAGCCCCCCGAGCCCCCACCTGTTCCCCCAGCCCCACCGGGGTCTCTGCCTCCTCCTCCTCCGCAAGGATGGAGCAGGGCTATCGATGCGAAGGGAAGGGAGTATTTTTGGCACAACGTGACCGGTAGGACCTGTTGGAATGTAAAGGACTGCAACTAACCAATGAAAAGCAAATCATGAAGACTTTCTTAGGAAAAAACGCCAATTAAAAATTTTGCACTACTCCTTGCCCGCGTCATCCCCCGAATCTGATGCCTCAACTGGAACTGGTTCGCCCTTGAATGTAGCGGTATAATCTACGTCCCCAGACTTCCAGGAACGCGCAATATCCTCCACCTTCTCCTTTACGTCGATGTTCCCTTCAGAACCACTCAGCGTCCTCACGCCGTAAGAGGAGATCACCTCCTCAAGGGAGTTGGTAATGGCCTCCTGCAGGGCAAGGAGCGAGCGAAGCGACGTGCAAGGGGGTTGAAAGGGAAGCAAGAGGAGGATCTGTTAGATATATTATGGTAGGAGGCACGGCGAGAAGGGGCGGCGCGCTATAGTAGTTTCGCTCCAACCTTGAAGATTTAGGCGGTATGTTATCATCGCTTCGCTTCAACTGTACTTCCATCCCACCCCACCCTACCTGAAGTGCAAACGTTGTCATCTGAGGCATAGCGTAGGGTGGGATTTGGCCTTTCCTAAACCCAGGAAATTGAGCCTTCTTCGATGCGTCCTAAGGGGTAAGGATGGTGGAGAAGCAGCAAAGGGGTTAGGTTAATAACTGTCGACTCGACTTGGGCCGAGGTGTCCGTCGAATTACCCTCAAATCCGTCGAATTACCTTCAATATTTGAGTCCTAAGCTTTGAAACTGCTTCACTGTCAGCCTTGTACTGTACCCAGTACTCTCCAACGCTCAATTCTTTCATTTTTGATCCATCGAGTCCGTTTTCAAGGACATTCCCCCCGTCTGGCTCAGGTGCAAGCTCATAGGTCGCTGGAAGGAATGAAGACCGTGTTTTAATCCGGCTCACGGTGTTAGGAGCGAACGCTAGGGCGCTGGATATCGTGATTAATGCAGCAAGTCCTCTCATGGATTTTTTTAGGTGATGGCCAGGTTACTTAAAATTTGTGTTATCGCTTCTCTGAAATACGCTTCCACTATTAGCTGTCCTCGCTCCCCCCTTCCTCCCTTCGCTTACTTCCTCCTTTTTCCCGACATCCTTGCCTCCTGCTCTGTCTGCTCCCTAGCCCTTTTCTTGTCGCTGATCAAGGCCTCCTTCTCCATGTCGTCCCAGTCCATGCCCTCCTCCTCCAAGTCCTCGTCACCATCGTAGTCAGATTCCTCTGACTCCTCCTCGTCAAACGAGGACTCCTCGTCGCTGACCTCCTCGCTCTCGTCACTCTCCTGCTCGTCAAACTCACTGTCGTCTTCCTCTTCCTCGCCATCGCCACCTTCATCCTCGTCGTCCATGAGGAGGAAACTCCATCCAGCTGGCTTGGGGGTGACGTCGTCTTCCTCGGTGTCCATGTAAAACCTGTCATCCTCGGCCACGGTAGCCATGAGCTGCTTCCAGTTGAGGTTCATGGGACCTTCGGTGTAAGCAACCTCCATGTCGGTGAGCCAATCCTGTATGGCATCCTTATCCCCGTTGTCAATCATGGTGATCATCCAGACGGGCTGAATGAAGTCCTTGGGGATGAAGACTGCGTCGAAGGCCTTCGACGAGTAGGTTACTCTCTCAAAGTGCACATGGTCGACCTTCTTGAAGTCAACAACAAAGAAGGGGGTCTCCGTGAGGTTGACGAGGCAGTTGACAGTCGGTTGGATCCTAACCATTTCCTTGTGGGGGGTACCGGTGAACGAAAGCTCGCGGTAAGGGATGTCGAACTCGATCCCTGGCCCGTGCGACTTCGCCGTGGCCTCGACCTTCTTGCAGAACTCCTTGAAGGCTTCGTTGAGCTTCTTCTTCAGCTGCCTCTGCCTCTGCTCCTCGTCCATCTCGTCGGGGTCATACATGCTGCGACGGGAGGCATCCACCTGCTCACTGGCCTCGACGACTTCAGTGAAGAACTGGACGTTCTCGTGCTTTTTGTTGCCGACCATGATGGGGTTTTTGAGGTTGAAATGCACGAGGACCATGATCTCGCTCTCGCAAGGCTGGAAAAAGGCGTTCTTAATGTTTTTGTAGATGATGTCAAGGGAGTCTCCCTTGTTGCTGCGGAAGCGGAGACCATTCTGGTGGGCTTCGAGCTGCCCGACAGTCTTCCTTCCCTTTCCGAGAGCGGGCCTCATGGTGAGATCGGAGAGACGAGGCACCTTTCCTTCCTTGAGCCTGATGAGCTTCTCCTGCTCCACCAGGTTGCTCTCCTGCTCCTCCTTCTGTTCCCTCTGTCTAACCCTCTTTCTCAGCTCGTTTATCTGCCTGTAGCAGTCGGTAAGGTTCTTTTTCTCGAGGGACCTGAAGGTCATCTCTTTGATGAAGGTGGCGTGGGGCGCATACTTCTCAACTAGCTTCACCATGTTGGCAGGAGCGTCCTTTCCCAGGGCCGCACCGGCGGCGTGGAAGTTTATCCTAAGGTAAGTAGCCTTGTCTGGCTCGGGCTGAACGACGTTCTTGATGGTGGAGATATGGAAAGGAACGGGTTGGCCAGAGATTGGGAGGATGACAGTCTCATTCTTCATGTCCACCCTAACTTGATTGGGGAGGACATTACTGGGCATGTCTGTGCCGGTCGAATAAGAATCCAGCTCCCTCGCTTCGGTCTCCTCCTTGTCGTCCCCCTTGTGGTTCTTCTTGGCAAGCTCCCTGAGCCTTTGCTCGTTCTTCTTCTTGAGGATGTCAGCCTGTAACTTGACCCTGTTCGCGGCATTCTCGACGACATCGGCGTTACCGTCCGCCACCTCCCTCAATCTGCTGCTCGCCCTCTTTCCGTCAGCGTTGACCTCACTCCCACCCTTGCCCTTCTTCTTTCCCGCATCCTCGTCCTCGCTAGAGTCGGATTCGGAGTCGTCGTCGCCGTCGTCGTCGTCACTCTCCTTCTCGTTGATTGAATAAATCACTTCGTCGGAGGAGGAGGATGCCTTAGTGAACTTCTCTGCCCCGCTGTCATTATTGTCAATGTCGATGTCCTTGATCCTGTAAGTGTCCCCAAGGAGGACAGAGAACTTCTTCAGCGACTTTGACGCGGCCTTGCTGGACACGTCTGCGACGTCCTCCTCCGTAAGGGGGACGTTCTCGAAGCCGACAGAAAGGTTAAACACCATGTTCTCCCTGAAGAGGGTGTCGTTCTCGTCCTTCAGGAGCATCTGGGCGCACCTGTAGTCCAAGCCGAGACTGAATCCAAGAGACTTGGGCAGATGTGCGACGAGCTCTGACTTTCCTTTCTTGTTGAGGAAGTCAATGGCCGTCTTCCTGACATCGGACAGCTTGTTTCCGGGTTTCATAACATCCACACAGGCGTTGACGACGTCAATGAGGATATCGTATGTAGCGGAAACCTTCTTGGGAGGGTCAACCATGTATGTACGTGACATGGAAGCGCAGTAAGACTGGTACCTCGCCCCCAAGGTAATGAGGATGACATCGTAAGAAAGCTTGGCCTCGTTGGACTGGGCAGACACTTTGAAGGAATATTCCCCACCGGACTGGACGATAGGGTCGAAAACGGATTCGACGTCGTTGACCGGTACCTTAAGCTTGATCTTGGAGGGGTCCTCCAGGACAGCATTCACATCGTCGGCCATTTTGGTGTGCTTCACGACGAGATTCTTGTCGATAGTGTCCTCGAGTTGGGGGATGAACTTGTTCTTGAGGACCTTGTTGGTGAGCACTCCGGCCTTCTTGAGGAGCTCGAACTCCTTATCCTGCGAGGAGCGAGCGGCGGTGAGGAGCGAAGCGACGAACGGAAGATTGTTAGTTATAGTGGTGAGCACTATGCTGCTGTCGCTTCGCTCCAGTCCTCCGCCCTCGTCCGATCTCACCTCCTTCACAGCCATGACGAGGCTGATGGCCTTGGCAACGTCAACAGTCTTGACCCCTTCCTCTTTGAGAGACTTGTACCAAGCCGTGACGGCGTCACCCTTCTCCTTCTTCTTAAAGTCAAGGGTGCCAAGTTCGCCGGACCAGCCCTTAAGGAGGTCCTTATAAAGAGGGACAGGGTCGGACTTGCTCGACCTCTCCACTAGCTTCACGTTGAAGCCGGACGAGGCATGGCTAGCAATGGGAGACAAGAAAGCAATCTTCTTCTTGCTGGCAATCACTGTCAAGTCGTTCGTCTTCATGTTAAGGAAGACAAGAACATCAGGCATCTCGTACCCAAAAAGGTAAAGCTGGACAGCAGTAGACTTGGCGTAAGGGTTGTTGGCGTCGGCAACTCCCTTCGACAAGAATGCACCATCAACCTTGGTATAACGCCTCAGAGACTGATCGAACTTCTTCAACCTTCCGAAAAAAATAGTCGAGTCGACAGAAGGTCCACTTCCCGCTTGGGGATCCTTGTTCTCATCCGCCATTAATAGCTGAGGGGGGAGGGAGGGCGATAGAGTTGTCAAGTTAGAGATGTTGTGGTAAAAAAGATGTGAAAGGTTAGGAACATTGTGAAATTTGAGTGTCCGCGATCTCAGCGTTCCCTCCGAAGTTTTGTCATCTTCAATTTTTTCCCTATAATACATCCCACCAAATTATTAAGTTTATATGACGTATTAAAATTGTATCCACTGATCTCTGAAGTGATGTTTATTGGATGAAATCCGTCCTTACATTTTGGAAAATGTGAAGGCAGGGGGGGGAAATGGGGCAGAATCAGAGTTACTCAAATCAGAGAGTGCATAACAAAGTGTAAGTGTTTACTAGGTGTTTTAGATGAAAGAGTTGAATGTATTGTAATTATATAACATTAATATGGCGATTCTGATTCTCCTTCACTTCTAACTCCATTTCTTAATCAACTTTCATCTCGAAAACTTAAATTTCAGACACCTAGACACTTAGGGGTAAGGACACCGAGATGAATGCTGAGTCGATGAAATCAATGAGCGTTCAGGCGCAGATTCGCAGGAATGCGGAGGAGCAAGCTGACTTTCTTCGCACCATGGGATCGTGGGAGAAGGACATTAAGAAGCGCGATAAGGAGATTCGAGAGAAGAAGGAACGGAAGGAGAAGGAGGTGAGGGAGCAGCGCAAGAAGAAGAAGGCGGTTGCTGTGAGGTCCGGAGTGAGAGTGAGTGGAGGTACTGTGAAGGCCAAGATGACAGTCAAGGAGGCCACCAAGGAGGACTTTGAGGTGAGGGCAGGGCTGGGCTGGAGCGAAGTGAAGCGACAGCAAAAGCGGCATACAGAATATCTAAATTACTAATAACATTCTACTCGTCGCTTCGCTCATCGCAGGTTTCCAAGGGGGCGGCTGACACCATAAAGGGGAGGGCGGAGGGTAGCGAGAGGGGGGTGTTCCTTGGGACTGGGGTTGGAGAGGCTCCGACCCCCGCAAATATTGTGGTTGCAGGAAGCCTAACGAAACCCAAGAACAAGGTCCCGAATCCAACCCCCAGGAGACCAACAGAAGACCTTGAGAGCGAGGAGAGGGCCAGGGGAAACGAATTCTTCAAGAAGGGTGACTACGCTACTGCCGCCAAGTCGTACACTCGCTGCCTCGGAATTAATTCGCGGTCTGGGGTTGCCTTATCAAACAGGGCCATGTGCAACCTGAAAATGAAGGACTGGCTTTCTGCAGAAAAAGACGCGTCCCGCGCCCTCGAGCTCGATCCTACCCACGTCAAGAGTTTCCAGAGGAGGTCGACCGCGAGGTTGGCGTTGGGTAAAATGAGGGCGGCGCTGAGGGACTTGATGGAGGCGGAGAAACTTGGAGGCAGCAAGGGGCTGAGCGTTGAGATCAGAAAGGCAAAGGAAGCAATGAAGGACGCTGTGAAGAGGGCTCCCAAGAGGAGGGTCAAGATCGACGTCGTTGAGGGTGTCATGGGAAGAGGGGGTGGGGAGGAGGTACTGGAGATAGGAGAGGATGGCTTTGATATCGCTGACGCCAAGGATTCTAGACTTGTCGGGGGAGAATTAGATGC
>JGI24540J26637_10000814_pt1 | contig 13450 bp, 20 predicted proteins | sample NorSeaMetagenome_FD_26637 | JGI IMG/M metagenome (IMG submission 26637)
CTATGAGTGGTTTATTGGTAATACTTTTAGTTTTTTTAATTGCTTCGTATAAAAATTTTATATTATTAAAGTCGACTGTTTTTTTTTGAGCTTCTATAACTTTAGGTCCGTCTATATTATCAAATGATACATCGGCTCCTGTCACCATGTGTATCATTAATATATCTGTAAATATTATCGCAGCATCTAAATTATACCTCTGGACAGGTTGAACAGTTATTTCTGCACAAATGTCAGAATCTTTAAACATTTCCATTAGATTGGAAAATCTTCTTCTAACATTCATATATTCAGGAAGATGTCGACCTGCCTGCCTCATAAACCAAACTGGAGGTTTTTCAAATTTCTTGTTATTTAAAACGTCTAATATAATACTCATATATTTATATATATAGAATAGTAGTAGTAGTAGGTCCTGTGAATTTGTTTATAAGACTGGAAAAAATATATACTCACACTTAATACCAACTATTTTACCTATTTTTTAAAAAACTAACTAACTTATACACACCACTGATTATCTTTTATTATATAATCAACAGGTGGATAAAATGATAGCAATAATCTAACAAAGACCTTAAATAATTAAGATAAGATAAACCATTAACAATATATAAAAACCAATAACACAACCAACACACTTATAAACAGGATATACATGACAATTTTACTGGCATCAGGAAGTAAAACAAGAGCGAATATACTTAAAAACGCAAAGATATCATTTCAAGTTGTTGAACATGGGGTAGATGAAGAAGAGGCGAAAATTTCTTATTCTAATCTTTCGCCACAAGATATGGCCATTAAATTATCAGAGATTAAAGCTATAAAACCATCCTTAAAATTCACTGATAGCTTTGTAGTTGGTGGCGATCAAGTCTTAGAATTAAATAGTGTATTAATGAACAAAGCTACAGATATGCACGAGGCAAAAAATCAACTATTAGAACTTCAAGGTAAAAACCACAAACTAATAACATCCATTGCTGTTGCAAAAAATGGTGCCATTGTCTGGAAACATAGTGATATAGCAAATATTACAATGCGAAATTTAAATGAGAAACAAATTGATGAATATTTGAATAGTATAGATAAGAGTATTTTGGGCTGTGTTGGTGTGTATGCAATTGAACAAGAGGGTATTAAGCTACTTAATAAAATTGAGGGTGATTATTTCTCAATTTTAGGTTTACCACTACTTCCATTAACACAATTTCTATGGCAAAATAATATTTTATTCTATGAGTGAAACCACAATAAAAACAGCTGTTATTGGAAATCCAATTCAACATAGTTTATCTCCACAAATACATAATTATTGGATAAAGCAAAACAAAGTAAACACCACAAATTATGAAAAAATAAAGATAGATATTTCGAGTGCAGCAGATGAAATTAAGAATTTATTTGAGTGTGGCTTTGGCGGTTTAAATGTAACAATACCATTTAAAGAATTAGCTTATAAGTTGTGTGATAATGTTGATTTGCCAATACAAAAACTAAAAGCCGTTAATACTATTGTTTATAAAAATAATATAATTACTGGATATAACACTGATCCAGCTGGATTTATAAATTCTATAAATGATCAAATTAAAAATAACAATATCATCAAAAAAAATAGTTTAGTGTTTGGTGCTGGTGGTTCAGCAAGATCAATTATTTATGCTCTAAATAAAATGGAGTCTAATATTACTGTTATAAATAGGACTGCTGAAAAAGTTGAATTAATTTCAAAGGATCTTGATATACCGCTAAAAATAAAGAGCTATAAAGAAATTAATAATATTATTTCAGATATTGATTTAATCGTAAATACTACATCTTTAGGTATGAAAGATAACCATAATATTGAAATAGATTTTGATAAATCTAAAGCCAACCTACATGTTTATGATCTAATTTATAATCCACAACAGACAAAATTATTAATAGATGCAGAGATGAGTGGTTGTACTTATCAAAATGGTTTAGATATGCTGGTTCATCAGGCTGCAGAATCTTTTTTTATTTGGCATGGTATTTATCCAACAATAAATGAAGAAATATTTTCAATAATTAGAGAGTTAAAATAATGTTACTAGTAGGATTAACTGGTTCAATAGGCATGGGTAAAAGTACCACAGCCAATATGTTTAAGAAGTTTGGGTTCGGTGTTTATAATGCAGATGATGCGGTACATTATATTTATGAAAACGATCAAAATATAATAGATCAGATAGATAAAAAATTTCCTGGTTCTAAAATAAATAATAAAGTTGATAGAGGTGAACTAAGAAATATTTTAACTAAAGATCCTAAAAGATTTAAAGATTTAGAAAATATTATACATCCGGCCACACGACTATATCAAATTAATTACATCAAAGACTGTATAAAAAAAAACTTTGCTGGTTGTATTTTAGATATTCCTCTTTTATTTGAAACAAGAGGTGAAAAGTATGTTGATGTTATAGTGCTTGTAAGTGCCTCAGAAGAAACACAACGCAAAAGAATTTTAGGTGAGAGACAATTGCCGATCGAAGTATTTGAACGTATAAAAGATCAACAAATGCCAGACAAAGAAAAAAAAGAAAAATCTGATTTTATTATCTCTACAGATCAGAGTATTGAAGACACAGAAGAAGAGGTTAGATTGTTGATTGATAAATTTAAAAAAATAAAAAGTGAAGCATGGGAAAGTCAGTATAGTAAATAACTATGAGAGAAATTGTTTTAGATACAGAAACGACAGGTTTAAAATTTTCAGATAATCACCGTGTTATAGAAGTTGCTGCTATTGAAATTGTAGACTACCTTCCAACCGGTAAAGTCTTCCATAAATATGTAAACCCACAAAGAGATGTTCCTGAATCATCAGTTGATATTCATGGCATTACAGAGAAATTTCTAGAGAATAAGCCATTATTTAAAGAAATAGCTGATGAATTTTTAGAGTTTATCAGTGTAGATAACATTGTTGCTCACAATGCACCCTTTGATATCGGATTTTTAAATTTTGAATTGCAAAGGTGTGGTAAAAACACGCTATCTAATAAAGCAATCGATACAGTAGTTTTAGCACGAGAAAAATTTCCAGGGCAAAGTGTTTCGCTAGATGCTCTATGTAAGAGACTCTCGATAGATAATACATTGCGTGAAAAACACTCTGCAACATTAGATGCTGAATTATTGGCTCGAGTATACATAGAATTAAATGATGCTAGAGAACCATCCCTAAATCTAGCAATTGATGTAGAAGATCATTTAATCGATACAGATTTTGATATTTCACTTTTACAAGAAAGAAATTTAAAAATACAAATCACATCAGAAGAAGAAAGATTGCATAGTGAATTTATTAATACTCTGGGTAAAGATGCAATTTGGCATAAAATAAAGAATGACTAGTAATTACACTGATCAAATCAACATTGAGCCAGCAGATTTAAACAAAATTCCTTCAGAACCAATTCCTGCTTCTACAGTTCTGTTGCTTAGAGATGGTAAGAATACAGTAGAAGTTTTTATGCTTAAAAGATCTGCAGCTTCCAATTTTGGAAATGCTTGGGTATTTCCTGGAGGTAAACTTGATTCAGAAGACATAATGGGAAAATTTTCTAATCAACCTGTATCCACCAAAAAAGAAATTGGTGATATAGAGGTCAGCTATTTATTAGCTGCAATAAGAGAATGCTTTGAAGAGTGTGGTGTCCTTATTGCTAATAGAAATTCGGGTGAAGTATTCATCCCTCAAGATGAAAAAGAAAATAAAATATTAAAAAAATATCAGTTCCAAATCAATAATAATGAAATAAGTTTTTATAATATTTTGAATAATTTAAATTTATATCCAGCAATTAATAATTTAACATACTTATCACACTGGACTACCCCAACGACTGAGAAAAAAAGATATAGCACTAAATTTTATCTTGCATCACTTCCAAGCAAACAAGATGCTGTGCACGATGGGTTTGAAGGCGTTGATAGCTTGTGGATTTCTCCGGAAAAAGCCTTGAGTCTGTATAAATCGGGGAAATTTCCAATTATACTTCCTACAATAAAAAGTCTTGAAGCAATTAGATTGTATAAAAGTACCAATGAATTGTTAAGTAAATTTATTAATTCAAACGTAAGCTAAGACATAAACTGGTAAATTATGAATTGGATTAATTATATTGGAATTTTTGCTGGTGTTTTAACCACAGTATCTTTTATCCCACAAGTAATAAAAGTTTGGCGATTCAAAAGTGCCAAAGACTTATCAGCTTGGTGGTTACTAATTTTTTTTATAGGTGTATCTAGTTGGTTGGTATATGGATTTTTAATTATTGATTTTCCAATAGTTATTGCAAATGCGGCAACTATATTTTTATTGATATTTATTATTATTGCAAAAATAATTTATCGAAATAATTAATTTACTTCACTTTGCTCTTTTCGGTTCTTGTATAACTCTGCAAAGTTTACTGTATCTAACAATAAAGGTGGTAAGCCACCATCAGCATGCAAATCATAAATAATCCTTCTTGCGAATGGAAATAAAATTCTTGGACATTCAACCAACAGATATGGTTCTTTAATATCATCTGTTAAATTCTCAAATTCAAATACACCCTGATATACTAAATCTATTAAAAATACACTATTGTCCTGGTGTGTAGCAGCTACATTTATACTTAATATAACTTCAAATAAATTGTCTTTAGATGTTGCATTGGCTTTTACATCAACTGTTACACTTATTGCAGGACGATCTTCTTTATTAGCAAAAGGAAATGGACCCTTGGGGTTTTCAAAAGATAAATCTTTTATATATTGTGAAATTATTTTTGTTTTAACATCCATTATTTTTCGTCCTCATTATTTATTTCGACATATTCTGCGTCAATTATATTATCATTTTTTTCAGGTTGTTTAATACCATACTGACCCATAAACCTTTTTATTAATAGATTTGCAAATATTTTCCTTGTAAATGGTAATAGTCCTAAAAACCCTACTGCATCAGTTACAAATCCAGGAACTAAAAGCAACAAACCAGACAACAATATTACAAAACCACCAACAATATTTTCAATTGGTGCATTACCAGAAATAATATCTTTCTGAATATTTAAAAGAGTAGAAATACCTTGTAATCTAACTAGGTAAACTCCGATAACTGCTGTTAAAAATATCAATAAAATTGTATTGAAAGTGCCTAAAAGCCCACCGAATTGAATAAATGTAGCAATTTCAATTACTGGTAGAATAATGAATATGGATATAAAAATATAAAACAAGCTATGTATTTTGGTTGAATCTTTACTTTAAGTACTTACATAAGGTACTCTATAAAAAAATAATGTAAATATTTACTATGAATGAAGCAATCCAATATATGGATATAATATTTTTAGCTGTTGTTGCCGGAATAGTTTTATTAAGACTTAGAAGTGTTTTAGGTAAGCGGACGGGCTCAGAAAAAAAAGACCCTAACCTTTTTTCATACGATGAACCAGCAAGTCAGCCATCTGATATTGCAAAACCAATAACAACACCTAAACAAAAATCAGGCGTAGCCTCAGACTGGTTTGATAATGAAGATTTCTTAAATGGTGCTAAAGGAGCTTACGAAATGATCGTAACAAACTTTGAGAATGGTAACATTAAAGAATTAAAATCATTGTTAGAAGATAATGTTCTTAATGATTTCTCAGAAGTTATAACTCAGCGTAAACAAAATAGTGAACAAGTTGAGTTTAGCTTTATAGGAATAGAATCTGCAGAAATTATTTATAAAGACTTAAATAGTTCGCCAATGGAAGTAACTGTTAGATTTGTCTCTGAAATGATTACTTGTATTAAGAATAATAAAGATGAAGTGATATCTGGTAGTTTAAATCAAATCCAGAAAATTACAGATGTTTGGACATTTTCAAAACATAAAAATAAAAAGAATAGCAATTGGTTGTTATTGGCTACTTCAGCTGANTAATTAATCTTGATATTCTTTTAATAAATTTCTTAAATTATCAGGTACACGAGTAGGTTTCATTTCTGCTTGATTTGTATTAACCCAAATAATTTCTCCCGTAGCTATTAATTTATTAGAATCTAATAGATAAATTTCTTGCTGAAAAGTAATACTGGAATTACCAATATTTTTAATTCTAGTAAAAACTTCAACTGTGTCCCCAAGTGTTGCTGGAGACTTATATTCAACAACCGCCTTGACAGTATGAAATTCATTATTTGTCTCTTTTATATATTTTTCCTGATCAAAACCAATTGCGTCAAAAAATTCGAAAATAGAAACATCTAAAAAAGTTAAGTAGTGAGAATTATATACAATTCTCTGAGCATCTACCTCAGAATAGCGAACACGAAAGCTATAAGGGAAGGATTTCTTATCTTTTATTGACATTAGCAATTATAATATAAATTTAGATAAATCAGTATCTTTTGATAATTCAGTTGTATTTAATTTTACATATTCAGTATCTACAGTAACTACTTGCCCTTTTCGGTCAGAAGCCGAAAAACTTATTTCTTCTAAAACTCGCTCAAGAATTGTGTGTAATCTTCGTGCACCTATATTCTCAATTGTAGTATTTATATCAACCGCTAAGGTTGCAAGAGCATCTATACCGTCTTCTGTGAATGTTATTTTAACATCTTCAGTTAGCATTAATGCTTCATATTGTTTAATTAAACTAAATTTAGGCTCCTTTAAAATTCGCTTAAAATCTTCTTGGGTAAGAGCATTTAACGCAACTCTTATAGGCAGTCTACCTTGTAATTCAGGCAATAAATCAGAAGGCTTTGATAATTGAAATGCNCCTGAAGCAATGAAAAGGATATGATCTGTTTTAACAGTACCATGTTTAGTTGAAACAACGGTACCTTCTATTAAAGGCAATAAATCTCTTTGTACACCTTCTCTAGACACATCACCACCTTGTCTCTCAGACCTTGCACATACTTTATCAATTTCATCTATAAAAACTATACCATTATCTTCAACAGCTTGTTTTGCTTCTGTAACTATCTGATCGTGATCAATTAATTTGTCGGACTCTTCATTGACTAAAACTTCATATGAATCACTGACTTTTATTTTTTTCTTTTTAGTCTTCCCACCCATAGCCTTACCAAGCATATCATTGAGATTAATCATACCAATTCCATTGCCACCACTACCTTGGAGATCAATAGTTGATGATCCAGTATCTTGAATTTCAATTTCAATTTCTTTGTCATCGATTTCTTGATTCCTTAATTTTTTTCGAAAGCTTTCTCTGGTGGCAGAGCCAGCACCAGGTCCTACTAAACTATCTAACACTCGCTCTTCAGCAGCTAGTTGTGCTTTAGCTTTAACTTCTTTTCTTTTACTTTGTTTAATCATAGAAATAGAAATTTCAATTAGGTCACGAATGATTTGTTCCACATCTCTTCCAACATAACCAACCTCAGTAAACTTAGTTGCTTCCACTTTAATGAAAGGAGCTTGTGCTAATTTTGAAAGACGTCTAGATATTTCAGTTTTACCAACACCGGTTGGACCAACCATAAGAATATTCTTTGGAAGTATTTCTTCTTTGATTTCACCTTCAAGTTGCTGACGACGCCATCTATTTCTTAAAGCAATAGCAACTGCTTTTTTAGCATCATCCTGACCAATTATAAAACGATCTAACTCAGAAACAATTTCACGTGGAGAGAATGCTTGCATTTAAAACTCTATTTTTTCAGAGGTAATATTGTTATTAGTGAAAACACAAATCTCTGCAGCAATACCAATAGATTTTTTTGCAATTTCTTCAGCAGTTAAGTCAGTGTCAATTAAAGCTCTTGCAGCTGAAAGCGCATAATTTCCACCAGAACCAATTCCTGCAATATTATTTTCAGGCTCTAGAACATCACCTTGTCCAGTTATTAGCAAACTAACATTTGCATCAGCAACTAGAAGTAGTGCCTCTAATCTTCTTAAATATTTATCTGTTCGCCAGTCTTTTGCTAATTCTACTGCTGCTCTAGTCAACTGATTAGGATGTTTTTCAAGCTTAGTTTCTAGTCTTTCAAATAAAGTAAAAGCATCTGCTGTTGCTCCAGCAAAACCAGCAATTACACTTCCATCGCCAATTCTACGAACTTTTTGAGCACTAGCCTTAATTACAGTATTGCCAAGGCTAACTTGACCGTCTCCAGCAATTACAACTTGATTGCCTTTTCTAACTGAAATAATTGTGGTGCCATGCCAAGAAGGGTTACTTTGTTCACTCATAATAGCATTAATGTGGTCATTTCTTTCATATATTCAAGTAGCTTGAGCAAAAAAACATAGAATTACAACTAGTAAAAAACTCCAATAATTGATAGAAAATCTTTGAAAATATACAGTATTTATTATGCGTAAAGCTTCAGTAGAAAGAACTACAAAAGAAACATCTATAAAAGTAGAAATTAATATTGATGGGACTGGTCAATCTAACATATCTACAGGAATAGGTTTTTTAGATCATATGCTTGAGCAGCTTTCAAAACACTCATTAATGGATATTAATATTGAAGCTAAGGGTGACTTACATATTGACTACCACCACACCACTGAAGATTCAGGTATTGCTATTGGTGAATGTCTAAAGAAAGCGCTTGATGATAAAAAAGGAATAGTAAGATATGCAAACGCATANATTCCAATGGATGAAACATTATCAAGAGTTGCTCTTGATCTATCTAATCGTCCATATTTAATATGGAATGTAAAATTTACAATTCCAAAAATTACTTCTGCACAAGGTGATTTTGATACCGAGCTTTTTAAAGAATGGTTTCAGGCTTTTTCTCAAGCAAGTGGCACAACTTTACATGTTGAAAATATATATGGCGAAAACAACCATCATATCATTGAGTCATGCTATAAGGCCTTAGCCAGAAGCTTAAGACAGGCTGTTGCTATAGATGTAAGAGAAGCTAACAATATCCCGTCTACTAAAGGTCAACTCTAAGTGACAAGATTTTTTTGTTATAATAAAAAAACAATTAAACTAAATAAAATTATAAAATGAAAATTGCCATTATTAATTATGGTTATGGTAACCTTCATTCAGTAAATCAGGCTTTTAAAAAAGCTAACAATGATTTTGATTTAAATGCTGAAATAGAAGTTACAAATAATCCAAATGAAATAAATAAAGCTGATAAAATTGTTTTACCTGGAGTAGGATCATTTACAGATTGCTCAAATGCAATTAGGTCAATTGATGGGATTTATGAATCTTTACAAGAACAAGTTATTAATAAAAAAAAACATTTTATGGGTATATGTGTAGGTATGCAATTATTAGCTGATATTGGTTATGAGAATGAAAAAAATGATGGTTTTGGATGGGTTTCGGGCACTGTTGAAAAAATGAAAGTGCCATTGGATTTTAAGATTCCTCATATGGGGTGGAATACAATTCAATTCAAAAATAATGACTTATTTAAGGATATAGATGAGAATTCTGACTTTTATTTTGTTCATAGTTATGAGTTTAAAACTGTAGATGAAAATATTTTAGCTACCACAAACTATGCATCTAAGGTAACTGCTGCAATTAAAAAAGATAATATTTTTGGTACTCAATTTCACCCTGAAAAGAGTCACAAAAATGGTCAGAAATTAATTAAAAACTTTATTAATTGGTAAGCTATGATTTTATTTCCAGCTATAGATTTAAAAAGTGGGCAGTGTGTGAGATTATCACAAGGCAATATTAATCGTGTCAAGATTTATAATTCGAATCCACTAGATCAAGCAAAAATTTTTGAAAGTCAAGGAGTAGAGTGGTTACACTGTGTAGATCTTGATGGTGCCTTTGAAGGCATCTCAAAAAACTTAGATTTTATAGAATCCATTTCTAGTTCTACCAATTTAAAAATTCAATTTGGTGGTGGTGTAAGAGATGAAGCAAAAGTGAGTTACCTTTTAGATCTAGGAGTATCAAATGTAATAATGGGAACATCAGCCATTGAAAATACTGATTTGTTTAAAAAAATAATTATTAAATATCCAAATCAAATTTCTTTAGCGTTAGACATTAAAGAAAACTTAGTTTCTACCAAAGGATGGGTAGAGCAAGTAAATTTAAATCTAGAGGATTTTTTTTCAGAGTTAAATAAACTTCCTTTAAACTCTGTTATTTGTACTGATATAATGAAGGATGGAATGAAAAAAGGTATTAATATAGAGATGTTAGAAAATGTAATGGCTTTATCTAAGGCGCCATGCGTAGCCTCTGGGGGTGTTGCATCACTAAATGATTTAATTCAATTAAAAAATAGTAATTATATTAATCTTAAAGGAGTAATAGCGGGTAAGGCTATTTATGATAACGAGTTTACTATTCAAGATGCATTAAAGGTTNTAAAATAATCATGCTCAAAAAAAGAATTATACCATGCTTAGATGTAGACAATGGTCGTATAGTTAAGGGTGTCAATTTTGTAGACTTAATAGATGCTGGAGATCCAGTGGAGCAAGCTAAAATATATGATTCAGAAGGAGCAGATGAATTATGTTTTTTAGACATTACTGCAACGAGCGATAACCGACAGACTCTGCTTGATACAGTTCAAAAAACAGCAGAAAACTGCTTTATTCCTTTAACAGTAGGTGGAGGGGTAAGAGAAATAAAAGATATTAAAAACTTACTACATGCAGGTGCTGATAAAGTTTCCATTAATACTACGGCAGTAAATAATAGAAGTTTTGTTAAACAGGCGGCGGAAAAATATGGAACTTCAACGATAGTTATTGCTGTTGATGCGAAAAAGAATTCTCATAACAACTGGGAAGTATTCACACATGGTGGAAGAAACAGAACTGGAATCAATGTTATTGATTATTGTCAAGAAGTTGAAAGTCTAGGAGCTGGGGAAATATTATTAACATCAATGGATAGAGACGGAACAAAATCTGGATTTGATTTAGATTTATTAAAAAATGTAACCTCGACACTTAATATTCCAGTTATTGCATCTGGTGGCGTTGGAACACTAGAACATTTTGCTGAAGGAATACTAGATGGAGGGGCAAATAGTGTTCTTGCAGCATCTGTATTTCATTTTGGTCAATTTAAAATAAAAGATGTAAAAAGATATCTTGCCGATAAAAATATACCAGTTAGGATTTAAGTATGAAGGGATATTGGATTGTAAAAGCAAATACTATAAATGTTGAAAAACANAACGAGTATGCTCCTCTTGCATCAATTGCAGTGAAAAAATATGGAGGTAGATATTTAGTAAGGGGTGGNNANAGTATTACTAAAGAAGGNATAGAATATGAGCGCAATGTTGTAATTGAATTTGATTCATATCAATTAGCACAAGAAGCCTATGCAAGTGAAGAATATGATAATGCTAAATCTGTTTTAGGTAATGATAAAGATAGAATTTTAACAATTGTTGAAGGCACATAAGAATGAGCAGTAAAGTCAATGTTCTAACTCGTTTATTCGAAACAATCGAAAAAAGAGTAAATGAAGATCCAACAACATCTTATACAGCCCAGCTATTGTCCGAAGGAAAAGAAAAGTGCATTGCTAAAGTAAGAGAAGAAGCTATGGAAACAGTTGAGGCCGCTGAGCAAGAAAACACTAGTCAAATTATTTATGAGTCAGCTGATTTAATTTATCACTTATTGGTAATGTGGAAAAAATTTGGTTTAAGTCCAGATGATATTTTTTCAGAATTAGAAAGTCGTGAAGGTAAAACTGGAATTAGAAAATGACTAGTTATGATGATCAAAATATATTCGCTAAAATATTACGTAGCGAAATTCCATGTGAGAAAATTTATGAAGATGAGTACGTATTATCATTTAAAGACGTAAACCCACAGGCTCCATCACATATACTCATTATTCCTAAAGGAGCATATAAAGACATTAATGACTTCGCGGAAAATGCCAGTAATGAAGAAATTATTGGCTTTAATAAAGCCATTCCAATTGTAGCCAATCAACTTGGTATTAGTGAGGCTTCAGGTGGAAAAGGATACAGATTGATTTCTAATGCTGGAAATGATGCCCACCAAACTGTTGCTCATTTCCATATACACCTTCTTGCAGGTCGTAATCTTGGTCCAATGTTAGTTTCAATAAAACAATAATTCATACCAATTTCATATAATTCATTTATTCTGCTTACTATGAAACCAATTAAAGTCATTGTTGCAGGCGCTTCAGGAAGAATGGGCCAAACAATCATAAAAAAAATCATATCTAATAAATCTTTTAAACTCATTGGGGCAACTGAAGGCCCAGGAAATAAATTCTTAGGTAGTGATGTTTGTAAAGTAATTAAGTCAAAAAAAATTGGTATAATTATAACAGATGACATTGAGCCACTTTTTTCTAAAGCTGATGCTATTATTGACTTTACTTTACCAAAGGTAACATTGAAGCATGCAGAGCTTGCTTCAAAAAATAAAATAGTACATGTCATAGGCACTACAGGTTTTAATAAAGCAGATGAAAAAAAAATTAGTTTAGCTGCAAAAAAAGCTATAATTATAAAGTCTGGAAATATGAGTATGGGAATCAATATACTCCAACAGGTAATTAATAAATCATCCAGTTTATTTAATGAGTCTTTTAATATTGAAGTTTTAGAGACACACCATAAGCATAAAATTGATGCCCCATCTGGCACCGCTCTAATGCTGGGAGAATCTATTGCTGCTGGTAAAAAGAAAAAATTAAATAAAGTTAAAATTATTAGTAAAGTAGGAAATAGAAAAAAAACTCAAAATGGAAAAATTATATTTAATTCATTTAGAAAAGGAAATGTTGTAGGTGATCATAAAGTAATTTTTAGCTCAAAAGATGAAGTTATAGAGTTAAGTCATGAAGCTTTAGACAGAGGTATTTTCGCAACTGGTGCAATTCAAGCAGTTAAATGGGGTATAAATAAAAGAGCAGGCTTGTACTCTATGATTGATGTTTTAGAAAAATAAAAAATATGAAAAATAAAGTTGCTTTAGTAATAGGNGCTGGAAACAATTTAGGCGCAGCTATTGCAAGATGTTTCTCAAGTGAGGGCTATACAGTAGTAGCCGCAAGACGTAGCGGTGATAAATTAATCACCTTACAAAATGAGATTGAAGCTAAAGGTGGAATTTTTTATGGATATTCGTTAGATGCTAGAAAAGAAGACGATGTTATTAATTTTGTAAAAGAAGTTGAAGCAAATGTTGGTCCAATCGAAGTAGCAATTTATAATATCGGTGGCAATATTAAGTTTGGTATTACAGAAACAACATCTCAGAAGTACTATAAAACATGGGAAATGGCTGCATTTGGAGCTTTTTTAATAGGTAGAGAGGTTGCTAAATGTATGCTTGGAAGAAAGGCTGGCACAATAATATTTACTGGTGCAACAGCGAGTATTCGAGGTAGCGATGGTTTTTCAGCTTTTGCCGGTGCAAAACATGCAAA
>JGI24540J26637_10000817_pt1 | contig 13424 bp, 10 predicted proteins | sample NorSeaMetagenome_FD_26637 | JGI IMG/M metagenome (IMG submission 26637)
TCAGGAAATGTAACGCGAGTGGCACTGTCCACAGTGTATGACGGATCCGCCTGTTTGTAACTCAAGGAAACCATTTGGCCCTGATCGCACATGCAAATAGTCAGAACTTTCTGAATTTAGGTGCAGATCGGAGATGGAGTGCAAAACGCTGTTGTGAAAGAGTGCATGCCAACTGCTTGCGCGCACGGCGACACCGTGTCCTTCCGAATCTTGACAGAGAGTCGTATCATGTTATGGCGTCATCAGCTTCTATACGATAGATTGAGTAGGTCCTTCAAAAAATTCAGTACTCACCTGGTACCGTTAATCAAGGTCGAAGGTCTATTTGCCCCGTACATTGTCTCCATTTTCGACATCGTTAACTCAGGAACGTTGGTTTAGCGTTACGTATAGTTGGTCCCTTCATTGGACGAAATGAACCGATTTTCTTGAGTCACGCGTTGAACTTTTGTCCGATGATTTTTACTCATACGTGAGGGCATATGATCATATGTAGACTAATATAACTCAATTAATTCACATATGATAATTACTTATAGACATGTCAAAATCACATTAGACCATCCGACCAAGCAACCGATAAATAAACGTACGTATGTAGACGTTCGCACCTCATCAGTAGTCTCATCACTTGAAAACAACTTGAAAACAACTTGAAAACAACTTGAAAACAACTTGAAAACAACTTGATTGATTGGGAAAGTACTACTTTCATTTCCGTTGTCATAATAATCATATGATATTATTATTAATACATAAATGCATCGACAGTTTACAGCAGCCGTTCAAGATTTACACGTAAAAGACGTTTATAGCCTCTCGTTTGCAGCGCTGCCCCACCTGGGCGTGTCGGTCTTTCCAGCAAACTCAGAGACGCGTCAGTCCTTTCAAGGCTATCGAGTCGTTTGACTTTGTCGAAATCATTCTATTAAAAAGTCTCACACAGACATCTCTGCCTTTCCTTTCGCTTGTTTTTCTGCACTTAAGTCCACGTTGACGTGGCCGCCCACGCTTACAGACACGAAGCATCTCCAAAAGTGGTACCTGCGAGTAAGCATGTCTCCTCGCGAAACCCTCTCATCGGATGGCCAAACTGTGAATCTGGCCCGCCACATCGCAAGTGCACCTGTCGACGATCAGGTAATCCCCCGTATGTATACTATCGACGAAGTTGAGGAGCACGCAACTCCCGGAGACTGCTGGCTCATAGTTCACGGAAAGGTCTATGATGTGACCTCCTTTGTACCCTCACATCCCGGGGGCAACATGATATGGGTCAAGGCCGGCGGCGACTGCTCTCAGCTATTCGACTCATATCACCCAACGAGGACCCGCGCCGTACTCGACAAATACTGCATTGGTGAAGTCAAGCGAGTAGCGGGTGATGAACAAAAGATCATCGTTTACGAAAACAAACAGAAGGGCGATTTTTACCTCGACTGCAAACTTGCTGTGGAACGGTGGTTCAAAGATAACAAAAAGGATCCCAGGGTCCACCCAGAAATGTATGCTAAATCCTTCATCATCCTAATCGGAGTGGTAGTTTGTCATTATTGCAGCTTCTTTCTCACTGCTTCGTTCCTTGTTTCTTCACTATTTGCTGTCTTTCATGGTATGTGGAAGGCCGAGGTTGGAGTCTCAATACAACATGATGCAAATCACGGAGCATACGGGAAATCCCGCAGTATTCTCCACGCAATGCAACTGACGTTAGATACTGTAGGCGCATCATCCTTCATGTGGCGTCAGCAGCACGTCGTCGGCCATCATGCATACACAAATGTGGAAGGAGTAGACCCGGATATTCGTTGCGCCCCTGAGAAAGACATCCGCCGAGTCAATGAATATCAGCCTCACGAGAGCTATCACCGGTTGCAGCACATTTATCTTCTATTTGTGTACGGACTGCTGTCTATAAAAAGTTGTTTCATTGATGACTTCAATGCTTTGGTTTCTGGAGAAATTGGCTGGGTGAAGGTTGCAAAGTTTACGAAAGGCGAAGCGGCCACTTTTTGGGGCAGTAAGTTGCTTTGGGCTTTCTATTACCTCTTCCTCCCTATGAGGTACGGCATGCATTCTACAGCGTGCACAACCGCCCTCATTCTTATCACAGAGTTTGTCACTGGCTGGCTTTTGGCATTCATGTTCCAAGTGGCTCATGTTGTTGGAGAGGTGCAGTTTTTCAAGCTGTCTAAAGATGGTCGACTGAACCTCAGCTGGGCAGAGTCGCAGCTATGCTCAAGCGCAGACTTCTCTCATGGGAGCTGGTTCTGCACCCATTTTTCTGGCGGGTTGAATTATCAAGTTGTGCATCACCTGTTTCCAGGTGTGTGTCATTGCTACTACCCTGACCTTGCCCCTCTGATACAGAAGGTTGCAAAAGAACACGGGCTGGACTACGTGGTATATCCATCATTTTTAAGCGCTCTCTTCGCACATTTCAGGTACCTCAAGAACGTTGGTCACGGGATCCGTGTCCCCTCACTGCAGACGATCGGATGAGCACAACGTGACTTCAGGCCTAATTGAGCTTTATTTTTTCAATAACGTATTCATTCGGTGCATCTGTCAGAGGAGCACTTTTACTTCGCCTTGTCCGCTGCCTGATTTTAGCAAAGCTTAACTTCGTGATTTACCCGGCACAACGCTGGATAAGGTATTAATGCAACAGAAAAAGCATTTGAAAACCTTGTTGTGCACAAAGTCAGTGCTTCCGTGAGTTTTTATCTAGATTTCTCTCGGACACGGTCGTAATTGCCCCAACGTAAGGCATCGAAAGGCATTCGTGCTTGTGCTGGCAAGAATCTTCCCTGACGAGGCGAAATTCGGGTATAACACTGGCACATCATTCTTCCAAACAACGTCGGAGTCTGTGGCTGAGCCTTCAGGAACGAAGCAAAATTTGTGTCCAAAAACTCGCTGCTCATTATTTTAAAAACTGTTTGCAACCTTGTGCATGTTGCTTGGATCTTCGCCAATCTAACATATGCCCAAATACGATTGATAAATATCACTGCTCAAGCACACCCTGCCACTGATAGTATTAACCATTATCCAGGGAGTTCTAAATCTTCATGCTGCTTAAAACTCGCAATCGATAACAGCTACCATCATGAGAATAGTTTTGCATATAGCTCTGGGTTTGACGAAACTATTGAACAAAAAGCCTCGGACGTTCCTGGGAGCTCCACGGAAGACCCAATATTCGCGTCACTGGAAGCTGAAGGTAATGGTCCATCAGGTTTGATACCAACCTTGTTGATGCTAGCCCCCGAAGGAGTTTGGTACCGCGCCACCGTGACTGATACTGCTGACCCATCTGAAAGAGGAACGACTGTTTGGATGAGGCCTTTGCCAAATGTCGTCTCACCAAGAACTCGGGCGCGCCCATTATCATGAAGCGCCCCAGCAAGAACTTCTGAGGCAGATGCGGTCCCTTTGTCAACCAATATCGTCAAAGGTGAATCAGGAACGAGCGCTGTGCCGTTTGCCTCAAAAACATCGCGTACGCCGTCACTGTCTGATATATACACTATTGTTCCGTTGTTCATGAAGTATTTTGCGATCTCAAGTGCACCTGGAAATAAACCTCCAGAATTAGATCGCAGGTCCAACAAATAAGCGTCCGCTCCTTCGCGAAGCCCAAGTTGTAGCGCCTCCTTTACCTTCTCCCCCGATATCAGGTTGAATGTGCTCAGTCGGATGTAGAAAATGCGTCGAACAGTCCCTGGAGCTGGCTCGCAAAGCTTAGCTTGCACAGGCACAATCAAATATGTCTGACGAACCAACGTCACATTGATCTTGGTCGTTCCCAATATATTTTCTTGGTTCATACCTGTTGCGCGCTCCAAAGTAAGAACCACCTTGGAATTCGGCGGTCCTTGTAAAACATCTGCCACTTCATACAAACTAAAGCCCTTGACACTACTTCCGTCCACAGCAACTATGGTATCCATCGGCAGCACCCCACCCATGTCTGCAGGACCACCAGGTACTGGTGAGACTATGACTGGAATTTCGTTACCAATATCATCTTTGAGATATGCCATTTCAATTCCCACGCCCGTGACATTGGCTGACATCGTTGAATCGGTCAAGGAAGCATATTTTTCCGGCTCAAGGAACCTTGTAAATGGATCGTCCAGCTTTGCAAGCATTTTGCGAATCGCATCATAGGTCTGTTCCGTGCTATCCATGGGCGTTCTTTTAACAGTATCCTCTCTGTATTTAAACCAAGTCACGCCGTTGAAAGTTTTGTCGACGTAAGCTTTGTCAACCGCGCGCCAGGCCTCTAGGAATAACAAGTTATTTGAACTGATGCCGGATGCAGGAAGAGCGGGTCCAAGTTCAAGTGCAAGTGAAAGAGCAAGGCAACAAGCAGCAGCAAAGAAAGAACGATTCGCAATATCGGCTGTTGTTTGAGTGCCACGCCTGGCGCGATTGGCGGCTCCTCTGTACTTATAGCGCGCTGAATGCTCGCCTGGACCGCGGAGAGTGTAGAGGAGCCCATTAGTGCTCGTTGGCCATTTCTGTTGCTTTTTGTTCTGACTGCGGCCAAAACTACGGGTAGGATGCAGTGGTCTAAGACAAACGAGCATTTGGGGCTCCTTGTATAGGAGGCAAGCGACAGCGAAAGTAGATGGACGCTCGTTCTCGCTCCGCAACAATCCGTGGGTTGAGTTCCGTGTGTGCCCCGAAAGATGCTTCAACGCGTGCTATGGAATACTTGCTTGGGTTGTAATGCTCGTCAGTCCTGTCCGTCCTTTTTCTTGCAAGTTAAGGATATGACTAATTAACTTAAGAATGACGGTCTGATTTACGAAAAATCGAAATGCCCATACAATTCTCGGTTACGAATTTCGGAAATGGGGAATCTAATGGGAAAATTTTCGGAAATCGGCACCCTCCTTACACAGCATGGCATGCCGCCTCTTTGCGAGCGCGCCGACGCCTCCAAACTGCACGGATCGACGTGAAAGTTCGCAAGGACGTAGCTAAGACTATGGAGCGTCGTTCTGTGTTCTCGGGATTCAAAAAAAAGAATGGCCGAAAATCGACGGTCTAATTCGTGTTTCTTGAGTTATTTCCGAAATTAGTCGTATCCTTAACTTGCAAGAAAAAGGACGCTAAAACCGTGCTGGTCAGGACTGTTTATAAGGGACGGACGTACATACATATATATATACGGGGTACATTTAAAAGAAGGACGCTTATGACGATATGGAATAAATATGTTCAATAATGATAAAATTTAATCGGAGTACCTTAATTAATTCCTGTATGTTCCTATACATCATCGTATGGGCAAATTCTCAGATTCCTATATGTGATGCTATAGGAGTTCCTATAAAGTTCCTATACGGTTACATATGTTCCTTATGTTCCTGTATTTTTTTTTGGCACGGCAGCGCGTGGCACGCTTCAGGATGTCAAAAGGGAGCGGCCGAAGAGCCGCTTCGGGGTCGTTTAAACTCTAAACCCTGAAAACCCATCCCCAACCCCCTAAAGACACGGCGCGGACCCTAAAGATACAGCGCACCACTCGTCACTCGCGCGTCAGCGGCTACTTGAGCGCGCATCTTGCTCGTGTAAAAAACCGCTCTTGTCAGCGCGCGGCGCGCTTCAGGATATATATGGGAAGAATTAACTCAATGATGACTCGTCCCGCCCGGTGACATAAAAAAAATACCGTAACAGAGATGAATTATGGTTAAGGGAAGAATTAACCCAAGGATAACCAGTCCCGCCCGGTGCCAAAAAAAAAATGGGAACACAGCTGTCAATTAGACATACTCTTCGCTTGCAAGTCAATTGATGACGTGCTCGTCAGGTCCTGCTAGTCAGCACTACTCGTATTTCCGTCCGTGGTAATCCAGTGTATATTATTCGGCCGAGCGACTGGCTTAAGCACTTTGCGGTCGCGCGTCTCGTCAAACTCGGTGCGTCTCGACAAAGTATATACCGGATGACAGAAGAAATATACAGGCTCCACCACGAGTGGTGGCAAAGCAGACCGCTATACCCAGAGGATGAAAATGAAGAAGATGAGGAGGTTGCCGAGCTTGTTGAGGCCCAAGTTTTCCCGTCGCAAAACTCTCGGAAGAGGCTCTTTTCTGCGGCTGGGCCTCGGGAAAGCATGTCGGCATCTCGCTGCCCTCGTGCATCCCCTCCCGGCAAACGATATCGGCCCGATTCCAAGGACTGCGAACACCACGGCGCAACCCAACAAAAACTCGCGATTTATGCTGGAAAGCAACTAGACAAGAAAGTCGTTCTCCCAGCTTGGGTCCGCCAAACGAAACTTTCAGCTGGAGAAAACGACAATAAACTTGTAACGGCCGCTCTCGTCGCAAATCAACTGCTTCAACAGTCAATTGCACTTATGATAGCAGACATAGAAAGCAGGATGCAAGGTACAAATGAGTACCCAGGACGGTGCGGTTCTTTCACCTATGAAAGTTCACATGACATGCTCTGGTCACCCGCTGTCGACTTTTGCGATGACGACGATCCGAGCGACGCGCAAACTGATTTGTGTGAAACGTTAAACTTGCAGAGAGCATTTGACTTCCGACTCCAGAGCTTTTTGCACACAAAATACTTCAAAGAAACCTTGCACACAGTGAGTCCTTCAGAGATTGCCTCTCGTCAGCTTTGGAGCGACTCTCATCATCCAAACGGAGTGACAGGGTCGCCTTGGGCGCGACTCCGTACACATGCACCACTGAATTTCAGGAAAATCAGGCCCTGGACAGCAAACGATGATAAACAACTCAAACAGGGTGTGCACTGTTATTATCATAGTGCAAGATTGCTCCATCACGAACACGTGACTCTTGCCGAAGTCGCAGGCGTCGGACTTGCGCGTCTTGAAGATTTGCTGAAACCTTCCAAATTTCTTATGTCCGCGATGAACGACACCGGAAACATTCTATGGGAAGAACTTGTAGGGGCTGTTTCTTTCTGTGTTTTGCTTGCTTTTCGGTTATTGTCTACAAACCAAAATGAAAAGAAGAGCCGGCTTGTGAATTGACCTTAATTTTTGGCAAGTGTATATCTTCCTGCCCGTCAACCAGAAGATTGTCGTCTGCGTTGGACTAACTGTCGCGATCCTCGAATACAACAAGGAGTATTCACGAATGATGAAGATGATTTATTGGTTAAGCTATTTCAAGAGAATGGAAACGCCACCTGGCTCTCAGTTGCTTCGCAATTATCTCGTTGTGGCGACGTATTGCACATCAATAAACAGGAGCGAACTCCCACTCAATGTGCAGGCCGATATCAAGCTCACTTGAATTCAGACCTCATAAAAAGCAAATGGACGATGGAGGAGGATGCAAATCTTTGCCGTTTTGTTCAGCTAAATGGACTTGGGAGGTGGGCAGAAGCTGCGTTGCAACTTCCGGGCCACACACATGCACAAGCACTACATCGTTGGCATAAAGTTCTTGTTCCAGGGAGACAGAAAGGAACCTGGTCAAAACATGAGGATGAATCGTTGCGCCTCGCGGTAGCAGCTTACACACATGTTAAAAAGGCATCGGCAGGTGCTGTGTGTGATACAGAGGACACTGGAATGAAAAACACATGCAATATAGGAGTGGCACTCCCATGGTCAAAAGTTGCATCGCATGTTTCCTCACGGACAGATGTTCAATGCCGTGAGCGTTGGACGAATGTCCTCGATCCTGACCTTCAGACGTCTGCTGCAATGATCTGGAAGCAAGCTGATGATGATGCACTTCGCGCAGCAATTAAAGAATTCACAACTCTTCGCAGCTGTGCGAACCGCGGCGGAGTTTCTGTGATTGCGTGGTCGCGAGTTGCTAAACGTTTGGGCCAGAATCTCACTGATAAAATGTGTCGAAATCGCCACAAGCGTATTGTTCGCGCTCAGAGAAGTGGAAAATCCCGTGGCGGCTTGCGTGTGCACAAAGTTTAGGAAGGGTTGCACTTGGTAAGGTGCTTCGTGTTATGCTGGGAAGATTGCACACCAATAAAATTGAATGACAACACATCACTACCTTCTTAAGATCTTAAACAAGTTCTAGCTGAATACTTGCGACAAGCGTGCACTCGGTTAGGCATCTAGACTCCCACAATAAAATTGATGAAGGCATCATGAGGATTTTTGTGATGCCCAAATATTATTTATTTGGACAACAATTTGATGGTCGCAAGGATGCTGTCACAGACGCTCTTGCTATCGACGATGAGGTTCCTGACATTAGCAGTGCGCACCTAGATTGCCAGTGTCCTTGAGGACCCAATCATCATCTGGATTGTCTGGGTCAATAACAGTCGCTGCAGTCTCCAAATGATTTGTGTCCATTTCATTTGCTTGCTTTTGGTTTGACTCTGTTAAATTACCAGCTTCGTGCAACTGGGTAAGATCTTCGCACACAACCTCAGCATCATGCATCATGTTCGCATCTACATTTTGTTTGTCGTCGCTCAATTTTACAGCACTCATATTGTCAGCAATTCCAGAAAGGGCATTGCTCTCACGATCCCCAAAGCTCAAAGCTGGGATGATCGATGTATTTGATCGAAAGTGTTCTTCAACCTGTAAAGATGAGTCAAAATTTGGGAACAAATTTTTATACTCAGCCGGGTCTGCAAGTGCATTGGCTGCTTTCTTGTTTGTCTTCGAAAGGTCGGACCTCCATAAATCTACGATTCGTGAAATTTTAGATGGGGCGAATGCGCGAGACATGAATGCTGCCTCTGGGATGCGGCCGGTATTACATAGCAACTCAATGCAATCATCAATCTTGTTCAAAAGGAACAGACAAACAAAAGCAACGTTATTTTTCCCAGTATGTCTAGCAAGGTTAGCGAGCTCCTGAAGCTTCACTGTTGACGCGGTGGCAGAGTACAGCAACAGTTGGCCTGAAAGATCACCGGCCTTCGAAAGGCAAGCTGATGCAAGTTGAATGTTTCCTGCAGACATGGCTGACTCCCCAAGTTGCTTCCATTTGGATTCAACTGCAGAGACGCTATTATCATCGATGATACTTCGCGCAACAAGTAGCTCTCCAAGTTGCATCGCAAGTTCAAACTTATAATCGGGATCGGTGGCAAGGCGCAGTGCATCTGACACAAGACCACGCGACTCGAGAAATCGCGCCATGTTATTGTGCCGCTCTTTTGGAATGGTTGGCAGAAGTTCCTCTGCGGCCTCAAACTCGCCACGCAACACAAGCGTTTTGTACTCAATAAGGCTCAAAAGTAAGGTGTATGAAACCACGGAAAAATCTTTGTCGATAAGATAGACGCGATTCTGTGCAGCTAGGTATCCAAGCAAATACATCGGGCGGTCCAAGTGAAAAATGGTTGTCACTTCGCCACCGACGCAATAATTTAGACGCCAATCCGTATTGTTGTATATGAAGCATTCACCAACCCAAACAGCAGTGCGAACAGTTTCTCCGACCTCTGCTAACAGCTCAAACGCGTTTTCAACACCTTCACTTTCGTCAACATTGCCATTTTCAAAGGCTGCTACAGTTGCTTGTGCATTATACCGCAATATGAAGAATGAAGCTTCACTTGCGATCGCAACAAGATCGGTTGCCTCAGACCACCAAACATCTTTCACAGCAACATCAATCCGACGAATAACGCGGGACTCAGCCCAATCATAAAAGCAAATGAAATCTGTTGACCTCAACCCCATAAGTGTCCCACCGTGAAGTCCCTCAACGGCAAAATGAGGCCGAAATGATGTTTTCTCTTTGAATTGATTGAACACCTTGATCTTTGAAGGAGATTCACGGACAGCAAACTCTGACGAGTCAACAGACCAGCCAAAGTCAAGAGCCGCGCCGAAAGCTTTATTGCGCCAAGCCAAGGCGGTGTAGATGACATACTCTCCATCGCCACATGCAGACACAAACCGGCCATTCGGGCCATGAACGAGACTTTGCGGGTACAGGTCGCAGCTGCCAAGTTCTTTTATTGTTAGCGGTAGACGCTCCCCATCCAGCACCTCAAATCCAGAGGGAAGAGATTTGACATTCACAGTTTGCACATCATTGTGCTTCGACCATATGATTTTTCCGCTGGCATCCATGGAAGCGACCGGGTCTTCCCGGCCAATTTTGAACATTAAAGTGCCTTCATCATATCCCACTGCTACTGCATTAGAGCCCTTGAGAACGGCAATGCCCCACACTCGCTCTAGCCCATAGTTCAAGGTGTTTTCAAGGCGATATGTTGTGCTATGCCAGATGCGGATTGTGCCATCTTCAGAACCAGAGATGACTACAGGAAGCTCTGGGTGAAAACATACCGTGGAAACATTGTGAGCATGTCCATCGAGTGTTTGCACGCAACATTTTGTCTGAAAGTCCCAAACTTTAACAAGCTTATCGTCGGCGCCAGAAATAAGGTACGGTCGGTCACCACCGCCGAAATATTCAACACAGTTCACACCCTTTTCGTGTCCTTCCAGGGTGAAGTTGGGGCTATTTTGTCCGATAGACCAAACCTTGATGGTCCGATCGAGTGAGGCAGAAGCGAAGGTGTTTGTGTCTTTTGGGTTGAATACGGCCTGCATCACATAATGGGAATGGCCTTCAAACACTTGGGTGCAAGCCCAGTCTTTTTCCCAATCCCAGAGTTTGATAAGCATGTCGTCAGAACTTGTTAGGAGGTATGGTGAAGTCGGGTGAACAGAAATACAGCGGATGTAGTCGGTGTGTGCCTCAAATGACTTCACAAGCTCTGTTGTGTTATAGTTGTACGTGCGCACGAACATATCATCCGATCCACAAACTATCCACTGCTTGCGAGCCACCCATTTTGCAGTGCGTACTGGCAACTCAGTGACTTCAAAAGACTTTACAAGGGTGTTTGTCTGGTGGTTCCAAACGTAAACATTTCCACTGTACAGATTGGCAAGAATCCAGGGCTCAGTTGGGTGCAGCTCGACACCTTTGATTCTATCAGAACGCTGAACGAGTTTGCGTTTTATATCTAGGCGCAGCGGCATGGCTCTCGCTGTGGAATCTCGAAAGAAAGAAGGCCCTCAGGTCCACGATCGCGCAGATTCCGTTCGTTACCCAAAATTATGTTGGGCTGTACTCAACGGGTTATCACCGTCGCTTTGCCTTTTGGAAATGCAGCCGTGACTACGAAAACGAAGATGTCGAAGTCAGGAAAGTCTCCGGTCAGCACAGGGGAGGTTTCTTTGATCGTGGCTTGAACGCTATTTTGAACCCTATGAGATACTTTCTTCCTCGCAGTGCTTGTTCTTCTGATGACGTTTGCTGATGGTAGTGCGTCCCTCTTTGCTCTGGCTCACAAAAAATTGAAACAGCGCGCGACACTTTGTTGAGAGGGTGGCACGGCTGGCCGCGCTAGGTAATTGAAATTGAGGTAAAGATGATCATTTACCTCGAAAATCTCAACAAAATAAATGCATGCTACCTTCGAAGGTATATGAATAACATTGAATGACCCAGCCACCTGCTTTTCATATATACATATCATATTCCAGATATGGATATAATATTCTGGATTTCAACCAGCATGTTGGCCACCCTAGCTAGCTATATATATTAAATACCTTCGGTAACTAGATAGCTAGTACGAAACCTTATTACATACCTTCGAAGGTACCTTCGAACGAAGATATTAAATATAATATAATACCTTCGTAATAACTACGTACTGTAGTGATTAGGGCTAACGATGTTAATAAGTCTTGAATTTCACTTTATTTGGAACGTGAATTTGATCAATATACGACGATTAAATCAATTTGTACCGCTTGCTCCAAATAAAGTTAACGGTCGGTGGTACATATCATAATAAGTTATTGTCGTTATTTAGGGTGGCCCAACCTGCTGGTTGAAATCCAGCGCAGAATACATGCATTATAATAATATTATTATTGATACTGTTACGAAGATACACTGCCCGAAGTGCTCCGTCGGCTGGAAATACGTAAGTCGCACCCTCGAAGCAATAGCAATGATCATTGGACTTGTAAGAAATAGTTTAAGTATCATATTGCCTCTTGAAGTTGAAAGCTTTTGAGCAGAGTCAAAAATACAAAGAGGGGAAGTCATACTGGAGAGGTAACTTCAGTATTCCTGCTCGTCACCTAGCCCCAATCATTCATTTGCCTGCCATAGAGCTAAGCTGGTCGATAACATATCAAGACTGCTAAATTGCTGTGATTTTCTGCTAAAGGGGCAATTTGCAGACGAGGGATGTTCATGTCTTCAATGGCACCAGTTCAAAGCTGGGACCCTGCACCACATTCTATTAAATTAGCCCAAAGAACTCGTCGCCTTCTTCCCAAACAACCGCACAAACCGCAAGGCCTCGAGGTTGAGAGAGCTCAAGAGACACAGTACTGGTCATTTGTTTGTTTGTTACGAAGCTGTGCACGCCTGATGTAGCGTTCATCGACATCTGACAAAGTTCCTTATCTTGTTCTGCTTTTGCGACAGTGGATATATTTTCTCCTCCCGCTATATCGTACCTGTGCAGCAATCGCCTCCATTTTTTCACCTGACCATCATAACTCCTCTTGCTACATATCTGATACGGGTCAGGTGTTCGAGGATGACCGATCTTGTTCCTGCTTCGAACCTCTCTGGGTACTAGTTGAAGATATCGCACATATCCCACAGTGTTGTAGCCGTACTGAACTTGCCTAAGACGAGTCTGCAGTCGACGGCTTAAATCGTTCACACCATTTGCGTTCGAACCAGTAGTAAAATTTACTTGTTGGGAAGCTTTCGCAAAGTTCTGCCATTCGATAGACCAGTTCGAAGCGTCTTCCTCTCTATCAATGTTTGCCTGATTTTTCGCGACTCCAACGACGGCACGAAGGCGCGCGTTGGGCTGATCAGAAAGGTCTGTCATACTCGACACTTCACGGAGAAAATCTGAAGCCTCAGCACAAACAAACCATTTCGGAAACCGCAAAGTTCGTCCTGCAGGAAGTGTTAGCTGCTGACGAAAGTTCGTAAACGAGCGAGTTAAAGTGTTCGATGTACCTTATTCTGCTTCGAATGAATAAGGTGGCTTAGCCCGATCGAAAACCAGACAAGTAATGATGTTCCTTCGTAACGCGCGTTACGTATCTATTAAACATGGGGTTGTAATGCTTAACTATAGCCCCCGTAGTCGAGGGTTAGTTTAATTGGGGTTTGCAACAGGGTTCGGCTGTTACGCGCGTTACGTAATTAACGAGTTACGTAATTAATTACCTTCGAAACTCGTAGCACTACCTTGCTTCGAAGGTAATAATGATACGCAAGTATTATTATTATTCATGCCTCGTAATCATATTTATCTTCATTATTCGGCATAGCCGCATCTACACTATTTGGAAAATGTTTGACTGTAAAAAATGTCCGCTGCACCTGGGATCGTTTATCAAACATCACGGTCTATTCGTT
>JGI24540J26637_10000818_pt1 | contig 13412 bp, 15 predicted proteins | sample NorSeaMetagenome_FD_26637 | JGI IMG/M metagenome (IMG submission 26637)
TTCCGCCACTAAAATAAAGGGTGATCTTTGAAAAAATCTTTCATAGGGATCGGTTTTTTTTCTAAAATATATCTATACACATTGTAGTTCTCTAAAACTCTCTGAACATAGTTTCTGGTTTCTCTAAACTTTATTAATTCAACCCAATCAATATAATCAATTTGTTTTTTTTGAGGGTTCTTGTTAATTTTTTTCCAGTACTTAACTCTATTTGGTCCTGCATTATAAGCAGCTACAGCAAAGGGGTAGGCACCATCATATTGTAAGATTAAACCCGCAATATAGTGAGACCCTAAATTAATATTATATTCAGGATCGGTCGTTAATCTTGATTTTGAATAAGGGAGTTTTGCTTGTTTAGAAACTAGTTTGGCTGTGTAAGGCATAAGTTGCATCAATCCTTTTGCACCTGCATGACTATTTGCACTTAAATCAAATTCACTTTCCTGTCTTATTATAGATAAAATAAGTGCACTTTCAGGAATTTTACGTCCATTAATAGTTTTGGGTGTACTTATTATTGGATAATTAAATTTATTATGAAATCTTTTTTTGTAAGATGCTATTTTTGATACTTGAATTGCAAAGTCATACCTTTCAATATTGGTTGCAAGTTCTGCAGCTAAAACTTCACTACCTTTATTAATATTATCATTAGCAAGATGTCTTAAGATAAATTTAGTATATTTGTCTTTTTTCAATTCATTTAAAAGATAGACAATTTTAACTAATTCCTTATTAAAAAAAATATATCTATATTTATTATCAACTAACATATCTTTATTAAGTGTAAATTTTTCATTAGGATTTAACTTTAAAAAAGCTAGTTGACCATAATATGTGGTTAAATATTTTGATGCTTCTTGATACCATTTGTTAGATTGTGCACGATCACCTAATTTTTCATATGTTCTACCAAGCCAAAAAGCTCCTCTAGATGTACTGATTGGATAGTTTACGTTATTGAAAAAATTGTGAAAATGATCTTTTGCAATTAAAGGATCATTTAAAAAACTTAAAGCTATCCATCCACTCATCCATTCAGCAGCTGCATAATTAGAGCCCTCTGTCATTCCATGATTGCTTGAAATNTTATAAGCTATTTCATATTTTTTTTTATAAATAAGTGATCTTGATATTATCTCACGTTCCTTCCACCACTTGTCAGGCATCACTAAATAATCTTTATCATTTCTTATCTTTAATAAGATTTCAGTAGATGAGTCTACACGACCTTTTTTTCTTCTCCATTTTAAACGATCATAGTTCAATCCCGCATCATTTTTAAATTTCTCAGGAACATTTTTAATAGCTTGGTCAACACCATATCCCTTTGTCATTAATATTTGTCTAGCTGTATATAAAAGNTCATAATCTTTGGGCAAATATCTTAATAATCTCTTAAGNTCCCAATGTTTNCTNTTCCATGCNAANTAATCTGCTCTTTTTATATAATCATCTGCATTAAGATATTTTTTGAATTTTTTTCTATAAAATTTTAATTCATTTTTGGATAGATCAGCTGTAACCCATCCTTCTTTTATAAGATCTGTTCCTTTTGCTTTATTTCCAGTTAAAACAAGGCTTTCTCCAAGTATCATTTTTCCAAAGCCACTAAATGGTTCTTTTTTACTAAACCAATTAATTATTTTTTTTGGAGATACTCTGGAAGTTGATAATTTGTGTTCTGCTAAATATCTTAATCTATCTATCCGTGGATATTGACTATTTTGCTCTATAAATACCTTGTAATCATAAAAAGAAGCCTGGTTTCCTGTTGTTAGTAAATATCTCCACTTTATAAAATTATATATCGATTTATCTTTGGCTCTTTTGGCGCTTTTTAAAGATGAAGTCCATCTGTTTTTTTGCATTTCAGCAATAGCTTTTTTTGCAATGCTAAAATCTTTTCTATTATAATATTTGGATATTTTTATATTTCGAGATGTTGTGGTTCCAGATATAGATGGTTTTTTTTTTGGAATTTTAAATGATAGCTTTTTATCTTTTTTTATCTTTTTAACTTCAGTAATATTTTTTTCTTCAATCTTAATATCATTATTTTTTTTAGGCTTTTTTATCGGTTTTAGAATATTTTTAGATAATTTATTTGCCAGCTCTTNNTTTGTAAGAGTTGGCTTTTTTAAAGGAATTAATACAGATGTTTCAGCAGAAAGATTATTAGAATTTAATAAGAATGATATTATCAAACCAATAAATAATAATTTTTTATGCATAATCTTTTAGTATATGAATCTATAAACTATGTTATAAGTATTTATGTTCAAAGGATCAAATGTTGCTTTAATCACGCCATTTAAAAATAATAGCCTTGATGAAGAAGCTTATATAAAATTAATTCATTTCATATGGATAATGGAACTAGTGGTCTAGTACCAGCGGGGACCACAGGTGAGTCACCTACATTAAATCATGATGAGCATCAAAGAGTTATTGATTTATGCATTAATGAGAGTAACGGCAAAATTCCTGTAATAGCTGGAACTGGATCAAATTCAACAGAGGAAGCTATTTCTTTAACTTCACATGCTGAAAAAGCAGGTGCAAACGGAGCTCTAATTGTAACCCCTTATTATAATAAGCCTACGCAAGAGGGATTATATCAACACTATAAAGCTATCAATGATAAATGTGGAATTCCTATTATAATTTATAATATACCAGGCAGATCTGTAATTGATATGTCAGTTGATACTATGGCTAGATTATTTGAATTAAAAAATATAGTTGGTGTAAAAGATGCAACAGGAGATCTTGATAGAGTCGATCAACAATTATCTAAAATGGGTAAAGAATTTATTCAAATGACAGGAAATGATGAAAATGCATTTGAATTTAATAAAAGAGGTGGTGTTGGAGCAATTAGTGTTACTGCAAATATAGCTCCAAAGCTCTGTTCAGATTTTCAAAAACTTTCTGTCTCTAAAAATGAAAATGATTTAATTGAAGCTAAAAAATTAGATAATATTTTGCAACCAGTTCATGACGCAATGTTTGTTGAGAGCAACCCAAGTCCAGTTAAGTTTGGAGCCAAATTAATGAACTTATGTGATGATGAAGTTAGACTGCCTTTAGTTAAGGTGACTGATGGAGCGAAAACAATTATAAAAAAAGCTTTAGAGTCAGCAAAATTGATTTAATGAACAAAAAAACCAATCCTGGTTTAAAAATTATTTGTTTAAACAGAAAAGCTAGCTTTAATTATTTTTTTGAAGACTTATTAGAAGCAGGAATTGTTTTAAAAGGTTCAGAAATTAAATCCATTAGAGATGGAAAAGTTAATATAGCAGACTCATACGCTGTTGAAAAAAATGGAGAATTAGTTTTAATTAATTCTCATATAGCAGCATATAAGCAAGCAAGTTATTCTAATCATGGNCCCACTGATGAAAGAAAGCTTTTACTTAATAAGAAAGAAATTAATAAATTAATTGGAAAGATGCAGAGAGATGGTTTTACAATAGTTCCAACTAAAATGTATTTTAAAAAAGGGAAGGCTAAAATTGAATTAGCAGTTGCAAAAGGTAAAAAACAATTTGATAAAAGAGCAACGAAGAAAAATAGAGATTGGAACCGTGACAAAGCAAGATACATCAGAAAATCAAGCTAAAAATATATATTTAGGTATAGGCTCAAATCTTGGAAATAGAATAACCAATATTGAAAAAGCTAAATCATTATTAGAGGAAAAAAATATAAAATTAATCTCAATTTCAAAATATTATGAAACTCCATCATGGCCAAATCCCAAAAATCCAAAGTTTATAAATATTGTTTTAAAAATTAAATGCCAAATTAAACCATACGAACTTTTGAGTATTTGCAAATCTATTGAAGTTAAACTGGGAAGAAAAAAAGCAGCTAAAAATTCACCACGTGTATGCGATATTGATATTATTGATTTTAATGGGTTGATCTTAAATGATAAATTAAATTTACCTCACAAAATGATGCATAAAAGAAGCTTTGTTTTATTTCCTCTGTTTGAAATTGAAAAAAATTGGGTTCACCCAATTAAAAAAACTAATATAAAAAAGTTGATTTTTTCCCTNTCAAATGAAGATATTAGATCTATTAAACAAATTTGAATTAATGCTATAATGAAATATGCTTAATTCTACTGATCTCATTAATAAGGTAAAAGTTTATAATAAATTCTTAAATCACGAGAGACTAGATAAAGCTTACAACTTNGCCGTTAAGGCCCACCATAATCAAAAAAGAGCATCTGGTGACCCATATTCTGTTCATCCAATTGAAGTAGCAAATATTTTAACTGATTTAAAATTAGATAGCGCTACTATTACTACTGGATTATTGCATGACACTATAGAGGATACTTTTGCAACATACGAAACTATTAAAAATGAATTTGGTGATGAAGTTGCTGATTTAGTTGAGGGCGTTACAAAAATTTCAGTATTTGAAAATACAGCTGGAGCAAATTCTAAAGTTGAAAATTTTAGAAAATTAATTTTAGCTACCTCAAAAGATATAAGAGTTTTATTAGTTAAAATAGCTGATCGATTACATAATATGAGAACGATAAAAGCTATCACAAAAGAAGAAAAGAAATTGAGGATAGCACAAGAAACTATGGAAATTTATGCCCCTCTAGCAGATAGAATGGGCATGCATACAATTAGAGATGAACTTGAAGATTTATCATTTGAAATATTAAACAATGATGCAAGGAAATTAATTAAGAAAAGACTTGATGAAATTAAATTGGATACAAAAGATGTATTTGAAGTTCTTTCTTTTGAATTAAGTGAAATTTTAAATGAAAATCATATCAATGCTGAAATTTATGGAAGAGAAAAAACACCTTTTTCTATATGGAGAAAAGTACAAAAAAAAAGAGTATCTTTAGAACAAATTACAGACATCATAGGTTTTAGGATTATTTTAGATAATATTGATGACTGCTATAAGACATTAGGAATTTTCCATAAAAGATGGAACTGTATACCTGGAAAATTTAAAGATTATATATCTTCACCAAAAATTAATGGATATGAGTCAATTCACACTTCAGTAATAGGATCCAAAAAAAAACCCATTGAAATACAAATTAGAACAAAAAAAATGCACGAATTTGCAGAACGAGGTGTTGCTTCTCATTGGCAATATAAATCTTCTGAACGTTTTAATGCCTTAAGTTGGAAAGAGTACGATTGGTTGAAAGATCTAGTTGAAATTATAGAAAAAAATGAAAATCCAGAACATTCCTATGAATACACTAAGCTTCAAATGTTTCAGGAAAATGTTTTTTGTTTCACTCCAAAAGGTTCAGTAATTAAGTTACCAAAGGATGCTACAGCTATAGATTTTGCTTACGCCGTTCATACAAAGGTTGGAAATACAGCAATTGGATGTGAGATCAATGGAAATAAATCTGAATTACAAGACATATTAAGAAATGGTGATAGNGTAAATATAATTACATCCAAAAATCAATCGCCATCACTTCACTGGATACCCACNACTAAAACAGGTAAAGCTAGAGCNGCAATAAGAAGGTATTGGCATGATAAAGGTGAACAAAAAGAAGAAAGAACNAAAAAATANAACACTACATTGTGGATATCTCTGCCTGATCAACCAGGTCAACTTGGTGATATAAGCTCATTAATAGGTAGTCATAAACTAAATATTTCCAATGTTGAAATGGCTGGAAAAAACTTGAAATATATAAATTTTAAATTCAAATTAATAATAACTAACCTCAAAAACTTCACAAATTTTATTGCAGAGCTTAAACAAAAAGGTATAAAATTTAAGATAATTAGACACGAAGATAAAAGAAATGCTTTCACACAAAAAATCCTTAGATATTTTAAAAAAAACTAATGCACTCCTAGAAGGACATTTTGTTTTATCTTCTGGCTTACATTCTTCAAAATATATTCAATGTGCAAAACTTTTAAGCTATCCGGTATTAGCTGAAAAAATCTGCAAATCTTTAGCTAATAAAATTAAGAAAAAATTTAAAAAGATTGATTTGATTTTAGCACCTGCGATGGGTGGTATTATTATTGGCTATGAAATAGGTAAACTATTAAAAAAAGAAACAATTTTTTGTGAGAGAGTAAATGGAAAATTTACTTTGAGACGTGGTTTTAATATAAAAAAAAGGTCAAAAGTTTTAATTATAGAAGATGTCATAACGACAGGAAAATCTAGTATGGAATGTGTAAAGCTAATTANAAAGGCAAATGCTACACTTTTAGGTTTTGCATCAATAATTGATAGATCAACAAAAAAAACATTAAAAATTAAAACTGGTATTACATCACATTTAAAAATTGACGTACCTACATTTAGTGAAAAACAATTACCTAGCAGCCTTAAGTTAATCCCTATCACAACACCTGGAAGTAGATTTATTAAGTGAAAAGATTAGGTGTAAATATTGATCACATAGCAACTTTAAGAAATGCTAGAGGTGAGATTCACCCCGACCCATGTTTTGCTGCTTCTGAAGTAATTAAGATGGGAGCAGATTCAGTTACGATTCATTTGCGTGAAGATAGAAGGCATATTAATGATTTAGATGCTAAAAAAATTTGTAAGTTAAAAAAAATATTGGTCAATCTTGAAATTTCAATGAATGATAAAATTGTTAAAAATGCACTTAAAATTAAACCTAATTATATTTGTATTGTTCCCGAAAATAGAAAAGAAGTAACAACAGAAGGAGGACTAAATTTAGATAAAAATCAAAAAAAATTAAGAAATATAATTCAAATATTTAAGCAAGCTAAAATTCGTACAAGTTTGTTTGTAAATCCATCAATAAGAGATATTAAAATTTCAAATGATTTAAATGCAGATTGTGTTGAAATACACACTGGAAGACTTTCAAATTTAGTAAAATCAAAAAAAGATTATAATGCTGAGCTAAGAAGAATTAAAAAAAGTTCGGTACTTGCAAAAAAACTTAATATTGAAGTACATGCTGGTCATGGACTCGATTACCAAACAACAAAAATTCTTTCTAAAATTAATGAAATTCAAGAATTCAATATTGGTCATTTTATTATTGGAGAGTCTATTTTTTTTGGTCTATCAAAAGTCATTAGAAGTTTTAAAAAAATTATAAAAAAATAATTTATGAAAATTCTTGGTATAGGAGTTGATATAATNGAAAATAAAAGAATTAAAAACTCAATAAAAAATTCTAAGTTTAAGAAAAGAATTTATAGTAGCAAAGAACTTGCTCAATCAATTTTATCCAAAAATAAAGTAGGCTATTTTTCCAAAAGGTTTGCAGCAAAAGAAGCNTTTGCNAAAGCCTTAGGAACAGGTTTTAGGGGCAATCTTAACTTTAATGATATAGAAATAATTAATGATAAAATGGGCAAACCNTATTATTTAANAACAAAAAAAATAACTGAATTAATTCAAATGAAATTTAAAATCAAAAAATTTAATTGTTTTCTTTCAATTTCAGATGAAAACGATTACTCAACAGCATTTACTATAATTCAATCTATATGAANCTAGACAAAGATTTTTTTTCAGAAAATATAAAAACATTATTTTATGCACTTATAATTGCTGTTATAATTAGATCTTTATTTATTCAACCTTTTTATATCCCATCATCATCTATGGAGCCTACTTTACTTGTTGGAGATAGACTATTCGTAACAAAATATTCTTATGGATATAGTAAACATTCTTTTCCTTTTAGTCCTCCAATATTGAATAAAAGAATTTTATTTAGTAGCCCTAATAGAGGTGATGTTGTAGTTTTTAAAACACCAGCAGATAATAGAACAGATTATATTAAGAGATTAATAGGTTTACCTGGTGATAGAATTCAATTTATAGATTCAAACTTATATTTAAATAATAGTGAAATATTAAAATCTAAAGTTTTAAATAAAACTAAAATATATTGTGGCAGCAGGTCAATAGATGTTTTTAAGTTTGAAGAAAAGCTACCTAATGGAAAAAAATTTCATACAGTTTATTTAAAAGATTACACCTATCAAAACTCAGATGTTTTTACAGTTCCAAAAGATCATTATTTTTTTTTAGGAGATAATAGGGATTGCTCTAAAGATAGTAGATTTCTTTCTAGTGTAGGTTATGTGCATAAAGATAATTTAGTAGGTAAAGCTCAATTTATTTTTTTTTCATCTGATAAAAAAATTGGTAGTATTTTTGCTTTTTGGAAGTGGCATAAATCAATAAGATTTGACAGAACTTTTGATAAAATAAATTAATGAAAATTAATTACCAAGTATTAGAAAAAAAAATAAATATTAAATTTAAGAATAGAGATTTATTATCCCAATCACTTACACATAAAAGTTTTGACTCAAAAACAAATAATGAAAAACTTGAGTTTTTAGGGGATCGTGTACTTGGTTTGGTAATTGCAAAAAAACTTCTAGAAATATATCCAAATGAAAAAGAAGGTATTTTGGACAAAAAATTCGCATCTTTGGTAAATAAAAATACCTGCNTAGAAATAGCAAAAAATATAAAATTAGAAAATTTTATTCAAACATTTAACCCAAAAAATAAATCAATCAAAATAGAAGATAAAATTATTTCTGATTGTTGTGAAGCTTTAGTGGGGGCAATTTATCTTGAAAAAGGATTAGGTGTAGTTGAAAAATTAATCTTAGATTTATGGCAAAATCATATTAAAAGAAGTGTGATTACNCAAATTGATGCTAAGACAAAATTGCAAGAATTTGCATTAAAAAATTTTAAAAAACTCCCAACTTATAAAGTAATCGCAAATACAGGTCCACGTCACAAACCTTTNTTTAAGGTTGGTGTAAAACTTCCCAATACTAAATATTTTATTGCATCTGGTAAATCTAANAAAGATGCAGAACAAAATGCAGCTACAGAATGTTTAAAAAGTATAAAATAAATTTATTATGAATTGGAGTGATGAAAGTTTCTTAATAAGTAAAAATAGGTATAGTGAAAATTCTTTGATTGCCGAACTATACTCAAAAGACCATGGCAAAATTTCAGGTATTATTTTTGGTGGAACTTCAAAGAAGATTAAAAACTATCTGCAAATTGGAAATAAATTGCATGTTAATTATAGCTCTAAAAATGAAAATAGAATTGGTTACTTTAAAATTGAAATTTTAAATGCTTATAGTCCATTATATTTTGACCATAAACAAAAGTTATCTTGCATCACTACAGCAACAAATTTGATCAAGATTTTAACAGCAGATTCTCAAGCAAATAATAAAGTTTATGATTTAATAAATANTCTTTTTTTAATTTTAAAGGATGAAGATTGGTTAAAAAGATATATTTTTTGGGAATTAGAACTATTAAAACTACTTGGATATGATCTTGAATTAGAAAATCTTGTTGAAAAAGATATTGTAGAAAATGAAACTGTTTATTACGCTAGTTCTTCTTCTGAAAAAAAATATGTACCTAATTTCTTAATTGAAAAAGATTTAAAAGTTGATGATGTTAAAACATTATTAAGTGGTTTAAAATTAGTTGGAGATTATCTTGACAAAACTATTTTAAAACCAAATAACTTGAATTATCCCAATAGTAGATTGTTATTTATTAATTCTTTTAAATAATTATTTTATAATTTTATCAATTCGATCAGCATAATAACTAACAATTGCACTAGCCCCAGCTCTTTTAAAAGAAACTAAGCTTTCATAAACAGCATCCTCATTAATTATTTTTTTTTGTATTGCATTTGAAATTAAGCTGTATTCACCCGAAACTTGGTATGCGAAAACGGGTATTTTAAATTTTTCTTTAATTGATTTAATAATATCTAGGTACGGCATACCTGGTTTAACCATAACCATATCTGCACCTTCTTTAATATCTAGTGCAACCTCTCTTAGAGCTTCGTCGCTATTTCTAAAATCCATTTGATATGTTTTTTTATCTCCTTTTAAAGATCCTTTTGAGCCAACCGCATCTCTAAATGGCCCATAAAAACTTGATGCATACTTTGCAGCATAGGATAGTATTTGAACACTTTGATAGTTTGATCTATCTAATGCTTGTCTTATTTTTCCAATTCTACCATCCATCATGTCAGAAGGAGCGAGCACATCACATCCCATCTCTGCTTGTAATAATGATTGATTAATCAAAACTTTTATTGTTTCGTCATTAATAATTTGATTTGATTTGATTAATCCATCGTGACCATGAGAAGTATATGGATCCAGGGCAACATCACACATAATTCCTATTTGGTTTTTATATTTTTTTTTAATTTCTATTATTGCTTTACAAACCAAATTGTTCTCATTGAGCGATTCTGATCCTATCTCGTTTTTTAAACTATTTTTGGTCTTAGGAAAAAGAGCAACCATCGGTATCCCTTTNTTAATTGCTCTATCTACTATTTGGGACAGTCTATTAATGGTATACCGATAAACTCCAGGCATAGAGCTTATTGATTCTCTTTTGTTAGACCCATCAATTAAAAATATGGGTAAAATGAAGTCATTTGGACTTAAGGTATTTTCTTGAATTAGCCTTCTAGACCAGGAATGTTTTCTATTTCTTCTTAGTCTAAGGCTCGGATATTTACCAGTAATCATGTTTTTAATCTCTTTATTAATGCGACAAATGTATTATACAAATATATATTAAAATAAGTACAAAACAATCTTGATGAGCATAGAAACTTCAAAAGTCGTAGATCTTAATATAAAAAAAGAAGATAGAGTTTTAGATTTTAGCGATTTTCAAAAACAAAATATTAAGTTTGATATTGATAAATTGCAAGAAGCTTACAATCAAATTGTGCAAACTAGAAAATTTGATGATGGTGGTGGTGTAACTCATTTTGGAGCAATTTCTTTAACTCAAATACCTGGTGATCCAGATTCAATAAAAGGAAATAAGGCCAGAGGAGTTTATTGGACAAAACCTGATAAAACTGGAAAAGAAGTTTCCAGAGATGTTGAGATTGACGAGTCTGCATATTCGGAATTTATTAAAGATTATGAAAACACGTATTTTAAAGAAGTTTTTGACGTATTATCATCAAAATACAAATTAGGGCGTATTAGAATTTTATTAAAAGAACCTAGATCAACACTAAGTTGGCACAGGGATCCAGAGCCAAGATTACATATACCAATAATTAGTAATCCAGGCTGTTTGATGGTTATTGATAATGTTGCAAAACATATGCCTGCTGATGGATCTGTTTGGGTAACTAATAATACTAAATATCATAATGCGTTTAATGGTGGAGAAGAAAATAGAATTCACTTAGTTGCTTGCGTATTAGATTATAAATTTAATTAATTTGAAAAAAATATTTATCTCATCAGATCATGCTGGATATAAATTAAAAGAAGCTATCAAAAAATACCTACTAAGTAAGAAGTTAACATTTCAGGACTTGGGTCCAAATAATAATACTAGAGTTGATTACCCAGACTTTGCTCATAAAGTAGCAAAAAAGGTAAAAACAGGTAAAAATAATATTGGCATTTTAGTTTGTGGCTCTGGTATGGGAATGAGCATTGCGGCGAATAGACATAAAAATATTCGTGCAGCACAATGTTTTAACTTAAAATCTACAAAATTATCAAGATTGCATAATGATGCAAATATCATTACATTAGGTTCACGATTGTTAACAAAAAAAAATGCTTTAAGTTGTNTTGGTGTTTTTTTAAATACTAAATTTGAGGGTGGAAGACACTCAAGTAGAATAAGGAAAATTTAATTATGTCTAGTGAAAAAAATTATATAAACGATAATTACAAAAGTTTTTTTGAAGATAGTTTGTCAAAGAAAGATCCTGAATTACATAAAGCAATTCAAGATGAGCTTTTAAGACAACAACAACATATAGAATTAATTGCTTCTGAAAATATAGTTTCTCAGGCCGTATTAGAAGCTCAGGGATCTGTTCTAACGAATAAATATGCAGAGGGTTATCCAGGGAAAAGATACTATAATGGATGCGAACATGTCGATGTTGCTGAAAATTTAGCTATTGAGAGATTAAAAAAATTATTTGACTGTAATTTTGCTAATGCTCAACCACATTCAGGTGCCCAAGCTAATGGAGCTGTTTTTTTAGCATTACTAAATCCTGGAGATACCTTTATGGGTATGAGTTTAAATTCAGGTGGTCACATCACTCATGGGTTAAAAATTTCTATGTCAGGTAAATGGTTTAATGCAATAGGATATGAAGTAGATAAAGAGTCAGAACTTATTGATTATGACAATGTTGAAAAACTTGCATTAGAACATAAACCAAAGTTGATTATAGCTGGTGGAAGTGCGTATTCTAGAGTTATTGATTTTAAAAGATTTAGAGAAATTGCAGATAAAGTTGGTGCTTATTTAATGGTTGATATGGCTCATTTCTCTGGTTTAGTAGCCGGAAAAGGATATCCTAATCCTTGTGATCATGCGCATGTTGTAACATCTACAACTCATAAAGTATTTAGAAGCGCAAGAGGTGGAATAATTTTAACCAATCATGAAGATCTTGCTAAGAAATTTAATACAGCTGTATTCCCTGGATATCAAGGTGGACCATTGATGCATGTTATTGCTGCTAAAGCTGCAGGATTTTTAGAAGCATTACAGCCAGAATTTAAAGATTACATTCAATCTGTTTTAGCTAATGCAAAAATGTTAGCTGAAACATTAAAAAACAATGGTTTTAAAATTTACTCAGATGGAACAGACACTCATTTAATGTTGGTTGATCTACGTCCATATAACGTTAAAGGAAATTTAGCTGCTGAGAGTTTATCAAGAGCAAACATAACTTGTAATAAAAATGGAATACCTTTTGATACAGAAAAGCCAATGATTACATCTGGAATTAGATTAGGCACTCAAGCTGCAACTACTAGAGGTTTTGGTTTAAACGAATTCAAAACTGTTGGNGAATTAATCACCAAAACTTTAAAAGGTTTGTCAGAAAATCCTACTGATAACAGTAAAATTGAAAATGAAGTTAAAAATGAGGTTATATCATTAACTTCATCGTTTCCGATTTATAAGAATTTATAGTCAATGATATGTTCAATATGTAAAAAAGGTGACACATCAGTTGTAGACTCTAGACCAACAGAAGACGGAACAGCCATAAGAAGAAGACGATTATGTATATGTGGTGCACGTTTTACCACTTTTGAAAGAGTTCAGTTTAGGGAAATAATGGTAATTAAAAAGAATGGAAGAAAATCTTCTTTTGACAGAGATAAATTATCTAAATCAATTTATATAGCCCTCAAAAAGAGACCTATAGATACAGAAACTGCTGAAAAATTTATTAGTAAAATTTCAAGAGCATTAGAAGAATTAGGTCAAAGTGAAATTTCAACAAATACAATAGGAACAATGGTAATGGAAGGCTTAAAGGAATTAGATCC
>JGI24540J26637_10000822_pt1 | contig 13387 bp, 9 predicted proteins | sample NorSeaMetagenome_FD_26637 | JGI IMG/M metagenome (IMG submission 26637)
GTTGGGATCTTTGGCGTTTATTTGTTTTTACTTTATTGCCTATCCTATTTACTTATACAAGACCAAAATTCAAACGGGGAAATTTGTTTTTGAAGATAAGATTCCGCACAACCCAACAGGGAGCGTTGAGTTGGAAAAAGTAAGAGAAATAGGTGAAATGTTTAATGATTCGTTAAATATTTTTCGACAAATATTTCCGACGGTTGCAAAATGTTGGTTAGCGCTCTCCTTTCCAATTTTAATTGGTTTAATTGTGTTTCACTTTGGATTTGCTACTGAATTTAATAAAGAACTTCTTTGGTGGATTAGTATTACCGAATTTTTCACTGCAAATGAAGCCATCTGGATTAACCTGAGCTTTTTTATGGCTTTAATTATTCCGTTATTTCTCAGTGCCTATTATGCTTTGCAGCAGTATCGTAACAAATGTGCGTTTGGATTAATTGAGTTTTATACGTTTGCAGTGAAGGGGATTTTAAAGGTATGGCCACTGTTGTTTTTTTTGGGGCTTTGTATTTTAGTTCCGCATCCTTTACTTATTTTGGCGTTCATCGTTTTATGTCCTTTTATATTTCAGTTTAGTTATTTGGGATTTTATAAAAAAGACACTTACAAAAACAGTTTAAACGACGGTAAAAAGCTGGTGTTTAAATCGTGGTTTGGATCGGTTGGCTTTTTTATGATTCAAATGACCATTCCGTTATTGTTAATGCTGGCGGCATACTTTTTATTTGGTGAACAAGGCATGGGAATAACCGATTTTGTTGTTGAATTTATTTTAGAGCATATTTCTCCTTTTGTAAACGACATCGCACCGTTTGCTAACGCCCTTAATTTTGGATTGTATTATATTATTTTTTCAATTGTACTCACATTTGTAATTGTTGGAATGGCGATTCAATTCCACTCGGTAAGAGAGCGGATAGAGGCGCACAGTTTATATAATAGATTACAAGATTTTGGTGCAAAACACAACCTTTTCGAACAAATAGATGAAGGTGAATATTAAGTTCATATTCTCTGTTTTTTTAGCGATGATCATTAATATATCATTTGCGCAAAAGGAGCATGTTCTCCACGTGGAAGTGGATACGGAGGAAGTATTTGCTGAAGAGGTTGAAATCGAACGAAAAAGGTTTAATCAATCGGACTACGATAGTTTAAAAAATACAGTAGACCTTATTGAGGTGATGGAAGAAAAGCGACTTAAGGCAGATAGTTCCACTTTTGGAGAGGGCTATGGGGTTGAAAAAGGAGATTCTTACACAATTTACAACTATGATTCGATTTCTGGAACCGGAATTTATAGTGAACGGCAAAGAGGAAGCGGTGGTGTTAATGCTGGTGACGGAGTGCTTCCGGAGAACAGACAAAATGGTGGGCATAAGGAGTTTCAAAGAAGACATAATAATGATCGGAGAAGAAACTCTAGAAAAGATGTTCAGCGTGAGTATTTAAAAAATAAGGAAGACTTACATAAAGATAATCTGAGGAATAGAAAACGAAATTCCGGAGGTGGCGCTGGTTTTTTCAAGCTTGTACTCATCATTTTGATTGGCGGTATTTTAGCCTTTGCTGTTTATATGTTGTTTTTAAAAACCCCAATGGAAGGGGAGAGTCATAAAATATTATATGATCAGGAATTAAATCCGGAAAGTATTAAGTTGACAGAATTGGAACTTAAAATTAAGGCGTTGAAAAAGGCGAATGATTTTAGAGGAGCTACCCGTTTATACTTTTCTTGGGTAATTAAGGAGTTGTCTGATAGGGACTTTATTGACTGGCGAAAACGTAAAACGAATTCTAATTATTTACTGGAAGTGTCGGATAAGCCGTTTCACAAAGCTTTTGAGTTGGCGGTGAAAAATTACGAGTTTATTTGGTACGGTAAGTATGAAATTGGCAAGACCGATTTTGAGTTGATTGAGAAAGAGTTTTTGAATTTAATTAATAGGATAAAGTAAAATTAGGTTAATCCATTTGTAAAAGGGGAGGACTTGAGTAAAGGTAATATGAACGATTCAATGAAATACATAATCATCGCACTTTTGGTTTTCGGACTAGGTGGAGTGCTGTATTTTATTGGAGACGAAAGTGATGATACCGATGTAAATAAGGTAGAGGCTATTGATTGGAATAAAACTTACGACNATGANAGTAAACANCCTTACGGAACATTTTTTATGCGTAAAATCCTTGAAGTAGGGTTGGATGGGCATGANGTGAGTAATATTGATGTTGCAGTACAGGACTATTTTAAATACGATTCGTTACAGCTTGAAGAGACTAACATTACTTACATGTTTATTGGTAAGTCGTTGAATTTATACGATCATGAAGTGGATAGTTTGTTACAGTTTGCAGCGGCAGGAAACCAATTATTTATAGCTGCCGAGAATCTTCCTGTAAACCTATTAAAAACCTTGTTTGATAATTACAATGCATACGATTATTTCTCTTATGTGGAAGATACTTCTGTTGCGTTAACCTATGAAAATTCAGCTTTTAATACTGAGTTTTTGTTGAAGAATGAAATTAAGAATAATCTGAAAAGGCAACGATGGAGAAACATAAATTACGGGGTAGATTATAATTACGTAGGGGAGGTGCTAGGAAAAGCTGGTAACCGACCGTGTTATTTGAAATTTAAGTACGGAGCAGGAACTGTTTTATTGCACACCATTCCACAAGCGTTTACCAATAGAGTTTTAAGTTTGGATGAGGGAAGGAATTATGCCGAAAAGGCTATTTCGTTTTTCCCTAAGAGTACAATTTTGTGGGATAATTATACGAAGTACGTTTATGACGATGGCTTAATGACTTTGGATTACGGTGATAAAACACACTCGAATAGATCGGGAGGAATGCTGGGAGATTTTAAATCATTACATTTTTTACTTAAAAACAAAGCGCTGCGATGGGGTTATGGCATTATTCTAATGGGAATGCTTTTGTATTTGATTTTTAAAGGAAAACGGGAACAAAAGATTATACCAACTATGGAATTAAATCATAATTCGTCTCTAGAGTTTACAGAAACGCTTGCGCGACTTTATTTAAAGCAAAATCAACACAACAAATTAATTGTGCATTTGGAGACGATTTTTAAAAATAAGATTCGAACAAGGTATTATATTCAGTACTCGGATGGCCCCTTATTTATTGAACGATTATCCAAAAAATCTGGAGTTGATCAGGAAGAGATTAAGGCTTTATTGAATTTTTTAAAAGGAGGTTCAAACATCACAGAAGTATCGGATGAGTACTTGGTGAATTTGTATAAAAAATTAAATGACTTTTATAAAAAAGCAAAATAATTATGGAATNAAACGAAAATAATCCAGCTGAAAATTTAGACGTAAACAAGCCTCAAGAAGTTGTTGCATCAGAAGCTTCAAAGGAGACTACTCCGGAAATTTCAAGCGAAAGCACAATTGAAGTTGTTGAAGTAACGGAAAAATTTGTGCCAGAATCACGATTGAAGTTGCAGAAGTTTCAGGATAAGGTGGCGGCTGTAAAAACCGAAACTCAAAAGATGGTAATTGGTCAGCATGAGTTAGTTGATCAAATTATTTTAGCAATTTTTGCTGGAGGCCATGTACTTTTGGAGGGTGTGCCAGGGATTGCTAAAACATTAACGGCAAAAGTGATTTCGAAAACACTTTCTGTTGCTTATTCAAGAATTCAGTTTACGCCAGATTTAATGCCGTCTGATGTATTAGGAACCTCTGTTTTTAATGTTAAAACATCAGAATTCACATATAAGAAAGGACCTATATTTTCTAATATTGTATTGATTGATGAGATTAATAGATCGCCTGCTAAAACGCAAGCTGCTTTGTTTGAGGTAATGGAAGAGCGACAGATTACAAACGACGGACAAACCTTTAAAATGGAACCTCCGTTTTTTATCATTGCTACTCAAAACCCAATTGAGCAAGAAGGAACTTACCGTTTGCCGGAAGCGCAATTGGATCGTTTCCTTTTTAGAATTAAACTAGAATATCCTTCGATTAAAGATGAGATTAAAATTCTTCACCGTTTTAAACACTCTATTAAAGAGGTGAGTTTTGCGGATGTTAAACCGGTATTAACTGCTGCTGATATTGAAGAATTTCAAGGTTTGATTGAAAGTGTTAAAATTGAAGATCAATTGATTGAATATATTGCGAAAATTGTTGCTGAAACGCGTAGTCACGCGATGTTATATTTAGGGGCTTCGCCAAGAGCAAGCTTATCTATTTTAAAAGCGGCTAAAACAATTGCAGCAATTAGAGGCCGTGATTTTGTAACGCCGGATGATATTCAATATGTATCGGGTCCGGTTATGAATCACAGAATTATTTTAACGCCAGAAGCTGAAATGGAAGGGGTTTCGGCTGAGGATGTAATTGCTGAGATTGTACAAAAAATTGAAGTGCCAAGATAAACCCTAAATTAAGTATTTGAACATTTATAAGCAATATTAACGGGCGTTTGAAAAAAAATAATTTCATATTAAATTTGTACTTAACCAACTGGTTTTTTTTATTGTTAGCGATAGCTTCTTTGATTTTCATTGTGAGCTTTTTGTTTGATCCGTTGTTCTTTTTTGCACAGCTATTTTTAGCTTTTGTAGTTTGTTACTTGTTGCTTGATATTTTAATCGTTTACAGTAGCTCTACAAAATTAGAAGCGAAGCGAGAGCTGAAAGATCAACTGAATTTGGGCGATGATAATCACGTGAAGATTTATATTCAGAATCATCATAATTTACCGGCGATATTGAAGGTGATTGATGAGATTCCTTATCAATTTCAAATTAGAGATTTTTCTCGATTTCTCACCTTAAATCCAGGGGAAAGCAGGACGCTGGATTATTACGTTAAACCTGTAAAAAGGGGAGCGTATAAGTTTGGATCGTTGAATGTATTTGTAGGTTCTTTTTTAAGAATGGCACAACGAAGGGTTAAATTTTCGCAGGATTTTGAAGCGAAGGCTTATCCATCAGTTCGATTAATGCGTGAGTTTGAACTAAAAGTGTTTACGCATTCGAACCTTTCTCAAGGGGTTAAAAAAGTTAGACGATTAGGGAATAATCAAGAGTTTGAACAAATCAAACCTTATGTTCAGGGAGATGATTTTAGAAAAGTAAATTGGAAAGCTACAAGTAGGAAAGGGGAGTTGATGGTAAACCAATACCAAGATGAGCGTTCGCAAAGTATTTATTCGATTGTAGATAAAAGTAGAGCGATGAAGATGCCGTTTAATGACATGACGCTTTTAGATCATAGTATTAATTCAACTTTGGTAATCTCTAACATTGCGCTTAGAAAGGATGATAAAGTTGGTTTATTGACATTTTCGGATAAGTTGGGAGTTCACGTTAAGGCAGAGAAATTAGGTGGGCAGTTGAGAAAACTAATGGAAAACCTTTATCGTCAGAAAACAAGATACAATGAAGCGAATTTTGAAATGCTTTATTACGGTGTTCGTCAAAACATAAAGGGAAGAAGTTTAGTGTTTTTATATACCAATTTCGAAACGATGTACGCAATGGAACGCGCGCTTCCTATGTTACGTAAAATAGGGAAATTACATTTATTGGTTGTGATTTTCTTTGAAAATACTGGTTTGATTGAACGCGCAGAAAGTAAGGCTTTAACAATAGAAGATATTTACACGCAAACAATGGCTCAAAAAGCGGTAATTGAGAAACAAACAATTGCGGCTGAGTTAGAGAAGTATGGAATAAATACGATTTTGACTACTCCTGAAAAATTAAATGTGGATACGATTAATAAGTATTTAGAGTTGAAATCAAGAGGGGCAATTTAGGTTTTTTGTCTTAATATATTAAGATACTTTCTTAGTTAATTTTAATTTTTTGATGGATTATCGTTTACAATAATTAATTCATTTTTTTAATTGGAGCTTGCGTAGCGCTTTTTGGAGTTTGAAACTATAAAGGTAATTATTTCTGTTATTTTTATTTTCTTCAGCAATAAATACTTCACCAAATGAATTTATACAAACACCTTCTTTTCGGCTCTTTTTGAAGGTTAAAATTTGTATTGACGCTACAGGTTGGAAATAGTTTTTAATGACGTATAGGGCCTTTTTTGAAAGCAATAGAAGGTTTTTACCATCGGTGGTTAAAGTTGCCGATGTTATCCATCCGTTTGTTAATATAGAATCTTTTAAAACCGCGGTATAGTTTCCGGGAGCAGCTGGGATTTTGTAGATTTTTGTTTGTTTAGATTTTGATCTGTTTTTGGAAAAAAAGTGTAAAGAATGGTTTGTCCAAATCATAGATTCGCAATCGAAATCTAATTTACCTCCTGCAGGCGGAAAGCTGCTTTGATTTTCATATTTAAAGTTAATGACTTGAGGCGTTATGGTATCGTATGAAAGTTGTTCGTACGGAAGAATGTAAATTTTTAAATCAACTCTTTTATTTTCATTATTTCCGAAGTCACCTATGTATATATTTCCCTGATCATCTTTTGTTAAATCTTCCCAATCGATGTTTCCTCCTCTAACATAGATCGAATGGATAATACTTCCTGTTTGATCCAACTTGTAAATTATGGGGTCATTTCCACTATCGTTAATCAACCAGAAATCATTGTTTAAACTAATAATCCCTGAAGCTTCGGGTAACTCTGAAGGTATTTGGAAAGTTTGGCGCAAGTTTACTTGTGCTCTTGTAAGTACCGAAATCATAATGAATAATATGAGGCTTATTTCCTTTTTCATTTTATGATTAATTTATTTGAAAGTTTAAATTTAGTGCCCTTAATTTATATAATATGCAATCCTTGTTTGAAAAAAGTAAATTTGAAGAGTAGTTTTTTATAACGTCTATTACTTCAGTTTAGGTTACTAAGGTAAATACCTTTACCTTTTGTATCAAAGGCTTTAACTTTAGACTTGTTTTTAATAGGTTGACGAGACCTTAGTATTAAAGTTTCATTATTGCTTAGTGGAGACGGAAATACTTCCACCTAATTCAATTTTTTTGCAATAACTCTTTATTTCAGTTGTGTTTTTATTAAAGTAAACTTTCCAAAAAGAAAAATAGATGAGGTTTTACCAAAGTTTTTATGTCATTCTGAAGTACTGCTTCCATAAATATTATCCACCCCTTACAACGGAAGGTGATATAAGTTAGAGTGCTTGGTTTTTCTGAATATTGTATCGTTCTTCTGAAAAATATAGTGTTCGCTAAGTCTTCATATTCATTGATGAAGTATCTTTTGAATAATAGATTCGTTAAGTCATTGAGAAGAACACCTTACCTGACCTGAAGTATTTAATTTCAAAGATGAATTCAGATTCTTATTGTGTGGTTTAAAACTAAATTGATGTGTTTTTGATGATTTTTTTCACTTCTTTTAGTGATTGCGATTGGCAGAACAAAAACTCAACTTTGTCCTGTATATTAAACTTTAAAGAGTCAAGATGAGTTGTAAATATCAAAAAATTTCTTCTAACGAGGTTGGAAGCGTTATTAGTTGTACAGGTTGTGATGAGTTAATTATAGGAATTGAAACGGTCATGTTGAAACTATCAGTAGCAAATTCGAAGTGTTTTATGAAGTTATTAAAAGCNTCTGCCTTAAAGGCTCATAAAAATCAAAACGACAAGATTTTATTGGAAACACAATTCGACAACTTGTTTATCACGTTTAATTATCGGGAACTTCAAAAGAGTATTGAACTATTAGAGTTTGCTTTTTTAAGAATGGAGATTAATTCACTTTTGCAAGTTAGAATTTAAGTCCCATTACAAGAACATCATCAACTTGTTCGTGTTTTCCCATCCATTCTTTTAAACGGTCGTCAAGAACTGCTTTTTGATCCATCATGTTTGCATCTGAGGAACCAATTAACATATCTTTCATTACTCTAGTTTTGAATTTCTTGTTTTTAGGTCCACCAAACTGATCAGGATAGCCATCTGAAAACATATAGAAATTATCACCTTCTTGGTAATTAATCGTCGTTAACTCAAAATCTTTAATGGGAACGTCTTTGAACCCAATCGACATTTTAGTTGCTTTGTACTCCGTTAACTCGTTGTCTCTAATTAAGTAGAGTGGACGATAAGCCCCAGCAAATTCGATCGTTTTATCTTCTGTACAAATGGTGATCAAACTAATATCCATTCCATCATTTGTTTCAGATTCACTGTTTTCAAAAGCAGTTAAAATACCTTGATCTAGTAAATTTAATATAGTTGCAGGATTAGTGATTTTGTTTCCTCCAACAATTTCATTTAACAGTGCAATCCCAATCATACTTGTTAATGCTCCGGGAACACCATGCCCAGTACAATCGGCACAAGCAATTACAAACTTAGTTTCTACTTTACGATACCAATAAAAATCTCCAGAAACAATGTCTCGGGGAAGATGATAAATAAATGAATTTGGAAAAACGTCTTTTAATTCTTGAACGGTAGGGAATGAAGCTTTTTGGATTGTTAATGCATAACGAATACTTGAATTTAAATCGTTGTTTTTTTGTTCGACCTCCTTGTTGATCGAAATCATTTCAAGGTTTACTAATTTTAATTCTTTGTTTTTAGCACCTACTTCTTGAGTTCTCTCTTTAACCTTTTTTTCTAATAGCTCTCGTTCTGCCCTCAGTGTTCCTTCTCTTCGTTTAATAAAGGCCACGACGGATATTACAATGACGAGAATAACAACTATTATAAACCATATTTCTTGCCAAAACGGTGGAGATACAATAAAGGAGAAAGTAGAAGGAGTCTGCTCGTTACAAATATCATCTTTATTACAGGCATAGACTTCAAATGTATATTCGCCAGGAGGTAATTTGGTATATTTAGCCTTTAATGAATTTTCAGATGTTAACTTTTTATCTTCATAGCCTTTTAAATACCAGAAGTATTGAGTGCTCTTAGGGTTGTCGTGGTTTATGCCAACAAACTCTATAGTAATAGAAGAAGAATCGTAGGGGAGAACAAGATTTTTAGGCATTCCATTCCAGGGTTCAATATTATAATTTCGCTTCCTCCAATCCGTTTTTTCATTGTTAAATTTTAAGCCAGTAAAATAAGTTTGTGGTTCAATGTCACTTGTATGATCAACGCTTCTGTCATGCTTGATGGCTCCTTTGTTTGTCCCAAACCATAAGTTTCCGTTAAAGTCTTCACAAACAGCATTACCGTTAATTTCCCCTCCAATTATCCCATCTGATTTACCAAAGTGTTTTACTTCCGAAATATATTCTCCCGTTTGTCGGGTGATTTGAGGAGGATTGAAACTTATGCGATCCAATCCTTTGTCGGACCCCACCCACAATTGATTGTCCTCATCAAAAATCAGCATTTTAATGTTATTTGAACTTAAGCGGGAATTATTCATATCAAAAGTGATATATGTATTGTGACTTTCGTCGAATTTTGTAATTCCTTTTTTAGTTCCGATGAATATGTTGCCTCTAGGCCCTTTAACCATACAGTTTACAAAGTTGGATGCGATTAAGTCATCCTCTTCTGTTAAATATCCAAACTCAATTCCGTTAAACCAGTTAATTCCGCCGCCTTGAGTTCCAATCCAAAGTTTTCCACTCTTATCTTGAGCAATTGATGAGATTCTACCTTGATTCATCCCATCTATCATACGGTAGAACTTGAATTTACCGTCAATTAATTTACCTAAGCCACCTTCAGTACCAACCCAAATATTATTTTCTTTATCTTCAAAAACACAAGTTACTGGGTTAACAACTCCATCAGCAATAGAGTATACTTTTTCAATCTCTCCGTCTACAATTTTAGCAAGTCCAATCAAGGTTCCAACCCAAACGTTTTCATCTTTGTCTTCATATACTGTAGTTGTGTAGTCAACCGGTAATCCAGATTTTTTATTATAAATTTTAAAGGAGTCAACACCATTATATCGAATTAATCCACCTCTTGTTGCGAACCAATAATTATCTTCTGAATCTTGTAGAATGCCATTAATCTTTTCATTTTTTAAGCCTTCTTTCTCTCCGAAATAAGTAAATGAAATTCCTTTGAATTTGTTAATTCCTCCTCCTTTGGTTCCAACCCAAATGTTATCGTTTTTGTCTTCAAGTATAGAGAGGACAATATCTTCACTTAAACCTTTATCGGTATTATAAATTTTATATTCAAAAGTATTAATGTTTAATCGGACAACTCCATTTCTGGAAGTTCCAATCCACATGTTATTATTTTTGTCCTCTTCTAATGTTAAGGCTGCGTCGATTGGAAAACCGCTTTTTTTATTATAATTTTTAAAGTGTTTGCCATTAAACTGACTTAACCCTGAAGAGGTTGCTAGCCAAATATCTCCATTTACATCTTCATGTAAATCATAGATATTGCGACCTTCTAAGCCATCTTTTTTACTGTAGGTTTTTAAGGTTCCATTAAATATTTCAGCTAAACCTTGATTCGTTGCTACATAGATTTTAGCATCGGGGGTTTCAATTACTTTATTTACGGATACATTGCTTGAGCCTCCAAAATTGATGTTATAAGGAACAAATTCAGCTTTCTCCTTAGCGAAATTATCAAGCATACAAAGTCCTCCATATTGGGTCCCAATCCATAATCGGCCAAATGCATCTTCACAAATTGATTTTATAATGTTGTTTGGAAGTCCGTCTTCCCGAGTGTAGGTTCTAAAGTCTTTTCCATTATAAACGGTAAGTCCTTTATGCGTTCCAATCCAAATGTGGCCTTTCACATCTTCGTAAAGGCTGTAAATAATGTTTGAAGGAAGTCCTGATTCGGAAGTAATATATTCGAAGTTAACACCATTATAAATTGTTACTCCTTGCTGAGTTGCCATCCAGATAGCACCCCTTTTATCTTGAATTAAATCGTGAACATCATTTTGGGAAAGTCCGTCTTCTACAGTTAGGTTAAGAAAGTGGTAACTCTGGCCAATTGTGGCAAGGTTAATATATAGTAGGACAAGTAGTGATAATTTTCTCATTTCCGGATAATCCTTCCTTTTACGACGGAATAGATAATTTGTTGCTTTAAAAGTAACAAGTTTAAGTTGGGTATAAAATAAAAGAGGTATCCTGTGATACCTCTTTTATTTATCGAATCAAACCTTATGTTACCTTTTCTCAGCAGCAACAAATGATCTTTCGTTTTCTCCTATGTAAATTTGGCGAGGACGACCAATTGGCTCTTTATTTCCGATCATTTCCTTCCATTGTGCAATCCATCCTGGAAGCCTTCCTAATGCGAACATTACAGTAAACATTTCAGTTGGTATACCTAATGCTTTGTAAATAATTCCTGAATAGAAATCAACGTTAGGGTATAAGTTTCTTGCCTTGAAGTATTCATCATTTAAAGCAACTTCTTCAAGTTGTTTAGCAATTTCAATTAAAGGATCATTGATTCCTAATTTTGATAATACATCATCAGCAGCCTTTTTGATAATCTTAGCTCTTGGGTCAAAGTTTTTATAAACTCTATGCCCAAATCCCATTAGTCTGAATGGATCATTTTTATCTTTTGCTTTATTTATCCAATCTTCTAGTGGAGAACCATCTGCGTGTATAGATTCTAACATTTCAATTACAGCTTGGTTAGCACCACCATGAAGAGGTCCCCATAATGCAATAACTCCTGCAGATATTGAAGAGTATAAGTTTGCGTGAGATGAACCAACGATTCTTACAGTAGATGCAGAACAGTTTTGCTCATGATCAGCATGTAAGATTAGCAATTTGTTTAATGCGTCAGAAATAACCGGATCGATTTTGTAATCTTCTGACGGTAAACTGAACATCATGTTTAAGAAGTTGTCTCCGTAGTTCAACTCATTTTTAGGGTAAACAACTGGATGACCAACGAAGTTCTTGTAAGCCCAAGCAGCAATCGTTGGTAGCTTAGCTAATAATCTGAAAATTGTTAACTCAATTTCCTCTTCAGTTCTATTCGGATTTTGTGAATCTGGGTAGAATGTAGAAAGTGAACATAACAATGAAGCAACGATACCCATTGGGTGTGCCTTTGAAGGGTAAGCTTCAAAGAATCGCTTCATGTCTTCATGAATTAATGTATGATTAGTAATTTCACCTTCAAACTCGCTTAATTGAGCTGTAGTTGGTAATTCACCATTTATCAATAAGTATGAAACTTCCATGAAAGAAGCTTTTTCAGCTAACTCTTCAATTGAGTAGCCTCTGTATCTTAAAATTCCATTTTCACCATCAAGGTAAGTAACTGCACTTTTTGTAGCACCAGTATTTTTAAATCCTGAATCAAGAGTAATTGCACCAGACAATGCTCTTAGTTTTGTGATATCAATTCCTTTTTCGTCTTCTGTTCCTGTAATAACTGGTAGTTCGTATGATTTACCGCTAATCTTTACCTCTGCGAATTCTTCCATGGATATGTTTTTTTTGGATTTAACAATTGTGCAGCATAAAGATAGTAAAGAAAACGCGCTCATTGAAGACATTGAATAAAAAAAATGTATGATTTTACAACTTTTATGAATTATTTCCGTATAAACCCGCGAAAGGCATTATGAAGAATATAAACTCACAGTTTGCTTACGAGACACATCAGCTTATGGAAGGCGGAGATGTTAGCTTATCTTTTTCTGGAGAATTCTCACCAGACTTGATTACCGTGTTACTTTTAATGGCTAAAAGTAATATTGGTGATAAATCAGTTATGAAAAAGGTTTACAACGTAATGATTGAGTGTTTGGAAAACTTAACAAAGCATTCCTTAAAAGCAGAAGGCGATCAGTTCCCTGCTATGTTTCTTTTAGGAAAAGATGAAGATTATTATTACCTAGCTACAGGCAATAAGATAGCGAGTAGTAAAGTTAAAGAGTTGGAAGAGAAGTTGATCAGAATTAACTCGTTAGATAAAAAAGGATTGATATTCTGGTATAATGAAATATTAACTTCGGAAACAAGCTTTAATTCTAAAGGTGGAGCTGGATTAGGTCTTATCGATATGTCGCTGAAAAGCGGGAATAAATTTGAATACAGTTTTAATCAAATTGATGATTCTCTTTCATTTTTTACGTTGAAAATTAAAGTGGAGCAGGATTAAAATGGAGTCATTAAGAATTAAAAAAGGAGATACTACCCCTAAGTTAGATTTTGATCTTGATACAATGGAATTTTTACTTGAGGGTGAAAGTCGTTCAGAAAACGTTCTTATTTTTTACGAACCAATTATCAAGTGGTTAGAGAACTTTAAAGAATGGTTCCTGAAATATGGTTCTTCCAAAAAATTGGAATTTCAATTTAAACTAGAATATTACAACTCTTCGTCTGCTAAATTCATTTTTAGAATTTTTAAAGTATTAAAGCAAATGCAAACCAAAGGGCTGGAAAGCAAGATCTTTTGGTTCTATGATGTT
>JGI24540J26637_10000823_pt1 | contig 13382 bp, 11 predicted proteins | sample NorSeaMetagenome_FD_26637 | JGI IMG/M metagenome (IMG submission 26637)
TTTTTAGGTTCGGGTCCTAGAGCTGGATATGGTGAACTTATATTGCCTGAAAATGAGCCAGGTTCATCAATAATGCCTGGAAAAGTAAATCCAACTCAATGTGAGGCTGTTACTATGGTTTGCGTCAAAGTAATTGGCAATCATAATGGTATAACCATTGCAGGATCTCATGGTCATTTTGAATTGAATGTTTTTAAACCACTAATTGCACATAATATTTTGCAATCAATCGATTTGATAGCTGATAGCACAAAGAATTTTGCTCTTTACTGTGTTAAAGGAATAAAAGCTAACAAGAAAAAAATTCAAGAACATTTAGATAATTCACTAATGCTAGTTACAGCTTTAGCACCTCATATAGGATATGATAATGCTGCAAAGATTGCAAAAACTGCACTTAAAAATGATACAACACTAAAATTTGAAACATTGAAGACGGGGTTAATAAACGAAAAAGACTATAACAGAATTGTCGATCCTAAAAAAATGATCTATCCAGCATAAGATTTAATAGCTTCGTTAATTAAACTTTTAAAATAAATTCTATTCTGAAGAATAGTTTCTTTAGAAATAAATTGACCTAAAATATTATTTACCTCAGGATTTGCCAAATTATCAATCTCAATATTATTTAAATTAGTGATTTCTTGATCAAAATTATAGATAAAATTAAACTTAATTTTCTTTATTTCTTTTCGATAGTTTCGAGGAGTTTGAAAAAACTTATAGATCTCACTGGAATTATGAATATCAATTGAAATATTACCATCTAAAACTAAATTATTATCTTTTACGTAGAGCAAACTATCAAAGATTTGAAAGTCAACATAATCTAACCAGCCAAATTTAGTTTCACTAATATCCAGTAAACCATCTTCGATCCTAAACTTAAATACTAAATTGTTTAGATCTCTAAAAGGAATAATTTGTTCTGCATTAATAATTCCATTTATATTTAGATTTTTATTATTTAATAATTCTGATTTAAGCAATTGGACCAAAATTGTATCTGGATTAAATAATTTATCTAAATTTATAATATCAATATCACCAGAAATTTCTGAAAAAAATGGAATTAAATTAATTGCACCTTTATATTTAAAATTATTGCCTAGTGATTTATTTAAATAATTAAAGTTAAACAGATTATTATTAAACTGGTATGTGCCTTCACTTTTTTTTTTATTATAAGTAAATTCTATTAATCCATTTTTTGGAATTTGTTTGTAGCTTAATACATTTGTAACCTGCAATTTTAAAAAATCAAAATTTACTTTAGTAAATATTTTCTTTTTATCCTTATGATTTTTTAACTCAATAGTATATGGAATATTGAATATCTCATTTTTCGCAACGAAAGTATTTTTATTATCCTTTAAATCAAAATAGTATTTTAATTGATCAATTTTATTTATGAATAAAACTTCATTTTCTATATTTCTATAAAAGATATTGCTATTTTCAATTTCTAAATTGAAATTAGACAAATTACTATTTAAAAGTTTAACAAAAAAATTATAATTTTTTTTATTTAAATTAAAATTAACTTTATTAAGATTAATATTTTTAATTATAATATCATTTGATGCAAATAAATTACCGAATGAAATATAGATTTTCATCTTATCGACAAATGCAAATTTTTTATCTTGGTCTAAAAATTTGATTTCCTTGAATGTAAAATTAGGTTTTGGGAATAAATTATAACTAAATTCTTCTGTTAAACTAAAATTAATATTCAGGTCTCTATATAGCTGATTCTTAATATTATTAATTAGATTGCTGGTATCATAAAAATTAGGTATGGATAAATAAGAAAAAGTTAAAACAATTAATGCTGATAAAAACATAAAACCTCTCTTAAAGCTTAGAAAAGTTAAAAATTTATCTTTTTCAAAAATAAAATTTAATTTGTTTAATTTTTTTTTTAATAGACTATTTATAAATATGCTGGTCTTTTTAAAAAATTTTGCAAAAAAATTATGTTTACTCATATAATAATATGAAACTTATAAAGAAATATTTTGAATGATAAACTCTGATTATTTAGATAATTTAAATAAAGCTCAAAAAGAGGCTGTATTGCATCTTGATGGACCATTATTAATTGTTGCAGGTGCTGGATCTGGAAAAACAAAGGTTTTAACCTCTAGAATTGCACATATAATAAAAGAGAAGAAGGCGTTTCCTAATCAAATTTTGTCAGTAACATTTACTAATAAAGCTGCAAAAGAAATGCAAAATAGAGTAAGTAAGATTTTGGGGTCTGCCGCAATAGGGCTATCTTGGCTAGGAACGTTTCATTCTATTTGTGCTAAACTATTAAGAAAGCATGCTTCGGCAGCTAATCTTAATTCAAATTTTACAATTATAGACACTGATGATCAGACAAGATTAATTAAAAATATTTGTAAAGCTGAAAATATAGATATCAAACAATTAGCCCCTAGATTTATTCTTGCTATTATCGATAGNTGGAAAAATAAGGGATACTACCCTTCTGAAGTTATAATCAACAAAAAAGATATTTATGAGAAAACNATTTTACCTCTTTATAAGATCTATCANCAAAAATTAACTGACTTAAATTCATGNGATTTTGGTGATTTAATTTTACATACTGTAAAAATTTTAGAAAACTANCCTGANATAAGACAAATTTATTCAAACAATTTTAAATATATTTTGGTNGATGAATATCAAGATACTAATTTTATTCAAAGTAAATGGCTTAGCTTATTATCTGAAAAAAATAAAAATTTATGCTGTGTGGGAGATGATGATCAATCCATATATAGTTGGAGAGGTGCAGAAATAAAAAATTTTTTAGAATTTGATCAAGTATATAAAAATACCAAAGTAATTAGACTAGAACAAAATTATAGATCATCACAAAATATTTTATCTGTAGCATCAAACCTAATAGCTAATAATGAAAATCGAGTTGGAAAAACTTTAACCACTACCATGGAAGAAGGAGATTTGGTTAAATTAAATTGCTTTAAAAATGGCAAAGATGAAGCGATAGGAATATCTGATGAGATAGAAAAAAAATTAAAAAAAAAGTATTCTTTTAATAATATGGCAATTCTAGTTAGAGCTATATTTCAAACAAGAGAATTCGAAGAAAGATTTCTTAAAATTGGTATGCCATATAGAATTTTGGGTGGTACTAAATTTTATGAAAGATCAGAAATTAAAGATTGTGTAGCTTACTTAAGATTAATACATCAAGAGAGGGATGACTTAGCGTTTGAAAGAATTGTTAATAATCCAAAAAGATCTATAGGTGACACTACCTTAAAAACAGTACATGAATACGCAAAAGAAAATAGTCTAAGTTTAGAAAAAGCCTCAATAAAAATGATTGAGCAAAATTTGATAAAACCAAAAACAAAAATTGGGCTAGGATTTTTTCTTAATTCATTAAGTAAATGGAGAAATGATTTATTAATCAAAAAAATTAGTCATATTAAATTATTACAAATTGTCCTAGACGAGTCTGGCTATTCAGCAATGTTAAAAAATAAAAAAGATATCGATAATGAAAATAGATTAGAAAACATAAAAGAATTATTAAGTGCAATGAAAGAATTTGATAATTTGGAAAGTTTTTTAGAACATGTTTCCCTCGCAACATCTATTGATCAAGAATGGGATGGGGAAAAAGTAAATATGATGACAATGCATGCCGCAAAAGGATTAGGAGTTTGATGTGGTATTTCTACCTGGTTGGGAAGAAGGATTATTCCCTCATCAAAAATCAATTGAAGAAAAAGGCCAAAATGGACTAGAAGAGGAGCGACGTTTAGCNTATGTAGGGATTACCAGAGCAAAGAAAAAAGCTATTATATCTTTTTCTATGAATAGATTTTATCAAGGTGATTGGATAGATAGTATGGCATCAAGATTTATTGAAGAATTGCCAGAAAAACATTTGGAAAAAAATTCATTTTTTGATGAAGAAACAGAAGAAGTTGACGATTTCGAATTTAATCAAGATTTTGAATTAGAAGAAGGAACACGTAGTCCAGGATGGATACGATATCAAAAAAGAATTAAATGAATAAAAAAATAAAAATTTTAAGAGAAAAATTCAAGTACTACGGTATTGATGGCTACATCGTTCCAAAAAACGATGACTATTTTACAGAATATTCAAAAATCAATCGATTAAAAATTATATCTAACTTTAGTGGATCTGCTGGATTAGCTGTTATTTTAAAAAAAAAAAATTATTTATTTACTGATGGACGTTACACAATTCAAAGTCAAATCGAATCNGGTAAAAATTTTAAAATTATAAGTTACGAAAAAATAATTAATTGTGATTTATTTAAAGGTTTAATATTAGGTGTTGACCCAAAATTAATTACTTATAACCAGGCAAAAAAATTTTTTTTAAAAAAAAATAAGATTAAGTTTATAGATAATAATTTAATTGACNNAATTGAAAGTCAAAAAATTAAAGATAATTTTCCATTTTTTACATTAAACAAAAATATTGTNGGNGAAAGTCATATTTCAAAAATTAACAAAATTTCAAAATTCTTAAGAAAAAATAAATCTGATTATTTGTTTATAAGTGCCCCAGAAAATGTAGCTTGGATTTTAAATATTAGAGGTGGAGATGGTCCAAATAGTCCAGTACCAAATTGTAGATTAATTATTANTAAAAATAAAAAAATTTATTTAATAAGCAATAATGAAAAAAGCAAAAATCTTATTAAAGAAAAAATAATCAAATCAANTGAATTAATTCATATAAAAGATTTTCCTAAAAAAATTCTTCAGTTAAGAGGTAATAATTTTATAGTAGATAATAATTCATGTTCAATTTATTTTGAAAATATTATTAAATCTAAATTTAATATTATTAAAAGAGATGACCCAATATATCTTCTAAAGGCAATTAAAAATAAGACAGAAATAAAGAATATGATCGATGCACACATTATAGATGGAGCTGCTCTTACAAAATTTATTTATTGGATAAAAAATGTTAATAAGAAAAAAATTAGTGAGGTTCAGGCACAAAATAAATTAGAAAGATTTAGAAAAATGAATAAAAATTATTTATATCCAAGTTTTGATACAATCGCTGGTTCTGGAAAAAATGGAGCAATAGTTCATTATAGGGCTAAAAAAGAAAACTGTAGAATTATTGGAAAAAAAGATATCTTTTTGTGTGACTCAGGTGGTCAATATAAATATGGAACAACTGATGTAACAAGAACAATTTGTTTTTCAAAACCTAAATCAAATATTAAAGATATATTCACAAAAGTGCTAAAAGGTCATATCGCAGTAGCTAAAACCAATTTAAAAAAAGACAATATTGGAAGCAAAATAGACAAAAGAGCTCGTAAATTTCTTAAAGAAAGTAANCTAGATTATTCTCATGGNACAGGACATGGGGTTGGTTTTTTTCTTAATGTTCANGAAGGACCACAATCGATATCAAAAATAAATAAAGTTAAAATTAAAGAAGGAATGATTTTAAGCAATGAGCCAGGTTTTTACAAAAAAGATAATTTTGGAATTCGAATTGAAAATTTAGTATTTGTTAAAAAAGTAAGAAAAAAAATCTTTTTTGAAAATTTAACACTTGCACCAATAGAAAAAGAATTAATTAATCAGAAACTTTTATCCTCATCAGAAAAGACCTATCTATTTAAATATCATATGAATGTTTACTCTAAAATATCAAAGTATTTAAATTTAAAGGAAAGAAGATGGTTAGCTAGTTTTATTTAATAAAGTTAGAAATTGTTTTTGATCTAAGGTTATTATCTTTAAGTTTTTTGCAGCTTCCATCTTTCTTTTTGTTGGTTTTTCACCAACAATTAAATAATTAAGTTTTTTTGAAACACTGCTGACAACTGCACCTGCATTTTCTTCTATTAATGATTTAACTTCAGCTCTACTTATTCCATTTAGTTTTCCTGTTATCATAAATGTTTTATTTTTTAGTTTTCCATTCTTATTATCTTCAGTAACATCTTTAATATCTAGGATTTCTGCAAGCTGGTTTAAAACATCTAGATTTACTTTATTAGAAAAAAAATTTTTTACAGAATTTACTTGCGTTTCGCCAATCCCATCAATATTTAATAATTCATTATATTTTTCAGTCTTAGATAAAGCTTTAAATTTAGAAAATGATTTAAAATGTTTTGAAATTAGTTTTGCATTTTCTAAGCCAATATGTCTTATACCTAGTGAATAAATTAATCTCTCTATAGAAATATTTTTTTTTTCATTTATTGCATATCTTAAATTTTCAACTGATAATCTACCCCAACCTTCTAATTTTTCAATTTTTTTAAANTCCAATTTAAAAATATCTTGTGGCAATTTTATAAATTTTAATTCATAAAAGTTTTCAACTATTTTTTTTCCAAATCCATCTATATTTAGTGCTTCTTTAGAAACAAAATGTTTTAATTTTTCAATAGTAATTTTTTCACACTCGTAACCTTCACTCGTACATCTTCTAACCGCATCCTTTTTTTTTGTTAGAATGTTAAATTCTTTAATTGTTTTTGATCCACATGAGGGACAATCTTTTGGAAAAATAAATTTTTTGATATCTTTTGATCTTTTTTTTAAATCAACAGATAATATGTGAGGAATAACATCTCCAGCTCTTTCTACTATAACGGTATCACCAATTCTTATATCTTTTCTGTCTATTTCATCTTCATTATGTAATGTGGCATTCGACACTAATACACCNCCTATGTTAATAGGTTTTATTTTTGCAACTGGAGTTAATGCTCCCGTTCTTCCAATTTGAATTTCAATATTTTTGATTACAGAAACTCCTTTATTGGATGAAAATTTATGAGCTATTGCCCATCTTGGAGCATTTGCAACATTACCTAGTCTTTTTTGAAGCTTAAAATCATCAATTTTGTAGACAATTCCATCAATATCAAAATCTATTTCTGATCTTTTTTTTTCAATTTCACTATAATTAATTAATAAATNTTTTACTCCNGTAANTAGTTTATTAAGTGGGTTTGTTTTAAAGCCCCACTCATTTAACTTTTCTAAATATTTAGATTGATTTTCAACTTTTAATCCTTGTTCATAACCAAANGTGTAAGCAATAAATTTTAGAGGAATTTTACTAGTATCATCTGGATTTTTTTGTCTTAATGATCCTGATGCGGCATTCCTTGGATTTGCAAATTTTTCTTTTAAAACTTGAAAATCACTATTTTGAATAAATACTTCACCTCTAATATCTATTTCCTCTGGAAAATTTTTTTTTAAAATTTTTTTTGGTATATCTTTAATTGTTAAAATATTGGCTGTTATATCTTCCCCTTCTTTACCATCTCCTCTTGATAACCCTTTTATTAAATTTCCATCTTTATAAGTTAAAGATGCTGAAATACCGTCAATTTTTGGTTCAGCACTATATGAAATTTTAAAGTTACTTTTTTCTGAAATAAAATTTATGATTCTTTTTTCAAAATTTAAAAGNTCCTCTTCACTAAATGCGTTTGCTAGCGAAAGCATAGGNGCTCTATGTAATGCTTTTTTAAAACTTTTGGANGGTTTGTAACCTACGGTCTCTGATGGAGATTGCTTAGATTTAAGAAAACTATATTTTTTTTCTAATAATAAAATATTATTTTTTAACTCATCATAAACCTTATCATTTACTAAAGGTTTACTATTGTCGTAGTAATATTTATTATATTTATTAACTAAATTAATCTTTTTTAGATATTGTTCCTTTATTTCTTTTTTATCCATCTAAACTAAATAAAGATTTTATTTTTTTAAGAGTTTTATTCTTCTTNCTTCTTTTTTTATCTCTTTTTTTTACATTTTCTTTATATTCTNTATCAAAAACACTATAAGATTTCTCATACCATTTTGAAGATTGATAATTATAACCTAAAAGTTTTGCGTATTTTTTAGCTTCATCTTTTAGTCCAAGTATATAATGTACTTCAACCAATCTATGCAATGCTTCNTGCGCATATATCGTTGTTTCATAATCATCNATAACTNTTCTAAATCTATTAATAGCAGGTATCCATTTTTTCTTATCAAAATAATATCTTCCTATATACATTTCTTTAGAAGCAAGAGTGTCATTCACTAAATCAATTTTATATTCTGCATCTAATGAATAGTTGGTATTTGGATAATTTTTACTCACAATTTTAAAATATTCTTTGGCTTTTATAATTGATTGTAAATCTTTTTTTTCATCTACGATTTGTTCATAATATGAAATACCTAATAAATAATAAACATAGTCTAAATTTTTACTTAGAGGATAAACTCGTATAAACCTCTCTAGCTCCGCTATAGTATCTGAATAATAATCTTGAGTATAATACGCATAAGCTGCCATTAAAGCTGATTTTGGAGCCCATTCAGACTGTGGGAATAAAGTTTCAGCTTCATTAAATTTTTTTGCAGCATAAAGAACATCTCCAGTTTCTAAACTTTTTACTCCNTCCTGGTATGCCTCAAGGACCTGAAGATCTAAACTTTTTTCTTTAATAATAGATTCTTTAATTTCTTCTTTTGAACAAGATATTAAAATAGCAAANAAGGCAATAAACAAAAAAAACTTATTCATAAATATTTTAAGTTTATACTTACTTAAGCAATAATTTAAAAGTTTTCTTTACTGTTTAAGCTATAGATCTCAACAAATTTTTATTGATAAGCGTGTGTGGAAGGTTTTTTTCTTTAATTTCTAAAATTGAAAAATTTTCTTTATTTTGAAAGACTTTTCTCAACAACTGATTTGTTAAATAGTGTCCTCCTTGTGAACATTTTACTCCACCAATAATTCTATAGCCTGAAGTATAAAGGTCTCCAATACAATCTAATATTTTATGATTAACAAATTCTTTGTCGTTTCTTAGTCCTTCTGGATTTAAAATTTCATTATCTTTTACAACAATAGCATTTTTTAAACTACCACCTTTTGCTAAGCCATTTTTTTTAATTAATTCAATATCTTCAAATAAACAATATGTTCGAGAGTTATAAACATCAGTCAAATCATCCTCATAAACTTTAACTATATTTCCTTGATTTCCAATTATTTGGTTTTTATATTTAAGCTGAAAGTCAATTTCTAAACTCAAAGCAGATGGTTTAATAGAAATCATTCTTTCACCTTCAGAATATTTGATTTCTTTGTTTATCTTAATAATTTTTATTGGGGTTTCGCTTACATCTACACCTGCAACTATTATTTTCTCAATAAATTCTTTTGCTGAACCATCAAGGATTGGAACCTCTTCGTTGTCAATTTCAATTAGAGCATTATCAATACCTAAGCCAAATAAAGCTCCCATTAAATGTTCAATAGTTGATACCTTAACACCAAAATCATTTTCTACAGTTGTGTTTAATGATGTGTTAGTAACATTCATAAAATTTGGATAAACCAAATTATCAATTTTTAAATCAACTCTTTTAAAAACTATACCAAAGTTAGGTTCAGCTGGTTTGATACAGATGTTAACATCTAAACCACTATGCAATGCAACNCCATTAAATGAAATATTACTTTTAACAGTTTTTTGAGTTAAATAAGACACAGTTAGCTTGTAATTGCATTTTATTTAATTACAAAAACAACTAATATTACTATAAAAAACAATATTAACTAAATAGTTGAAAAAATTTTTCAAAAAAACCCTTATTTTCCTTATGTTTAGGAACAATAGTAATTTCATTAATATTTAAACCATTTCTTAACTTATTTGCAATTATAGAAATTTCATCACCAGTATCACCTATAAAATTATTTATGTAATTTCCGCACATATATTGTTTAATTTTAATNTGATATTTTTCTAACACATTATCAANCGCAAAAACTAATTTATTATCAATTGCAATAAAACTTACTTCAATACAAAAATAGTCATTGATTAGCTTGGTATCAAAAGAAGAATATCTTTTGCCATCAATAATATAATTTATTATACACATATGCATTATTGTCTGGTCTTGGTAGTTTTTTTTAAATAAATCTTTAAGCTCAGTTAAATTACTACTAAAACTTTTTTGTTTCAGTGAGGTTTCATAACTTTTTTTTATACCCATATTAATTTTTAAGTTTTTTTCATTTTCTACTATTAGAATAATATTTTTAATAAAATTACCTATTAATTTTTCAATTTTATAAATATTTTTATCAAGAAAATTTAAAAGTATATTAAGGTCCTTAAAATCAAATTGATGGTCAATTTTTAACTCTTGACTATACAAATTTTTTAGTTTTTTTTTATTAAGTACAAAAATTTGGAATTTATNCTTTGAAATATAGAGATAAGTTTCAAAATCTAAATCTTCAATCATTTAAAATAATTTGATTTTTAATTCTAGCATCAACAATCTTGTTATCTTTAAAATCATTATCATGCAAAAACTCTAATACAAGTTCTAATGACTCTTTGGTAAAATTTTGAGACAATTTAATTATTCTATTATTTCTAAGTTCTAGATCCCATCTTTTAGAAGGAAAAAAATATAGATTTGTAATTTCGTTATATGGAAAGTTAGATTGATCTATAATTTTTTTGAAATTTAAAAATTCATTAATATCTGGTTTGCCAAAGATGAATGGTAATTCATTGTTTGAAAAATCATTTTTAGACAATTTTCCATTAGACCCTACTAGAAATACTTTACCATTATTATTGATTCTTGCTAAAAATTTTGTTTTTTGAATATTAANATCTAAAGACGATGGATATTTTTTAGAAANNTTATATTTTTCAACTAAGGTATTTTGATTAATCAGGTTTATAATTTCTTTTTTGTTAATTAAAAATATATTGCCTAAATTTAAATCTTTAATTTTTTGCAATAAAATTACATTCTCATAATCATTCAAGCCAACAACATTAATATTATCAATTTCTTTAAATTTTAAATTACTTAATCCAATATTATTAATTGAGCCGACCAAAAGTAATAAAAAAAAATAAATTAAAATTTTTTTACCTTTTCGTTGATGCATCTTTTAAAATCCATTCAATTAATTTTATAAAACTTATTCCTTTATAAGCTGCTATTTCAGGTACAAGTGAAAGTTTGGTCATTCCAGGCTGGGTATTAATTTCTAATAAATAAAACTTATTTCTATAAAATTTAAAATCTGATCTACTCACACCTCTACACGCAATAACTTTATGTGCTTTTAAGGCCATATTCATAACTTCATTTAATTTATTTCTAGATATTTCTACTGGTATAATATGTTGAGTTTTAGCATTAGTGTTATACTTAGCATCATAGTCATAAAATTTTCTTTTTGGTTTAAGCTCAATTGCACCCAATTTTTTATTACCCATAATTGCAACCTGAATCTCTCTACCTGCAATAAATTCTTCAATCATTACTTCTTTATAACTTTCCATTGATTTTAAAATTTTTGTTATATTTTTTTTTGTACAAATATAAACATTAACACTTGAGCCTTCATTTATTGGCTTTACTACAACAGGAAATTTTAACTTATCATTTATTTGTTCTATTAATTTTGTACTCTTTTTATCAAAAGAATATTTAATAAATTTTGGAGTATTAATTTTATTGTTTATAAAAATTTTTTTTGAAATTTCTTTATCCATTGCTATAGATGAAGCAATTGGTCCTGAATGCGTATATGGTATTTGATATTGTTCTAGAATAGTTTGAATATATCCATCTTCTCCAAACTGACCGTGTAATGCATTNAATATAACTGATGGCTTAAATTCNTTAATATTCTTTTCTAGATTATNATNGGGTTCTGAAATTTTTATTTTATACCCATTTTTTTTTAATTCTTTTGCNACCTGAAAACCTGTATCAAGACTAATCAATCTTTCCTTTGAAATTCCCCCTGAAAGTATAAGTATTTTTTTTTTCAATTTATTCTAAAATTTTAATTTCTCTTTCTAACTTAACACCAGTTTTTTTTAAAACACTTTCCGATACAAATTCAATCAATCTTTTCATATCCTCAAACTTAGCATCCCCTTTATTTACAAAAAAATTACAATGCTTTTTTGAAATACAGGCATCTCCAAAAGATTTTTCAGCTGGAACTGACTCTTTTATTAATTGCCAAACTTTTTTGTCTGTTTGATCTAATGGATTTTTAAAAGTACTTCCACTTGTCTTAATCCTAGTTGGTTGTGCTAGTTCTTTTTTTTTCTTTAATTCAATCATTTCATTTTCAATTAAATTTAAATTTTTTTTAAATCCTTTAAAAGATGCACTTAAAAAAATTAAATCATCAGACAATTTACTATCTCTATACTTAAAATTAACTTCTTTTACTGGTATTGTTATCACTTGCCCTGATTTAGTAATAGCTTGTATAGAAATTAAGATATCTTTAAATTCCCTTCCAAAACACCCTGCATTCATCTTAATACCTCCTCCTACTGTACCAGGTATGCATGAAAGAAATTCAAATCCACCCAAACTATTATCTTTTGCAAATTCTGATAATAATTTATCACTGACAGCACTTCCGGCAATTATTATGTCATCTGATAAAAGTGAAATATTATTAAAATTATTGGAAAGCTTGATTACAACACCATTATATTTTTGATCTGTTATCAATGTATTCGAGCCACCACCAAGAACAAATATCTTTTCTTGATTAATTTTTTTTAAAAATTTAATTAATTCTTTTAAATTATCAGCTTTATAATAAATCTTAGTTTTGCCACCTATATTAAACCAATTTTTTTTTTTTAAATCATAATCAAGTTTTAGATTATTAAATTCTGAAGACAATTCTTTTAAATTAATACTCATTATAATAATTTAGGTAGCTCTCTCATCCATGTTGAGATAGTTCCTGCACCCATCCCAATAACTATTTTTTTTCCATATATATTATTCTTGATATATTTTGCTAATTGAAATTTATCATCTACTAAAAATAATTTAACTTTTGAGTTTTTAATAATTTCTTTTGCAAAATTCAAATAACTAAACCCTAATTTAATTTTTTCACCTGCAGTATAAATCGGCAGTAAAATTACTTTATTTGCATCTTTAAAAGCATGAGTAAATTCTTTTTTTAGATCTTTTAATCTTGAAACTCTATGTGGTTGGAAAACACATATTTTTTCATAATCTTTATAGACACTATTTACTCCATCTAAAACAACTTTAATTTCTGTTGGATGATGTGCATAATCATCAAAAAAATCTACTTTATTGAAAGTAAAAATTTTATTAAATCTTCTTTGCACTCCTTTGAAATTTTTTAATCCTTTTTTTACACTTGAAACTGATAATCCGACAGTTATTGATAATGCTGCTGCAGCTACAGAATTTCTAATATTATGAATGCCCAATAATGGGATCTTAATTTTTTT
>JGI24540J26637_10000824_pt1 | contig 13368 bp, 12 predicted proteins | sample NorSeaMetagenome_FD_26637 | JGI IMG/M metagenome (IMG submission 26637)
GCCAAGAGTAAAACAAAAGCATGCCTTGAAAAATTTGCGTTATCGAGCTTGGTAAATTGTATTCAATTTGCACATTTTCACCGCCAACATAACTAAGCGCAATTAGTAGCGCTGAAAATAAAACTCCAATAGGATGGAGTCTAGCCAAGAATGCGACAATGATTGCAGTAAAGCCATAAAATGCGGGCAATCCCGGAGTTAGCTGCCCAGCAGGGCCGGCCGCCTCAAAGAGTCCTGCAAGACCTGCAAGTCCGCCCGATATAAGCAGTGAATACCAAACAGTTTTATTGTCATCAAATCCAGCAAATTTTGCAGCTCGAGGCGCGCTACCTGATATTTTTATTTGCATACCAAACATATGCTTTTTAATTCCAAACCAAGCAACAAGCGAGAGAATAATTGCGACAATCAAGACCAATATGTAATCGAGTCCCTTCCCAAATTATAGGCAGCATAGCGCTATCATGAAAAATCCTACTTTCTGGAAAATTAAAGCCTGATGGGTTTCGAAGCGGTCCTTGAAGCATTGCGCTTAAAAACAAAACGGCAACATAGGTCAACATTAAAGTTACTAGGATTTCATTGACCTGGTACTTAATTCGAAGAAAGGCTGCAATGCCCGCATAAAACATACCCCCTAAAATACCTGCTATCGTCATCAATGGAAGCAACCAAAAAGCCTCAACATTATAAAAATATAGTCCTACTGCGCTTCCTGCAATTCCTCCCATAACGAATTGGCCTTCTGCACCAATATTCCAAATACCCGCTCTAAATCCAATTGACAAGCCAAGCCCAATAATCATCAAAGGTGCTGCCTTAACGAGCAGCTCTGAAAAATAGTAAGAATCAATTAAAGGCTCTACAAATAAAGTGAAGAAGACGCTTGATACTGGAATGTCTACTAATATAAAGACAAATATTAAATAAGCTGATAGAGCAGTAAGCGTGAGAGCCAATAGAGGTGATAACAGAACCATTGCTGTAGAATTCTCAACTCTTGGAATAAGTCTAATCATTGGGTTTTTCCTCCAACCATGAGCTGAGAAATCTTCTCTAACCCTTTACTCTTCATGTCCACAGCATCAGAAAGCTTTCCTTCAGATAGGACATGGATTTTGTCACACAAACTTAATATTTCATCCAAGTCTTGGGAAATAATCAATATAGCTGAGCCTTTATTAGCCAATTCAATCAAAGCCTGATGAATATTGTTAGCAGAGCCCGCATCGACCCCCCAAGTAGGCTGAGCAACAATTAATAATTCTGGATTTTGAATAAGCTCTCTTCCAACCATAAACTTTTGTAGGTTTCCTCCAGAAAGCGATTTGGCTAACATTTTGCTCGAAGGTGTTTGCACGTCAAAGGTATCGATAACATTTTTTGAATGAGTTGCAACTTTTTTCCAGTCAATGACATCATTGCTCGTCATTTCAGTTGAATCTGGTCTACTTAGTAGCATATTTTCATCTAACGACATATCTGGAACTGCGCCGTGCCCAAGTCTCTCTTCAGGAACAAAGAACATAGAGAGCTGTCTTCTTTCATGCGAGTTTAGAGTGCCAATATCTTGGCCATTAAAATTCAAAGTTGTTTTGGGGGACGAAATTTCACCAATAAGCAGCTCCATTAACTCATCTTGGCCATTTCCAGCAACGCCTGCTATACCAACAATACTCCCCTTGTTGATTTTTAAAGCGATATTGTCAAGATTAACTCCATAAATATCATCACTCTTTCGACTTAAATTATCGATTGAAAAAATACTTTCACCAACAGCTATATTAGCTCTAGCAAGTTCAGTTAGTTTTTTTCCAATCATCATTTCCGCAAGTTCTTTTTGGCTGTGCTCCTGAGGTATACAGCTTTGAACTAATTTACCATCTCTTAAGATTGTTGCTTCACTGCATATTTCACGGACTTCTTCAAGCTTATGAGAAATATATAAGATAGCGCATCCATCTGCTGCAAGTTTTTTAAGAGTTACAAATAGATCGGATACTTCTTGAGGCGTCAAGACTGAAGTAGGCTCATCCATAATAAGTAACTTTGGGTTTTGCATTAGGCAGCGAATAATTTCAACGCGTTGGCGCGCACCAACCGACAGATCACCAACAACTTGTTGTGGGTTAATATCTAAGCCATATTGCTTTGAGTACTTAATTATTTGCTCAGAAAAATTGTCATTTAGACCTACACTATCAAGTCCGAGAATTATATTTTCTTCAACAGTTAACGATTCAAACAGTGAAAAGTGTTGAAAGACCATTGCTATTCCATTTTCTCGAGCTTGAAAAGGGCTTTTAGGACTATATTCATTATTAGCCCACTTCATTTCACCACTATCTGGTGATAACGAGCCATATATAATTTTCACTAGAGTTGACTTACCAGCACCATTTTCACCAAGCAAAGCATGGATACTTGAATCCTTAATTCTAAGCGAAACATTATCATTAGCCTTTAAATCTCCATAAGACTTAGTAATATTGGATACTTCTAATTGATATTTCATACAGATTCAGGTTGTCTTTTATGTTCTATAAAGTTAATTAAATCCATTGCAATAGTTACGGCAATTGCAGCAGGTGATTTTAAGAATTTTTGCTTATCTCCTATTGGACAGATAAATTTATTAATCACTTCCTCAGAAAAATTCTTTTGATGAAAACGATCTCTAAATTTTTTCCCCTTAATTTCTGAACCAATCATACCCAAATAACTGAAGTTATTTTGAGTAATCATTTTTTCACAAATCTCGAAGTCAATTTGATGGCTGTATGTAATTACGAGACAATAGCTACTGTCTGGCAAGTCAGGAATGCTCTGAACAAAGTCATCACAAATAATATCTATTTGAGATGTATCTCCTTGATATTTATCAAATTGTTCTGCTCTATCATCAACCCAATAAATCTTAATAGGTAGGTTAATTAAAATTGGCATCAGTGCTCTTGAAATATGTCCAGCTCCAAAAACGACTACTGGCTGAACTTCGCTAGTCAAGACTTTTTCAAAGCAAACTTCAGTTAAAGCGCCTGACTGATTTTCAAATTGCACTATAGTAGGACTATCAGAAAGTAACAAAAGATCTTTAGCACTTTTTGTAATCAAGCTAGAGATTTTTTTGTCATCAATATTTGGAGATAAATTACCATCAAGGTAGACAAATTTTTTACTGCTAAATTCAATTTCAGAGTTACTATCTACAATTGTAGCAACTATAAAATCTTCATTATCTTGAAGTAAGTTTGATACTGTTTCGATCCATGAATTTGTTGCGTCAGACTGAATAAAACTTTCAAACATGACATTTACATAGCCTCCACAACACTGCCCAAGTGAGGCGCCAAGAGGATATTTTTTTAAATAAGTGCCATTAGAATTAAGACTTAATAATTCTTCGGCAAAAGATAAGGCTTTAAATTCTAAATTACCACCACCAATACTGCCAAAAACTGACTCAGCTCCAGAGAAGACAATCTTATCTCCATTAGAGCAAGGGGTTGAGCCCTTAGTTGAAATAATTGTTAACAATACAAAGCCATTATTTAAAGCACTTGCCGTCTTAACTGGCTTCAACCAACTATTCATAACCTATTACTTAAGACTCTTATTGAGATTAAAGAATACTTGCTCAAAAGTTGCAGGAGCATTTAGGCCAGTTTGCATTTCATTATCTGCATTATAAATAGCATTTTTTATCGCAAGCCAAGCTGATATTGCGAGCATCAAAGGAGGCTCTCCAACTGCTTTAGATTTATGAATTGTATTTTCATGATTAGAAATATTAGGCTTAATTTTGACCTCAAAATGCTCAGGCGTATCTCCGATTGCAGGGATTTTATAGGTCGATGCGCCCATCGTTAAAAGTGCCCCAGAATCATTCCATTTGAGCTCCTCAGAGCAGAGCCAGCCCATACCCTGAATATATCCTCCAACTATTTGCCCCATATCAATTGCTGGGTTAAGTGATGCACCAACATCATGCAAAATATCAACTGCTAACAACTTATACTCACCAGTCAAACAATCAACTATAACTTCACTAACGCAGGCACCATATGAATAATAGTAAAAAGGATGGCCTTTTTGTTTAACAGCATCAAAGAAAATTTTTGGTGTTTTATAAAAGCCATTACTAAAAAGTTCTACTCGATTTAAATATGCTGTTGACACAAATTCATCAAACGCTATCTTTTTCTTACCAATAATAACAAAAGAGTCTTTAAACTCAATATCACTATTACCTTCGCCATAGAAATCTTTCGCAAAAGTAGTTAAATTTCTCTTAATTCTTAAGCATGCCTCTCTGGCAGCCATACCATTTAAATCTGAACCAGAAGATGCTGCAGTTGGTGATGTATTTGGAACTTTAGCAGTAGAAGTAGCTGAGACCTTTACTCGCTCTAGATTAACACCAAATTCATTAGCAACAACCTGCGCAACTTTAATAAATAGGCCTTGGCCCATTTCAGTCCCTCCATGATTAATATATATACTTCCATCTTTATATACATTTACCAATGCGCCGGCTTGATTTAATAATTGAGTAGTAAAAGAAATGCCAAATTTCACAGGAGAAAATGCCAATCCTTTTTTAAGATATTTACTTGTTTTATTAAACTTTTCAATACTTTCTCTTCTAACTAAATAATTACTGTCTTCTATAAGTTCACTAGAGAGCTCATTAATAATATTATCTTCGACAACTTGATCGTAAGGCGTCACGTTATTTGTATCCTTTTGATAATAATTTAATTTTCTAATTTCAAGAGCATCAACACCAATATTCATGGCTATTTCTTCAATAATATTTTCTATAGCAAGCATCCCTTGCGGTCCACCAAAGCCTCTAAACGCTGTGTTTGAAGCGGTATTTGTTTTGCATAAAAAACCCCTAAAAGTAGCATTTGGCAAAAAATATGTATTATCAGCATGGAATAAAGCTCTAGAAACTATTGCTTTAGATAAATCAAGTGAGTAGCCACATCTTGCTGCAAGATCTATCTCAATCCCCAAAATTTTCCCGTCATCACTATAGCCAACTTTATAATCTGCCTTGAAATCATGCCTCTTTCCAGTGAGCAACATATCATCTTTTCTAGAGAGCCGAGCCTTTATAGGAAGTTTAGTTTGCTTTGCAAATATAGCGCAAACACACGCAAGTTGAGATGAATCTGTCTCCTTACCACCAAAGCCGCCACCCATTCTTCGAGTAATTACTTCGATTGCATTTTGAGGAACATCTAAAACATGCGCAACTAGATGTTGGACTTCTGTAGGGTTTTGAGTCGAAGAATGAACTACCATCTCGTTGTCCTCTGTTGGAATTGCTAGAGCAACCTGTCCCTCAAGATAATAATGCTCTTGACCGCCAATAGATAGACTTCCATTTAGCTTATTTTTTGATGAATCTATAGCTTTATTTGAATCTCCTATAGAGACTACTAGTGGTTCATCAAGAAAGCTTTTTTTAGCCATTGCCTGATCAATAGTAACAACAGCCTCTAGCTCCGTTACATTTGAGGTGATTAAGAGCGCAGCTGTTCTTGCATTCTCATGACTATCTGCTAAGACAGCAGCAATTGCTTGGCCAAAGAATAAAACCTCTTTATCAGCCAAAATAGGCTCGTCATGTTTAATCGCTCCTATATATAGATTTTCTATATCTTTTGCCAGGAGAATACTATGAACGCCGTCAGCTTTTAGAGCATCTGTAATATCAATCTTATTTATTTTTCCACGCGCAACATTACTTAACGCAAATGCAACATGAAGAGTGCCTTTTGGGACCGGCATGTCATCAATATAAGTTGCACTTCCCTGGACATGCATATGAGCACTATCGTGAGCAATTGAGTCGCCAATTATTGAGCCTTTAAGTTGAGCAGAATTTTTTATATTTTTATTAATTTTTGCTTACTCCTTGAATTAACTTGATTGTGAATATTCTGCAAGATTTTCAACTGGCTGATCTTGATACATCAATATAGTTTTTTTAATTAAGTTTGCTGATACTTGTAATCGGTATTCTGAAGTTGCTCTGACATCAGTAAATGGAGAAAATTCTTCTTTCAAAACCTTATAAGATAATGCAGCTATGTTGTCTTCTTGCCAATTCTTTAATAAAAAATTTTCAAGTATATTTGATCTTTGAGGTATTCCTGACATGCCTCCAAAGGCGATCTTAAATGATTCTGGTTTATTATTTGTGGACGTAATATTTATTGCCATGCATACAGCTGAAATATCATCCTCGTATCTTTTAGACATTTTATGAGTAATAAGACGCTGATTTTCATTAGGCTTTGGAATGATAATACTTTCAATAAATTCACCTTGCTGAATAACAGTTTTTTTATAGGTAATAAAAAAATCTTCTAAATTAATAGTTCTGCTAACAGGGCCTTTTCTGAGCTTTAATTTTGCATCTAAAGCAATTAAGACTGGGGGCATATCTCCTATTGGTGAAGCATTAGCAATGTTGCCTCCAATAGTCGCCCAATTCTTTATAGGTAAAGAGGCAAAGCGTTGCAAAAAAGGACCTAAGTCAGGCCAGTTACTTATAAGACTAGATGCGGCATCCTCATAACTTACTGCAGCTCCAATCTCTAATTCTTTAGCGTTATCTTTAATCTCCTTTAATTCAATAACTTGATTAACGCTAACGATATGTGAAAACTCTTTCATTGATTGAGTAATCTCTAGGCTGAGATCGGTTCCTGCGGCAATAATATTAGCTGAAGTGCTATTAATTAGAACATTAGAGAGCTCATTTATCGTTGAGGGAGCATCATATTTAATTGTTTTATTACTCTTTTTATAACTTAAACTTATGTGCTTAGGATTATTTAATTCTCCTAAAATTTTAGTAATATTCTTCTGATTTTTTTTATAGTAGTCTAAGGGTTCGTCACTTTTCTCATTAAACATTGAAAATGCAGCTGCAATTATTGGTTTATAGCCAGTGCACCTGCACAAGTTACCGGATAGAGCTTCGTTTATTTGATGCAGATCTACTGAGTTTTTATTTTGATATAAGGCAAATAACGACATAACAAAGCCAGGCGTGCAAAAGCCACACTGTGAACCGTTTTCTAGCACCATTGCTTTTTGAGAAGGATGCAGCTTGCCCTCCTCAGCCAACCCCTCAACAGTAACTAAATGTTTGCCANCTAGTCCATAAGCCAATGCCATGCATGTATTTATACTTTTATACTCAANCTTACTAGACTTATTATTAGTAACAATCTCACCAATAACTGCAGTACAAGCGCCGCAATCTCCAGAAGCGCAGCCCTCCTTAGTTCCAACAAGCTGATTATNTCTTAACCACTCTAGGACAGTAGTATTTGGATTTATTGCGCCAAGATCTGTTGGCGTAGAGTTTTGATTCAGCAAAAAATACATTAGCTTCCTCGATAGGTTGAATAACTATAAGGGGAAATTAAAAGAGGTACATGGTAGTTTTCANTNTTTTCACTAATATAGAAACGAATAATGACATCTTTTAAAAAAGGGCACTTAATATTTTTAGCTTCATAATAATCATCCACTATGAATTCAAGCTCATAACAACCCTCATCAAATTCTTCTTCTGACAACAAAGGTTTATCACAACGGCCATCTAAGTTCGTTTTTATTGATTTAAGATGTACTGAATTTGTACCATCTCTTCGATATAAATTTATCGCTACACCACTTGCAGGAACTCCTGCAGAGGTATCTAATATATGTGTTGTAAGTTGTCCCATTATGCCTTCCTTATTTTTGGTAAATATTTTGACCTAAAATATAAACCTCTTTAATTAGTCTATCATCACCTAAAGTCATTAAATTAAATAATATATCGTTAATATCATCTGAGGTTTCGAGTTTATTTTTTATTAATTCTGTTGCCTTTAAATCAATAACAATAAAGTCTGCCTCCTTATTAGGCTCAAAGTTACCAATACGATTATCCATATCAAGTACTTTCGCTGCAGCTAGAGTTGTCAGATAAAAAGCTTTAACAGGATCTAAATTATAATTATTTAGTCGACATATTTTGTAAGCTTCATTCATTACCTGAAACATTGAAAAGCTGTCACCGCCGCCAACATCTGATGCAAGTGCAGTACCTATTCCAAAAGCCTCTAATTTATCAAGTTCAAATAGACCGCTACCAAGGAATAGATTGGATCTTGGACATAGCGCTACCTTAGAACCTGAATCAGCAATACGTTTATATTCTTCATCAGTATTATAAATGCAATGACCAAAAACTGAATTAGGTCCTGATAGATTGAAATTATCATAGACATCAAAGTAGTTTTTTGAGTCTGGAAAAAGCTCCTTTACCCAGCCAATTTCATCAATATTTTCATTAAGATGAGTTTGCAGAAGAACGCCTTTATTTCCATTATTATCTGAATACTCTTCTAATAAATTAGCAGCCTGTACTAATTGCTCAGAAGAAGATGTAGGAGCAAATCTAGGCGTAACGGCGTAACTCATTCGCCCTCTATTGTGCCATTTTTCAATCAGCTCTTTCGAATCAAAATAACTACCATCCACACTATCACAAAGAGCCTCTGGTGCATTTCTATCCATCATAACTTTACCGGCCACCATTCTAAGCTTCAACTTTTCTGCTGCCGTAAAAAAAATATCTACAGATTGTTTATGTGAGGTACAAAAAGTCATTGCTGTTGTAGTGCCATTTTTAATAAGCTCATCAAGAAACAAATCTGCAACCTTAGCGGCATAAGTCTCATCTGAAAACTTTTGCTCTTCAATAAATGTATACTTATTAAGCCAGTCTATAAGGCTTGCTCCATAGGAGGCTATAACTTTATATTGAGGATAATGCACATGGGTGTCAATGAAGCCAGGCATTATTAAACTATCCTTAAAGTGAGTAGATGATTTAGCGTTTGGCCACTTTGAAGAAATTTGATTGAAGTCTCCAACCTCAATGATGCTTCCAGAATCATTATCAACAACCATAAGGCCATCAACAAAATAGTTTGGCTCTAGCACCCCATTACTTTCAGTGCAGTGGTAAATTGCTCCTCGATAATGGTTGTATTCGCTCACTGATTTGCCTCAATCCAAATCCCTAATTTCGCTCTCTCTTCATCGGTCATATTTGTATTGTTAATTAAGGGCATTGCTTTAGATAAAACGGACTGCTGATATATCTGATTCTTATGGGCAATAATTTTTTCTTTAGTATCCAACATAATCCCATTAGGCGCAATCGCAAAGGCTTTGTTTGCAGGCTCCGCAGCATGACAACTCACGCAATGTTTTTCAATGATGGCTTGGGCCTCAGCAATAGTTACGATCTCTTGGCTATTATCTTGCATCTTAATTGGTGATGGCGCTAGAGCATAAATCAAGGCAAAGGTTGAGATAACTATAATGGCGATTAGACTATTTTTAGCTTTACCAACTCCTCTTAAATTAAAGTAGTGGCGAACCATTACCAAAATCCCAATAACAGCCATTAATATTAACCAGCCATAATCTCCGCTATAAATTGTAGGGTAATGGCCACTTATCATCATAAATAAAACNGGNAAGGTAAAGTAATTGTTATGACGAGAGCGGAGATAACCTATTTTTCCNAGCTCTAAACTAACTTCAGTAGAGTTTTCACAAGCATCAACTAATTTTTTTTGAACTGGAATAATTACAAAGAAAACATTNGCAACCATTACCGTTCCAATCATTGAGCCAATTTGCATATAAACNGCTCTAGGATTAAAAATATTGCTATAAAAATATGCAAANAATGCAATTACTATAAAAATAATAGCTAAAAAAATTGCGGATTTAGTTACCAACTTTGACTTACATAAAAGATCATAGATAAGCCAAAAAAGTATCANCCCTAAGAGACTTAAACCAACGCCATATAATGCAGATATTGAGCTATTGGAAGCTAACAGATAAGTGCTAGCATTAAAATAATAGATAACTGAAAGCAGTGAAATTCCAGAAAGCCAAGTAACGTAAGCTTCCCACTTAAACCAGTGCAAAGGTTCTGGGAGGGTTTGAGGATATTTCTTATATTTTTCTAAATGATAAAAGCCGCCGCCGTGAACTGCCCATAAGTTGCCAGCTATCTCGTCTCTATTATTTAATCGGTCAAGTTTATTTTCAAGCCAATTAAAATAAAAGGAAGCACCAATCCAGGCTATACCTGCAATTATATGGAGTAATTTCAAAACTAGACTGAGCCAGTCCATTAGATATATTTGCATCATAAGCTGAGCTCCACATAAATACTAACATCTTCAATTTTACTAACAGTGCACTGCTTCATGCTGTCTTTGTCAACATTGTGTTTCCTATCTATCACAACGAATTGAGCGTTATCTTTTAAACTAATTAAAGGAAAGTGCCAAACTCCTCTTGAATAACTAATACCTTGATCACCATCAGTAATAAAAGCCTTAATATTTTCAATTACAGGTTCTTGTGATGGAGGCGCGACAACAACTATAAATGGCGTGTTATTTTTTGGAATAAATGTCTGACTAAAAAAAGGATGATTCTCGAGCATAGTAATTTGAAGAGGAAACTGCCTCTTCTTAGCAACAAAAATATGGACACTTGTTTCCCCCTCTGCCTCCTTAGTATCTAATTTTACAATATCAGGAAACTTGGATGCAAAACCATCATTAATAGAAATAGATTCTTTATTTTCAGTACTAAACACTTCGCCAAATAGTTGAAAATTATCTACAGTTAGAACCTCAGGAGTTAGTTTTAAAGTATTCATATCTAGGTAAATTTTCCAATAAGTTTTAACCTGGCAATGCCGCCATCTGGATATATATCGACACGGATATGAGTAAACACATCATTATGAAGTATGTCCGAACCTTTAAAAACATGCATTTGGTTTATCTTTAATTTTTTTCCTTCAATAAGTTTATTCCAAGTCTTACTATTTTCTTTCAAAGTTTTATCATCTTCGTCTGGTGAATTGGAAGTTGATATTGAGAAAGTATCTGGAAAATTACCTTTAAAAAATTTCGTATCAACAAAAACTTCCTCAGCAGTTGCGGGCTTAGAGAGGGCAATAATTCCCCAGTCATTTCCAGGCTTTCTTCGTCGCCTTGTTTCCCAACCATCAGCCATACTCAAAGGTTCATGCTCTTCTAAAACATTACTTAAACTTCCGAAGTGTTCATCATTTGCAAAGATCGCTTTCGCACCACTTTTTTTGGATATTACGTTCGTGCCATTAATTTCATATTTCTTCTCATCAACCCATATCTCACCATAAGCCCTGAAACGAGCAATCCCACCATCTGGAAGTAATGTAATTTTTAAATGCGTAATTGGCTTTGATGAAGCACTATTAAATAAATTTTTTGAGTCACCCTCTAGGGATTCTTTGGTAACAAGATCAAACCATTCTGTGACTGCAGTGCCATCAACAACTAAGTCATCAGTAGTTCCTCCTGGCACAGAGCAACCTTGAACAGAAATTCCAGGTGCAAAATTCCCAGTAAAGTGAGTTGTATCAATATTAAAGCTATTAATAATAGATTCAGCGCCTAACCTAATAAAACAAAAGTCATTTTTCCCATCTCGCCGTCTTCGACTCTCCCAGCCATCCATCCACTTACCATTTATATCGTATTTGTCTTCAATCCAAACAGGCTCACTTGATTGAAGCATACGGCCTGAGTCTGCAAAAAATTCATCACTACAATAAACAACTTTAGTACCAAAACTTGCACTAGCAACATCAATCTGGTTATCAGACTCCATAAATCTCCTTGATTCTTAGCCACGCTATTTTATTAATCTCATCTAGAGCATTTGATCTTTCTTGATCTCTTGAATTGTCTTCGCTCTTTGAACTGCAAAATGACGTCAGATTTATTTTTTTCTTTAACTGCCATAATAAAGGGGAAGTCAAATTTAGCAAAGTACTCCCTATTAAGCTCCTCAAAAAGCTCAATTTCAGAGTCAGAGCAATCACTTAATCCAGCAGATTTTTGTTCAGTAGTTGAGAAATCAGTAAGTTCGTTATTTTGGGCTTTTTTGCCTGCCAAGGTTGGATGAGCGACTATCAAGTTATCCTGTAAGTCAGAATCTGCATTAAGCATAATATTTGAAAGTAGCTCATGAAATTTTTCTAAACTATTATATTTTTTATCAGCTAAAACTAGAGGTAACGATTTTTCTACAAACCAAGGAGTATGCTCATACAAGTTTTCAAAAGTTTTTAAAAAGGCTTCTGCAGATTGTTGCGCTAAATTTAATGGTAATTCCATCTCTTGCCCTTTCTAAAAGTTCTTATACCAATGGTCAGCAATTTCTCTGCGCGAGCAAAGCCAAACATTATCAAACGTTTTAACATACTCTAAAAATCGTCTCATAGCCATAATTCTTCCAGGGCGTCCTAATATTCTCGCATGCATTCCAACTGACATCATTTTTGGACTTACCTCTCCTTCAAGATATAACGCATCAAAAGTATCCTTTAAATAGTTAAAGAACTGGTCTCCAGAATTAAACCCCTGTGGTGAAGCAAACCTCATGTCATTTACATCGAGAGTATAGGGAATAATTAAATGCTTTTTTTCAGCACCAAATTCATTTGACCAGTAAGGCAAGTCATCGTCATATGTGTCACTATCATAAAGAAAACCCCCCTCTTCCACAATCAGCCTTCTTGTATTTGGACTATTTCTTCCGGTGTACCATCCTTCTGGCCTTTTTCCTAAGTATTCTGTCAAAACAGAAATACAGTCTTTTATATGCTCTCGCTCTGTTTTTTCATCAACAAATTGATAATCTATCCATCTAAATCCATGCGCACAAATATCATAATTTTGTTCTACCAAATAATCTGCAAGTTCTCGATTACGAGCAATTGCAAGAGCCACTGCAAAGATAGTTACTGGAACATCGAATTCTTTAAAAAGGTTTAATATTCTCCAAACTCCTGCTCTTGAGCCATACTCATAAATGGACTCCATACTCATATGCCTAACGCCTTCATAAGCCTTAGCACCAACAATCTCTGAAAGGAAAGCTTCTGATGCATTGTCGCCATGCAAAATTGAGTTTTCCGCNCCTTCTTCATAATTCAACACAAATTGAACTGCAATACGGGCTTTATTTGGCCATTTGGGGTGGATTGAATCCNTCCCATAGCCCACCATATTTCGGGGATAGCTTTTAAGGCTTTGAATGATTTTTTTATTCATAATAATTTTTAGCTAAGTATTTGACTACAACTATTATTTTTAAGCAAAGTACTCATAGATTTGGTATTTAAATAATTATTTAATTATATGCATAAATGTATTAATAATTATTGTAAACAATTATTTTTCACAATGAATNTAAAAA
>JGI24540J26637_10000825_pt1 | contig 13364 bp, 13 predicted proteins | sample NorSeaMetagenome_FD_26637 | JGI IMG/M metagenome (IMG submission 26637)
TCTGAAATATTTAATTTATCTACGCCAGTAATGCAAACAATTGATCCCGCTTGAGCTTCTGAAACTTCAACTCTATCCAACCCTTCATGACCCATAACCTGTAGAATTTTTGCTTTTCTTGTTTTGCCATCTCTGTCTATAACCACTACTTGATCATTAGGCTTAATAATTCCTCTTTTTATTCTTCCAATCCCAATTACACCAACATAACTATTACTATCTAATGCGCTTATTTGAAGCTGAAGAGGTCCATCAACGTTAACCTCTGGCGCTGAGACTTTTTCTAAAATCATTTCAAGTAATGGAGTCATATCAGCAGTCATTTGATCTGGTTCTAATCCAGAAATGCCTTGAATTGCTGAAGCATAGATAACTGGGAAGTCTAATTGTTCATCTGTGGCCCCAAGACGATCAAACAAATCAAAAACTTGATCAAGAACCCAATGAGGTCTTGCATCATCTCTATCAACTTTATTGATAACAACAATTGGCTTTAGGCCTTTTTCAAATGCTTTTTGCGTGACAAATCTAGTTTGTGGCATTGGGCCATCAACTGCATCTACTAAAAGAAGCACTGAATCAACCATTGAAAGGGCTCTTTCAACTTCACCGCCAAAATCAGCATGACCCGGGGTGTCTACAATATTAATTAAGTGATCCTGCCAGATAATAGAAGTATTCTTTGCAAGAATAGTTATACCTCTTTCTTTCTCCTGATCATTTGAATCCATAATTCTTTCTGAATCCATATTTTTTCTATCTAGAGTTCCAGATTGCTGNAACAGCTTATCTACAAGCGTAGTTTTCCCATGATCGACGTGAGCGATAATAGCTATATTTCTCAACTTCTCTATAGACATAATTTGGGGTGTTACTAAAAAAGAAATGATTATACGAGAATCTAGCAAAAGTGCTATTAATCAGAGTACTTTATATTAAATNGGTTTGACTTAGAGTAAACTCTAACTTGTACAATTTGCTTCAATTATAGGAAAANATATGTATATATATGATCAAAAAACAGTTNTAGTAACAGGNGCATCAACAGGCATAGGNTATGCTTTAGNCCAAGAGCTTGCAAAAAAAGGTAGCAAACTGATATTGACAGCAACTGCCAGATCGGAAGATAANCTTCATACCTTAGCAAATGAATTAAAATCCTCNGGAACAGAGGCACATGTCTTTATTAAAGACCTGTCTAAAATTGGCGCAGCTGAGGAGCTTTTTAATGAGATTAAATCNAGCGGACTTGATATAGATCTTTTAATAAATAATGCTGGTTACGGAAGATGGGGAGAATTAACAAGTATCGATAAGGATGATTATGCAAGCATGATTCAACTTAATATAGTTGCTTTAACTGATTTATGTCATTTATGTATTCCAGATATGGTCTCTAAAGGTGGTGGAGGAATTATTAANGTTGGATCTATGGCTTCCTTATCTCCTATTCCATATGCCGGAATTTATTCTTCAACCAAAGCATATGTATTAATGTTTTCTGAGGCGATTAGATATGAGTATCAATCTAAAGGTATTCAGGTTATGGCTTTACTCCCTGGAGGCACTGAATCAGAATTTGCCAGGGTGGCAACTGAAAAATCTGAAAAGCTAACCCGCAGAATAGAAAAACGAAAAGGATCAACTATAGGTATGCAAACCTCAGCAGAGGTCGCCATTGAAGGTTTAGCTGCATTTGAAAAAAATAAACAATATATTCTTTGTGGAAGAAATAATAGACTTTTATTCAGCNTAACCAAACTTATGACCAGAAANGGTGTCTTAAACTTTACTGGAAATATGTTTAAGAAAATTGCTGGCTAACTTTAAATTTAAGGAGTTTAAAAATGGAAAAGGTTTTAGTAACGGGTGGTTCAGGTTTTATAGGATTACATTGCATTCAACAATTATTAGATCAGGGTTATGACGTTAGATGTACCGTGCGATCAGAATCTAAAAAACAAGAAATTGTTGACTCAATGATGAAGAATTCATCAAATGCTAACAATCTTGAAGTAGTTATGGCAGATTTGTTAAAGGATGAGGGTTGGAATGAAGCTGTATCCGGATGCGAATATGTTTTACATGTAGCATCNCCTTTTATCTTAGAAGTTCCTAGTGATGAAAATGTATTAATTAAACCTGCAGTGGAGGGGACGTTAAGAGTTCTCAATGCATGTAAAAATAATAAGGTTAAAAAAGTTGTTCTTACATCTTCAGTTGCAGCTGTGGCATATGGCCATAAAGAAGAAAAAATTTATGATGAAAATGATTGGTCGGATACTGGGCCAGGCATAACTCCCTATGCAAAAAGTAAAACNCTTGCTGAAAAGGCTGCATGGGATTTTGTAAATGAGNTAACTGCTGAAGATAAGTTTGAGCTCACAGTAATTAATCCAGTTGCAGTAACAGGTCCTATGCTTACAAATGATATTGGCACTTCTAATGAACTATTACTAAAGCTAGCTGGCGGGCAAATGCCAGCATGCCCTAGAACACACATGGGATTTATTGATGTGAGAGATGTAGCTAAGGCACATATATTTTCAATGAAATCTGAAAAAACAAATGGTGAAAGAATTATTGTTAGTGAGAAAGAAATGTTTTTTGTAGAAATGAGCAGAGCTCTTAATGATGCTGGCTTTAAAAAAGCGCCTAAAAGAGAGATGCCTAATTTTATGGTAAAAGTCATGGCATTATTCATTAAAGAATTAAGCGGCGTTGTTGGCAGTCTAGGTAAAAAATCTATAACTGATAAATCTAAAGCCAAGGATTTATTTGATTGGGAATATATCTCTGCAGAGGATTCAGCAATAGAGGCTACAAATCAATTAACAGCTATGGGCCTCATTAAGTAATTATGTATAACATTTCAGAAATCTCTAAAGAGACAGGATTATCAAAACACACATTGCGGTATTACGAAAAAATTGAATTACTTGCCATAAGAAAAGATGATAAAGGNCACAGAATATACAAGCAAACAGATCTAGGCGCTTTGACCTTTATTAAGTGCCTAACAAAAACAGGCATGGCCTTAGATCAGATTAAAGAGATGAGTAGACTTGCGTTAGTAAATCCAGAAGAGAATGCTGAACGCATTCTTGATTTATTACAAATGCATAAAGAAAAAATACTTTTAGACCTCAAAGAAAGTAAAGAAAGTTTGAAAATGATAGAAGCAAAGATTGAAGTTGCTTTAAATTTATAACCAATAACAGAGAATTTTACTCATATATGGATTCTATTAAAGCAGTTTTTTGGGATTTTGGCGGGGTCATAACTACTAGCCCATTTGACTCATTTAATCTTTATGAGGAAAAGCATAATCTTGAAAAAGATTTTATTCGAAGGGTTAATTCAACTAATCCAGATAGCAATGCCTGGGCTAAGCTTGAACGAAATGAAATAGATCTAGGGCAATTTAATGATCTATTTTTTAAAGAGAGTAGTGATCTTGGTAATCCCATTCCAGGCATAGATGTTATCAGCTTGCTTCAAGGTCAGCTTAGGCCTGAAATGATTCAGGCGCTCAAGGTAATCAAAGGCAATCTTATTCAGGCATGCCTGACTAACAATATTGTGTCTCCTGAAACNCAACTNAGNGATAAGAACGTATCTATTGCTGGTAAAAATGAAGAAATTATGGGTTTATTTGATTTTGTAATTGCATCTAGTGAGCAGAATGTTAGAAAACCTGACCCTGCTTTCTATCATTTGGCTTTAAATCNCGCAGGCATAGAGGCTAAAGAAGCTGTCTTTCTTGATGATCTTGGAATCAATCTTAAGCCAGCAAAAGCATTAGGCATGCATACTATAAAAGTAATTAATGCTCACGATGCTCTAAAAGAACTCAATGCAGTTTTACCCATAAATATACTCTAAGGTTTATACTTATATATTCTGGCACACCCAATGTCATAAAAACGCCAGCTAATATAAGGAAGAAAAATGCAGTTAAATATTAAATATGCTTTAGCAATATTTATATTGTGTGGCTTTAATATAAACCTGACTTCTAATGAAGTTACCCCTCAATATAGTGCAACAATAACAAGAGATATATTTGGAGTTCCACATGTTCACGGAGCTACAGATGCAGATGCAGCTTTTGGGTTGGCCTATGCTCAAGCCGATGATGATATAACTAATATCCTTTCAACAATTGACTTAGCAAGAGCTGGATCTGGTTTAAAAAATGGTCGTGATGGAGCTGTAGCTGACTACCTTATTAAAGCTCTTGGAATTAGGGAGTTGGTAGAAGAGAGATATGAGGAAGATTTATCATCTGAAGTTAAGGCGGTGTTAGAAGGTTTTGTTGCTGGACTTAATTATTGGATGTCTTTGAATCTTGATCGAAACATCAAAGATTATTATCCGGTTAATAAAGTTGATTTAGTTTCAAGTTTTGCAATTCAAAATCTTTTCTTTGCTGGAATAGATAGTGCTATTAAAGAACTAATGAATGCGCCCAAAGAAGTTAGTGCAGCAGAGCTTGATAAAGGCGGTGAATCAAGAGCAGTCGCAAGCTTAGTAGCCGGATCAAATGCTTTTGCCTTAAATTCTAATAAAACATCTGATGGCAAAACTAGACTTGTTATAAACTCTCACCAACCACTAGATGGTCCTGTAGCCTGGTATGAAGCTCATGTTTCAAGTGATGAAGGTTGGAATATGATGGGTGGATTATTTCCAGGAGCTCCTTTTGTTTTTGTTGGATTTAATCAAAATATTGGTTGGGGCATGACGGTTAATGGTCCAGATTTAACAGATGCCTTTAAGCTCACAATCAACCCTGAAGATAAAAATCAATATCTACTTGATGGCAAGTGGGAAAATTTTGATATAAAAAATATTGAGTTACCAGTCAAACTCTTAGGACCAATAAGGTGGACTTTTAATAGAGAAGCTAAGTTTTCTAAACATGGTTTAGTGCTTGAGACTGAATCTGGATCTTATGCTCTGAAGTTTGCTGGNATGAAAGAAATTCGTCAGCCTGATCAGTGGTTTAGAATGAATAAAGCTCAAAATAAAGCTGAGTGGTTAAAGGCAATGGAAATGCGTGCAATCATTTCTTTTAATGCTGTTTATGCAGATAAAGAAGACAATATTATGTTGCTTCACAATACAGCAGGACCGATAAGAAATGAGNCCTATGATTGGACGCAACCAGTTGACGGGACTAATTCAGCATTAATTTGGGATGAAATNACACCTTTTGATGAGATACCTCTTTTAATTAATCCAAATTCTGGATGGATTGTTAGTGCTAATCAAGATCCTTTTAGAGCATCTGCAATTAAAGATAATTTAAATCGAAGCGACTATTCCAAAACTCTAGGAATAGAAACAAAAATGACAAACCGCGCCTATAGGGTTATTGAAATTTTTGATAATGATAAGAAATTTACTGAACAAGATCTCTTAGATGCAAAGTTTGATAATGAATACTCCAAGGAATCACGATCTATAAAATATCTGCAAAATGTTCTTACACAAGAATATGAAGAGAAAGAGTTTCAAGAAGCTCAAGCAGTTTTAAATGCTTGGGATCTTAAAACAGATAATAATAATAGATCTGCAGCTCTTGGTGTTTGCGTGCTCTCAGAAGAATGGAGAGCATTTATGAATAGGATAGATGCACCAAGCTCAAAAGAAATGTTTAAAAAATGCATTGATGAGATTAAAGGCTCATTTGACCGNGTTGATCCAAAATGGTCAGAAGTTAACAAGCTAGTGCGAGGAGATCTGGCTCTCCCTATCCAAGGTGGACCAGATACCCTAAGAGCAGTTTATGGCAGACCTCAAGATGATGGAACTCTAAAAGCTGTTGCTGGCGATGGCTTGGTTGTATCTTTATCATGGGATTCTGCTGGCAATCAAGAGAGTCAAAGTATTCATCAGTATGGAAGCGCGACCCAAGACGCATCATCAAAGCATTATGGTGATCAGGTTCAATTATTTGTAGATGAAAAAATGAAACCAACATTTTTCGATAAGCTAGAACTTGAAAAGAATACTGAAAGTGTAATTACAGTTCCATTTAAAGAATAAATATAGAGGAGAGGAGATGATATCAGTTAATCAAAAACCTACAGGATCTAACTTTGGAGCTAAGTCTGAGCCAAGCGAAGTGCTTGCTGGGATAGAATTACATGGGAAAAATGTAATTGTAACCGGTGGTTATTCTGGGATTGGTCTTGAAACAACTAGAGCCTTAAAAGACTGCGGTGCCAGAGTAATTGTTCCAGCTAGAAGAAAAGATGTAGCTAAAACTGCTTTAAATGGAATCATTCCATCTGATGATATTGTTGAGATGGACTTAGCCGATATAAATTCAGTTCAGAGTTTTGTAGATAACTTTATTGATGAAGGCGTATCTTTGGATTTATTAATAAACAATGCAGGGGTTATGGCATGTCCAGAAGGCCGCATAGGAAATGAGTGGGAGCGTCAATTTGGTGTAAATCAAATCGGCCATTTCGTATTAACTAGAGGCTTAATGGGAGTAATGGAAAAGAATGAAGGTTCAAGGTTTGTCAGTCTCTCGTCATCTGCTCATTCACTCACAAGTATTTTATGGGACGATATTCATTTTAATGAAACCCAATATGANAANTGGGTTGCCTATGGCCAATCTAAAACAGCCTCATCTCTTATTGCTATAGAGTTTGATAGATTAATGAAAGATAAAGGGGTAAGAGGTTATAGCGTTCATCCTGGCGGAATTATGACTCCTTTACAAAGGCACCTTGATAATGAAGAAATGGTAGCTTTAGGCTGGGTGAAAGAAGATGGTTCACCTTCCGATATGGCTGCTTCATTTTTTAAATCTACTACACAAGGAGCAACTACCTCTTTATGGTGTGCCACAAATGATGCATTAGATGACATTGGTGGAGTTTTTTGCGAGAATTGTGATGTCGCCGTACTAAAAAAAGAGGTAGACGATTCCATGAAAAGGTTCGTAGGTGTTGCTGATTGGGCTATTGACTCTGAAGAAGCAACTAAACTATGGGAAACAACAGAACATATGTTAAACAGTTAAAGAATAATGAGTTTTTTTCAAAATATAATTTCTTCGATTATGAGTGGCACTCTCAAGAATAATTTATTTGGTGGAGAAGATTTTGGAGTTTTGCATAAAGATATNAATAAAGCGCTTGAATCTGTAATGACTTCTAGCGGAGAAGTGTCATCTTTAGTGTATGCAGAGCATCTTTTAACATTAATTGAGCAATTAAATGATGATGATCTTGTTATTTTTCTAAAAAAACTAGCAGAGAATTATGATATAGATCCTTCAGCTTTGTCAGAAGCATCAAAAGAGTACGCAGCTGATAAAACACAAGCAAATTTAGAAAAAGTATCCACAGCTTCAGAGCCTGACTGGGTCGAATTATTTAGAAGACTTAATACAACACCAAATGGAACAGTTAGATTAGTTAGATTAAGAGAAAGAATTAGAGGTCTTGTTAAAGATAATGCAGAAATAGCATTTTTTAATTCAAGCCTATTAAGTCTTTTTAAAAGTTGGTTTAATCCATCCTTTCTTGTGTTAGAAAAGATAGATTGGTCAACGCCTGCAAACATACTCGAAAAAATCATTGAATATGAAGCGGTTCATGAAATTAATTCTTGGGATGACTTAAGGGCACGACTAGCTCCTGATGACAGAAGATGTTTTGCCTTTTTTCATCCTTTAATTCCAGATGAGCCTCTAATATTTGTTGAAGTTGCCTTATGTAGCAAAATGCCCGAATCAATTAGTGAGATAATCAAGATTGACAGAGAGATAACTGAATACAAAGATATTAATACTGCAGTATTTTATTCAATATCTAATTGCCAAGATGGTCTTGCAGGAATCTCATTTGGTAACTTTCTTATAAAAAAAGTAGCTCANAAATTAAAACAAGAATTAGATGATTTAAATAAGTTCGTTACTCTATCGCCAATGCCTAGTTTTGTAAGATGGCTAGAAAAGAAATCATTGCATGAAGACTTGGATGAAGACAGCCTCATGACGCAAGCAATATTATATTTAACCGAATCTGAGAGAGAAGATAACTCCCCTAATGATCCAGTGGCTAAATTCCATTTAGGTAATGGCGCAATATTAGAAAAAATTAATTTAAATGCAGACTTATCTGATAAAGGAATAATGCAATCAAAAGGTTTGATGGTAAATTATTTATATAACCTAGAGTTGCTTGAAAAGAATCATGAATTATTTTTTAAAACTAAAAATGTTCAGCAATCTGACGGCATAAAATCTTTAAAGAAAAAATTACAAATTCATTAATAATTTTGAGTTAGAATATCGCTGCTAACACAACAAACTAAAACAAATTATGTCATTACCAAAAATTCTTGAAGGCAATTTATCAATACCTGTTATAGGTTCCCCATTATTTTTAGTCTCAGGCCCAGAGCTTGTAATTGCTCAATGTAAAGCTGGAATAGTAGGATCATTTCCAGCACTTAATGCAAGACCGCAACATGTTTTAGCAGAGTGGATTATTAGAATCAAAACCGAACTTGCTGAGTACCAAGCTGCAAACCCTGATGCAAAAGTTGCACCTTTTGCTGTAAATCAAATATGCCATGGATCAAATGATCGTCTTATGGATGATATGCAAACTTGTGTAGAACATGAAGTTCCAATCATCATCACTTCCCTAAGACCACCAGCTGAGCTTGTAGAAGCTGCACATAGCTACGGAGGGTTGGTTTTTCATGACGTTATTAGTGTTAGACATGCAAAAAAAGCAGCTGAACAGGGCGTTGATGGATTAATTTTAGTTTGTGCAGGAGCGGGCGGACATGCTGGAGCTTTATCACCATTTGCTCTAGTAAGAGAAGTTAAAGAATGGTTTGACGGTACTATTATTCTTTCTGGATCAATTGGCGATGGCTACTCTGTAGCATCCTCCTTAGCTTTAGGAGCTGATCTTGCTTATATGGGAACAAGATTCATTGCTACTGAAGAAGCTAATGCTGATATTGGCTATAAAAAAATGTTAGAAGAAAGCGCAGCTGATGATATTGTATATTCTTCTTTATTTACCGGCGTGCATGGTAATTATTTAAAACCTTCTATAGATAAAGCAGGACTAGATTCAAATAATCTTCCGGAAGCTGACAAAACCAGCATGAACTTTGGTTCAGGTGGAAATACTGATGCAAAGGCGTGGAAAGATATTTGGGGATCTGGTCAAGGTATTGGTGGAATAGTTGACTCGCCACCGGTTCAAGAGCTTGTGGATAGAATTCAATCAGAATATGAAGAAGCTACGCAAGAATTTATAAGGAAGTCTTCATAAGGAATGTTAAAAATTTAGATGAAGTTTCTTAAAAATTTTCTTTATCTATACTCAATATTCTTTTTAGTTTCTTGCGGCGGAGGAGGAAGTACTGCCTCAGCTCCTGATCCAGTAACTCCAAATCAATATCCATCACACCCGCTAGTTTGGGATGTTACCACTCCTGAAAGTGTTGGCATGTCATCTACTAAGCTAGATCAAGCTTTTGATTATGCATTTCAAGATGGTGCTTATTCACAAGCGGCGATTGTAATTAAAGATGGACAACTGGTGTATGAGAGATACAGAGGCATTTTAGCTGGTGAAAAAAATACGCTAAGAAATATAACAGGCATAAGTGAATCTCGCTTAGAAGATTTATATGGCAATAAGACCATTAATAGTTATGTTACATCTTGGTCATCTTCAAAATCATTTGTGAGTTTTTTAATTGGGATTGCTCAAGAAAATCAACTTATTGGATCTATTAATGATTCGGCATCAACTTTTATACAAGAGTGGGCAAATGATGAAAGATCATCTATTACTATAAAAAATTTATTAGACATGCGCTCAGGGCTTGATCCAATATGTTTTGATAATGCTTTAGGTGAATTAGATACATGTAAAAATACTTCTGATTCTTCCTCTGGCGGAGATTTAGTTTTTTCAGACGATCAATTAACGAAGTGTATCAATAGAGACTTTGCAGAAAGTGGAGTCATTCAGCCCTGGTATTCAGATACTGAGATTTATAATCGCGGTGACTTTAAATATTCAAATTGCGATACTCAGGTTTTAGGAGAAATTCTCTTTAGAGCAACTGGACAGGACCTCCAGACATATGCGGATTACCAGCTATTTTCAAAAATAGGAATAGATGCTATTTGGTGGAAAGATTTCGTTGATGTTGGTCAATCTAATGGTAATTATCTGGCATATTGNTGNCTTGATTCTACAGCAAGAGATTATGCCAAATTTGGCCATATGTTATTGCTCGGCGGTATTTGGGAGGGTGATAGTGTTAGCTATAGCTCTTATGTGGATTCTATTGCAAGCCTTGACTACTATGGACTTCAATTTTGGAATTTGTGCTCAAGTCCTTTAGATGAGAATAATAATTGTCCCAATGGGGATTGGATTACTTCAACTATTGGGTATGATGGCCAATACATAATGATTGATTTTAATAGAAATATTGTTGTAGTTAGATCAAGTCTGTACGAGCCGGTCTTAAATATTTCTAATGAAAGGAAAATGAAATTAGTTTCAAATGATCTTACTCTTTCAAATTGGGTGTCAACAACACCAAGAGGAGTAGGCGCATATGTCACAACTTCTTTTTCACCTAATCAATTTTTTTACATGATAACTGAGGCTATAGAATAATTATGAGCAATTTAATATTAACAATAATCGTAATTGCAGCTTTAAGCGCTGTAGTAATTTTACTAAATATGTCCAAAAAGGATAAAGCTGGCTCTAAAGGAATTACTAATGAATATACTTCAAAAGAAGGCATTACTAGAACAGCAAAGAAAGAAAGAGAAGACCATATTGTTTAATGCCACCAAAAATTTATTTAAATTTAAAGATTTGGATACAAGAAATTAGTATGGCCTCTTTTAATTTCTAGCTTTATGAGATCATGCAGTTTTTTATGGTCACCTAATACTAAGAAAGCATCGCCAACACTTTCTATATAAAGAATGAGAGCATATGCAATCTGGTGTTTAAATGATTCTGGCATTTCATCTAATTCAGCCATTAGCCTGTCAACTCCTCTTTCTATCCAACTACCAGGGGTAAACTTAGTTTCATGCCATCCAGGTGGAAAAATTTGGTCTTCTGCTTGAGCGCCATATACGTAATCTATTGCAGATAAATATTTCTTTTCAGAATAGTCTTTATCAAATAAATTTTTAGCTATATCACTAGTTAGTTGGTAGTAATAAGACCATCTTTTAACTGTATAGCCTAGTTTAAGAAAATACTGATCTCTATCTAGATCTCTTTGAAATTTCCAGGTGTCATTAAAATGATTAGGGCCATCATATTCCCAAATAATTTTTTTAGTTTCAGATATAACATCAACTTTATAATATTTTCTTTTGTTATCTGGATCGTATAAAAATCTTTTTTGAGTCTCCCATTCATAGTCTGGATTAAAAATTTCTAACACACCTGCTAAATTTCTTTCTAGCATTTCACCAATAGGCTTGTTACCTTCTTTTAACATTTAGCCACCTATTTCTTTATTCGAATCAGACNTAAGTTTTTCATNGATTTTCTTTAAAAATTCGGTTTCATCTTCCTTTACGCTGTATGCATAACCTGAAGAACGAAAAAGATTATCAGGAACTTTAAAACTTGGCTTAAGCTCTTCTTTGCTCATATTTTCAGTAGATGTTGCAAGTATGCATTCATCTCTATCGTAAAAGTAATTCCACCACTCATCTAGCTTCCAATCTGTTTTAGCTAATAGAGCTTTATTTCTAACACTTCTTTGATGAATATGACTTCTATTAATTCCCATTCGTGCTTTGTACTTAAATTCATNTTCTGCAAATCTTAAAACTGCTTTTTCTGTTATTCCTATTACTCTCCATTTATTTGGATTCATCTTAAAAATAGCACTAAGCATTTTATTTTTTACAAAATACGGAACTTCATCCATCTTTTGGACTTGTTGAAATGTATTGAACATTATTTCTTTAGTTTTTCTTTCTACTTTTTTCATAGATTGATGTGCTTTATAGAAATATATAAAGCCTGCTTATATAAAAATTAGCCGTCTAGACCACCACCGTCCTCATCCACCATCATCGCAATTTCTGCAGCAGGACCATCTCCCTCTGCACCCCCATCTTCATCAACTCTATTCTCTATTTCTTTAGAATCAAAAAGATTAGCTGCTATTAGAGTGCATGCTGCTAACATTGGCATTGTGTATATCATAGCTCCTGAGGCATATGCAACGGCATAAGTGGGCACTAGCATAACTAAAATTCTGATAATAATTTGTTTAATTTTATTTCCCATAATGAAAAATATATGTATATTTATAGAACATTGCAAGAAAATATTTGGAGAATTTTAATATGGTTGGAATAGTTGACGAGGCTCTGCCGCAAGGAGGAGATGACGCTTTAAAGATATCAGCTTATAAAGATGCATTAACTGATTTTATAAAAAGAACAGACACTCCTATGACAATAGGCGTTCAAGGTGAATGGGGAAGTGGCAAGACTTCTCTTTTAAATCAAATATGGAATGATTTAGATCAATTCAACAAGAATGATGATTCTATTGATGACTTTAAACAAATTTGGATAAACTCTTGGGAGCACTCTCTTCTATGTTCCCCAGAAGAATGTTTAATGAAAATAATTAATGAGATCATTTTGGAATTATTAGATGCTGATACCGATAAGCAAAGAGCAGAAAAAATATCAAAAGGTGTCAATAATATTATGAAGGGAGCATTAAGAATTGGTTCTTCGCTAACTTTAGGCGTGGCTGGTGTAAATGCTGTAGATGATATTTTTTCTGAAAATTCTAACTCTATCAAAGAATTACGAGAACAGCTAAAAACTTTAGTAGGAGAAATCAAGTCACTAGAATCAAATAGATATGGAAAAGTCATCATTTATGTTGATGATCTTGACAGAATTGACCCCAAGGATGCTGTAAATATTTTGGAGCTTCTTAAAAATATTTTTAATATTAAGGATTGCGTCTTTGTTCTAGCAATTGACTATCAGGTAGTTGTTAAAGGGCTTGTAGGAAAGTTTGGTGCTCCAACTCCAGAAAATGAATGGGAGTTTAGGGCCTTCTTTGACAAGATTATTCAATTACCATTTACCATGCCGATGGGTAATTATGATATTGCCAATTATGTTTTAGGCCTTTTAGGTGAAATAGGTTTTTATGAAGGTAAAGAGGAGTTTGATCCAGAGTTAATAAATCAATTTGTTACAAAATCCATTGGAGGCAATCCAAGGTCTATCAAAAGACTAATTAACTCTTTAGCTTTAATTAAGATTTTAAATGACAAAG
>JGI24540J26637_10000826_pt1 | contig 13351 bp, 7 predicted proteins | sample NorSeaMetagenome_FD_26637 | JGI IMG/M metagenome (IMG submission 26637)
GCTTGAGATCCGTCACCTTTAAATTTGGCAGAGCAAGCGCCTGAAGAACTAATGGGGGAATCAACCGTTAAAGTCCCAAGTCCGAGTAGATCTGAGGCTTGTTGGGCAGTGCAACCGGCACCAGGGAAGGATCCATAAGATCCATCCATAACAGCAAAGTTGGCACCCAGTCTTAAATTATCACTCGCTTGCCATGTCATATCGACTTCTAAACCCTGAATGTCAGTAGTGGCAGCATTTGTCACAACAAAACCGAGCCCAACAAAGGTTGATACCTGTTGATCTTTGTACTCGCTGTTAAAGTAGGCCCAGTTTAGATTCATAGCGCCATCTAGCAAGGTGTGCTTCCCACCGATTTCATAAGATGTTGCATTCTCATCATCGTACTCGAAACCGATTCCCGGTATGGTTCTCTGAGGTCCAGCTGCTGTGAACAGAGGGTCTTGGTCATCGACTGCGTTAAAACCACCACTTTTGAAGCCCTCTGAATAACTAAGATAAAACTTACTGTCCTCAGATCGAGTCCATTGCAAGTTTGCAGCTGGCATCAGCTGGTTAGTTGAGCGCTGTTCGTCAAACTCATGCTCATAGGAAGCAAAGAAAGCGCCCATTAGACCGGCGAGCAACGGACTGTAATTAGGCGTTGTCATACCAGTTGAGTTGGTCACTAGCTGCATTGCAGCATGCGCTCGCTTTTCTTCCTCGGTATACCGTACACCGGCGGTTAGTGTTACAGAATCACTTAAATTCAAAGTTCCTTGAATGAAAACTGCGCTAGAGTCGGTATTTTGTTTCCAGTTAGATATGCGTCCTACATGTTGAAACTTTGTTACGCCCTCAACACCTGGATAGAGCCGAAAATCTTGGCATGTAGGCGCTCCAACAGCACAACCCGTTGCATCATAGAGGCTTTGCAATGTGAACGGCGTTCCCGGAACAGGTGTTGTAGCATTTACTCCGGCGACCTGTGCGGGAGAGTAAGCAAGAAAAGTATCCAAACCAACAATGGCTGGCATGATCTGTGGTATTCCGAAGGTCCCATCCACTGTTACTAGACGATCAATTTCTTGTTCCTGCTTGTCTAAGTAGACACCGGCTATCCACGAGAACTTCCCTTCGGTGGGAGAAGCGATTCGCAACTCTTGACTATTGTGGTCATAGTCAGAAATGTCGCTTCGACCAATGAACCGCAAAGGTAAAAAGTCTGCATCGATACCGTCTTGATAGGAGTAGCGGCCTAGACCTGCAACCGCAGTCAATGTGTAGCCATTAGGTAGTTCCATTTCAATATCTATAGAGGTATCAGCTGTGTCAGTATCCGTCCCCTCAGGTCTCTCTCCACCGCTTTCGCAGATCGCAGAACTCATACCCATATGGCGTTCAAGATCACAACCACCAAATGATCGAGTGTCTCGGTAAGCATCCCTTGGTTGAGAATTGATATAGGCTCCGTAAGCAGGGAAAACAGCTCCCATGGTTCCATACATTAGAGCATTAGATGCTGGAATATTCGGTAACGGACTAAACAGTGTTACCAAGGGGTTAGCTCCCATGCGTATAAACTCGCTTTCGGAGTGTTTTATTTTAACCGACGTGGTATCAGTTGGCTCCCAGAGGGCAGTAACTCGCCACATAGACTCATCAACCGTGGGCATTTTTGAAACTTCAGTGTCAGGGTAGGTGTTATCAAGATGACCATCACCTTGACGGTCTTTGTAAGCGAACCGCAATGCCAGTGAATCAGTTAATGACCCGGAAAAATTTCCTTCAATGGTTTGACCACCAAAAGACTCTGCGCTGACCGCGATTTTGCCACCTATGTCTTGGCCAATCTGCGGTGAAGCTGATGTAATATTGATTGCACCAGCAAGCGTATTTTTACCAAATAAAATGCCCTGTGGTCCCCTGAGTACCTCCACTTGCTGCAAATCAAATAATCCGGTCCTAACTTGACGGCTTTTTCCATAATGGACGCCATCAACATAAATACCTACTGACTGTTCAAATGACTGGTTTGCACCAATGCCAACACCACGCATACCGATAATGGTATTTACTGCGTTTTCAGTGATTGACAGATTAGGAACATAGCCGGTTAATTCTTGGAAGCTATGGATACCAGCTTCTTCGATTTTTTGACCATCAAGAGCTGACATTGAAATAGGTACATCTTGCAGGCTTTCTGCGCGCTTTTGAGCGGTAACAATGATTTCTTCGAGCTCTGCCGCGTAGGTGTTGCCGAAGAAGGCGGTTATGGCTAATGCCATTAAACTCCGAGATAAAAGTGTTTTCATTTTTTTAGACCCCGTTTAGATAGATGAAAGGCCTATTTTTAAAGGAATTAGAGCACTAAAAAAAACAGACCATCATATTAAAAGTAGACTAGGAATCAATGCTAAAACGAATGGAATCTACTCGCTAAAATATAGAGTTTTGCTGCTTTATTTACTGTAAATTGCTGTTTTATATGCGGATATTTTTAATCATCGGTAGTTAAGATTTTGACGAGTGGCGCTATAATTGAAGAGTCATAACGGTTTGAAAAAACATTCAAAGCGGATGGAATGCCACCGAGTCTGACAATAATGGTTTGGGTCTGTGGATTAATCATAANNAGTTGCAGGCCCATTCCCTCAATCCAAAAAACGCCAGGTAACTCGGGCAAACCGCCATANATATGGTAGCCATAGGTATTGCCTGCNGATTTGCCTGTTGCTTGAACAAAAAACCACTCTGGAATAACCGTGTCGTTAACCATCTTGTTTNTCCANTGTGATGATAGAACACCATTGTTTGGATTAAGAAATAGATTTCCTATTTCGAGCCATGATCTTGCCGTAGCGAAAACACAGCAATAACCTGCCGTATTGATAATGGCGGCTTTCTCAAGGTTCAATGGATGCCATAACTTATCCTCAATTAACCGATTAAGAGGCTTTTTATAGACACTGGTCAGTGCGAGACTGAGCAGATGGTAGTTAATATTGTCATAGTGAAATGATCGATCACCCTTAAAGGATATCTGANGTAATGGCGTTATCAAGGGGTTGCCGCCTAATGTCGCTCTCAGATCTTCGGCTGTTGATTGTATTCCTGAGGTATGTCTTAGCAAATCTCTAAGGGTGACCGGATGGGTAGGGTGCTGCTGTATCTCAGGAAGATACAGAGATATTGCATCTTTTTCTGAGTTAATCAGGCCCTCATCAACCGCAATACCAATCAGAATTGCGATTATAGTTTTGGTCATAGACATGGCATTTATGTCGCGGCCATCACCCGCATCGGCGCTGTAACGCTGATAGATGACGCGGCCCTTCTTTTGTACCATTAGCGCTTGCGTTTGACTGCGATCAAACCANGCATTTAANGNGTCANTTGTTGANANGGGTGAGTTCAATAGTTCTGGTACTGTCTTTGACCCGCCGCTAATAGGTGCTGGAGAGGACAAGAGAAGTGAGTTAGGTGATGCCATGAGCTCATTGAGATGAGCATTGGCCTCTAGCACGATTCCATTTTGCAGAGACGTCTTAAGCGGACTCACCATAATGACCACTAATGAGACTACTGTTAAACTTATTACTACTTTAAAGCGGAGAATGTTAGCTAACATGAGACTCGGTGCTCTGATGTGGTTCTATAGTTATTCTGGTTTAGTCGAAGGTACAAAGAGGGCCCCGATAAATCGTTATTATTTTAACGTCAGATGGACCAACACTATTGTAATATTCTCAACCCCTGTTACGGTAACTTAAAAATGAGAGAAAACCATAATGGAATCTCCGTCACAGAGTAGTTCAGGCAAAGAAATAGGCTTTTGGCGAGGATGGTCGATCGCCGTAGGGTGTGCTATTGGGTCAGGCGTTTTTATGATGCCCACGTTGTTGGCGCCCTACGGAATGTTGGGTTTGGCCGGTTGGTTAATAGCTGGGGCAGGCACCTTATTGGTTGCATTGTCACTGTCTAGATTAGTTAAGCGCATTCCCAAACTAGGTGGTCCCTATGCCTATGTCCAGGCCGGTTTAGGTGATTTTGCAGGTTTTTTGATTGCGTGGACATATTGGATCGCCTGTATCGCTGCGATATCAGGCATCTCCATCGCATTTGTCGGCTATTTGGGCGTGTTTTTGCCCGTGATAACTGAGTCAGCTGTGCTTAGTCTTTTGGCGGCCCTCGCCTTAGTCTGGACAGTGGTGGGACTCAATATCCGTAGTGTTGAGAGTAGTGGAACGTTTCAGGTAGTGACTACTATTCTAAAGATACTGCCGCTGATATTTATTATTGTGCTGGGTTTTACCAATATGCAGCCGGACATTTTGCCACCAGTGAACCCCACCGAGTTGCATCCTTTTGCGTTGTTAGCCACGGTAACGACACTGGTAATGTGGTCTTTTATTGGAATAGAGACCGCCACAGTGCCGACAGATAATATGGTCGAGCCTGAGAAATTGATTCCGCGTATTCTTATCGCTTCAGTGTTAACGATTCTAATACTTTATTTCTTGGTGAGTTTAGCGGTGGCTTTGGTGGTGCCCGCGTCTGAACTGGTGGGATCCACCGCGCCTTTTGCACTGGCTGCAACTAAAGTAATGGGACCAGTTGGCGGCGCTATTATTACCGTTGGCGCATTGATATCGACACTCGGCTCTTTAAATGCAAATACACTAACAGCGGGCCAAGTGCCGCTGGCCGCCGCTAAGGACCATTTGTTGCCGGTTAAATTTTTAACGCTGAGTCAGTCGGGGACGCCAATTTTTTCCTTTCTAGTGTCCGGTGGGTTCGTCTCGTTATTGTTAGTACTCAACTACACCAAAGGTCTAGTCGCAGCCTTTACCTTTATGGCGATGCTATCAACCTTGTCTACGCTAATGGCTTATGCATTTTGCGCGGTTGCTGAATTTTACTTCCTCAAGACTGATCGAGCAGGGCCACAACGAACGAGAGCAATCCTATTGTCAGGCGCAGCCTTTTTGTATTCCTTTTTTGCCATCTGGGGTGCTGGTTCAGAAATCGTATTTTACTCCTTCATGCTAATTATCATTGGTATGCCCTTTTATGCACTTGTCCGAGAAGACGTTAGAGACCAATAGTATGAGTCAATTCAATGAATATTCTGCCCTTGGGCGGGTTGCAGTACGCACGCCAAAAAATGCCTTTGTAAGTCAACAAAAACTGACTTTGGAATGGGAGTCTCTGCGTTTTCATGCTATGCCAGACATAGAAGAAGCACATAGAGAATTCGATCAATTTCGTAAAATTCTTTTAGACTGCGGTGCAGAGATTATTGATCTTCCCGCTGCAGATCAACTGACCATCGATAGTATTTATCCACGTGACAGTATTCTTATATGCCCACGAGGACTGATCATTTGCAATATGGGGCGCGCCACAAGAACGCCAGAAGCGAGAATTAATGCCAGTTACTACGAATCCTATGGCCATGAGGTTATTGGTGAAATTGTTGCTCCCGGTACGTTAGAGGGGGGTGATTTCATTTGGATTGATAAACATCATGCGGCAGTGGGCCTGGGGCCGAGGACTAATCGAGAAGGGATCCGCCAGCTACAGGCAATATTAGGTGTTGAGGTAGCTCTGCATGTGGTGGATCTACCCGAACCAGAACATCCAGATGATGTGCTGCATCTGATGTCCATTATCTCGCCTTTGGATAAGGATTTAGCCCTTATCTATCGGGCTTTTATGCCAGAGAGTTTTATTTTGTGGTTACAGAATTTAGGGATAGACTTTGTTGATGTGCCAGAAGACGAATACCTGCCGATGGGCTGCAATGTACTTGCGGTTGGGCCGCGCCAGGTAGTCATGCTTGAAAACTTACCTGGGGTTAAGAGTGGGCTAGCAACAGCAGGCTGCTCGGTGACCACCTACAAAGGGCTAGAAATAAGTCGCAAAGGCGAGGGTGGACCGACCTGTCTGACACGACCCTTAGTGAGAGCATAACGCACTCTAAAACCACCTTATATAGCCTCGACGATTGTCCTTAAGCGGTGTATATTTGCGGAAATGACTCAACGACTGGATAGAATGCGTAATCGCCCTTCAAAAATAATGGCTATCATGGCTTTATTGCTGACGATGATGTCCTGCAATGATTACTCACCTCAAGAGAACCTTGTGCCCAAGTGGTCCTCCCCTGCGGGTAAAAATTCGGTATCACCAAATTTGAGTCTTGATCTTAATGGAATGCCTATATTGAGTTGGCTAAAGATTGAGCAGAGTTCAGTTGCACTAGAATATGCACGCTGGCGCGGCGATCGATGGAGTGCGCCAATAATCATTGCGAGCGGCAACAATTGGTTAGTCAATCGCGCTGATTTTCCTTCAGTAGTGCAGTTGAATGAATCCCTCTGGGCGGCTCACTGGTTAGTCATGACGGATCCAAGCGTCTTTGCCTATGACGTTTTTATCAGCTTATCAAGAGACGGAGGCATTACTTGGGCGCCCTCTTTTAAACCCCATACCGATGGTACTTTTACGGAGCATGGCTTTGTCAGCTTTTTCACTGAAGGTGACGATGTGGGNGTCGTTTGGCTTGATGGGCGAGAAATGAAAGTCGGTCATGGTCATAAAGAGATGCCGGAGCCGAAGCAAGGTGAACTAGAAGGCATGACCATTAGATCAACCAAGATGACCGCAGATGGATCAATTTTCCAAGGTCAAATAATTGATAATCTGGTTTGTGACTGTTGCCAAACTGATATAGCTCAGTCTAATCAGGGGCCGATTTTAGTATTTCGCAATCGCACTGAAAATGAGCGCAGGGATATTTATTTTTCACGCATGACTAATGGTCGTTGGAGTGAATCACAACCCGTTGCCATAGATGATTGGAATATTGCTGGATGTCCTGTCAATGGCCCGTCTGTTGCTATAAATGGAAAGACAACGGCAGTGGCTTGGTTTACTAGGGCAAAAGGCTTTGGCGAGGTCAAACTGGCTCTGTCTAAAACGGGTGATAGTTTATTTGGAACTGCTTTAGAGGTTGAAAGTGGTGACGCCGTATTGGGTCAAGTAGGGTTGGCTCCATCACAAAATGGTGGTTTTTTGGTCAGTTGGATGACTTACACTGATGGTACTGAAGGCCACCTAAAGCTACGTTATTTTGATGCTACAGGGATTGCTGGGCCAATGATGATTGCTGAAAAAATTGATTTCACTCGAAAAGCGGGCTTGCCGCAGATGGTCTTGTTGGGAGATCTCGCCGTACTATCTTGGACAGGGGGCGGTGAGTCAGACAAGCAAATTATTGTCACAACGGCTGAGATCGTTTCGACACAACAGCTCCAATAATACAAATAGAACATCAGGGTTATCCATTGAAATCGTGTCTTCCATTGTTCATCAAAAAAAATCAAATTCTGGTGATCGGAATACTTTTCTTTGCTCTCACGTCGATTTCTTGCAGTGTCGCAGAAACCTTTAGCAATAATGATCCAAGTGCCGCACCGAAGAGCTTAGGCGATGTCATTGAATGGCGAATGACTAAGGATCCCTCACCGGAAAGAATAGCCATTGAGCTTTCCGATGACTGGCGTAATCTTGATTCTCAGTCAATTCATTATGCCGTTTGGATTGGTCACGCAACCTACCTAATGAACAATGGTGATGTGACTATTCTTGCGGATCCCATCTTTTCAGAGCGCGCATCTCCAGTTGCCTGGGCAGGCCCAGAGCGTTTGATTCCACCGGCTATGACAGTTGACCAATTACCCAGTATTGATGTGGTGGTTATTAGCCATAATCATTACGATCATTTTGATCTTCCCAGCCTGAAAGCACTGCAGAAAAATAACCCGGAGATGCTAATTTTGGTGCCTCAGGGCGACAAAGATTTATTGGATTCTCAAGGTTTGGGCAATGTTTCTGAATTTAGGTGGTGGCAACACATTCTTGTTAGCAAACAGAATTTACCTTTACGCCGGTGCAACATTGGTCGGGTCGAGGTATAACCGGTCGCAACACTAGTTTATGGGGTGGATGGTTTATGAAGAGCCCCAGTTTATCTCTTTATCACTCTGGCGATACGGGGTATTCAAAAGACTTCGCGATGACGCGGCAGCGTATGGGAATTCCCGACGTTGCTTTCATACCGATTGGTGCCTACAAACCGAGATGGTTTATGAAAAATCAACATGTCAATCCAGCTGAAGCAGTGCAAGTGGCTTTGGATTTGCAGGTGCCGCGATCATTTGGTATGCATTGGGGGACTTTTATCCTAACCGATGAAGCGATTGAAGAGCCACGCAGAGTGCTTGCAGAAGAGTTAGTGGCTAGAAAATTGGCCGCTGACTTTTTTGTCGCGCCTACCCCAGGCACTATATTGCCCTTGTTAAAAAACAAATAAGGAAATAGCGATGACTACAGAGATAATAGCCGGTGACTGGGACCCCAGATTTAACAAAGTTGTAGATGTCTTTAGAGACTCTTTCACTTCTGGGTTTGAGGTTGGGGCTTCCTTTGCCGTGGAGATCGAGGGTGAGATGCTTATCAACCTATGGGGTGGTCATCAAGATGCCCAGCGCACCCAACCATGGCAACATGACACCATTGTCAACGTGTTTTCTGTGACTAAGGGTGTTACTGCAATCTGCGCGGCTAAACTGATCGAGCAAGGTCATTTGGAGCTTCATCAAAAAGTATCACATTACTGGCCTGAATATGGCGGCAACGGCAAAGAGAATACCACCGTCTTGGATGTGATGTGCCATCGCGCGGGTGTGTTTGGCTTCCGCGATGAAACGCCTTTGGATGAATGGACCAGCTGGCATAAATTTACTGATATGCTGGCAGGACAGGCGCCTTTTGTCGAGCCGGGCTCTGTGCAGGCTTATCATGCATTAACGTTTGGCTGGTTGGTGGGTGAGCTTATTCGGCGTATTGATGGGCGTTCCGTTGGTACCTATTTTAAAGAAGAAATAGCCCAGCCGTTGAGTCTTGATTTTGCAATCGGTTTAGGCAAAAGTGATTTGGCGAGATGTGCAGATATGCTTATGCTTGATGAGCTTCCGTCGATCTCTCAGCTTAATATACTCAAATACCTCCCAGATTTTGTGCTGTCAAAGTCATTTAAAAACATTAAGTCGGCTGTGAGTAAGGGGTATAACCCAATCGCATTTGATGGTCGTGCGATGGATAATCCTAATTTTGCTAATACTGATGAATGGCGCAAAGCGGAAATCCCCGCCGCTAATGGTCATGGTGTTGCCTCAAGCTTAGCAACGCTTTATGGTATTCTTAGCAACGGCGGCAGTAGGGGCGGTATTGAAGTGCTAAAACCCAAAACCATAGAGTTACTTCGGCAGGTTCACTCAAATGGCCCTGATTTGGTGCTTTTTGGCCTCAACTACAAATTTGGGCTAGGCCATATGGTTAACGCCCCCATCACTCCAATAGGCGCCNATAGACGTCANAGTATGTTTGGCCATACGGGTATTGGAGGCGCNGTTGTGTTTGGTGATGTTGAGAAGAAACTTGGATTCTCTTATTTTAATAACCAACAACATAAAGACCTAAGACTCTACGAAACAGCTAATAAATTATCGAAGGCGGTGTATTCAATCTTATAAGCAATGTTCGGATNGTAGTCTGTTGAACGGGTTATTTTAGGTGTTCTATGAACCAATCCTGGGCCGCATTGAGAGATTGCTTTTAACCTTCGCCACGTGAGAGATCTAAGNGCGNGCATTCAACCGCTCTAGANACCGGTTTCAAGCACNTTTTCAAGTTGAACCAAGGANCCTTCCATACTCTCTTTGACGAAAACTTCTAGTTCGATGGGCTCAATCTTAGCCTCCCAAAGGAGACGGCAGTCCCCATCACNTTCAACAATGTGCATGCTGGCGTGATGTGATTCAAGTGCGCCTGGNGATTCGAAGCATGAGTACTCAATGCGTCTAGACGNGTCATCTTTTAGGAGGATACGCTCTTTAATCGCGCCTGCACCGGGTAGAATTAACGATCTGACTTCACCATCAAAATGGCAGCTCTCTACCCCAGGTACCCAGTCGACACGGTCAGGAGTGCCCAGAATGGCCCATACCTGATCTGCAGAGAAGGCAAGTAAATGATTGAATTTAATACTGATAGCGACACCTCAAGCGTTGGTCGAGATGTGCATAATACTACCTTATTTAACAGATCTAAAAATTAAAATAAGATATCNCTGNATTAAGCGGTCATTAATCTTGACATCGCCTNGTAGCATTTTTGGCCCCTTTTCACAGGATCTCACCATCAATAGTTGGTTCTTTTACATTGTGACTATTGCCTGTAGACTCGACTCATTAGTAAGAAAATATGATCGATAAGAGCATCCATAAAAAGGGGCCAAAAACGTAATGAGCGATTCTAAAAAATCTAAAAAAAATGACGAGTTAATAGGTCTTAACAAAAAGATTGATCGGCGTGATTTTCTAAACTCTACACTGATCGGTGCAGGAAGCCTACTCTACTCAATGTCAGCTCCCTCAATGCTCTCAGCCAGTGAAATCAGATCGAGCAAGGCTCTGCCTGACCAAGTCAGGGACGATTGGTATGGCTTTGGTGGGGTTGGTGATTCAAAGACTTCTCATGGCAATACCCCTGATATTTTAAAAGCTGCCCATGCCGTAAGAGATGGAATACTTACTTCTGATCGAGCAAGAAATGTCTCCGTAAGCGAAGACTATGATCTGGTTATCGTTGGCGGAGGACTATCTGGCTTGGGAGCAGCGCATCGTATGGTAGAGCGAAATCCAGATAAGAAGTGCCTGATTCTGGAGAATCATCCAATATTTGGCGGTGAAGCAAAAAGGAATGAATTCAATGTAGGTGGCCAAGTCATTGCCGCGCCGCAAGGCTCTAATGGCTTTTACTACAATACACAATTTGATTTTGACGAGGATCGCAGATACATAGATTTACTCGGCGTTCCCGCTGATGATTTTGCATACGGCAAAATGACTAATGACTCTAAGAAGATGGTCTTCGCTCAAGAGCACTATGATGTTCAGTTATGGGCGGAGGAATATATCTCAAAAGGACACTTTGTTGACCAGCAATCGCATAATGTAGAGGCTCAATGGATCAATAACCCTTGGAAGAATAAACTAAAGGACTACCCCGTATCTGAGAAGGTTAGACAAGATCTATTAACCTGGAAATATACGACTGACATGCCTGCGTCAGATATTAAAACTAAGGCATGGCTTGATAATATGAGCTACAAAGATTACATCGAAAAAGTCATGGGGCTAGATGAAGCCGTCACCAAGTATGCCGATCCAGTTATCGCGAGTGCAGGTGGAATGGGATGTGATGTTATGTCTGCATATACCGCCCAGTTGCTAGGTATGTATGGGGTAGCAATGGATGACCCTGTTAAACCAGAGAATCGACACAGTTTTCCCGGTGGCAATGACGGATTCGCCCGCCACTTTATTAAGTTGCTGATTCCAGATGCAATTGGTGGGGGGAAAAACTTCCAAGATATCATGCAAAAGCCAGTTAATTTTGACGCCCTAGATCGCCCTGGGAACTCTGTGAGATGCAGGCTCAGTAGCAATGTTGTTGACGTAACCCATGTGAAAAAGACTGGGAATTCTGAATCGGTTAATGTGACCTACTACAACAATGGGGCACTGCACAAAGTTAACGCCAAGGCAGTGGTTATGGCATCTGGAGGCTGGATCAACAAGCGAATTATAAGTGATCTCCCAAAATCTCACTCTAATGCCTATGCTAAATTTAATCACGCGCCTATGCTTGTGGCTAATGTTGCTTTAACTAACTGGCGCTTTTTAGAAAAGCTAGGAATTACAGCTTACCAATGGACTGGAGGGTTTGGATACCACACTAATATCAGGCGCCCCATGCATGTGGGAAGTGATAAACCCTCATTAGATCCCAACAATCCAATAGTGCTGACATTTTACGTCTCCTTTGAAAAAGCAAATATGGGCTACAACGCCAAACAGCAGTCTCGGATTGGTCAAATGGAGTTGCTGTCTAAATCCTATATGGATTATGAAAGAGAAATTAGAGAGCAGATGATAAAAATGTTCGGTGGTAGTGGCTTCGACCCCAAAAGAGATATTGCTGGCATCATCCTAAATCGCTGGGGACACGCCTACGTTACTCCAACACCCGGATTTTTCTATAGTAAGGACGCAGGCCCAGGCTATGCAGGCATTATTAAATCAACGCCGCATGGGCGAATATCATTTGGTCACTCGGAGGTCAGAGGTTACCAGCACTGGGGGCCAGCAGCGGCCGAAGGAGCTAGAGCCGTCGATCAAGTTTATAATTACCTTTAAAATTGTGTCCATCTAATTGAGGTTATTAATGACCCCTCTTTTTTGAGGTAAACAAAAACATACTTAATATCAAGCAAAATGCTAACAACCATAATAGGCTTGGCCTAGAGTGTAGTTGGGTGGGAGTTTCGATACCGGATTGCTAGTTGGGGGTAGGAGGGGGCAAATCTCTAGCGCCAGTCAATTTTTAGATCGTAAAGGTAGGGAATCTTTGCCATTCCAGTTTTGTCATACTGATCATTGATTGCATCGCACTTATGGATAATACTCAAAGAGAGGTAGAGTATTTTTCAACTGGTTGGTCGTCTATTGGAGGCGAATAAATGCTTTGGTTAGCGGTTTATGTGGGTTTGGCTTTAACCGTTTCTTTTTTGTGCTCCTTACTTGAGGCAACGCTGCTTTCATTGACGCCCACTTATTTAGTCAGCCTCGAGAGCAAGCGTCCAAAACTGGCTGCCTTATGGGTAAGTTTTAAATCAGATATCGATAAGCCTTTGGCGGCTATTCTATCGTTGAATACTATTGCTCACACCGTTGGCGCGGCTGGAGCTGGGGCACAAGCCACAAGGTTATTTGGCGAGGTTTACTTCGGCGTGATCTCTGGGGTACTAACCTTGCTGATCCTCGTATTCTCAGAGATCATCCCAAAAACGTTAGGCGCACGATATTGTAAGCAGCTAGCGCCGGCATGTGGCTACATTTTACGTTGGGTACAGTGGTCTATGTTTCCATTGGTAATGATTGCGAAGGTCTTAACCGGTTGGATGGCGCCGAAAGAAGAGGGTCCAAGCTTGTCGAGAGATGATTTTCTCGCGCTGGCCAAAATGGGTCGAAAAGAAGGGGTAGTTGGTGCAGATGAGGCTCGTGCCATAAGTACGCTTTTGACATTTCGCGGGTTGTCAGCAAAAGATATTATTACTCCGCGCACGGTGATGGCGACGCTACCGGCGATCCAAAAGGTAGGCGAGGTTTTGGCAACGGATCCCTCATTTAAATTTTCGCGAATTCCCATCTACCAAGACCATGATGATGATATTGTGGGT